>Ga0308158_10000039_pt1 | contig 346177 bp, 306 predicted proteins | sample PhyBR2_FD_201038 | JGI IMG/M metagenome (GOLD analysis project Ga0308158, IMG submission 201038) | Phyllosphere microbial communities from UC Gill Tract Community Farm, Albany, California, United States - DLSLB.R2 | ecosystem: Host-associated > Plants > Phyllosphere > Unclassified | place...
TTTCAAAATATCTGCCAACAGACAAAGATGTATTTCTACATTCTGAAAATGGTTTATTGGCTTTTGGTCCTCCACCCGCCAAAGGTGAAGAAGATCCTGAGCTGATTAATGCTGGTAAGGAATATGTGACTATGCTAACGGGTGGTTCGTTTTTCCATCATGGTGATTCTTTTGCCATGATGCGTGGCGGACATCTGGATATTGCTGTATTGGGCGCATTCCAAGTGGCGGCTAATGGCGACCTTGCCAATTGGCATACCGGTGCGCCAGATGCGATTCCTGCGGTGGGTGGTGCAATGGATTTGGCTGTAGGGGCCAAGAAAGTCTTTATCACTACAGATCATGTGACCAAGCAAGGTGAGCCTAAGATTGTTGAAGAGCTGAGCTATCCAGTGACAGGTAAGCATTGTGTTGATCGTATTTATACTGACTTATGCGTGATTGATGTGACCACAGATGGCTTAAAAGTGCTTGAAAAAGTTGCAGGTCTGAGCTTTGAAGAATTACAGGCTTTGACGGGTGCTCAATTGATTGATGCGACACAGGGATAATAAATCCCTCCCTACCTCCCTTTAAGAAAGGGAGGAGTTCTTCTCTTTCATAAAGATAAGAGAGAAAGTCTCTCTTTAAAAAGGTGAGAAGCACTGCTTCGCAAGGGGGGATTCAATATAAAAGGAAAGACACATGAAAAACGCTTACATCATAGATGCCATCCGTACCCCATTTGGTCGTTATGCCGGTGGTCTTGCGCCAGTACGCGCAGATGACCTCGGTGCAATTCCAATTCAAGCATTGATACAACGTAATCCAACGGTAGATTGGCAGCAAGTCGATGATGTGATCTATGGCTGTGCCAATCAGGCTGGGGAAGATAACCGTAATGTCGGGCGTATGTCAGCATTATTGGCAGGTGTGCCATACCAAGTGCCAGCAACCACTGTGAACCGTCTATGTGGATCGTCACTGGATGCGATTGCCATGGCAGCTCGCGCCATTAAAGCCAATGAAGCAGATTTAATCATTGCCGGTGGTGTAGAAAGCATGAGCCGTGCGCCCTATGTGATGGGCAAGTCGGACAGTGCTTTTGGACGCAGTCAAAAGATTGAAGACACCACCATGGGCTGGCGTTTTATCAATCCAAAACTTAAAGAATTGTATGGTGTGGACAGCATGCCACAAACCGCTGAAAACGTGGCAGAACAATTCAATATTAACCGTGCGGATCAAGATCAGTTTGCGCTCAACAGCCAACAACGTACTGCGGCAGCACAAGCTCAAGGCTTTTTCAAAAATGAGATTGTGCCTATCACTATTCCACAGCGTAAAGGCGATGCTGTGCTTGTGGATACCGATGAACATCCACGTGCATCAACCACTTTAGCCGCACTGACAAAACTCAAAGGTGTGGTCAAAGCTGATGGTACGGTCACGGCGGGAAATGCGTCTGGAATTAATGATGGTGCAGCGGCGTTATTGATCGCCTCAGATGAAGCTGTAGAAAAATACCAATTAAAACCACGTGGCAAAATTATTGCAGCAACCACGGTAGGTGTTGAACCACGAATTATGGGCTTTGCACCCGCGCCTGCAATCAAGAAACTGCTTAAACAAGCTGATCTTAGTTTAGCGCAAATGGATGTGATTGAGCTGAATGAAGCCTTTGCTGCCCAAGCTTTGGCGGTAACCCGTGATTTAGGTTTGGCAGATGATGATGCACGCGTCAATCCCAATGGCGGTGCAATTGCTTTAGGTCATCCTTTGGGTGCATCAGGTGCCAGACTGGTGACCACTGCCTTAAATCAACTTGAACAGATCAAAGGTAAATATGCCCTATGTTCAATGTGTATTGGGGTAGGGCAAGGTATTGCATTAATTATTCAACGTGTTGAGTGAGGTATCTGATGAGCCAGTTATACGCCAGCTTATTTTATCAGCCTGATGTCACAGCAATCTTTAGCGATCATGCCTTATTGGGTTATATGATCCAAGCCGAAGTGGCTTTGGCAAAAGCACAGGCACAAGTGGGTGTGATTCCACCATCCGCTGCCAGCATCATTGAACAAGTTGGACAACAGGCCTTAGCAAAAATTGATTTTGAAGCATTGGCAACGGCCACAGCACTTGCGGGAAATATTGCGATTCCTTTGGTAAAGCAATTTACTGCGATTGTAAAACAACACGATGAAGACACAGCGCGTTATGTGCATTGGGGCGCAACCAGCCAAGACATTATTGATACAGCGACGATTCTGCAATGCCGTGATGCATTAGGGCTGATCGAAAAACAATTACAACAGGCTTATCAAGTTTCATTAGAGCAAGCACAACAGTATCGTGCCCAAGTCATGATTGGTCGCACTTGGTTGCAGCAAGCTTTACCGATCACCTTAGGGCATAAGTTTGCACGTTGGGCTGCAGCATTTAAACGTGATCTTGATCGTCTAAACGAGATGAAAAGCCGCGTGCTTACTGCTCAACTCGGTGGAGCTGTAGGTTCATTGGCATCATTACAAGATCAAGGTTCAGCTGTGGTTAAAGCCTATGCTGCGGCGTTGAATTTAACCTCACCTGAGTGTACATGGCACGGTGAGCGTGACCGTATCGTTGAAATTGCCAGTGTACTTGCCCTGATCGTCGGTAATGTTGGCAAGATGGCAAAAGACTGGTCTTTGCTGATGCAAACTGAAATTGCTGAAGTCTTTGAACCCACTGCAAAAGGTCGTGGTGGCTCATCCACTATGCCACACAAACGTAATCCAGTTGCAGCCGCTTGCGTACTTGCAGCAGCCAACCGTGTTCCTGCATTAATGGCAAGTGTCTACCAAAATATGCTGCAAGAACATGAACGTGCTTTAGGCACATGGCATGCAGAATGGTTAGTGATTCCTGAAATTTTCCAGTTATGCGCAGGTGCTTTAGAACGCACTACGGATGTGCTTGAACATATGCAAGTCGATGCACAAGCCATGCAACGTAACCTTGAGTGTACTCAGGGCTTGATCATGGCAGAAGCGGCAATGATGGCACTGGCACCCAAAATTGGACGCTTAAATGCGCATCATTTGGTTGAGCAAGCTTGTCAACAAGCCATCGCGCAACAGCAGCATTTAAAAACAGTATTGTCAGCAATGACTGAGGTGAATGTCCATCTAAGTGCACAGGCATTAGATGAGATTTTCAAACCAGCCGCTTACTTGGGCAATATTCAGGCACAAATTGATGCCGTACTACAAGCAGCACAAGGAGTGTCTAAATGATGAAAATCAGTATGAAAATTAATAATCGTCAAGGACAGCAACTTGCGGTTCAAATCCAAGGCGTAAAAGATGCACCAGTGATTATATTTTCTAACTCACTCGGAACGGATCATGGTATGTGGCAAGCGCAAGTAGATGCTTTGGCGCAACACTATCAGATCATCACTTATGATACCCGCGGGCATGGTGCGAGTGATGTGATTGCCAACAGTACACTGCAAAACTTTGCAGACGATGTGATTGATATCTTAGATACATGGCATATTGAAAAAGCACATTTTTGTGGAATTTCAATGGGTGGTATTACTGCACTCACATTGGCAATTGAATACCCTGAGCGTTTTTATAGCATCACCGTTGCAAACTCAGCCGCGAAAATTGGTACAGCTGAAGCGTGGAATACCCGTGCCGATAGCGTTGAGCAACACGGACTGGCTGAAATTGTCAAAACCACACATACACGTTGGTTTAGTGAGCATTTTGATTATGCACATGATGTGCTTGCTCAAAAAACCATTCAAAGTTTAGCTGTGACGCCTGCACAAGGCTATGCCAATGCGTGTCGAGCGTTGGCGGATGCCGATGTTCGAGATCAGCTCAATCAAATTCAAATCCCGACTTTAATTATCGCAGGTCAATATGACCCTGTAACGACGGTTCAGGATGCAGAGTTTATGCATCAATCCATTCCAACCAGTCAACTTGAAATCTTGGCAGCTTCTCATTTGTCCAATATTGAACAACCACAAGTGTTCAATCAGGCATTGTCCAAGTTTATTCAGAACATATAACCGTCTAGGGTTAGAAAGGAATTCGCCTACAAGGAGGCAACTATGGCACAGGAATTTGCTGCCCCAAAAAATAGTATGGATGCTCAGGCACTCATTAATGATGCACCGATCAGCAAGTATCAATGGATGATTGCAATTATTTGTTTTCTCATTGTATTTGTTGATGGAATTGATACGGCTGCGATGGGCTTTATTGCACCTGCTTTGGCACAAGATTGGGGGATTGATCGCTCTCAACTTGGACCTGTGATGAGTGCAGCACTGGGTGGAATGATCATTGGTGCATTGGTTTCAGGACCTACTGCGGATCGTTTTGGACGCAAGATTGTATTAACCATTTCAATGTTGATCTTTGGTGGGTTTACCTTGGCATCCGCATATGCGCCAAACTTAGACAGTTTGGTTGTACTGCGCTTTTTAACTGGTATTGGTCTAGGCGCAGCAATGCCAAACGCCACCACATTGTTTTCAGAATACTGCCCGAACCGTGTTCGTTCACTGCTCGTGACCTGTATGTTTTGTGGTTATAACTTGGGTATGGCCACAGGTGGTTTTGTCAGTAGTTGGTTGATTCCAGCCTTTGGTTGGCACAGCTTATTTTTGCTCGGTGGTATTTCACCATTGATCCTGATGGTATTGGTGATTGTGCTGTTACCTGAGTCATATCGTTTCTTGATTGTTAAAGGTCGAGATGCTGCAAAAGTTCGCAAAATCCTGAGCCATATTGCGCCTGAAAAAGTACAGCTTGCTGACAGCTTTTATATCCCAGAAGAACAGTCTGCTGTGGCACAAAAGAAAAATGTATTTGGCATGTTGTTTTCCCAAAAATTTGCCAAAGGCACAGTGTTGTTATGGTCAACCTACTTTATGGGCTTGGTGGTGATTTATCTACTGACCAGTTGGTTACCAACATTGATGCGTGAAACCGGCGCAACCATGGAACGCGCGGCATTTATTGGCGGTCTATTCCAGTTTGGTGGTGTGTTGAGTGCGTTATTTATTGGTTGGGCAATGGATCGTTTTAACCCAAACCGCATTATTTCAGCATTCTATTTTATCGCAGGCTTGTTTGCTGTTGCCGTAGGTCAAAGCCTCAGCAACCCAACATTATTGGCCATTTTGGTGTTATGTGCAGGGGTTGCAATCAATGGTGCGCAATCTGCAATGCCAGCGTTAAGTGCCCGTTTTTACCCAACTCAATGTCGTGCAACAGGTGTGGCATGGATGACAGGGATCGGCCGTTTTGGCGCAGTGTTTGGGGCTTGGATTGGTGCTGTTTTGCTGGGTAATGATTGGTCATTTACCGCAATTTTAAGCTTATTGATGATTCCTGCAACCGCTGCGGCTGTGGCAATTTTTGTTAAATCCTTAGTGGCGCATACCGATGCAAGCTAACTTTCTCAAGATCAGAAATAAGATCATAAAGAGGGACAATTTCCATGAATGATGAACAACGTTACCAACAAGGACTACAGGTCCGCACCGAAGTATTGGGTGAAAAACATGTCGGTCGTTCTTTAGAAAACTTGAATGACTTTAACCAAGATTTTCAAAACTTTATTAGCCGTTTTGCTTGGGGTGAGGTGTGGTCACGTGAAGGTTTACCACGGCACACCCGCAGTTTAGTCACCATTGCTATCTTGTTGGCATTGGGACGAGAAGATGAACTCAGAATGCATCTACGTGCTTGCTTTAACAATGGTGTTACCAAGGACGAACTCAAAGAACTGATTTTACACAGCTCATTGTATGCGGGACTGCCAGCCGCAAATGCTGCAATGCACATGGCTGAAGATGTTTTTAAAGAACTCGGAATAGAAGTGCAACCTGTCGCTGCACAACAACAGGATTAAGGAGATAGGCATGTTAAGTCATACATTGGGTGCATATCCGCAACGGAATACAGAAGATCACCCGCCAGCATATACACCAGGCTATAAAACCAGTGTATTACGCTCGCCCAAAAATGCATTGATCTCGATTAATGAAACATTAACTGAAGTCACTTCACCGCATTTTTCACCTGAAATTTTTGGTGCAAAAGACAATGATTTGATTTTGAACTATGCCAAAGAAGGGCTCCCAGTCGGTGAGCGAATTATTGTGCATGGTTATGTGCGTGACCAGTTTGGTCGCCCTGTGAAAAACGCCTTATTGGAAGTTTGGCAAGCCAACGCATCGGGTCGTTATCGCCATCCAAATGACAAATTTATTGGCGCAATGGATCCTAACTTTGGTGGCTGTGGTCGTACCTTAACCGATGAAAATGGTTTTTATATTTTCCGTACCATTAAACCGGGACCATATCCGTGGCGTAACCGAATCAATGAATGGCGTCCAGCGCATATCCATTTTTCATTGATTGCCGATGGTTGGGCACAACGTTTGATTTCGCAGTTCTATTTTGAGGGCGATACCCTGATAGATACTTGCCCGATTTTAAAAACCATTCCATCTGAAGATCAGCGTCGTGCCTTGATCGCATTAGAAGATAAAAACAATTTCATAGAATCAGATAGTCGTTGTTACCGCTTTGATATTCACCTGCGTGGTCGTCGTGCGACTTATTTTGAAAACGATTTGACTTAAGGAACTCACACAATGAATGCATGGAATTTTCAGGAAATTAAGGAAACCCCATCACAAACAGGTGGTCCTTATGTACATATCGGTTTATTGCCACAACAAGCCAATATTGAAGTATTTGAACATAGCTTCGATAACCAATTGGTGAAGCAACATACTCAAGGCCAACGCATCCGTATTGAAGGTCAAGTGTTTGATGGGCTGGGTTTGCCATTACGAGATGTCTTATTGGAAATCTGGCAAGCCGATGCCAATGGGGTTTATCCAAGTCAGGCCGATACCCAAGGCAAAACAGCCGATGCTCATTTTCAGGGTTGGGGGCGTACAGGCGCAAATTTTGAAACTGGTTTTTGGAGTTTTGACACCATTAAACCGGGGGCTGTAGCAGGGCGTAAAGGCTCAACCCAAGCACCACATATTGCCGTCGCGCTATTTGCTCGTGGAATCAACATTGGTTTGCATACCCGTATTTATTTTGACGATGAAGTTGAAGCAAACGCCAATGATCCTGTACTCAACAGTATTGAGTGGGCAGTCCGCCGCCAAACCCTGATTGCAAAACGCAGTGAAGTAGACGGTGAAATCGTGTATCGCTTTGATATTCGAATTCAAGGTGAAGACGAAACCGTATTTTTTGATATCTAGGAATCGCCTAGATCTCTTTTTTAAAGAGGACTTGTCACGAACTTATTGAAGCCTTGAGATTTGTGACATGCCTCCTTTTTTAAAAGGTGGACATGATATGAAGTTATTGAAGTCTTGAGATTCGCGATACCCATCCCTTTTTAAAAGGGTGAGGAACGATTGAAGTTCCGCAAGGGAGGGATTAGCAGGGATTAAGATAGACGAAAAGCACTTAAATTAAATCGCAATCAAGCGAAAACGCGATATACAAACGGATAATTTATTCAGGAAGATGAAAATGAAACTACAAAAACTTGCAGCATTGATGCTTGCACTTAGCCCCATATTGCCCCTTCAAATGACACAGGCGCAACCTATTTCACCAAGCCCAGTTGAACTTGCAGAACTGGCAAAACTCCCAGTAAAAACCATTGTCCCGATTACAGCAAAAACCAAAGAACAAGCCTTAGCACAGGCAAAAATCATTGCCAGCAATCCAGATGCTGATTTGGCAGAGTTCCGCATAGATCTACTCAACTTTGCCAGTGACACTAAGCAAGTGATTGCTTTAGGACATGAGCTTAAACAGATTTTAGGGGCTAAACCCATGATCGCCACCATTCGTACCCATAACGAAGGCGGGCAACTGACCATCAGCGATGCAGATTATGACAAAACCTATCAAGCTTATTTACGCCAACCCTTTATGGATATGTTGGATGTTGAAATGTTCCGAGATCAGCAAGTGGTGAAAAACACCGTTAAATTGGCACATGAGAAAAAAGTATTGATTGTGATGTCCAATCACGATTTTAAAAAGACACCTGATGAAGCAGAAATCGTTCAACGCTTGCTTAAACAAGATCAGCTTGACGCAGATATTCTTAAAATTGCAGTGATGCCACAAAGCAAACAAGATGTATTTACTTTGATGAATGCGACCTTAAAAGTCAGTCAGCAATCTAAAAAACCATTGCTCACCATGTCGATGGGTAAACTCGGCACGCTTTCTCGAATTGCTACAGCCAATATGGGCGGCAGCTTTAGTTTTGGCATGATCGGTGAGGCTTCTGCACCTGGTCAAATCGATGTGACTCAACTGAAACAGTTATTAAAAACCGTTCAACCTACACCATAAATTAAAAGGAATTTTTAGACATGAAAATGATTTCATTACGTTTAACGACATTGGCACTTGGCTTAGCAGTTTCTGGTTTGGCAATGGCGGAAAGCTATGTGGTGGATCGCTATCAGGATGATCATGAAAAAGGTTCATTGCGTTGGGCGATTGAGCAAGCCAACAGCAAGCCGAGTGAAGCCAGTGAGATTCTGATTCAAGCGGTTGGACAAGCACCCTATGCCATTAAGGTCAACAGCCCACTGCCAGAAATTAAAGCACCAGTAAAAATCATCGGTACGCAGTGGGCAAAAACAGGTGAGTTTATCGCGATTGATGGCTCAAATTATATTAAAGGTACAGGGGTTGAAGCTTGCCCGGGTGCGGTTGAAGGGCAGTTCGGAACCAATGTTCGTACCACAACTTTGCCGGGAATTGTGTTACGTGACATCAACGGAGTCAGCATTCAAGGGCTAGAGATTCGTCGTTTTTGTATTGGGATCTTGATGAACCGTGCCAGCAATAACCTGATCCAAAATAACCGTATTATGCACAACTATGGCGGTGCAGGGGTGATGTTGACAGGGGATGATGGCAAAGGTAATCCGACTGCGACCACCACCAATAACAACAAAGTGCTAAATAACTATTTCCAAGACAATGGTGATGGACTTGAGTTAACCCGTGGTGCTGCATTTAACTTGGTTGCCAATAATCACTTTATTTCAACTGCTGCAAACCCAGAGCCATCACAAGGCATTGAAATTCTATGGGGCAATGACAATGCCGTGATTGGCAACAAGTTTGAAAACTATTCAGATGGCTTACAGATCAACTGGGGCAAACGCAATTATATTGCCTATAACGAACTCACCAATAACTCCAACGGTTTTAACCTTACGGGTGATGGCAATATTTTTGACAGCAATAAAGTCCATGGTAATCGGGTTGGAGTTGCGATTCGTTCAGAAAAAGATACCAATGCACGTATCACATTAACCAAAAATCAAATTTGGAATAATGGTAAAGACATCAAACGCTGTGAAGCGGGGGGAAGCTGTGTGCCCAATCAACGTTTAGGTGCAATCATTTTTGATATTCCGGGATTAGAACATGCGCACTTTGTCGGTTCACGTGGTCATGGCGTAAAAATTGACCCAGCAAACTTACAAAAGACCTGCCAGCAACCCAATGAGCAAGGCTGTAATCCACAACCAAATCAAAATATTCAAGCACCTAAATTGACCTTAGCAAAAGGTCAAATTGCGGTAGAAGTAAAAGGACAACCAAATCAACGTTATCAAGTTGAATTTTTTGGAAACTCACAAGCAAGCGCAAATGAAGCCGAGTTTTACTTAGGCTCAAGCACTGTTGCAACCAATGCCCAAGGCACAGCAAGCGTGACTTGGAAACCGACAATGAAAGTTGCATCTGTTACGGCAAATATCACAGATCGTCTAGGTGCAACATCTGAACTTAGCTCAGCGGTAAAACTTAAATAAAAGTAAGGATGCTTAATATGAGTTCAAATGGATTATCGATCAAACTGAGTTGTTTGGCAGTTGCAGTGTGTATGGCTCAGAGTAGTTTTGCTGAGCAAGCTTGGTCACAAGATCGTCAATGGTTATTGGGCGATTGGAATGGGCAACGCCAACAACTGGAAAAAGACGGCTATAAATTTACTGCATCTATCATGAGCCAAGCTGCAACCAATTTAGACGGTGGCTATCACGACAACAACAGCTTTGAAAATGCAGCGCAACTGGCATTGGGTGCAAACTTTGATTTAAATAAAATCGCGGGCTGGAAAGATACCACAGCCAATATCTTAATCACCAAGCGTGATGGTAATGCTTTAACTTTAGAAAGCATTAAAGACCCACGTTCCAGTGCTTTGGGCAATTCACAAGAAATTTATGGACGAGGCAAAATCTGGCGCCTGACCCAAGCATGGGTCAAAAAGGGCTTTGCTGACAATACAGTTCAATTCAAGATTGGCCGTATGGGCATGTCGGATGACTTTAATGGTTCACAATGTGAATTCCAAAACCTGTTACTTTGTGGCGGACAACTGGGTAAATCCATTGGTTCAATTTGGTACAACTTACCCGTAGGTTTATGGGGAACCAATGTGAAATACCAATTTGCACCTGAGTGGACACTGGGTGTCGGTGTTTATGAAGTCAATCCTGACAACATTAAAACTGGTAAAAACGATGGTTTTAACTTGGATATGCGAAATGTTAAAGGTGCCACTATTCCAGTAGAGCTGGCATGGCGTCCAAAACTAGCAGCATTTGATGGTTTAGCAGGCGAGTATAAAGTCGGTGCGTTGTACTCGACAGCAGAAGCCAATGATATTGCGATTGCAGGCAAGGTGCATGATAGCAAACATAGTTTTTGGCTCAATGCACAACAACAACTGAGCCAAAAAGGCCAAGATCCTAAACGTGGTTTGTTCCTAAGCTTTAATGCTGTGGTCAATGATAAAGCCACCACGGCAGTACAAAGTACCCAACAACTTGCTTTCTGGTACAAAGGGCCTTTTGACAGTCGCCCAAATGATTCAATCGGATTTGGTATTGCAAATTACATGGTCAATGATCGTTATAAAGATCGCCAAATTGCAACCAACAACAGCCGTGGCTATGACCAATACGATAGGTTCGCAACAGATTATGTGCCCGTGCAACGTGATGAGCTCAATCTTGAACTGAACTATACCTACCAATGGTCACCTGCGGTCATGCTACGACCCAACCTACAATATATCCATCAGCCTGCGGGTGTAAAAGAAGTGGATGATGCATGGGTTGCTGGTTTGAGTATGCGTGTGAATTTCTAATCTAGGAGTATGACCTATGACTGAGTCTACAAGGACACATACCGTATTAAAAATATGGTGTTTTATATTAGCTTTGGCTTTACTTGTGACAGGGCTATTCTTTACCGTTGGTGGTGCTAAGCTGGTAACACTTGGAGGATCATGGTATTTCGTGATTTCTGGTGTATTCACACTGGCATCAGCGATATTTATATTTAAGAAAAAAACGCTCGGTGTCTGGTTATTTAGTTTGGTTTTTGTGGGCACAATTATTTGGTCATTGCTAGATGCAGGTTGGGAATTTTGGCCTTTATTTTCAAGACTGATGTTTCCAGCAGGTTTATTTGCTGCATTGATGTTTACTTTACCCGCGATTCGTCGTTACCAGTTTCAATCGAATGCGAGTTTGCCAGCTTTTGGCTTAGGTGCACTCACAGTTTTAGGCATGTTGATTGGGCTTTATCAAATGTTCCAACCACATCCAACGGTTGCCGCATCTGGTCAGGCATTGCCATTGGTTCCTGTTCAAGCAGACCAGCAACAAAGCAATTGGCAACATTATGGTCAGGATTCTGGCGGCAGTCGCTTTGCTGCACTTGATCAAATTACCCGTGATAATGTCCATCAACTCAAAGAAGCATGGCGTTTTCGTACAGGTGATTTCACCACGGGTTCAGGCAATGGTGCAGAAGATCAAATGACCCCTTTACAGGTGGGCAACAAGATTTTCTTATGTACACCACATAACAATATTTTTGCTTTAGAGGCTGACTCAGGTAAACAGCTTTGGAAAGCCGAAGTAAACTCTAAATCGGATGCATGGGAACGTTGTCGTGGTGTGGCTTACTTCGATTCAACCCAAGCACTAACCCAACCGACTTTGGCTAGTGCAACCCCTGTTCAAGCTGTCGCTAATAATACCGCTTGTCTACGCCGTGTTTATACCAACACACCAGATGGTCGTTTAATTGCGGTCAATGCTGATACTGGTGAGCGTTGTAAAGATTTTGGTGTTGATGGAACGATTGATTTACTCAAAGGTTTGGGTGAAGGAACTACTGCACCACGTTTTGAAGTGACTTCTGCACCGACCATTGCGGGCACAGTGATTGTGGTGGGTAGTCGTATTGCAGACAATCTTGCCGCAGATATGCCGGGTGGGGTGATTCGTGCTTATGATGTGATCACAGGTCAATTGCGCTGGGCATTTGATCCACGTAATCCTGATCCAAACTATGTGTTAAAAGAAGGTGAAACCTATAAACGCAGTTCAGCTAACTCATGGGCTGCAATGTCATATGACCCAAAAATGAACACGGTATTTATGCCAATGGGTAGCTCATCTGTGGATGTTTGGGGAGGCAACCGTCAACCTTTGGGGAGGCAACCGTCAACCTTTGGATCATAAATACAATTCATCCATATTGGCTTTAGATGCAACAACAGGTAAAGAAAAATGGGTCTATCAAACTGTCCATAATGACTTATGGGATTTTGATTTACCGATGCAACCAAGCTTGGTCGATTTCCCAATGCAAGAGGGTAAGAATCAACCTGCTGTGGTGATTGGAACCAAATCGGGACAATTCTTTGTATTGGATCGCTTAACAGGCAAACCATTAACCAAAGTGATTGAACAACCAGTGAAAGCTGCGGATATCCCTGGTGAACAATATAGCCCAACTCAACCACGTTCCGTTGAAATGCCACAAATTGGTAATCAAACTTTGACTGAATCGGATATGTGGGGCGCAACACCGTTTGACCAGCTGATGTGTCGTATCGGCTTTAAATCTATGCGTTATGAAGGCTTATATACTGCACCGGGTAAAGATAAATCTTTAAGTTTCCCAGGCTCTTTGGGTGGCATGAACTGGGGCAGTATTGCCTTTGACCCAAGCCATCAATATATGTTTGTCAACGACATGCGTTTAGGTTTATGGATTCAATTGATTGAACAAACACCTGAAGATTTGGCAATTCAGGCAAATGGTGGTGAAAAGGTCAATACAGGTATGGGCGCTGTACCGATGAAAGGTACACCCTATAAAGTCAATAAAGATCGCTTCTGGTCGAAGTTGAATATTCCATGTCAAAAACCGCCTTATGGCACCATGACTGCGATTGATATGAAAACACGTCAGATCGCTTGGCAAGTGCCGATGGGAACAGTGGAAGACACTGGACCTATGGGCATAAAAATGGGATTAAAAGCACCGATTGGTATGCCAACCATTGGTGGACCAATGGCAACACAAGGTGGCTTAGTCTTCTTTGCAGCAACGCAAGATTACTATTTACGTGCCTTGGATTCATCCTCAGGTAAAGAGTTGTGGAAATCACGCTTACCTGTCGGTAGCCAAGGAACGCCAATCAGCTATGTTTCACCTAAAACAGGTAAGCAATATGTGATGGTCACTGCGGGCGGTGCTCGACAATCTCCTGATCATGGTGACTATGTGATTGCCTATAGTCTGAAATAAGCTAGAACTGTTTAAAAAATGGAACTGCAATCGTTACGCGATTGCAGTTTTTTTATGGGTTTAAAATCGAATGAAACCGAATTAGCGGAGTGATATAAATCAACTAAGCAGAAATTAAACCGCTCTTCATCATTGAATCCTACACGGTGTAGCTATCGCAAGGCGACAAGGATGTCGCCGCTGGGCGGGGGTATAGGACGTACCCCTCGCATAGCAAAAGATTTTTGTTACTTTTGATCTTTCAAAAGTAAGGCTCACCTACACAAATGAATTAAAACTTTGCAATTTAAGCTGGGCAGTGCAAGCCTAACAATGATATTCGCTCACTTTAAATAAACTGCTTTTGCTTTTTAGATCATTGAATCCTACACGGTGTAGCTACTGTATGGCGACAAGGATGTCGCCGTTTGGCGGGGGTATAAGGATGTACCCCTCGCCAGACGAAAGATTTTTGTTACTTTTCATCTGTGAAAAGTAAGGCATTGCCTACGCAAATTAAATTAAAACTTCTCACCGTAAGATGGGGCAGTGCTAACCCAAAATTCAATATAAAAGCCACTCATCCTAGCCTTCCCCCAGCAGGAGAAGGAACTTTCAATACCAATATGATTCACTTAACATGATCATTTTTTGATTTATGAAAGAGATCTTTAAAAATTACAATTTTGTCATGTTTTTGCGATTTCATTTTTTTAAATTTTTGAATTTTAAATAAATAAACCACAGGGAAAGCATTGTTGTGAAAAAAACTCAATCAACACATATTGTGACATTGGCATATTTTTGTCAGGATATTTTTTATTTTAAATGACTGGCAAATTCAAAGTCAGCAGCAAGTTTAAAATAAACATCAATGAGGTTCACATATATTGAGATGTGTTCATTTATATGATTATTGCCTTGCCCCGTAATCTAAGCAACAAGATCGTTACATTGTGTTGCTGGTTAAACGTCTATGTGGGTTACTCTATGAAAATGCTAACTTTATCCGCACTCATTGCCCAAGCTTCAAGTTTAATATGCACGAGTGTGTATGCTGTAGATGGGACAATCAAAATCAGTGGCAGCATCGTTGATGAAACGTGTACCTTAGAACTGGGTACGCTTGGAAAAAATGGTGCTAGAGATTTAAGTGTTAGGTTAAAGACATTACTACCAAGTCAAATCTATACATCAACGGGCATTACCTTTTTCTTAACCGATACTGCGGGTAGTCCAGTCTGTGATGTAGCCACAAAAAAAGCTTTTAAAGGGGTGCATCTTAGCCCAAATGTTGCAGTTGACTTGGATGCAATGGATAAGACTTTATTGGTGAACAAATCCTTAGACGCTTCAGCTACATCTCCTGTGTTTCTTAAAGTGTTAACAGATCAAAACAACAAAGTTGATTTTTCTGCACCTTGGGCAACTCAGGCAAAAAGTACAGTCAAATCAAATTTTGATGCAGCAACACTGTATTACACCATGCAGTATTTTTCCAAGAAAGGCGCTGTAGATACGCAAAAGCTGACCACATTGGTTAATTATACCTTGCACTATAATTAGTCGAATATAAATCAAACTTTTCATTTTAAGTTTAGGCAGCGCTAACCCTAGAGTAATATTCACTCACTTTAATCAAACCACTTTTGACTTTTTAAATCATTGAAACCTACATGGTGTAGCTACCGCATGGCGACAAGGATGTCGCCGTTTGGCGGGGGTATAGGACGGCTCCCTCGCCAGACGAAAGATTTTTGTTACTTTTGATCTTCCAAAAGTAAGGTATCGCCTACGCAAGTTAAATATAATTTTTTCACAGTAAGGTGTGGCAGTGCAAGATGAGGCATTACCGAATAATAAACTGAATATAAATTAAGCCGCTTCCGTTTTTTTAACCAATGAATCCTATAGGGTGTGGCTATCGTATGGCGACAAGGATGTCGCCGTTTGGCGGGGGTATAGGATGACCCCTCGCCAGACGAGAGATTTTTGTTACTTTTGATCTTTCAAAAGTAAGGTATCGCCTACGCAACTTAGATATAAATTTTTCACAGTAAGGTGTGGCAGTGCAAGTCTCTTTTCATCTGAGCAAAAACAAAGCATTGCTTTGTTTGTAGCACAAGAATGTGGTAGAGCAAGGGGTATGCATCACCTAAGCAAATGAATTAAAACTATTCACTGTAATACAGGGCAGTATCCCCTCCTTTGACAAAGGTGAGAAGTATTAACTTCTCAAGGGGAAGGATTTTAAATCCTATTTAGCTTTTTGCTGTGCAAGTGGTGAAACAGAGAGAGAATCATTTTGATGGTAGCTTTCTTGAAGTTCAATATCTTGTTTTTGCAATCCCTCAAGAATCGGACAATTCGGTCGATGATCACCAGCACAACAATTGATTAAATTTTGCAAAGTATTGGTCATCTTTTGTAATTCCGTAATACGGATTTCCAATTTTTCGATATGCGAGAGTGCGAGTTGCTTTACATCTGCACTGTGTCGATTTTTATTGTTCCACAAATCTAAAAGATCCGCGATCTCTGCAACTGAAAATCCAAGCGATCTTGAACTTCGAATAAACTTTAGCCGTTCAGCATCTTGGTCAGAATAGGAGCGATACCCAGCATTACTTCGACCCACGGCTGGAATCAGACCAATCTGTTCATAATAACGAATCATTTTGGCAGATATTCCAACAGTTTGAGATAGTTTTCCAATATTCATTGTGATTCTCTCTACAAGCTTCTACTCGAAAGTAGAAGCGGGTTGAAAACGACGTAAACGTAAGGCATTGGCCAACACGAATACACTGGATAAAGCCATTGCACCTGCTGCAAATATTGGCGAAAGCAGGATTCCATAAGCAGGATAGAGTAGCCCAGCGGCAACTGGAATCAGCATGGTATTGTAAGCAAATGCCCAGAATAAATTCTGATGAATATTGCCGATAGTGGCTTTAGATAATGCAATGGCGTTGGCAACACCTTGCAAGTTACCTGACATTAATACAACATCTGCCGACTCAATCGCAACATCCGTACCTGTACCAATCGCAAGACCAACATCGGCTTCAGCCAAAGCGGGTGCATCATTGATCCCATCACCGACAAATGCAATATTGCCATATTTTGCTTTAAGGCTTTGTACCGCTGTTACTTTTCCTTCAGGTAGAACTTCCGCAATCACTTCGTCAATCCCTAACTGGCGAGCAATCGCTTGTGCAGTTCGGGCATTATCACCAGTCACCATCGCAACTTTAAGACCGAGTTGATGTAAGGCTTTAATTGCACTTGGCGTGGTTGATTTAATCGGATCCGCAACTGCAATTATCCCTGCCAACTTGCCATTGATTGCTACATAAAGTGATGATTTACCTTCGTCACCTAAACGTTGTGCCGTACTTGTAAAAGGTGAAATATCAATATTAAGTTGTAGCATATAGCGATCTGCACCAATATGAATGTCTCCATTTTCATCTATATTTGCATAGACCCCCATACCTGTCACAGAATCAAATTGATTCACTTTGGGTAAGGTCAGATTTTCTTTGATTGCAGCATCTACGATGGCTTTGGCAATCGGATGCTCAGAACGAGATTCAACGGCTGCCACCATGCTTAAGACATGATCACGTTGAAAAAATTCAGTGACTTCAAAATCTGTAAGTACAGGATGGCCTTCGGTTAATGTCCCCGTTTTATCTACAGCAACAACTTTGGCATCTTTAAGTAATTGTAATGCTTCGCCTTTACGGAACAATACGCCGAGTTCAGCACCACGACCTGTCCCGACCATAATCGAGGTTGGCGTTGCCAATCCCATTGCACAAGGACAGGCAATAATCAGTACAGCAACGGCATTGACCAAAGCGAAAGTTAAAGCAGGGGAAGGACCGAAAATAAGCCAGATTAAGAATGTCAGTACAGCGGCAGCCATTACAGCTGGTACAAACCATAAGGTGATTTTATCAACTACAGCTTGAATCGGCATTTTTGAGCCTTGTGCCTGCTCAACCAAACGAATGATTTGTGCAAGCATAGTTTCGCCGCCTACAGCGACAGCTTTAAAGCTTAATGTTCCATTTTGATTGATAGTGCCAGCGACCACTTCACTGTCTATTTTTTTCTCGACAGGGATCGGTTCACCGGTAATCATTGACTCATCTACAAAGCTTTTGCCTTCAACGACTTTTCCATCAACAGGAACACGTTCACCCGGTTTGACAATAATAAAGTCACCCACCACAACTTGGTCGATTGGAATATCTACAATTTGATTATCACGAGAAACATGTGCCACTTTAGCTTGTAAACTAACTAAACGTTGAATGGCTTCAGAAGTACGTCCCTTGGCTTTTGCTTCAAGAAAACGACCGAGTAAAATTAAGGCAACGATAACCGCGGCGGCTTCATAATAAACATTAACCGTTCCAGCCGGTAAGATACGGGGTATAAATGTCGCGACAATGGAAAATAGATATGCTGCCAAGGTACCTACAGCAACCAGCGAGTTCATATCTGGGGCTAAACGCAATAAAGCCGGTAATCCGTGTATATAGAATCTTCGTCCGGGAATCACCAAAACCAGTGTGGTTAGAATAAACTGTAAATACCAGCTATTTTGTATACCGATGGTCTGAGCAATCAGATGGTGCATGCCCGGAATAAGGTGCGAACCCATTTCTAAAATAAAAACAGGTAATGCAAAAATAGTGGCAAGTATAAGGTCTCGTTTTAGTTCAGCGCGTTCTTGATCTTTTTTCTCTAAGTGTTCTGTTTGATCTGGGATAGCGGTTTGAATTTCTTTGGCATCATAACCCGCCTTATCAATCGCTGCGATTAAAGCTGCAACATTGGCAGTGCCCGTGATTGTTGCACGTTCAGTTGCAAGATTTACATTAGCCTCTTTGACACCGGGAACGGCTTTTAGCGCTTTTTCAACACGACTGACACATGAGGCACAGGTCATTCCATCAATAGACAACTCAGTGGCTGCATCAGCAACTTCATATCCAGCATGTTCAACAGCTTTGATCAATGCCTCTCGGTCAATGGGAGTGTAAGATGTAATTTCTGCACGTTCAGTGGCTAAATTCACAGATGCTTGGGTTACGCCATCGACTTTTTTAAGTGCTGTTTCTATTCGACTGACACAACTTGCACAGCTCATACCTTTGATTTGTAAACTGCTTTTCAAATCAGAAACACGATCATGTGATCTATTTTCCATAAGTCATACCTATAAGTCTTATTCCATGATCTAAATCCTAAACTTTGACATAATGGTAAGGTCAAGTAAAACAATTCCAGTTTTTATAAGCCATTGTTGCAAATAAAAATTTAGTTTATGAACAGCCCTAAAAAGATATTTTCTTGAACGATGTTTTGCTGATACTCTTTGTTTTAATCATAGTTCATTATTGCTTATATAAGGCTTCTTTTATCAATCATTTTAAAGCATCAATCAACATAAAAGCGCCCTCATCCTAGCCTTCTCCCAGAGGGAGAAGGGACTTTCAATACCCAGATAATTTATTCAACATGATCATTTTTTATCTGGGAAAGAACAATACATTGTTTTGTTTATAGCGCAAGATAATGCTCTCAATTCAATGATTCATATCCGTATTTTTTAATCAATCCCAACCACTGTTGTGATGTAACTGGTGGTGAGTAGAATCAACAAACCAAGATACATTTCAAATAAAATGGCACAACTTAAATATTGTGCAAATAACGGTTCTTCAAGTCGTGGGGTAAGAAACCATTTATTGAAAGCGGCAAGTAATAAAATACTCCCCACTAATGCGAGTTTGAGAGTAAAGCCATGACCGTATGAGGTATAGATTAAAGTATTTAAATCTTTAAATAATAACAGTGCAATGGTGATACCACAGAGAATTAAGATTCCGACAACAAAGGCTGCAATTCGCCCAAATGCTTCCATGAGTTTTCTTAACGATCGCCCACTGATTTTATGGCTCATTTTCCATAATGGATAGAGTGAGCCCATCCATAACGACATGAAAAAAACATGAATGCCGAGTAGAATCTGGGCAAAAATTGGTAAGTTGGTGACATGTCCTATTTGAGAAAAGCTATAAAGAATCGGGACAAGTAATATGCTAAATAATATTTTTTCTAAAGTGGCAATATGGGTGGTCTGTTTAACCAATTTGATTGTTAAAAGCAACAAAATCAAGGTAAAACTGATGATTCTGACAATGTGTATTTGCCCAGTGTCTGTATTTAAAAGGATATTGATATAGGTTTGATCAAAAATGCCGGAAAGACCAGTGTTGGCAAAGCTACCAACCAAAATAAAAAAGCCTAAAGTACTTGCAAGCAGACCTAACGCTGCACCTAAGCTTATATATTTAAGCAGTATAGGTTTGATGCTGGTATAACGCCAGAGTAAAAAATAACAAAAAGCACCACCAATCATAAAAGCAGTACTTAAATATAAGCTAACTTTTATTAGCCAAGTTGACCAGATCCAGAATTCGGACATTATCGCTTTTCCTTTATTGGAGTCTGTTGACAATTCGCCTTTGTTTAAGACCGCATAGGCCATTGATGAAATGTCAACACACCCTAACAACAGTTCAGTCACTTCATGAAATGTTGTTCATCAATATTCAATTTCTTTAGCTTTTATTTAATTGTGAAACTATATTCATTGTTCATGTTATGCCCATCCTTGCCCATTGTTGTCCAAACAACGAAATATTTGCCTTTTTTAAGCGCGGGAACTGGAACAGTAAATATTTTTTTTAGATCATGATTCACTTTATAGTTAAGTGGAATATTAGTTCGTTGTGCATCCAGTAACTTAATATTCATTAACATCACTTCTCCACTAAAATTAAGCACTAAACTTTTAGGTGCAGTTGTAATGGATGCATTCATTGCAGGTGTACTGCTGCTTAAATCAACATGAGCCATAGCATTGGTCGCAGTAATGAGCATCACTGCAGTGAAGAGAGCATTACGTAGTTTGGTCATGTTATTTGGAGAGGATTTCATTGAATATTCCTTTTACTGTTGTGTGTAGACCTTAATTATTGAAGAGGATGATATACATTAGAATGACTTTAAAATTACACTTTTGTTATTTAGATAAACTAAATAATTGATGATGTTAAAAGATTTTTAGAATAAATTGAATATGTATTAGTCGGAAAAAAAATTAAGGTTTTTAATATTGGATCTTGTTCAACTTTTTGCAGCTGTGTTTTTACCAGCTGCTTGAAAGATGTGATTTTTATTTATGGTACTTTTGCTAGGCATATCATGTTGGTAGATATTCATTTTTAAAAATAATGGTGAAGATCACTAAACCATCTCGTGATTCTGCTTGGATAGTTGCACCATGTAGCGTCAATATAGACTTGGTGATCGCAAGACCTAAACCTGTACCATCTTCAACTCGTTGTCTAGAGGCATCTGTTCGATAGAAACGGTCAAATAATCTAGACAGTTGTTCAGGGGATAATGTAGGACCTTCATTTTCAATTGAAAAACTGGTGTGATCTTCTGTTTGTTGACATTTAATCTGAATGACAGAGTTCGGCTTACCATATTTAATTGCGTTGGAGATTAAATTACTCAGCGCACGGCGCAACATTGCAATATTTGCATTGACCTTTCCGCTACCAAAGAGGTGAAACATCATATTTTTTTCTGCTGCTAAAGCATCATAAAACTCAAATAAAGTGTTGAATTCTTCATATAGATGAATGGTTTGTAGGTTTTTAAGGTTAAGGCCATTTTCTGCTTTTGCCAAAAACAACATATCTGAAACGATTCTTGCCAGATGTTCAAACTCTTCTAAATTTGAAAATAAGACTTCTTTATAGGCATCGATATCTCGACTGCGGGATAAACATACTTGTGTTTGCGTCATTAGATTGTTGATCGGGGTACGAATTTCATGCGCAAGATCCGATGAAAAGTCGGAAAGTTTTTCTAAAGCCGATTCTAAACGATCCAGCATTTCATTAAATGCGATGGTTAATGATTTTAGTTCTGTTGGGGTATTCTCGACTTCTAAACGTTCAGACAAATTCTGAGCAGAAATGCTTTCTGCAACTTTGGCTATTTTTTTGATCGGGCGCAATCCTCGCCAAACAGCAAACCATCCTAAAAACATTAAACACAGTGCGGCAATTAAACAAATATAAAATAGCTGATGTTTAAATTCATTTAAAAAAAGCATGTGTTCTGAAGTATCAATTGCAACAATAATTTGGGTAGATTGTGCATCTTCATCGTCTTCAAAAATATTTTGATAGACCAGTCCACGATAATTTTTATCTTGGACTTCCCATCTAATCCATTGATCCAGATCTGGATTCGCAATGACTTGTGGTGCGATCGCCATTTGTGCGGAATTAAATACAATTTGATTCACAGGCCGTTCAACTTGCACAATCAGATTATCATGTCCAATGAGAGAATCTTTTAATGCTACATTGAGTTCTTTCGAGTTGGTTGGATGTTGTTTTAATAGATTTTGTATAAGCTGAATTTTTCCTTCGAGTAATACCCGATCTTCACTTTCAAAGTGTTGTGTGACTCCGAGGTGTATCACGAAGCCCATGATAATTAAAATCGTTACAGTGGAGAGGGAAAAAATAATGGCGATTCGAAAACTGATCGCATTGAACAGCTTACGCCTCATCTTCTACCTCAAGCACATACCCCATACCTCGAATATTCTGAATCAGTTTAGGGGTGAAGTTACTGTCAATTTTATTTCTTAAACGTTTAATCGCAACTTCGACAACATTAGTGTCACTGTCAAAGTTCATATCCCAGACTTGAGAGGCAATCAGTGCTCTAGGCAAAATTTCTCCACGTCTACGCATAAATAATTCCATCAACGCAAACTCTTTCGCAGTCAGGTCGATACGTTGTCCTTCACGCGTTACACGTCGTTTTCTGATATCAAGTTCTAGATTAGCAATACTAATTAAGTTACTGTCTTCTCTTTGTTGTCCTCGACGCAGTAAACTTTTTATTCTTGCGAGAAGTTCAGCAAAAGCGAAAGGTTTTACCAGATAATCATCCGCACCCAACTCTAAGCCTTTTACACGGTCTTCAATTTGATCTCGCGCTGTCAAGAATAAAATGGGCATGGTTTTTCCATTTTTACGGACAGCTTCTATAATATGCCAGCCATCTACACCGGGTAGCATCACATCTAATATGATGACATCGTAATCTTCAGAAAGCGCATATTGTTTACCTGTGAGTCCATCTGTAACCCAGTCAGTAATATAACCCGCTTCAGATAAACCTTGTTTAAGGTAGTCCCCAGTTTTTTGCTCATCTTCAACTAATAATATTCTCATGTTTGATTCCTAGAATACTCTTTAAAAATATAATAGCGTGATAAAACTAAAGAAAGGTATAGATTACATAAATGTCACTTTCAAGTCATCTTAATGTTCAATAGGGCGCTTTATTGTACGAGTAAGAATCTCAAGCTTGGAGAGGTACAAATGCGAGTGATTTTACATCGAAGTTTAATAAAAGTGTTTTGTATGGGTACGCTAATGATTGCAACTCAATCTTGGGCAGATGCTTCTAAAATACCGAATAAAACGGATCCTCAAGCAGCAGTAAAAATGCAAATGCAATGTTCTCTAAAGCCTTGTAATGCACAGAATGAAGCCAAAAAGCCCAATAATGATCATGCAGAACGACAGCATGTACATTCATCAGATATGGCGCAAAACGCGCAATCGAGCGGGGTCGATATGGCGCATGTGATGATGAAGATGGATCATTCAAAAATGATGATGCCTGCTACACCTAGTAAGTAAACTATATAAATATTTACGTTGAAATTCAAAGATTAGGGGATAGATGACATAGTTTATTCGTCTATTTTGATCAGGAAAGTAAAATTCGCAGGATGCGTCTAATTATAAATTTTATTTAAGAACGATATTTTTTAGTATTTAAAAGTTTTGGGAGATTAATATGTCTAAAATTCAAACTTTACAAGATCCATTGTTAAATTCTCTCCGAAAAAAACATATTCCAGTTTTTATTTTTCTGACCAATGGGATTAAATTACAGGGGCATATTGAATCTTTTGATTCATACGTTGTGTTATTGAGAAACAGTGTAGGGCAAATGCAAATTATCTATAAACATTCAATTTCTACTGTTCTGCCTACACGCCATCCACGTTCAAATATTAAAGCCTCCCTTGCAAAATTTGATCATCAAAACAGTTATAGCAACTCATATGACAATGAAAGCCAATATGGTTTTAATAGCCAAAATGATTTTGGTTATCAAGTAGGCATCAATGATGAAATACAATTTGAAGATCTTGCTGAAGATGAAAATACTTGAGCATTAGATCGTCAAAGGCTTGATGAAATATATAAAGAATTTAATGGTTTTAGCTGATTCTTAATTTGACCTACGTTATTGTTTATCTAAATTGATAATTTGCCTATACAGATAGTCTAAGGGTTCTAGTCTGGTTTTTCAGCCTTTTAATATTTACTCTTAAAGATTTTTCATCAATCAAAAAATGATCATGTGGAGTGAATCATATCGGTATTGAAAGTTCCTTCTCCCTCTGGGAGAAGGCTAGGATGAGGGCGCTTTTATGTTGATTTATGCTTTTAAAAATGATTGATAAAAGAAGTCTGTTAAATAACCATCACAGCTAAATATAAACATCTAAGCAATAAAAGACCCACAAGATAAGTGGGTCAGTACGATAAAAATAACAAAGAGCAAACTTAAAATTTATCTGCCATCAATTCACATGATTATAAAAACACAAACAATAAAATAATACCCAATACCACACGGTACCAAGCAAACACTCTCAATGTATGTTTTTCAACAAATTTGACCAAAGCTTTTACCACCAAAAGCGCAGCAATAAATGCAGCAACAAACCCCACTGAAATATTAATCAGGTTATCTGAGGTTAAAACATCTGCATTTCGAATTAAATCATAGGTTGCAGCACCTAACATAGTTGGCATTGCAAGGAAAAAAGAAAATTCGGTTGCCGCTTTACGTGATAAACCAGACAACATCCCACCAATAATGGTGGCGCCTGAACGTGATGTTCCCGGAATCATGGCAAGACATTGGGCAAATCCAACCAGAATTGCTTGTTTTAAGGTAATGTCTGTGGCTTCAATGGTTTTAGGTTCAAAATTTCTGGCTTCTACAGCAAAAATGATAAAGCCCCCGATAATTAAAGCAAAGGCCACAACCAAAGGACTAAACAGCACTTGTTTAATAAAATCTACTGCTAAGACACCAATCACCACAGCAGGAATAAAAGCAACTAAGACATTAATCGCAAAACGTCTGGCTGCAACATCGCCAGAAAAAAATCCGCGAATTAGTTCGATGATTTTTTGTCGATACAGCCAACATACGGCCAAAATTGCGCCCAATTGGATCACCACTTCAAATACACGTCCAGAATCTGAGTGAAAATCAATAAGATGACCAAATAAGATCAGATGTCCTGTACTTGAGATAGGTAAAAATTCAGTTAAGCCTTCGATTAACCCCAAAAACAATGCTTTAAGTAGTTCAAAATTTTCCATAAATAAAATAAACAAGCGTTCTAAAATTTGAACCTTTGTAATGTATTTAACGCTGTTTATAAATCAAAAAAGACAAAATTTTACGAAATTTTTACGCAGCTGATCTGACTGTAAATAGAGAGTTTACGGGGTATTTGCGGATACTGAGTTGTGGAATATCCCAGCGTTTAGGATGAAAATGATGAGTGCTAAATATATAGCGCATCAACAAGTACAGCATCCAAAATTATGCGTACTTCAAAAACATATAAATCATTGCAATATCGACATTTTTAATTTGAGCCAATCAAGTTGGGGAGAAATGTCATGTTAGAGTTTATCTTAGTCTTGGTAATAGTAGTGCTTTTGGCTTTTCCTTTAGGGAAGTATCTTGCTTGTATTATGCAAAACCGAGAGATGAAAATTGATCCAATTTTTAACTGGATTGAAAAACCGATTTATCGTGTTTTGGGTACACATCCTGATCAAGGGATGAATGCGAAGACCTATTCACTTAGCTTTGTGGCGAGCTGTATCGTCATTGGATTGGTGACTTGGGTGTTGTTTATGTGTCAAGCAAGCTTGCCACTCAATCCAAACAATGCGCCGAATATGTCATGGGATTTAGCCCTGCATACCATGATTTCATTTCTGACCAATACCAACCAACAGCACTATTCAGGTCAGGCACAACTGTCATATTTATCACAGATGGTTGGAATCGTTGGATTGCAAATCATTACTCCAATGATGGGGTTGGCAATGGTGGTTGCAACCGTACGTGCCTTGTTTTATCCGCAATCGAATGCTTTGTCAGAAGCAGATCAAAACCTAAGCTTTCAAAATAAAGTTGAAAAAATCAATGTGGGTAATTATTGGGCCGACGTGATCCGTCCAACCTTTCGTTTTTTAATTCCGTTATGCATGATTTGGTCATTATTACTCAATAGCCAAGGTGTGCCATCAACCTTTCAAGGTGGCCCAGAAGTTCAAGTGATTGACCAAACCACTGAATTAAAAACTCAAAAAATTCCACTTGGTCCAGTTGCACCCATGGTTGCGATTAAGCAATTGGGTAGTAATGGTGGTGGTTGGTATGGACCTAACAGTAGTGTGCCATTGGAAAATCCAACCCCATTTTCAAATTTCTTAGAAATGATCGCGATTCTACTTATCCCTGTCGCAGTGATTTTTATGTTGGGTTTTTTAACCAAACGCGCAAAATTTGCTGGCTTTGTTTTTGGCTCAATGTTGCTGATGTCGGTTGTTTCAGCTACAGCGGCGATTTGGTCTGAAAGCCTATCATCTTCCGCGATGCAAATTTATGCCATGGAAGGAAAGGAAGTGCGTTTTGGTGAAGCATCTTCCGCATTGTGGGCCGCCATAACCACACAGGTTAACAATGGTTCCGTCAATATGATGCATGACTCTGCATCACCATTAACAGGTTTAGTGGCGCTGGCGAATATGCTGATTAATGCGATTTGGGGCGGGATCGGCTGTGGCTTACAGCAATTTATGATCTATCTGTTTTTGGCTGTATTTATTGCAGGTTTGATGACAGGTCGTACACCTGAATTATTTGGCCGCAAAATTGAAGCAGGGGAAATCAAATTACTTGCTGTGGTGATTTTGATTCAGCCGATTACGATTCTCGGTTTAAGCTCAGTTGCTTTGTTTTTCCCTGAACTTACAGGCAATAGCAATCCGCAATATCATGCCATTTCACAAGTGTTGTATGAGTATGTTTCGGCCTTTGCCAATAATGGTTCTGGTTTTGAAGGTTTAGCGGACAATACCGTGTGGTGGAACGTGAGCTGTGTCATCGCTTTACTACTTGGACGTTTTCCAACATTGATCATTCCTTTAATGATTGCTGCTCGTTTAGCTGCAAAGCGTCAAGCCCCTGAAAGTAGTGGTAGTTTAAAAGTGGAAACGCCAACCTTTGCTTTCACTCTGATTGCTATTGTGGTGATGTTGACCTTATTACAATTTATGCCAGTCCTTGTTTTAGGACCGATCGCTGATCAGCTGTTATTGGTACAAGGCTAGGGTGAATAACATGAATCATTCAAAACAATCTACGCAAAATAAATCATCAACTTTATTCCAAGGTGAAGCTTGGAAAAATGCCTTGATTAAATTGTTGCCACAACATGCAATTAAAAATCCAGTGATGGCGATTGTATGGCTAGGCACCCTCATCACACTGGTCAGTACTTTAACGGGTCAAGCTGATACTGTATTTGGTTTAGTGGTGACGTTGATTTTATTTATCACCGTATTATTTGCCAACTATGCCGAAGCGATTGCCGAAGCCAAAGGTCGAGGTCAAGCCTCTTCCTTAAGACAAGCACGTCAAAATTTAACCGCACGTCGACTCAGTTCTAAGGATGATCGAGAGGGCGTACAAGTCGCTGCAACCTTATTAAAAATGAATGATCTGATTGAAGTCCGTGCTGGGGAACTGGTGCCTGCGGATGGTGAAATTGTTCATGGTTTTGCAACTATTAATGAAGCTGCGGTAACAGGTGAGTCAGCACCCGTTTTACGTGAAGCAGGTACCGATAAGTCGGGTGTGATTGGGGGAACTAAAGTTTTAACCGATCGTATCGTGGTGCAAGTGACGGCTGAAGCGGGTAATAGCTTTCTTGACCGAATGATTGCTTTGGTTGAGGGTTCCAATCGTCAAAAAACACCAAACGAAATCGCTCTGGGTATTTTACTGACTGTGATGACTGTGACCTTTACCGCGGTGGTGGTGAGTTTACCTTTTATTGGGCATTTCTTAAAAATTGAAATTAACCCGATTCTCTTAGTGGCTTTGTTGGTGTGTTTAATTCCAACCACCATCGGTGGCTTGTTGCCTGCAATCGGTATTGCGGGGATGAATCGGGCGTTAAAAGCCAATGTGATTGCCAAATCGGGTAAAGCTGTCGAAGTGGCGGGTGATGTAGATGTATTGTTACTCGATAAAACAGGAACCATCACCTATGGTGACCGTCAGGCAACAGCATTTTTCCCACTGACTGGGGTGACTGAGTCAGAACTGCGTCAAGCTGCGATATTGACCTCACTTGCAGACCCAACACCAGAGGGTAAATCCATTGTGGTTTTGGCAAAAGAGCAAGGGGAGCATATTGTTGAACCGGAACAGGTCGAGTTTATTGCCTTTAATGCCGCAACTCGGATCTCTGGTATAAATTTATCAAATGGACAGCAAATCCGTAAAGGGGCAGTAGATGCGATTATTAAATTTGCTTCACAGAATATTGAACATCATAGTGAGCTTAAAACGCGGGTAGAACAGGTTGCATCAAAAGGTGCAACGCCGTTAGTAGTGGCAAAAGATCAAAATATTCTAGGGGTGATTGAACTTTCAGATGTGATTAAACAAGGCATCAAGGAAAAATTTGCTCGCTTACGTGAAATGGGTATAAAAACTGTCATGGTCACAGGGGATAACCCGCTGACTGCTGCTGCCATTGCAGCGGAAGCAGGTGTCGATGACTACATCGCTGAAGCGAAACCTGAAGATAAGTTAAATAGTATTCGTCTTGAACAGAATAAAGGTCATTTGGTCGCTATGGTTGGCGATGGAACCAATGATGCACCTGCTTTGGCACAAGCGGACATTGGTTTGGCGATGAACTCAGGGACCCAAGCGGCAAAAGAAGCGGGCAATATGGTGGACTTGGATTCAGATCCAACCAAATTATTGTCTGTAGTTGAGATTGGTAAACAGCAGTTGATTACGCGTGGCGCATTGACCACCTTTTCATTGGCCAATGACGTTTCAAAATACTTTGCAATTTTACCGGCTTTATTTGTCGCAGCCATTCCTCAAATGCAAGTTTTAAATGTGATGCGCTTGGGAAGTTCAGAAAGTGCAATTCTCTCTGCACTGATTTTCAATGCCATCATTATTCCATTATTGATTCCAATTGCTTTACGTGGAGTGAAGTTTAAGCCTTCAACCTCAACGCAATTATTACGTCGAAATATGCTGATCTACGGTGTAGGTGGTGTGTTGTTGCCATTTATTGCGATCAAGCTGATTGATCTAATGATCAGTCCCTTATTGGCACTTTAGAGTTTTGAGGATGATAAAAATGAATACTGAAAATAATCGATTGGTTGAGTCATCATTCGGTGGATTAACACGAGCATCGTTTGGATTAACCATTGTTGCGTTGGGTTTATGTGGTTTTGTCTACAGTGCTGCGGCAACAGGGCTGGGACAAGTTCTTTTTGATGAACAAGCCAATGGCAGTTTGATTGTTGAAAATGACCGAGTTGTCGGTTCTAAACTGGTTGCACAGCCTTTTGTACAAGCACAATATTTTCATCCACGACCTTCTGCTGCCAATTATGATCCAATGGCCATGGCAGGAAGTAATATGGCACGAACCAATCCTGATTTACACAAAGCAGTAGAGGAACGTTTAAACAAAATTGTGATACAGGATCACGTTGAAAAAAGCGCGATTCCTGCGGATTTGGTCACGGCTTCAGGCAGCGGAATTGATCCTGAAATTAGTGTGCAATCTGCAATGATTCAAGTAAAACGCATTGCCAAAGCAAGAGCTTTGCCAGAACAGGATGTACTAAGGTTGCTGCAAGACAATAGCATACAACCGACATTTGGAATTTTAGGGCAAGCCAGAGTCAATGTACTTGAATTAAATTTGGCTTTGGATCAAATTGGAACTCAATAAATGGGTTGTAATCATCAACGCGAAATGAATCAGTGTTGATGTAATTGATTCTCTATGATTGTTGAAAAGCGGGCATTATTGGGATTTTATTTTCGTATAAATTTACAATATTCTCTCTTTTGCTTTAGATCGTAGATATTTCAAGTTGAATCAAACGACTGTGTTTCTTTGTTGGCCTGTGTTTTTTTCTGTATTGAATGGTCGCAAAGAAACACCACAGTGATGTAATTTTTAAACAAGCAGACGGCGATGAGCGATTATAGAAATAATAAAGCAGATGTTTTACTGCAACACACTCAGCGTTATCAGTCTGGGCGCCTCACTATATTTTTAGGGGCTGCACCTGGTGTGGGGAAGACTTTTGCAATGTTAGTGCGTGCGCACGAACTGGCTTTACAAGGGATCAACATTGTGATTGGCTATGTTGAAACCCATGGTCGCATTGAAACTGAAAACCTCATCTCAGGTTTGTTGATCATTCCAAGAAAGACGATTGAGTATCAAGGGCATTCTCTTGAAGAAATGGACCTTGATGCTGTGCTGGCAAGCAAACCCAGTATTGTTTTAGTAGATGAATTTGCGCATAGCAATATGCCAAATAGTCGTCATGAAAAACGTTGGCAAGATATTAATGAATTACTGGATGCGGGTATTGATGTATTTACCACGATGAATATTCAGCATCTCGAAAGTTTAAATGATGTGGTCTATCAAATTACGGGTATTCGGGTGACTGAAACCGTACCTGATCGGGTCTTTGAACGGATCCGTGATATTCGATTAATTGATTTACCAGTTAATGAATTACTTGAGCGTTTAAATCAGGGCAAAGTCTATGTACCTGAGCAAGCTGAACAAGCTTTGCAAAGATTCTTCAACAGTTCAAATCTGACCGCATTGCGTGAATTGGCAATGCAGACGGTTGCCAGTCATGTCGATACCGATGTTCGAGAAAATTTTGCTATACAAGGGCTTGTGCCAATTCCTCTAAAAAATCATATTTTAATTATGATTGAGGGTAATGGGCAGGCGGAGGCGTTGGTTCGTGCTGGTTGTCGTATTGCAGAAAATCGTCAGGCAAATTGGACGGTGGTGGTCTTTTCTAAAGATTCAAAAATAACCGAAAAACAAGACAATTTATCCAGTCGAGAAATTGAACGTGCTTTAAACCTCACCCGTCAATTGGGTGGGATGACTGAAATCCTTTATGGTCAGCAACATGCAAAAACGCTGTTTGATTATGTGATGGATCGAGGGATTTCAACTTTGGTATTGGCACAATCACATCGTAAGACCTTTGCATTGGGTGTCGTAAATTTTGTTGATCAATTACTTAAATATCAGCCAAGTTTTGAGTTGAGTATCGTCCCAATTCTTGCAGAACATCGTCAGCAATCATTTTTTCAAAATACGCATTCATTTCTAAGTTTAAGAGAAATGTTTTATGTGTTATCCACCACTATGATCAGTATTGTGATTGCCAGTTTAGGTGAAAAGTATTTAGGGATTGAAGAGCTTTCGGTGATTTTTATCACCGCTGTGGTTTTTGTGGCATCTAAAACACGAATGCTGGCCGCTGTGCTTTCAGCGCTGTTGTTCTTTTTTGCTTATAACTTTTTCTTTATTTCACCCAAATTTACCTTACAAATTTCTGCACATCAGGGTGTGATTACCGTGGTTGCTTTCCTTGGCGCTGCACTGATTTCAAGCCGTTTGGCATCGAGACTGAGAGAACAGGTAACGGCTTTAAAGACTGCAAATAGTTATAACAGCATTATGCAGGATTTAGGTCAAAAACTGTCTACCGCGATCGATTTAAAACAAGTGCAGGAGATTGCAGAAAATAGTTTAAGTAAAAATTTAAATGCCGAAATCTGGTTTTATTTCCCAGAATCAGCAACCTCATCACTTGAGGTCATTAACAATAAAGAAAAAATTTCAGCAGATTGGACATTTAAGAACCATCAACCATCGGGACGGTTTACCCAAACATTAACTGAAAATGATTGGTGGTTTTTACCATTATTGGCGTCTAAGCAGTGTTTTGGTGTGGTCGGGGTTAAGTTTCTTAAAAATGTATCGGTTTTAAATACTGAACAGAAGCAACTGACTGAAACCATGGTTGAATATATTGCTCAAGCGATTTCTCGAACTCAGCTTACCAAAGCATTGGAAATTGCCAATGTAAGCTCAGAAACCGAGAGATTACGTTCAGCCTTGTTATCCTCCGTTTCTCATGATTTACGTTCACCTTTAGCCTCTATGATTGGAGCAGCTGATACTTTGAGCAATTATCGGCATTCGATGGATGAACAAGATCAAGACAGTTTGTTGGAGGCCATTCATTTGGAAGGTGAACGGCTGGATCGTTATATTCAAAATTTGTTAGATATGACACGGCTAGGGCATGAAGGTTTAAGTCTTAAACGAGATTGGATTGGTGTCGATGAATTGATTGGTTCAGCGGTACGCCGTTTAAAACGCTATATGCCGCATAGTCTTGTTGAGGTTGATTTACCAGAGCAAACCTTGAGCCTATTTGTGCATGCGGCTTTGATCGAACAAGCGATTTTTAATGTATTGGAAAATGCAGCCAAGTTTTCACCAGAGCATAAAGCAGTCAGCATTAAAGTTCTACAACTCAATGAAAACGAAATTGAAATTTCGATTAGCGATCAAGGTTTGGGTATCCCAGAAGATGAACGAGAGCGAATTTTTGATATGTTCTATACTATGGAACGTGGCGATCGTGGGCAGTATGGTACGGGATTGGGCTTAACCATTGTTAAAGCCATTATTGGTGCGCATATGGGTAAAATTTCGGCATCTTCAGCCAAGAATAATCAAGGCACATGCATCCGTATGCAATTGCCGATTCAGCAGATTGGATAAGTGCACATATTGATTTTAGGAAATAGCATGCCAGAACACAATGTATCGACAAGTTCCATGACCAATGTATTGATTATTGATGATGAAACTCAAATTCGTAAGTTTCTCGATATTGCACTTAGAGCACAAGGCTATAAAACCCTACTGGCCGAAAATGGTCAAAAGGGCTTAGAGCTTTTGGCTTTGCAAGGCGCTGATTTAATTATTTTAGATTTAGGACTGCCTGATTTAGATGGTCTAGAAGTCTTATCTGAGTTGCGAGCGTGGTCGCATGTCCCTGTGATTGTTTTGTCTGTACGTTCCAATGAAGAGGAAAAGGTCAAATTACTGGATGCTGGCGCCAATGATTATGTGACGAAACCTTTTAGTGTTCAGGAGCTTATGGCGCGGATCCGCGTATTACTCAGACAATTTCAAAACGTTGCTGTGGAATCTGCTTTTTTTGATGATGGGTTTTTAAAAATTGATTTTGCCCAAAGACAGGTATTTCTTAACCAACAACTGATTGCGCTGACACGTAAGGAATATCAATTGCTGACTTTATTGGCGCAACATAAGGGGCAGTTGATTACTCAACCACAAATTCTCAGTGATTTATGGGGACCAACTCATCAGGAAGATACCCATTATTTAAGAATTTTGGTGGCCAAATTGCGTGGAAAACTGAATGATAATGCGGTACAACCCAAATATATTGTGACTGAACCGGGTGTGGGCTTACGCTTTGTAGGCTAAGCATGGCTGATCTTCTTTGAGGTCATCGGTTTTTACCTTATTTACAGTAGATGGTTAAAATTAGAATAAACGATTCTTTGTAAAGTTCAGAGTAGGGGGGTAAATGTTGGTAATATTAATTTATTGTTATTTAAAATCAATTAATTAAATAATTTATTGGATTTGAAAGAGTGATGGTATTATAAGTTTTACTGAGAACTTTGGCTTTATATTTATACAAACTCACGATTTGAATTGAGTGTGGCGAAACTTTATTAAATAAAGCGTAATCAAATATATTTTATCCGCTTTCATCTGCTGATCTGTGTTAACTTAGCTTTGATCGAATCCGTAAGCGAAACGGAAGTGTTTAGGTTGTTACAGGAATTGCGTATTCCCTCTAAATAGATTTAAAACCTAAGCAGTTAACGCTGAGCATGAGATCGCAGCATGCCGATCTAAAAAGCCCGCACTATTGTGGGCTTTTTTACGTCATGGAGAAAGCTGAATATTTTAGTAGTTAACGTCTGAATTTATATAACCAACAACGAAAAAAACTTACCAAACATCGGTAAGTTTTTATAGATTAAGCTTTAAGGTCTGTTCATTCTTAGCCTACAACGTAAGCCATTTATGAAATATCAAAAGCCCTTGGTGTTATTTAGGCTTATTTGTATCAGGTTGCTTAACCTCTTTATTGTCCTGATTTGGATTAGGTGGTGTAGCACCAGGAGTTGCTTGTGGCGCATCTTTAGGCGGAGTTTGCTCAACGTTTTTAGTATCTGAATTTGCTTGAGCTGAATTTTGTGAAAAACTTTTAAATGACATTATAATCTTCTCAAATTGTTAAGTGAGTCTGGATAATAGTCTTTTAATCCACTTACACTAAGGTAGTTGTGAGAGCCATATGTGGAGATATGTTGGCTAAACTGAGTTTATATCGACAAAATATATTTATAAAAATATCAAATATTTGTATTGTCTTGTTTTAAATGGTGATATAAATAATCTCTAAATATAGGCCTGTACATAAACATCACAAATCGATTTTATAAATAGGAACTTTTAATTTAAAATAATCAAATGTTATTTAAGTTGCATAATCTGTTAAATTAGCGTACTATGAAAAATACTAAAGCAGATGTGCTTAATATATAAGCAAGACTTGAAGGTTGGCTTCAACTCTGACTTCTGCAATATCAAGCTGATGTAAATATCAAAAGTTTAAATTAAGGTTAGATGCCTTCTTATCGTTAGTTCCAAAAATATATCTGTTGGTCTTAATAGTTAAATACTTCTCTGTTTGCAAAAGCTCAAAACAATTGAGTGAAAAAATGAATATTTTAAATGGCTGGACAATAGCCTCTGCAGTAAATGGCGATGAAATTCGCGTAAAGATCGTTCCTTTAAAAAGACAACAAAGCAACCGTACTGGTATGAGTTGGGTCGAAGTAGGGAAAAAGATTGAATTAGAATCTGGTGACGATCGTCAATTTAATATTGATGGTTCATCTTTCTATCTTAATCAAAATCAACTTTATCGTATTGCGATATAAATCGTAATGAATGTTTTAGAAAAGCTCATCGTAAGATGGGCTTTTTATATGGGTGAACGAATATAAAAGATATCGAAAATTAAAGAAGGATTTTTGATCAGTGTTGATTGATGAATATTAGATGGCTTTAGAATAACTAAGTTGGAATTAAAATCTCATAATAAAAACTTACCATGTGACTGTTTGGTTAAATACCGAAATACTTTAAATCAGCCATAACACTGAAATTTAGATGATTTATCTGAATCTTTGAAATCAAATGTAATAAAGCTTCACATAAACTTGCATAACTCACATATCGAAATACTTTATTAGAAATTTAATGTTATTCCTAATAGACGTTATTCAATTCAGTATGAGGTATATCATGTTAAAGACCGTAGCATTATTAGGGACTGGAATTGCAATTGCTTGCTACTATCAGTCACATAAAAATAATCCTCAGAAAACCAAGGGTAAAAATTTAGCCAAAACCAAAGATGATGATCATAAAGAGTCTTCAGCAGAAGCAGTACATTAATTTTAATGAAAAACCACCGATTCGGTGGTTTTTTAATGTGGATACCGCAATCGTAAAACTTAAGGTAGAAAAGGGCATTGAAAAGATGCCACCTTGGCTGGCAAGGAAATGATAAAGAATTTTTAAATCCTTGCCCTTTGCAAAGTGGCTACTTCTCACCTTTGTGAAAGGAGGGAGTTGTCCATACAAAACTTAATGACGCTTAGTTGATTGTCGATGCAGCGTTAAAAGGATTATCTTTCATATCCGACTAAAGGTATTTGATCTTAATTTTGATGTTGATAAAACCAATCTGCCGCATGTGCAACTGTTCTATCTACAATATCGGGTTGCTCGTAATACTGGAAATGATTGGTTCCATTTTCCCAGATAAGCTTTTTATCTGATGTTGGAATTGAATCGAAATGACGACGAGCCGCTGCTGGATTCATACAGGTATCCGAATGAATGATAAGCGCGGGTTTATTTAGTTTTGCAACGCCAGCTACAGTTGAATAAGAAAAATGATCAAGATCACTCATAATAGCATAACGATTCTCCCAGTTTTTTAGCGTCCATGCTCCATACCAGCTCCATATAATTGGGCCAGGTAAGCCTGCATTCGAGCCTTTGACACGATCACCAAGGTCTGGGGAAACTAATGGTTGATAGATAACTTCACCTGTTGTTTCATAAAGAACTTTGGCATCCTGTGCTTTCTTTAAACGGATTGCTAATAAGGCTTCTAATTCTTCGATCGTTGGTGCAGATTCAACATCAAATGGATTTTCCGTAACACCTGCCGCAAGCATAAATAAATCAGTTTCTCTATCTCGATAATATCCAGTAACAGAAACAACGGCTTTGACACGCTCTTCATAAGACGCGATATCCAGCATTTCAGGTCCACCTTGGCAAACCCCTAATAGAAATATTTTATCGGTATCGACATCGTTACGGGTAAAGATGTAATCAATTGCAGCAATGACATCTTCATTTTTGGATTTTCAAGGCGACGTGGCATGCCTTGGCTCTCACCAACAGTTCTTGGATCAAATGCGAGGGTGATAAAGCCTTCATCTGCTAAACGTGTCGCATACTGAGTGGGTGCCTGTTCTTTTTGAAAAGAATATGGCCCAAGAATAATAACAGCGGGGAGTTTTCCATCGGTATTTGGCTTATATAAATCGCCAACCACTGCATCACCATGTGAATCAAATGTTATTTTTTCTACAGCATAGTTACCATGTTTGGGCATTGTAATTTTCCTTATCGTCATTAATTTTGAGTACCCATTCAGCCTATATAAATATATTATTGAGAACAATCTCATAAAACTTTATAGAATAGTGAAAATGGCTCATCAATTGAAAAGCGGTGAACTCTTTGCTTTAACAATTTTTTTATCTGTGGCCTCTCATCGAAACTTCCGTGCAGCTTCGGTTGAGTTAAACGTCACACCTTCAGCAATTAGTCATGCCATAAAAGGTTTGGAAAGCCGCTTAAATGTTCGGCTTTTTAATCGAACCACACGCAGTGTTTCTTTGACTGATGCCGGAATCCAATTGGTTCATTCACTTCGACCATCCATGGAAAATATTTCAAATGCGCTAAATCATTTAGATGATTTTAGAGATCAGCCGAGTGGTGTACTTAGAATCAATGCCAGTGAAGGGGCGGTTAGACTGGTTTTAAAACCCATTCTTAAAAAGTTCTTACAACACTATCCATTGGTTCATTTAGATATTGTTTGTGATGGTAAATTAACCAATATCGTTGAAGAAAATTTTGATGCAGGCATACGCCTTGCAGACGATATACCTAAAGAAATGGTTGCAATCCGTTTGACTGAAACCGCACGCTTTGTTGCTGTCGCATCCCCAGACTATTTATTAAAAAATTCTACGCCACTTGTTCCGCATGATCTTTATGAACATGATTGCATTCGTTTCCGTTTTGATAGTGGCTTAATTTTTCGCTGGGAATTTGATATGAATGGCGTTATTGAAAAGATAGATGTCAAAGGACCATTAACACTTACAGATCAAACATTAATGGTTGATGCTGCAATAGATGGTATTGGTATCGCATTTGTACCCGATCATTTGGTAAAAAATGCTGTGGAAAATCAGCAATTAAGTATTGTTTTGGAAAACTTTAGCCCAGTGTATCGTGGTCTTAGCCTTTATTATCCTGGCTATCGTCATGTATCCACTACACTTAAGGCGTTGATCAATATGATCCGTGATTCATCAAGCTATTGATATTCATTATGTCTATTTCGAAAAGTCGCAAAAAACTTGGCTAAAAAGAGTTCATTTTGGAATTCAACTTATTTGCCTATATCAAGCTATCTGAAGAGAAAATCTAATCACTTAAAAGAGAAATTTTCATTCATAACAGACATAAGGAAAAAGAAAAACTACAAAAAGTACTAAGTTTTATAGAAATCCATATTTTTTTTATGGTTTTTGTAAATATACCTCAAAAGAGAGGCTGTTTTATCTCAAAGTGCTTTGCTTAATTTCTAAAAATAGGACATAACTATGAGAGTAAATACAGTAAAAATTTTTAATTACAAGGGGAATAAAAAATGCTTTTAAAATTTGCCACTCGATTCGCAAGTATTTTGTTTGGAATATTGGCTTTAATTGCGATCGTGATTCATTTTGTTTTTTCGAATCAGCTATCCATTGATCTATGGATTGTCTTTTTCCCAGTGATTTTAGCGGTTCCAATTTTAACAGCAGTTCTGATGACGGGTGATGATGAGTTAGGTGTTCAATCTGGTGAGTGGAACAACTCATAATTTTTAGATCTAAGCTCATCGAAAGATGAGCTTTTTAGTATTTGAAAGAATTAATTTTGAACCTATGCAGTTATCTCACTTTTTCTTTTAATGGATAAAGGAGGGATATAGACAGTGAGTACCAACAAGTTTGTGACCGTTTATAGGTATAGTGAATCTAGCAATCGTTATATATTAACTTAAACTTGTATTTGCAGTGTTTTACTTCAACGGCTGGATTGTTGATGAGGAGAACCAAGTTGCGATATTTATTGTTTATATTCAGTTTTTTACTATGTGCTGAATTGAAAGCGCAAAGCTCATTAGACGAACCTTTTTTGCAAGTTGGTGCAGTTGATGATCAATTCAATATCATTAATCTCGAATTGTATAATGGCTTAGTCAAAGTGATTAATCACAATTTTTCGAACATCAAGCCCAATCAATCAGATGACTTAACAAACATTTCTAGAATTAGATTAACCAGCAATGGATTGTTGCTTGTATCTGATTTAAAGGGAATTGAGTCTACAGAAGATCTAAGAGAAAAATTTGATGAAAACAAGTATAAAAAACTGACCAAAAACAACATCTGTAGTAAAAGTGATTTATTTGAGTCAGAGGTATTTAAAAAAACAACACGAGGCAATATTGTTTATCAATTAAATAATGCTAAAGGTGAGTTTTTGAAAAGTTTTACAATGAACTATAAAGAATGCTTGTAGATTTTATATTTTTAATATCAATATTTTAGTTTAATTTCTATGTGCTTAAATGGTTGTTTTTTAGTAGTCTTTTTGGGAACTCAGACTAATTTATAATTTTTAAATTAAACCCCAATAAGTAGAATTCCTTAGCCATTTCTAAGGGATAGCAAAATGTGGGATTTCATTAAAAGTTTTAATTGTATAAATGTATGGCTAATCATATCTTTGATCATTCTTGGATTTGTGTTGTTTCTATATTTTTCTTAAGCTTAGATGACTTATAGCAATTCATAGGTAGTAACATAAGTTTAAAGTATCGAGCTTGTATAGGGCATAGTGATATTTTAGTTATAGTGGACGGGAAATGCAGGTGATGTAGATTTATGCATTTGAGTGAAATAATGAAAAGAAATTATGCTCATCAATAAAAATAAATCCATATAGAATGAAATGATCAATATGGATAAGCATATTATCTAAAAATAAATATCTAATTTATATCGTACGTAAACGATGATGTTCGTGATTTTAGTAGATCGTTTGGAAGCATGATGGTGCTAGATGATCTCTATGCATATAATCAATGTAATTAGAAAAATTCTAAGGACTATAAAAATGAAATTGAGAATTTTATTGCTTTTATCATTTAGCTCGGAAATTTATGCAAATCAAATAGATCATTGCAAACTTATTGCAGAAAGCGCTGGAATGATCATGCAGTTAAGGCAGTTTGGTGTTGATTTAAATATGGCATTTAATTTAAAAGGCGAACTAAGTAATAATGCAAAAAATTTAGAAGTCATCATTGCTGATGCAGAATCAAAACCTGTATATGCTACAAATTTAGGTAAACAAAAAGCGGAAGAAGAATTTGCAGCTGAATGGAAAAAATTGTGTTTGGAATCAGTTGAGTTTTTGAATGATGCTGTAGATCCGACTTAATCAGCTTATAAGGTGGATCAAAGAGAATAGATTGTTATTCCACTATGATCTATCAGGGCTATATTTTTGGAAATGGAATCAAAGGCATATTACAACATATATTTATAATTTTTATTTTATAAGGATTTAAAAATAAAACACTCCAGAGATGCCGCTGCATGGTCGTTACCCTGAACCCGATGAGTTCAAGGTGGACGCGACGTACACTTAATGGGTTTCCCACTCAAGGTGGGCATACACTCAAAATATACAGAACACATCCATAAGTTTAAGTATCGGCAGGGGAATAGACGTACTGGCGAACACCCTAGAGTTATATTAAGTATACATAATTTGGGGATTGTGGCAAATCACCAATGCTCATAATTTATAAATACAGTATAAAAAAACCAATCAATTGCACGAAAAAAAAGCGGTTTATCCCGCTTTTTCAACATCTTCTAACATGGTCGCTAATAAACGTTCGCATTGTGCATATTCTTGTAACGATTTATTCATGCCTAAAACTTCTTGCATCAATTCTAAAGCCACCATGATCACCAATTTATTATGTTCAACATTGGGGGCTTTACGGCGAAATTCTTGAAACTTTTCATTTAAAAGTCGACCAGCACGTTCGAGTTCTGGTTGCTTATCTGTTGTGGTGCCTAAACGGAAACTTTGTTCGATTAAGCGTAATTCTACAGTCACATGTTCAGTCATACTCATACTTCCTCATTAGACTCTGATGGATGAGCAAGCTGTTGGATTTCTTGCGCATGATGATCTTGTTCAGTCCCTAAAATCGAAAGGCGTTGAATAATGGCTTCCACTTTTGTTTTGGCATGTTCATTTTTTTGAATTAAACGTTCACGCTCATCTTGAAGACCTTTGATGTCTTGTAAGTGATGGCGCTGTTCATTTGCCATTTTTTCTTTAACCACACGCAATTCATTACGTTCAGCCAAAATTTCCTGAAAACGATTTTTTAAATCGGTACAGCTTTTTTCCAAACGCCCATAACGCTCTGCTAAAGATGTGGCATCTGTATTGAGCTGTTGAAACTGATTTTGTAACTGAGAGAGTTGCTCAGTGAGCGTATCAATTTCATCTTGTTTTTGGGTGATAATGCTATTTTTATGGCTGATTTGGGCATGAGATTGCTCTTCGCTGTTATCCTTTTCTTTTAACAGCGATGCATTTTCTTTCTCAACAGTTTCAATTCGTGTTTTTAAAACACCAATATGCGTCTGTAGACGCTGTAATTGTTCTAACATAACGGGTCGCACAGATTTGCAATCAAAGGTAATATATACAGAAGTATAGAGATTGGATAAACGAATGCAAGACGATATTTCAGGTTGGTCAGATTGGAATCAAAATTTTGAGGGGATTGAGGAAATTTCAAGCCCGAGTGAGTTACATGGCTTACTGACAGGTATAGTTTGTGTTACTGAAGTTCCGACTCGAGATGAATGGTTACAAATTTTATCTACGCTTGATGTTCCAAAATTAGACGATGAAGCGCTTGCGCTATTGTCAGAGGAAGCAGAGGATGTATCACATGCGCTTTCAGACGATGATTTAGACTATCTTCCAATGCTTCCAGATGACGAGCATACATTGGCTGAGCGTGTACAATCACTGGCAGATTGGTGTGCAGGGGTTGTGCTTGGCTTTGGATTGGCTTCTGGTCATATTCGCGCAGATGAGCAAGAACTCATTGAAAGTTTACAAGATGTCGCATCTGTTGAGTTTGATGAATCAGATGACGATGATGAAGGTGAAGCAAGCTATCTTGAATTGTATGAATTTGTACGCTTGATCCCTGTGTCATTATCAATGGGACGAAAAAAGGTTCCAGTGTCAGAAAGCCCTCTATTGCAAAATTTTCATAGCAAAATGAAACAGGCAATTGATGCTTCTGAAAGTAACAATGTTGTAGAGATGTTTACTCCACATCGCCCAAGCTAAAACTAAGAAAAAAAGCTAAGAAACTTAAACTTTAGAACATCTATGTTTGATGAGTAGTCGGTTTTACAGCTCCCTGTACAGTGCTTTGTTATTCACTTTGAAAGCATTGAAGTTGAATAAAGTAGCAGCGCAAAGGGTTAAATTTTTTAGTTTGGAATGATTCCCTTGTTCTATTGTCGCGATTTAGCGTAGAACAAGAGAAATAATAAAATTATTTTAAAATATGCAAATATTGAGTCATCAGTATTTGCATTCATCTAAGCGTAATTGTAAGTTAAAGCTTCTTCCAAATTAATCATCTGAAATACAAGCTGAATAGAGAATGAAATTAACTCAAGCAGATTTTCAGGAACGTCGTGACCGCCTCGCTGAACAAATGGGTCCCAATAGCATTGCAATTATCTCAACCAGTCCAGAAGTCATGCGTAACCGAGATGCTGATTATAAGTTTCGTGCGGACAGTAGCTTTTTCTATTTAACCGGTTTTGCAGAGCCACAAGCAGTTGCAGTCATAGAAACAGATGAAACTGGTGAGGAATATATCTATAGCTTGTTCTGTCGTGAACGTAATCGTGAGATGGAAATCTGGAATGGTTACCGTGCTGGAATTGACGGTGCAGTCGATGATTATGAAGCAGATGAAGCTTATGCGATTGATCTGCTTGACGAAGAAATTATTGCCAAAATTTTAAATAAAGAAAAATTATTTTATCGTATTGGTCAACGTGCAGATTTTGATGCCAAGGTCAGTACTTGGATTACCAAAGCCAATGAATCTGGACGTGGTTTTGGCGTTCCAGCGCAGTTGATTCAACTTGATCAAATCTTAGATGAAATGCGTTTGCATAAGTCGGTTCAAGAAATTGAATTGATGCAAATCGCCTCAAATATCAGTGCAGATGCGCATACGCGTTCCATGCAAAAAGTTCATCCAGACATGATGGAATATGCTTTAGAAGCTGAGCTGAATTATATCTTTGGTCAGAATGGTTGTGTACCTGCCTATAACAGTATTGTGGGTGGTGGGAAAAATGGCTGTATTTTACATTATGTTGAGAACAACCAACCTTTAAAAGATGGTGATTTGGTGTTGATCGATGCGGCTGCTGAGTATGAATGCTATGCCTCAGACATCACCCGTACTTTTCCTGTAAATGGTAAGTTTAGCCCTGAACAAAAAGCGCTATATCAAATTATTTTAGATGCACAAATTGCTGCGATAGATGCAATTCAAATCGGTCATTCTTATAAAGAACCGCATAATGTTGCAGTACGGATTATGGTAGAAGGTTTGGTCAACCTTGGCATTATGCAAGGTGATGTTGATCAAATTATTGAATCTGAAAGCTATCGTCAGTTTTATATGCATGGTACAGGGCATTGGCTCGGTATGGATGTGCATGATGTTGGCGCATATAAAGATGAAAATGGTCAATGGCGTAGCTATGAGCAGGGTATGGTTGTTACTGTAGAACCAGGTTTATATATTGCACCTGATGATGAAACAGTGGATGCAAAATGGCGTGGTATTGGTATCCGGATTGAAGATGATGTGGTTGCAACTGAACAGGGTCCTGTAGTCTTGACCAAAAATGTTGTGAAATCGATTGAAGATATTGAAGCGTTGATGGCAAAGTCAGTATAAGTTTTTAATTTGAAAGGTGAGTATGTATGGATACTTACACCGTTTTAGCTAAGCCAGTAGAAACAAATCGTTTGATTCTACGCAAGTTTGTTGAAGGTGATGAAATTCCACTTTTTCATGAGTATTGCGGAGACAGGGAGTCTTCGAAATACTTACAAAGGCGACCACATGCCAATATTGAGCAAACCAAGTGTATGTTTGAAAATTGGAGTGGTACAAAATGGAAAAATAATGATAAAGATTTTGCTTGGATTATTGGTGAGCGCAAAACCAATTTAGCCATGGGGCTTGTGATGTTTATTCACAAAGGAGATCATGGCGAAATTCATTTTGGGCTTGGAGGTAAATTTCAAGGGCAGGGCTTTATGAGAGAGGCAATCACTGCTGTCATTGTCTATTTAAAAAATAACAGTAGGCTTAAAAGAATTGAGACTTTTTGTGATGCAGAAAATATGAAATCACGAAACGTTCTGATTGAAACAGGATTTACTGAAACGACCTTGTTAAAGCATTGGGCTATATTTCCAGCTTTGGGAGATAATAAGAGAGATTGTCTAGGTTTTATGATTGAAATAAATAAAAATATTTAAATAGAAATAAGAGTAAATCATAGTGATAAGTATGAGAATCAGTTTTATTTCAATTTTTTAAATTAAATTTTTATTTAAAATAAATGGGTTATAGAAAGAAATGTCTATGAAGGAAAAACTGTAAAAGTTGAATATTCGCTGACAGAAGAAGGTCGTTATCTCGATCAATTTATACTCATGTGTAGAGGGTATGGTGACTGGATAAGAGAAACGATACGAGATAGTTTTAATCACTGTTTATGAAATGTTCCATCTTTTTTAAATTGATTATGGGGATATTATAAAAAGTTAAGCTTTATAAAGGCTCAAAAACTCATTTTTAATCCTAAGCTACTCTCTGTACAGTCTAGCTTTTAAAAATATTCCTCATGCAAATCGCAATTTTTTATTTATGCGTTTCAGTGGGGAGTCCTAGATTTAAATACTAACCATAGGATGTAGCCACACGATTTTGTTTAGATCAATATAAGTCAATTTCTTTAGATTTGTAATTATGTCTATATTTGCTTAAAAAGTTGTCAACGACATTTGTAAAAAATACTGTCATAAAAAAAAGAGAAAAAGAAATCTTTTGGTGAGAAGCTAGTTTATTGAATTCAATTAGATAAATAAAATAACAACATTAAAATTTAGAGTATCAAGGGTGTGTTTTTTTAAGCATTATTGCAAATGATAATTATTCTCATTGAATTCTGTATTTTAATGTGTATGCTTTGTAATGGTTACGTAATTTATAGAAAACTTTATGAAAACATATACTATCTCCATAATTTCTCCTATTTCTTTTAGAACGACACTTTATCTTTCGATAATGGGAATCATCTTTTCTCCTACCGCATCTGCTAAAGATTTAGAACAAAATACACCAGCATTACCAACAATTGCAGTAACGGCATCAGATAAATCTAAAGAAAAACCAGTTGCTTATAAGTCAGGTAATATGGATATCCCGCGTACCGAGGATGATGTACAAGCCTATACTTTAATTGAGAGAGAGGAACTTGAACGTTCTGGTGTAACGACAGTGACAGAAGCACTCGCTAAGTTGCTTCCAATGGCAACTTCGTCATTAAATAACTCAGACTATTTTGCGACCACATCTAGTCAAATTAATTTACGTGGTTTAGGTGCCAATCAAACATTGGTCTTAATTAATGGTCGTCGTAGTGCCGGTACAGGAAATCGGGGTACAGCAGAAGCAACGCAACAACCGAATATAAATAATATTCCACTGGCTGCTATTGAACGGATTGAGGTTTTACCGACTTCAGCAGCAGCGATTTATGGTAGTGGCGCAATTGGCGGGGTAATTAATGTAGTGTTGCGTAAGGATTATGTCGGTACAGATCTGGATTTACGATATGCCAATACCACAGATGATAAACAGCCAGTGAAGTCATTCAACTTTGTATCGGGCTTTGCTTTAGAAGAGGATCGTACCAATGTGATGCTTATGGTATCTAAAAAAAGTCAGGATGGGTTGCTGGATCGAGAGCGAGGCCACAAAGACAAACAACGCCAAAGTATTTTAAAAAATAATCCTAACGCGTTAATCGGTCCAAAAGAGAATCCACCAGCAGGAAACTTAACCAATATTCGCTCAAAAGATGGATCAGAGCTTATTCCTGGCAGTGGTTCTTCTACCGCTCATATTCCAAAGGGCTGGAATGGTGATATTAGCAAGTTAGGTAAAGGCTATGCACTAGGATTAGGCACAGGCGTGAGTAGATGGTCTGGAGATTCCCCAATTTTATATGATACAGATACTGAATCTGTTGCTATTTCAATAAATCGTGACTTTAGCGATCGTTTAAATCTCTTCCTTGAAGCTGGCTATGATCGCGAAAGAGGTTGGGCATATAATGATGCGCCACATGGTTTTGGTGTGGTCACTGTAAGTAAAGATAGTCCATACAATCCATTCGGTAAGGATGTTTTGGTGAATTACACTTTAAATAGGGACAGTTTTGGTGCTTGGTCTAAAGACACTTTTGAAACCACGCAGAAAAAAGCAGCGACTGGTTTTACCTTTGAATTAACCCCAAAGTGGCTATTATCCGCAGATTATTCTTGGAGTAAATCAGATATTCGTCAGCGTTATATTCGTAAGGGAAATGTGAATCCAAAATCAACGCAATGGAATAAAGACACTGCAAATAACTTAATTAATTTTCTTGAAGATTACACCACAAAGCCTACAGACATTATTCAAAAATATTGGCATTACACCAAAAATAACACACAGCAAACTTTAAACGATATGTCTATACGTGCCACTGGACCCGTCGCAACATGGTATGCAGGGGATATTCAATTGGCAACAGGAATTGAACATCGCCGCTATGAAAGTGAAGGCTTTGCTGATCACCAATATGTCGATAATCCATGGGTTAAACCGACCGAACGTAAAATACAGGGGTCAAGTGCGTATACTGAGTTTACCGTCCCTTTACTTTCGCCAGAATATAACTTTCGTTTTGCCAAATTACTTGAGATGCAGTTAGCAGCGCGCTATGAAGACTTTAAAGTATCAGCAAAAGTGCCGAAGTATGACCCTAAAGCTGATCCTGCAACAGGTTATAGGTCGAAGTTACTCGGTTATACCGACACAGGTACAGCTAAATTTGATGCGATTTCGCCAACGATTGGTTTTAAATTTGCACCAAATGATCAAATAATGTTGCGTGCTTCGTATAGTGAAGGCTTTGTGACGCCGACCATGAACCAGTTAGCATTACCAACGATTTCTGAAAATACCAGTACTTCACTCAAAGACCCTATTACAGGAAAAATATTGGGAAATAGCACAGATATTATTTCTGGTGGTAGTCCAAATATTACGCCCGAGAAATCAAAAAGTTATAATTTTGGCGTGGTATTAACCCCAGAGATGATTGAAAACCTACGTTTGTCGGTTGATTATTATCAGATTAAAAAAACTAATAATATTACGTCTGTAGGTGCGCAGTATATTCTAGATAACCAAGATACATACGGCAACCGAGTAAAACGTGATGCCAATGGTGATGTGACTTCAATTGATACGACTTCATTTAACGCTTTGGGGCTAAAAACCAAAGGTATTGATACCAATCTCAGTTATGCTTTTGATAGTGCTGTTGGAAATACCTCGTTTAATTTAGGGTATACCTATGTGAGTGAATTTAAACGGCAAGATTCAGTCGACACATCTTTTGTCGATTTCTTAGCTATGGGAAGTAACAACAAAGATGATTATCCGCTTAAACATCGTGCCAATGCGTCTATCTATTTAAAGCCCAATGATATATGGGGATTTGGCTGGGCAGCGCAATACTATGGTTCGTATACAATCAAAGATGCGTTAGCAATTTTAAATCAAACAGGTAAAGACACTCAAACCTTAAAAATTAATGATCAGATTTATCATGATGTCTTTGCCAAAGCTAAATTGCTGCTTGCTAAATCCAATAAGCTTAATTCGGCAGAAGTGGGCTTTGGTATCCAGAATTTATTCAATGACTACACTGTGGATATGTCAAGCTCAAAAGGTTATCTCAGTAAATATAGCGATGTACGTGGTCGTCAATATTATCTAAATCTTAAGATGTCATTCTAATTCCACATTTAATCATGTGACTGTTATTGTTTCTGATTTTTTACTTTTTTGATCCTTACCAGACTGATTTGTGAGTTGGGTAGGGATCTTATGCTATGGATGATCTAAAAAAATTGAATGCTTGAATATTGCAGGTTATTCGGTAAGACCCATCATTTTATTGAAGTAAATGATAGATTTTTAAATGATTAAAATCGGATTTTTATCGTTGTTCTATTCTTTATGCTTATTATTTAAACACTAGATTTTGCGAAAGTAAACTTTATGACTTATGGAATTTATACACTTCCATAGAAATGAATATGTATGATTGAAAAGCTTGCAATGCCACACTTTACAATTAGAGTTCAAATGGCTTTGCGTAGGCGATGCCTCACTTTTCAGAGATGAAAAGATGACAAAAATCTTCAGTTGGGTGAGAGGTACGTCCTATACATCCACCCAACGGCGACATCCATGTCGCCACACGATAGAACGACCATGTATAATTCATTGGATATCCTGACCAAAATAAGGGGGTGTTGAATGCTCATTTTTTTGACTAACGCAAGAAGTCTACTATCTCCAAGTTACTATTGCGCTGGGTGAAATAGCATTCTTAATTCTTTGACTGAAATTCTCATTTTTCATACTTATGTTAAAAATAGCGTATTGATTCAGTACAAATACAGCCAACAATTTCCTATTTCAATATAAAAATAACTTTGCTTGATGTAATATGAAATCAATCAAGATTATAAGTATTCAGTACGCTGAATCACATATAGAAAGGATAAAAGCATGCAACAAGAAGTCATCATCGTCGGCGGTGGAATGGTTGGGCTGAGCTTGGCTCTAATGTTGGCAAAAGCCAATATTGCGGTAAAGCTTTTAGAGGCTGTGAAATATCCAAATTATGATGATGCCAATCTTGCACCCTATCATTCCAGTTTTGATGCACGAAATACCGCGTTATCACGTCGTACCGTACAAATTTATCAAAAACTCGGTCTTTGGGATGCTTTGCAAGAACATGCAACTCCTATACTCGAAGTGCATATCACTGAACAAGGCAGTTTTGGTAAAGCACGCTTAGTCGCAGATCAAGAAAAAGTCGAAAGTTTTGGGCAAGTGATTGAAAATGCATGGCTAGGCCGTGTACTACTGACTCAAGTTCGCCAGCAAGCTTTAATTGAATTGATTGATGGTGTACAAGTCACCTCACTAAAACAAGAGGGTGACTATGTATATGTTGAAGCCAATCGTGGTGAAGAATATACCCATTCACTTAAAGCCAAACTGTTGATTGCTGCAGACGGTCGTGATTCTTTCTGTCGCCAAGCTTTAGGTGTTGGGGTGGATGTACATGATTATGATCAGGTGGCAATTGTCACAACAGTACAAACCTCTAAACCACATCATCAAGTGGGCTTTGAACGCTTTAGCCATTTAGGTCCATTGGCATTGCTTCCACTGCCTGGGGAATGTCGTCGTTCAGTGGTTTGGCCAGTGAAAAAAGGCACAGAAGATGAATGGTTAGGTGATGAAAATGACCAGCATTTCCTCGATGCTTTACAGCAAACCTATGGTGATCGTGCAGGAAAATTCCAAAAAACAGGTAAACGTTTTAGCTTCCCATTGGCACAAGTGCTTGCTGAAAAACAGGCTGTGGGTCGGGTGATTTTGATGGGTAATGCTGCACATACGATTCATCCTGTCGCTGGACAAGGTTTTAACTTGTGTATGCGTGATGCAGATGTCCTGATGCGTTATATCACAACGCAAATTGCGCAATCTGATGATATTGGTCAACCTGAGATGTTAAAGGCCTATGAACAATCTCGCTTAACTGATCAGCAGCGTGTGATTAAATTTTGTGATTCTGTAGTGCGTGGATTTAGTAATCAAAACCCAGTGTTAAAATTATTGCGTAATACTGGCTTGGTAGCTTTTGATGTGATTCCGGGGATTAAGCCTTTGGTTGCCAATTATGCAATGGGATTAAAAGCATGACACAGCAAGATACGTTAGATGTGGTGATTGTTGGTGGTGGTCTGGTGGGTGGCTTAACCGCATTGCTTTTAGCACAGGGCGGTGTACAAGCCACAGTTTTAGATGCAGCCCCTATTTTAGATGCTGAAAAAACGCTAGCTGTTGCTAATCCACGGGTTTTAGCCTTGAGCCAAGCCACGATTCACTTGTTAAAAACAGTGAATGTGTGGGAAAAAATTGCTCGCCAAATGCCCTATACCGGTATGCAAGTCTGGAATAAAAATGGCTATGGCGAAATTAATTTTGGGCAAGCCTCAGAAAACTTTCCTACAGCTGAGCAAAGCTTAGGTTCAATGGTCGAGCCAAGTTTATTAAACCTTGCCATCCAACAGCAAATGTTGGAGCAACTGCAAGATTATCGTACTCAAGTTAAAGTTGTGCGAGTAGAACATGGTGTAGGTTGTTGGATCATTAAACTTGCAGATGGGACTGAGCTAAAGACCAAGTTAGTGATTGGTGCAGATGGTGCAAACTCATTTGTTCGTGATCAAGCATTTATCGATCTTGATGTTTTAGATTATCAACAAGCCGGTTTGACCTGTGCGATTCGTACCACACAACCGCACCAATATGTGGCTCGTCAGATTTTCCATCCGACTGGCCCATTGGCATTTTTACCGATGGCAAGTTTAAAGCCTGAGCAAGCTGAACACTGGATTTCAATCGTTTGGACCTTACCTGATGATTATGCAGAAGAATATGCGCGCTTAGATGATGCTGATTTTTGTGAATTACTGACACGTGAAAGTCATCATATGTTGGGCAAGATCATTGAAGCGACACCGCGGGCTCAATTTCCACTTAAGGCACGTGCAGCACAACGTTATGTAAAAGATGGACTGGCTTTGATTGGTGATGCAGCGCATGTGATTCATCCTTTAGCAGGACAAGGCGTAAATATTGGGTGTTTAGATGCTGCTATTCTGTGTGATGTATTACTTAAAGATAAACAGCGTGGCGTATGGGCACATGAACAAACCTTAAAGCGTTATGAACACCAACGTAAAGGGCAAAATGATGCCATGATGCATAGCATGTCGATGATTGGTTTTTTAGAAACTGCGGAAATATTTCCATTGGTTTGGGCGCGTAACTTTGGCTTAAAACAAGTTGAAAATATGCCATTTTTAAAAGATCAATTTATGGCACAAGCCAATGGGCTGGCAACTTTAAAAAGCACGCAATATGCCATTTAATTGGATTTCTGATATTTTTTAACCAATCATTTAAACAACATTACGAATTTGATGAAAAAAAACACGATTTTGTGTATCTAGATACTAGTCGAATGGCGAAGAGCTTGATACATTTCTCTGTAAAACATCACCATTTTTCGGATGGTACATTGACGTCATTGATGGGGAGTTAAAGATGACAGATACAAATGATTATGATGATAATTCAGAAGATCATGCAGTAGACGATGATGAAGCTAAAGCGGCTGAAAAAGGTGCTGCGGCAAGTGATTCGACAGTTTCAGATACAGATTTAGCTGAAGCTGAAACACTCACTGTGACAGCGAAAAAAAGACAGCGTGAAGCGTTGGAAGATGAAGTCGCTGCATTTTTAGCGCGTGGTGGGAGAATTACCGAAGTTCCACCTGATGAATCTGCTAAAGATTGATTTTAAAAGCACTGAAAGGTGCTTTTTTAAATTTGGTTGGGATGATGTCTATTTTTTCTTTTAGATGATTAAATCTAAATTCTGAATTGATCATTATTTGTGATTTTTCTCTTGAATTTTTAATCAAATAATCATTTTATTATTTATTGATCTTTGCCAATTACTTTAAAAGTATGACGGAGTAAATCATCAGTAATATTGTGCTTTTGATTGTTTTTTCTGCATCAGCTTTTATAAGTGCCAGATTGATCAGTGAGGGATTAAAATTTATTGTATAGAGATTAAGGCTTGGTGGTAAAAGCGACCAGAGCAACCAGTCACTTGTAGAAAAGCAGGTTGAGAAAAGCTTATACAGGCATTTCTCAACTCAAGAAATAAAATTATTGTTGATTAGTCAGCTCTAAAGCACGTTGATAGGCGATTTTCTTTTTGATGCCTGTTAGATCCGCAGCCAGTTGTGATGCCGCTTTGACCGATAAATCTTGTAATAAGCGATTTAAAAGTTGATCTAATTTCTCTTGTTCAACATCTTGATCTTTGGCATCTGGTGCACCACCAATAACTAAAACAATTTCACCTTTTTGCTGATTGCGATCATTTTCAATAAATGTCACCAACTCGCCCAAAGTCATCTTTTTAATCGTTTCAAATGTTTTGGTAATTTCACGTGCAAAACCAACAGGGCGATCTGCGCCAAAAACATCAGCCATATCTTTGACACTATCTAAAATACGATGAGGCGCTTCATAGATAATCATGGTTTGTGATTCATGTTTTAATTTTTCTAATTGAATCAATCGTTGCGATTGTTTTGACGATAAAAAGCCTTCAAAGCTAAAACGATCACTCGGTAAACCCACCGCACTTAGCGCAGCAATAGCAGCACATGCACCCGGTACAGGAATGACACGGATACCATTTTCCTGAGCGGCACGTACCAATTTAAAACCAGGGTCACTAATCAATGGTGTACCAGCATCACTGACCAGAGCAATATTCTGACCGCTTTTTAATTTTTCGATAAGTATATCAATTTTGTTACTTTCATTGTGATCATGACACGCTGTGAGCGGAGTTGAGATATTATAGTGCTTTAATAATTGAGCAGATTGACGTGTATCTTCTGCCGCAATAACAGAAACAGACTTTAAAACTTCAATAGAACGAAAAGTCATATCATCTAAGTGCCCAATTGGGGTCGCTACGACGAATAATTGAGCACTCATAAAGGTCTCCATGAAGAATAAGTTAGTGTTGAACAGTATTAAAAGAGTGGTTGTGTTGGGAATGGTTGGATTTACAATCCAAGTTCACGCAGAAATTCTGGTTATATTACCTGAAACAGGCCCTATGTCGCGAGCGGGTTTGAGTATTAAACAAGGAATATTAAGTGCCGCGCAGGCCTCGAAGAATGAAATACCATTAAAATTTGTCGATTCAGATCAAAAGACCATCAAAGCCCTGTTAAAACAGCATGTCAATAAAAAGACTAAAATGATTATTGGGCCTTTGGCTCGTCCTGATGTTGAGGCTTTAATTAATTTAAAGCCTAAAGTACCTGTGTTGGCACTCAATGAAGTTTATCCAAGCGATAAAAGTGTTTGGCAATATAGCCTTTCTAAAAATGACGATGCTTTGGCGTTACTTGATTATATCCAGCATGATAAAGTCAGCAAACTCTATGTGGTGCGTGAAAAAGGCACAGAAGCAGAATCTATTAACTTTTTAAATGCATTATTTGCCAATTATATGGGTGAAGTTGATCCTGTGGAGCATATGCCAAAGTCAATTTCGGATCGAGAGGGCATTTTGCTGTTAGGTTCAAACCAATGGTTGACCAGTTTTCCCAAATTGCAGAAGAAAAAAATTTATACCCAAGCCATTGCTGTCGATGAAAAAAAGGCCTTGCCTAAAGGAATGAAATTCTGTGATGTTCCTGCCTTATACATTGCCGAATGGGATGATGTCGTCAAAGCTTATAAAGATAAACCAACCTCGTTACCGTATCAGCGTTTATATGCCTTTGGTGGAGATGCTTGGCATATTGCTGAACAATTTGTTTTGGATCCGAATGTAAAAAGCTTAACCTTTAATGGTCGCACTGGAAAAATTAAAATTGATGGAAATCGTGTTGAGCGTATTCCGCAATGTTTTGAACGCTCAAAAAATAATTTAGTGCCTTTGTGATGATAGGTTTCTCATGGCAAAAAATAATTTAGGACAATGGGCTGAGCAAGAAGCAGTGAAATTACTGCTTCAACATGGCTACGACATCATAAAATTGAATTATTTCTCGCGCTTTGGTGAAATAGATATTATTGCGCAGTCTAAACAAGAGCTAATTTTTGTTGAGGTGAAAGCAAGAACACCGACACAGATGGGGCATGCTTTTGAAGCTGTAAATCAATCAAAACAACAAAAAATGATTAAAACGGCGTTTAAGTTTTTACAAGAATATCCACAATATGAACAATATTATTGCCGTTTCGATGTGATTGGTTTTGATTTACATCATAAAATTGCAAAAAACGTACAGCAAGACCTCAGTAAAATCTCTTATGATCAATCTTGGATTGAAAATGCATTTACTTTAGATGCAGACTTGATTAATCTGTGACTGAAATTTATGTACGGTTATTTCAAAAATAAATATATTTTCCAGCATGTTAACGACGTTTAAATGGGTTGTTTAGCAGGCTAAAATTAATAGGAGTCTTGCTGAGTGTTAAAACGTATTGTCATCACCATGATGTGTGTAGCAAGTTTGTCTGGTTGCGCGAGTTTTATCTCAGGTGGTACTGGTTCTTCACCAGTGGGAACAGATAGTGGTGTTCGATCTTTAGGACAAGTGTTTATTGATTCTTCTATTGAGCGAACTGCGAAAATCAACTTGTATAAGTTGGATGCCCGATTTAAGCAATCTCGTGTCAATATTAATAGTTTTCATAGCAATGTCTTATTGACAGGGCAAGTGCCAGATGCGCATTTAAAGCAGTTGGCAGAAGATAATCTACGAGCGATGAGCGATGTAAAAGCAGTCCATAATTACCTGACTGTTGGTAATCAAATCGGTTATAGCACTATCATGCAAGATGCATCGGTCACTGTGAATACCCGTGGTTTAGTGATGAAAGCGCCTGTGGTTTCAGACAATAAAGTCTTGATTCATACAGAAGACGGAGTGTTGTATGTTTTAGGTCGTTTAAACAATGCTGAAATTGCAGATTTAAATGATGTTTTACAAAAAGTTGGAAATGTGACTAAAATTGTGACCTTGATTGATAATGTCGAACAAGCGAATAATTCGGTCCAAACTTCATCTTTCACAGCACCTGTGGTAAATAATGTACAACAACAACCTGATGTACAGACACCTGTTGCGATTGATCCTAATGCTACAGAGCCAAACAATAATGTTATTCAACAATAGGTTAAAGTTTTTAAAAGTTAGATTTGGAAAGCAGTTTGAACAACTAAAATCTCAATTTAAATCACACTATCAAGATTTTCGTTTATACGATTTAGGCAGTATTACCATTAATGGCTTGACCCCTAAAAAGGGCTATTCCATTCAGCATAATATTGCCTATGGCTTAAAGGCGAGACAACGTTTAGATTTATATATTTCTAATAAAAAGCAACAGAATGCGCTGATTCTTTTTGTTCATGGTGGGGCATGGAGTCATGGGGATAAAAGTGCTTATAAATTTGTAGGCGAGGCGTTTAGTCGTTTTGGCTATAACGTGGCAGTGCTGAACTATCATTTAGCGCCTGAGCATAAATTTCCAAGCTATATTGATGATCTTGCAGTTGCTTTGAATTATTTGGAACAACAACAAGCACGTTTCGGTATTTCAATGGATAAAATTGCCTTGATGGGGCATTCAGCAGGCGCATTTAATATTGCGTCTTTGCTTTATCATCCTAAGCACTATCAACTGGCCATCAAACAAAATATCAAAGCTTTGATTGGAATTGCTGGACCTTATCATTTCGATTATAAAGGAGATGCTTTAGCCGAAAATGCGTTTGATCAAAGCATTCCTTATCAACAAGTAATGCCGTATTATTTTGTTGAAAAAAATGAGGTAAAGCATTATTTATTCTTGGCTGAAAATGATCAAATTGTTAAAGCTAAAAACTCTTTAGATTTTAAACAGCAATTACTTGAACAAGGCAATCATTGTGAAATTTACACGATTCCTAAAACTGGTCATATTTCAATTATGGGCAGTGTTTCAAGTTTATTTAGTCGCTTCTATAAAACCCGGCCTGAAATTATTAAGGTTTTAAATGAAGCAATGAAAAATGCCTAGCAATCGCTAGGCATTTTTGATTTTAACATGTCTCAATCAAGATCAGTCTTTATGCATCGGTCTATTGTGAATTACATGTTCAATCATGGCATGGGCGATACTGCCACTAAAAGGCGTTTCGGGTAACTGATCAAACTTAAAGAACTGAGCCTCACTAATTTCTTCTTCTTGCAAGACGATTTCACCAGATTCATATTCAGCCTTAAAGGCCAGCATAAGATTGCTTGGAAAAGGCCAAGGTTGGCTGGATAAATATTGGACATTTTTGACATGTAGGCCAACTTCTTCCAACGTTTCTCTTTTGACTGCTTCTTCCAGTGTTTCACCGACTTCAACAAAACCCGCAATAAGGCCATACATCTTGCTTTTATTCTTGGCATTTTTTGCCAATAGAATTTCGTTATCGCCACGAGTAATCACGGTGATAATACACGGTTGTACACGCGGGTATTGATGATAACGACAGCTAGGGCAGACCATGGCATATTCAGTGGGATGAACCTCGGTTTCGTGTCCACAGTGGCTACAAAACTTATGGTTTCTTCGCCACTCTAGCAACTGTACTGCACGACTGGCTTGTTCAAACTCAGATTTGGTCCATTGTGAAATCAATTGACGAATCGGGATGAGTTGATATCCCTCTGGAATTTGGTCTTCGATAAAAAGATCTCGGGCAATAATCTGATCACCCGAGTTAAAGCTGATATCACTTGCTAACTTTTCAACTTTAGGTAGTTGTAAATTTTCATCCACTAAAAGTTGTTGATGGTGAAAGATATATGCAAGTGATAATTCTGACATTAGGCTACCGATTTTAAATTTTGACTACTTGTTAATGCTACATCAAACATGGCTTGTAAAACAGGTTGTTTGTTTTGTAGATTTTCAATCATCATGTCTGCACTGGCTAAAACATCAAGCAGTTTATTGACTTGTGCAAGGTTAAACACGTGCTCTTTGTTAAGACCCGTTTGAATAAACTCCGCAGAGAGTAACAATGCTTTTTGACCATCTTTTGCCGCAAGGAACAACAGTGCACCACCAATTTCACTTAATTGTGATGGAAGTTGGTCTAAACTTGTGCTTGGAGGATCTTGTAAATATTGCACCAATGTTTGTGAGCTTAAATCAACCAGCGCTTTGGTCTCAGTCAATAATGCTGCATGTGCTTCATCTAGACGATCTAATGAAATCTGCAAGTTATTCACTTTTAACTGTAAACGACTCGATGTGTAATTACGCTCTAAGATACCAATCGAATTCATCGCTGATAAAATACTGTTCATCAACTGTTGCGCATAATTTTCATCTTTGAGCATGTTGTCTTGAGACAGTAGGTCAGCCTGTTGTTTCAGTCCGCTATAGGCTTCATTGAGATTCAAGACTTTAAATACATGCGCAAGATCAGTCAGTTTGCTTTTCAATTCTTGGGTTTTTTCATCACTCATATTTTTGTAGTTAAACTCAATATCATTACGGATTTGCGACATTTCATCTGTAATCAGTTGGCTCACACTATGAATGGTTTCAAAATCAGGGCCATATAAATGGCGGCTGAATATTTGTAATTGTGTGTCAGTCAGAATATCTTCGCCAACATTAATCTGTTCACGGATGTGTTGTGATATTTCATCTTCTTGGCTGATACAAATACTTAGGATATTGGCAGTATCTAATAAAGATGGCTTGAATCCGCTTAGATCTTTAAAGAATAAAGACATATTGGTTTCAATACTGATTAACGTTCTGAGGCGTGTGTCATTGAGAATGATGTTTTCAATGTGATTTAAAGCAACTGCAGCCAAAGCCCAATATTGTTCACTTTCTTGGCCTTTGGCTGCATTTGCCAAATAAGACCCAACCAGCTTGATACCTTGTAAATCTAAATCTGTTTCTTGCTGTTTGAGCAGTTTATGTAGGCATAATTTATAAAGTTTATGTACATACACTGAATGCTCTAACTCAGGTGATTGTGGCAAGTTAAAATTCGGTGTTACACAGTCAAGCAGAGGAATAATTGCTTGGCCTTCTGGTGTCAGCTCTAGACCTAAAGAAAGTTCTAAGCGATTTAAGGTGTCATGTAAGAATTGTGGCGCTCTGACTTCACGAAGGCAAATAAACTCAATATAGCGTTTGAGCATGGTGGTGCCTTCACTCAAAGCGATCACTTCTTGGGTATTGATCTCACGCGGGTTTTGCATCACTTTACGCATCACCGCCGCAGAGAGTTGCGCAATTTTAGCAACATGCGGCATATCGATGAGCATCAGCACATTTACACATTGTTCAAATTGAAGCAAAGCATCATCAATACCGAAGGGTAAAGTTTGGTCTTCAACTAAACTACTGACAGCAGATTCTACCTGTAAAATTGAATTATCGACTTCTTTTTTAATAATAAGTAATGCTGTCGGATCAAAATGTATAGAGGTTTGGTAAGACATTGATCTGCACCTATCCTGGGTATCTGAATGTTTTATTTCATAGCCTCAAAATGAGGCTAATTTTCTAAGTTTTAATATAGCCGAAGAAGACCATCTTTACAGAAAAAATAGCCATCAATTTCAAATTTTATTTTGCAAAAATGCAGGCTTCCCCATGTTTTTCTTGAAATTGTTTGACCCAGTTCTCATGCGCTTCTAATTCTTCATCTGAAGGTAAAATGATTGGGGCATTGATTTCAATTTTTTTCCGAGTTGTATTTCTTTGCGCCTGATCAGTATGTGCAGAAAGAGCATCCATGTCAAAGGATACTTGACCGCCTGTCATGGCGAGATAAACGTCAGATAAAATTTCAGCATCGAGTAAGGCACCATGGAAAGTACGATCTCGTTGCGGAATTTCATAACGGCGAACTAAGGCATCCAAAGAGTTCTTTTGCCCAGGATGTTTGCTTTTCGCCATTGCCAAGGTATCAGTTACTTCACATACTTCTGAGAGTGCCTGTAGACCACTGCGCTTGAACTCCATATCTAAGAAGTTCATATCGAAGCTTGCATTATGCGCAATAATTTCACTACCTTTTAAGTAGTCAAATAAAACTTGCGCAATTTCGTTATATTTTGGCTTATCTTTTAAAAACTCATCGGTAATACCATGGATGGCTTCTGAATCGCCAACTGGTTTTTCTGGATTAATATAGATATGAATCGAACTGCCAGTCAGTTTACGATTGACCATTTCAATTGCGCCAACTTCAACAATTCGGTCACTGTCCTGATAATAGAAACCAGTGGTCTCGGTATCCAGAATAAACTGTTTAGGGCCATGTAACTGGACCGTCGCAGGTGTAATCACAATTTGTGGATGAATATCTCGCATTGCAGGTTGGCTCATTGCTGGCTCATCATTTTCATTGATATCTTGGTTAGATGGTTCTTCCATCTCAATTTCATGAGCTGGCATGACATCCTGCTGAGGGCTAATTTCCGATTCTATTATTTCATCTGATTCAATCAGGTCAAATCCAAAGGGATCGTCAAGCAGCCAGTCTTTTTCATGTTTTTTTTTATCATCATCCACTGCCAAGGGTTCAGTCAATTTGCTTGGCGCAGTGGTGTTTTTTTTTGCGTCGAGTATTTGCTGTGTACCTAAATTCGCCAATTGATCTGCCATTTCATTGCCTGCATGTCCAGCATGGCCTTTAATCCAGTTCCATTCAATTTCGCGACCTTGGCAGGTTTGATCGAGTTTTTTCCAAAGATCTGGGTTTTTTACATCTTTCCAGTTTTTCTTTTTCCACCCTTCAATCCATTCGGTAATACCACGTTTTACATAGTTGGAATCGGTCCAAAGCACTAATTTTGCTTCGGTTGGGCAAAATGCGATCCCTTCAATGGCTGCGGTAAGTTCCATGCGGTTATTGGTTGTATCAAGTTCACCACCACACAACTTATGTTCTTCTGTTTCAGTGATGATATAAGCGCCCCAGCCACCAGGACCTGGGTTGCCTTTACAAGCACCATCGACATAAAGTGTGATTGTTTGTGACATAGTAATAACCAATGAAAGTGAATTAAGAGTTGAACATCGTGGTTTAAGAATTTATTGTATACGCAAATCGGCGTTTTCTACGCATGAACTGAGATTTTTTTAATTTCTTGTAACATTTGTATGCAATTCGCATTCAAAATTTGCCTTGTAAGCGCGTTTAGCTCTACTAAAATGGCAATGATAAAATAATTTACTAAATGTTGTTCGGAACTCTTATGTTTAAACCTACCACAATGCTGTGGCAACCTACTGCGACTGTTTTCTTTAAATTATCCTTATTAACATCTGCATTCGCAGCATTAGGGTTGACTGCAGGGTGTTCTTCGACGTCGACAACATCAAAAGTTCAAACATCAAAGTCAGCAGGCATGTTAGATGCCAGCAGTCTGGATTCTCTAGAAGATCTACTTTCTGCAACTGATATACGCGCGGTAGAGGGCGATCGCCTATTGATTTTAAAACATGGTGACGTATGGAAGCGGATGTCAGTCGGTTTTAAAATGGATGAAAACCATTGGGATCCTCGTATTGATGCGCAACGGAGCTGGTTTGTTTCACGCCAACCTTATATTGACCGTCTAAGTGCTCGTGCATCACGCTATCTTTACCATACCGTGAAAGAAGCTGAACGTCGTGGTTTACCTACTGAATTAGCACTGTTGCCGATTATTGAAAGTTCTTATGACCCAGCAGCAACCAGTAGTGCCGCCGCAGCTGGGATGTGGCAATTTATCCCAAGTACAGGGAAAATTTATGGTTTAAGACAAACCAGTTTATACGACGGGCGTCGTGATGTGGTTGAATCAACACGTGCCGCTTATGAGTTTTTAGGCAGTTTATATAATCAATTCGGTTCTTGGGAGTTGGCTTTGGCTGCCTATAACGCAGGCCCAGGGCGTATCCAGCAAGCAATTAACCGTAACCAAGCTGCGGGCTTACCAACAGACTATTGGTCATTGCGTTTACCACAAGAAACCATGAACTATGTACCACGCTTTTTAGCCGTGGCGCAGATTATTAAAAGCCCATCTAAATATGGGGTGAGCTTACCGCCGATTGCCAATCGTCCGCACTTTAGAGAAGTTGCAGTTCCACCGGGCGTACAACTCAATCAAATTGCTTCAATTACCAATTTAAGTCGTGCTGAATTATATGCTTTAAACCCAGGTCATCGTGGTGAATTTGTTGATCCATCGAGTACTTTACGTATTTTGATTCCTGCGGATCTTAGTCCAACCATCGATGCAAAACTAAGAGCGTTAAAACCAGGTTCTGATAGCGGTTTATGGGCAAGCAATACTGCGCCAACCACAGCTACACGGACTTTAACGCCTACAGCAGTCACCTCAACAGTGACTCAATCGATTACTCCAAGTAAAGCGACGCCACCTGCTTTAACAACAGCAAAAACCACCACAACAACCACAGGTTCATTGAGCACGCTCAAAAATACACCACAAGGCTCGGATGCATTAGCGCAATTTGCTGCCAATGCTGATATTCCAAGTGCGCCACGTATTCCTGTTGCTGTGACCAATGCAGCCAATGTGAAACCTGTTGCCGCAGAGCCGCCAATTTCTGCACGTGAAAAAGCACAAATTCTTGCCGCTGTAAAAGCTGAAGGCGAAAAGGAAACGGTTAAACAAGTTTTAGAACCTCAAGCCACTCAAGCTGAAAAAGAAGAAGTGGTTAAAGAGATTAAGGCGATTGCACCACAAGGGACAGAAGTGCTTGACCCGTATGATGGTAAAATTAAGCTGACTGCAATTCAAACCAGTCAATCTGTTGCAGAAGTTCAAGGTAAAGAAAATACGGTTGGATTCTCATATCCTAAAGGTTTAGCAGATACCACACCTGCAAATTCGGAAGAAGCCAAACTGAATCAGGATAAGAACTTTAAGAAAACCGAAACTGAAGTTGTGGTTGAACCACCAAGAGGTAAACGCAGTACTTATACCGTTATGGCAGGGGATACTTTAGCAACGATTGCTTTAAAGAATGGCGTAAATTGGCGCGATATTGCCAAATGGAACCAAGTTGATCCAAACGGAACTTTATTTGTTGGGGCGACTTTGTATTTATATGATGCCAAACCACAAATTGATACACCTGTGGTTTCTCGCAAAACCACGGATTCAGCTCCAGCCAATTATGTGGTTAAACCAAATGACAGTTTAACCAGTGTGGCAAATCAGTTTGATTTATCTGTTTCACAATTGGCAAATTATAATAATCTGAATACCAACAGTAATTTATTTGTCGGTCAGAAATTAAAGCTTAAAGATGCTTCAGATGATAAATTATCTGAAATCAATAAAGCAGTGGTTCGTGCGGATACCTCTAAGCCTGTTGCAAAAATCAAGACCAAGGCTTATGCAGTTAAACGTGGCGAATATCTTAAAGTGATTGCCGATCGTTATGCTTTATCTGTACATGAACTCGCTGATTTGACTCCAGGTCTAGATACCTCAAGTAGCTTATTTGTAGGGCAAAAGATCAATGTGCCACTCAGTGAAGTCAATGAGCCAGAAGCTAAACTTGACTCTAAAGTGATTGATCAAAGTAAGTTTAAGAATGTAAAAACTGAAACAACCTATAAAACTGAGAACTATAAAGTTCAAAGTGGCGATAGTTTATCCAGTATTGCGGTTCAGTCTAAATTAAGCTTGGCAGAATTAGCTGAGTTAAACAAAATTTCGACATCTAAAAACTTGCTTGTGGGTCAAATCATTAAGATCCCTGCTGGAACAACAACACCAGAAACCTATACTGTGCAATCTGGGGATAGCCTAATTGCGCTGGCAAATAAGTATAATTTGCAAGTTAACCAAATTGCCGATTTAAATGGTTTAAAAAGTACATCTGGTTTGTTTGTTGGGCAGAAATTGAAGTTGACTGGCATGCCTGAAACTAGCAGTAAAGAGAAAGCACAAGCGAGAAATGAGTCGAAATCAGAAGGCGCTAGTAAAGATATCCATGTGGTCAAATCAGGTGAAACACTGGCAAGCGTTGCAAAAAAATATAAACTGCAATTGTCTTATTTAAGTGAATTAAATGGTTTATCGCGTAATCAGGCTTTGGATATTGGACAACGCTTAAAGCTTGATGGGGAATTACCCAGTAAATCCACGCTATCTAAAGAAAAAGAAGACCTAAAGGCGACTGCGAAAGCAACAGCTAAAGCTTCGAGTAAGAATACTGAAAGCTATGCGGTGAAGTCTGGTGAGTCGTTAAATGCGATTGCAAATCGTGTTGGCATGTCAGTTCAAGAACTGGCTGAATTGAATGATCTGAGCCCACGTGCGGGTTTACAACGTGGACAATCTATTCGTATTCCTAAAACAGTGACTGAATACAAAGTGAAAAGCGGTGATTCATTGATTCGTTTAGCCAGCAAGTTTGGGATTGATACCAGTGCACTTGCTGAGATGAATGAAATAAAACCAAACGCGTCATTACGCATTGGCAGCATTATTAAAGTTCCGAATCTTTAAGCGCCATTTTATTGGAGCAACGTTTAAAGCATAACATTTCAAAAACTTTTTTGAATAAAGGAAAATAGGGGAATGCGCCTAAGTTTTGCATATGTCAGCCCGATCGGGCTGGCATTGGGGTTATGTGTTGCAAGTTTAAATGTTGATGCTGCTCTACAGACAACAGCTTATATTGCTGTACATAATTCTCCACAGTATGACAAAGCTCAGGCGATGCCTTATGCCAATAGCAATGCACCCAAAGGTGGCTATATCAGCACAGCGAGTATAGGCACCTTTGATAATCTCAACAGTATGAATGGCAAAGGCAGTTCAACTGAAGGGATTAATTATCTATTTGATAGTTTAATGGATAGCTCACTGGATGAGCCGGGTGTGTTATATCCGCTTCTCGCTGAAAAAGTCACTTATGATCCTGTTAAAACCAAATTTGTTATTTTCCGTTTAAATCCTAAAGCTCGTTTTAGTGATGGTTCACCCGTCACGGCTGAGGATGTCAAATTTAGTTTTGATACCATTCAAAGCAAAGCCAATCTAGGCTTTCAAATGTATTTGTCTGATTTAGCCAAGACTGAGGTATTGTCTAAATACCAAGTGAAAATGACATTTAAATCAGACCACAATGCAGACATGCCCTTTATTTTGGCAAAAATTGCGATTTATTCAAAAGCAGATTGGAAAAATAAAGACTATAGCAAAGTGACCTTGCAGCCGATTTTAGGATCAGGGCCTTATCTGATTGAACGTATTGATTCTGGGCGCAGTATTAGCTATAAGCGCAATCCAAATTATTGGGCAAAGGACTTAGCCATCAATCGTGGTCGTTATAACTTTGATCACATGAAATATGTTTATTATCGAAGCCCTGAAATCGCTTTTGAAGGGTTTAAATCTGGACAATATCGCTTTTATCAAGAAAAAAATGCCCGTAACTGGGTCACCGAATATAATTTCCCTGCGGTAAAACAAGGTTTGGTGAAAAAGTATATTTCTAAGATTGAAACACCAGCACTCACGCAAAGTTTGGTTTTTAATACCCGAAAGGCGCCATTCAATGATCTCAATTTTCGCCAAGCACTGACCTATGCCTATGATTTTGAATGGATCAACAAAGCATTGTTATATGGTCAAAATATTCGCTTGCAAAGCCACTTTCAAAACAGTGAACTTGCTGCGACTGGAAAGCCAAGTGCGAAAGAACTTGAAATTTTAACACCTTATTTAAAGCAATTGCCCGCATTACAACGCCAAGGTGTTTTGGCAGATTGGAAATACCCAGTTTCAGATGCCAGTGGTTTTAACCGACAGAATTTATTGATTGCACGTTCGATGCTATTAAAGGCGGGTTATCGTTTTCACAATGGACTGTTGGTGGATAGACAAGGTAGTCCCATTCAAATTGAATTTCTGATTCATCAAGATGGTGCACTACGGACTTTGTTGCCGTATATTCGTAATTTAAAAAAACTTGGGATTCAGGCAAATATTCGTCAAGTCGATTTACCACAATATACAGAGCGTATGCGCCGTTTAGATTTTCAGATGACCGCTATCGATATGCCGCAATCATTAACACCGGGCGCTGAACAGGCACAGATGTGGGGCAGTAAAGCTGCCGATGAAGTGGGCAATTACAATTATGCGGGTGTTAAAAGCCCAGTGGTCGATCAGCTGATTCAACAGATTATTTATGCGCCGAACCGTGAACAATTGGTGCTTCGTACCCGAGCATTGGATCGGGTATTACGTGCAGGCTATTATCAAATTCTGACTTATGGCAATGATAAAAACTGGTATGCTTATTGGAATATGTATCAGCAACCCAAAGTTAAACCAAAATTATCCCTCGGTTTAGAGTATTGGTGGGCAGATGCAGATCAAACGAAAAAAGTAGAGCAATATTTAAAAAATCGAGCATTTTAAAAAGCATAATTTCAAATCTTCATGGTTAAAACATCAGTGGCTCAACGTGAGTGATGTTTAAATTGACATATCTACCCTCATGAGGTCATAAGGAACATCGTTTCAATGGGCACATATATACTCAAAAGGCTGTTACTGATCATCCCGACATTGTTCTTTGTTCTCTTGATCAATTTTGTTGTGGTTCAAATTGCACCTGGTGGGCCTGTTGAACAAGCCATTCAACAAGCGGAAAACTTCCAAGGAGTCAACATGACTGCTGGGGGGCTATCCTCTTCGGTCAATAACCATGAGTATCGTGGTGCACAGGGCTTAAGCGAAGATATGGTCAATAAAATCAAACAGCAATATGGCTTTGATCGACCTGCACATGAACGATTCTGGTTGATGTTAAAAAATTATTTAGCTTTAGATTTTGGTACAAGTTTTTTTAAAGATAAGCCGGTGACTGAGCTGTTATGGGAAAAAATGCCAGTCACCATTTCCTTGGGTGCATGGAGCACTTTTTTGATTTATTTAATCTCAATTCCTTTAGGGATTAAAAAAGCCAAGCAGCATGGCTTATTTTTTGATAAATCAACTTCATTACTTTTGGCTGTGGGCTATGCCGTTCCCGCTTTTGTATTTGCAATATTGTTGATCGTGTTTTTTGCTGGTGGTTCTTATTTACAATGGTTTCCGTTACAAGGCTTTGTTTCAGACAACTTTCACAGTCTCAATCTATTTGAAAAAATAGCAGATTATTTTTGGCACATGGCTTTACCTTTGCTGGCCATGGTGTTGGGTGGATTTGCAAGTTTAACCTATCTGACAAAATATTCATTTATGGAAGAGCTCAATAAGCAGTATGTGCTTGCGGCACGAGCAAAAGGCTTAACTGAAAATGATGTGTTATATAAACACGTGTTTCGCAATGCATTGTTGGTGATTGTTGCCGGCTTGCCTGAAGTATTGGTTGGGGTGTTCTTTGTTGGGAATCTGCTGATTGAAATTATTTTTAACTTGGATGGCTTAGGCTTGCTGGGTTTTGAAGCCGTGCAACAACGTGATTATCCAGTAATTTTTGGTGCTTTGTTCTTTCTGACCTTGTTTGGGCTGATTTTACGTTTAATCTGTGATGTGATTTATCGTGTGATTGATCCGCGAATTGATTTTGAATCGAGAGGTGCAAAATAATGTCACCGATCATGCAAGTACGAATACAGAAATTTAAGAAAAATCGCTTGGGTTTTGTCTGTTTCATCGTATTTATTGTTTTATTTATTCTTTCAATTTCTGCCGAATTTATTGCCAATGATAAGCCCTTATTGGTCAAATACGATCAGCATTATTACATGCCAGTTTTAAAGGTTTATCCTGAAACACATTTTGGTGGGGTCTTTGAAACAGAAGCCGATTATCGTGATCCGGTGGTTCAACAGTTGATTGATGAAAAAGGTTGGTCGATTTGGCCACTGGTTCGTTATTCCTACCAAACACCCAATTTAGATTTAGCCGTTCCTGTTCCTTCGCCACCCACCGCACAAAACTGGTTAGGTACAGATGATCAAGGGCGTGATGTATTTGCCCGTATTCTTTATGGTCTACGCATATCACTGTTGTTTGGTTTGGCATTGACACTATTTGCTGCATTTATTGGAATTATTGTTGGGGCGATACAGGGCTATTATGGCGGATGGGTGGATTTAATTGGGCAACGTCTGCTTGAAGTTTGGGGTGGTTTGCCGACGTTATTTATGGTGATCATCTTGGTCAGTATATTTACCCCGAGTGTCTATTGGCTATTTCTGATTATGTTGATTTTTGGCTGGACAGAGTTGGTCGGTATAGTGCGTGCAGAATTTCTTCGCGCCCGTCATTTAGATTATGTTCAAGCAGCACGTGCCTTAGGGGTGAGTGATTTGGTGATTATGTTCCGACATATCTTGCCCAATGTGATCAGTTCAAGTTTATCTCAACTTCCATTTATGCTGACTGCAAATATCACCGCACTTACTGCATTGGATTTTTTAGGTTATGGGCTACCACCAGATGCAGCCTCTCTCGGTGAATTGTTATTACAAGGTAAAAATAATTTAAATGCGCCGTGGCTGGCTTTATCTGGATTTTTTACTTTGGCCTTGGTGCTATCTTTATTGATTTATATTGGGGAGGCGACACGCGATGCATTCGATCCAAGACGTCAAAAATGATCCATCTTTGTTGTTGTCTGTCCAACATCTGCATATTGAAAATCAGCGTAAAGAGGTGCTGGTCAATAATCTTAACTTTGACCTACATGTCGGGGAAACTGTTGCGATTGTCGGGGAGAGTGGTTCAGGCAAATCAATCAGTGGTTTGGCACTACTTGGCTTACTTCCTGAAAATTTAACTGTGACTGGACAAGCGTTATATGATGAGCAAAACCTATTGTCTCTTAATCAAAATGCGCATTTGGCGATCCGTGGTAAAAAAATTGCCATGATTTTTCAAGAACCGATGACTGCACTCAACCCGTTACACAAGGTTGAGCGGATTATTGGTGAGACTTTACTTTTAGATGGAATGTCTAAGGAAAAAGTCAGAAAACGTGTCTATGACTTATTGTGTGATGTCGGAATGGACGAACCTGAGGATAAGTTGAATCGTTATCCACATGAGTTATCAGGTGGTCAACGACAACGTGTTTTGATTGCATCAGTTTTGGCACAAAAGCCTGAAATTATTATCGCGGATGAGCCGACAACAGCCTTAGATGTCACATTACAATCTCAAGTTTTAAACTTATTACAACTGCTTATTCTAAACCATAAAATGGCCATGATTTTGGTTAGTCATGACTTGAATTTGGTGCGTAAATATGCCAATCAAGTGATTGTGATGAATCAGGGGCAGGTTGAAGAAAAAGGCACGGTTCGAAATATTTTTCAAAACCCTAAAGCCAGCTATACCCAATATTTATTGGATCATGATTTTGGTGAAGCCAATGCTTTACCGTATAAACGTAATTTAGTTTTATCACTACACCGTGTTGGGGTGAAATTTCCAATAAGAAAGGGCATATTTAATCGAGTTAAAGATTATTTTGTAGCCGTTCAACCGCTCAATTTACGTTTAGATCGCGCTGAGTCCATCGGTATTGTTGGAGAAAGCGGTTCTGGTAAAACCTCTTTGGCGTTGGCAATCGCACGACTTATACAGTGCTCGGGCAATGTTTTCCTACTCAATCAAGACTTGAACAGATTGAGTCAGCGTAAATTACGTCCACTTCGATCTAATTTTCAAATTGTATTCCAAGATCCGTTAAGCAGTTTAAATCCACGTATGACTGTCGACCAGATTATTCGAGAGGGCTTGGCACTACAACATCTAAAAGAAGCTGAAATGCTGATTCGTATCAATGAAATTTTAGACAAAGTAGAGCTCCCGATAACAGTTAAACAGCGTTATCCGCATGAATTGTCTGGCGGTCAACGGCAACGTGTGGCTTTAGCACGTGCTGTGGTATTACGCCCTAAATTACTGATTCTCGATGAACCAACCTCAGCACTTGACCGGACCACACAGCGTGCGATTGTAAAATTACTGCGTCAGTTGCAACAGGATTATCAAATGAGTTATTTGTTTATTAGTCATGATTTGCAGGTGGTAAAAGCACTTTGTCAGAAAGTTTTGGTATTAAAAGATGCTAAAGTTATCGAGTTTCAAGACACTCAAGCCTTATTTGATAAACCTTTAAATGACTATACCAAGCGATTAATTGCAGCGAGTCAGTATTAATGCTGTATAGATGATTGTGGTTCAAAAAATATTCACATTAACAAAGTTGACAAAATGCATTGTCAGATTTACGCTTGAACTATTATAAATTTAAATTAGAGTAAAAGCTCTAATCACTAAAGAGATTTGACCATGAGCCATCTTGCACAAGCATTAGAAATAAAAAACACGCGATTTAAAAACCGAATCATTAAAGGTGCGATGAGTGAAGCATTGGCCAATCATGCAGGGCAACCGAACCAATTGCATTTAGGTTTATATGATGCTTGGGGGAAAGGCGGTTTAGGTTGTGCCATTACGGGTAATGTGATGGTTGATTTCCGTGCGAAGAATGAGCCGGGTGTTGTTGTAGTTGAAACTGAGCGTGATCTTGCCAAACTGACTGAATGGGCAAATGTGGGTAAAAAGCACGGGATGGTACAACTGATTCAGTTATCACATCCAGGTCGCCAGTGTCCAAAAGGACTCAATAAAGAAACAGTGGCACCTTCAGCAGTGCCTTTTAGTCCAATGTTGGCAACGACATTTGGTACACCACGTGCACTTAATGAAGCAGAAATTTTGGATATCATTCAACGATTTGCTGAAGCTGCACGGATCTGTGAAAAAGCAGGTTTTGAAGGTGTACAGTTACATGGTGCACATGGTTATTTGATCAGTCAATTTCTTTCACCATTGACCAATAAACGTCAAGATCAATGGGGCGGTTCAATTGAAAACCGTATGCGTTTCTTATTAGAAATTTATGCTGCAGTGCGTGCTAAAACCTCAGAAAACTTTATTATTTCAGTCAAACTGAACTCTGCAGATTTCCAGCGTGGCGGAATCACAGAAGAAGAAGTGGTTCAAGTATTTAAAGCCATTGATACAGCAGGGATCGATCTGATTGAGATTTCTGGTGGTACCTATGAAGCACCGGCAATGGCAGGTGCAAAAGCGGATAAACGTAAGCAAAGTACGATTGCACGTGAAGCATATTTCTTGGATTTTGCAGAAAAAATTCGTAAAGAAGTCAAATGTCATCTTATGGTGACAGGTGGTTTCCGTACAGCGCAAGGAATGAATGCGGCTTTAGACAGTGGTGCGTGTGAATTTATTGGGATTGCACGTCCTCTTGCGGTAGAACCTGAAGTCAGCAACAACTTGATTGCTGGTCAGGACGTTCGATATGCAGTAGAACAAATCAAAACCGGTATCCCTTTTGTTGATAAAATGGCGATCATGGAAATTCTGTGGTATGCCGCGCAGTTTAAAGCGATTGGTGAAGGGAAGAAGCCAAATCCTAAGCTTTCTCCACTCAAGGTTTTCTTTAATTATGCAAAAAATAATATCAAGGCAGTGATCCAAGGACGAGTAAACTCGCGAAAATCAGCCTAATAAAGATTGGGAAAAGCGTAGTCACGACTTAGAAAATTGATTTTAAGGTTGCTTCTGGTCTGCTTTAGACCAATACGATTTAAATGTGTCAGCAGGCCATTGTCCTTTCACTAAAGCCGTTTGAAAGGCGGGTCTGCTTTCTATTTGCAGAAGATAGCGCTGAATTTCAGTGAACTTTTGATATCTTGGGTGAAGTTCAAAACAGACTTTGTTTCAACAAGGTTTAAATTAAAAATGTTGAACGGCTTATTATTACAAAACAAAGCCCTAAAAGACGTTAGGGCTTTGAAAGAAAGCAATCAATCTAGGTATTGGACAATGGGTTAATGCGCACAAAAAGCCATATTAAAGTATTCAAATAATTCAGGCGTGTTCAACCACAGCATACTTGACAGCCCGAACAGAATAACAATAACCAACCAGATACTGAGCTTGAACCACGAGAATGAGTTAGTCATTAACCACAGCCTCTTCATTAACAAAGAAATGCACAATAACACCGACTATACACAAGGCAATTGAGCATCCCCAAATGATGTTGTAGTTACCCGTTATATCATGATTTAAACCGCCTAGCCATCCACCAAAAAAAGAACCGATTTGGTGAGTGAAAAACACCAGACCGCTTAGCATGGTTAAGTATTTCACACCAAACATATTGGCCACAATACCATTGGTTAGGGGTACAGTCGAAAGCCATAAGATCCCCATAACGATACCAAAGGCGTAAACAGTCCAAATACTCAATGGCAGCATGAGAAAGGTAACAATCGCAATGCCACGTAAACCATATAAACCCATAAGCAGATGCGGTTTAGAATACTTGCCACCAAGCCAACCAGCGGTATAGGTTCCGATAATATTAAATAGACCAACCAATGCGAGAAAGATCGTTCCAGTGGAGGCATCAAAACCATGATCAATCAAATAACCTGGTAGGTGAATGCCTAGAAAAACCACTTGGAATCCACACACTGAGAAACCAAAGGCCAACCATAAAAAGGGTTTATGCTGAAAGGCAATTTTAAGAATCTGTTTAAAGCTTAAATTGGGTTTTATCGCTTGTTTAATTGCATTTGGTGTTACATACATGGGTGCTTTAAGCATCCATGCCAATGGAACAATCAACACGATGAGTATTGCTGTAATGACCAATGCAGATGACCAGCCGAAATTTTTAATGAGAAGCAGGGTGGTTGGCAACATAATGAATTGCCCAAATGAACCAGCTGCACTGGCAATACCCATTGCCATACTACGCTTGCTTGGATGCGCTGCTCGTCCTACGGCTGAAAGTAATACCGAGAATGATGTTGCAGAGAGGGCTAAGCCGATAATTAAGCCAACACTGATATCCAGTAACAGCACATTTGAACTGATAGACATTAACAATAGGCCAATGGTGTAGAGCACCCCGCCTATCGCAACAATCTTCTTACTTCCATACCTATCTGCAAGCGCACCAGTAAAAGGTTGTACTGCGCCCCAGAATAGATTTTGTATGGCAATGGCTAAACTAAAAACCTGATGACTCCAACCAAACTCATGGCTCATGGGTACAAGATAAAGCCCAAAACCGTGACGTACACCTAAAGAGAGTGCCAGAATAAAAGCACTTCCAATAAGCATATAAATGAGTGGTTTAGAGAAACGCGTGTCGTCCTGTTGTACTGACATAAGCTATCCATTGAATCATCATATGAGAATTGTAGATGATTCAATGGGACTTAGCGATAGAATAAAAATTTATCAATCGATAAATTTTAGTGATCAGTCAGCACATTTTAATGAAAATAAATTTAGCTTTTAGAAGCGATAACCCACACCGACATAAGTAATCAGAGGATCAATATCAATTTTGGTTTTGGCTGTGACAAGTTGTTTGTTGGTATTTGAGTCTGAAATGGTAATGGTCGCATCACTACTCATTGGTGCATAAGTGACAGAGCCTACTCCAAACCAGCGATCATTAAAATCATAGGTTGCACCCAGTGTTGCCATAGGTGCCCAAGCATCATCTGCTTCTACTTTAACTACAGGATTTGCAGATGATTTTTTGCCATCTAGTGCTGCTCCAGCCTGTCCATCTAATACGTTCTGGATCATGTGACCTGCTGCAATCAGATCGTCTTTTACGCCATTATCGACTTTTAGGTGAGTAAAATGTGCATACATGACACCTACACCAACATAAGGCCGAAGTTTATTTACACCAGATTTACCAAATTGATAATGTAGTTCTGCCGCTGGCAACCATGCAGTTGCAGATGCTGCTTTTGAATGTTTTGTTAAATCAGTAATTGCAATATCTTTTTTTAAGTCAATACTGCCAAGTGGTGTAGAATCTTTACCGGTCAATGGTGCATAGATTTGGCCTTTGCCTTCTATCTCAACTTTAGGCGGAACACCTGCTTTAAACTCTAATGAAAGATTATCAGTGAAGTAGTAATTTCCCATCAGACCAAAAGTATCAACATCTTTTGCTGTTAGACCAGTGCCTTCAGAGGTCCAACTGGATAGACCATTGACTGTGGCTGTGCCCGTTAAAGCGCCAGGAATCGTGTCACCCAAAAGGCCGATTGCGCCATAAAGAAAAGGATTGGATTCTTTAACTGCTGCGTCTAAAACTGCTTTTTTAGAAATATCACCTACTTTAGATTGTGTTCCTTCTGCAACGGCAGTATTCACTTTGATAGGATTAGCGTTACCCTGTGGCATTGCATGTAGCCAACCTGCTGAAACAGAAAAGCGTTTAAATCCATCACCATCTTTCAGACTAAAATAAGGTGAATCTGCATGCGCCATCATGGGTAAGGTCATGCATGAGGTCATGATGCAAAGTAATGATTTTTTCATAGGTTTGGACTCCATGTCCGTAATTGATACTAATTTTTATGCGTTTTTATTATTAGAAGTTTTTGCTGTTAATTAATGTAGTCTTTACAAAGGCTTTTTTTAAGTGAATGTTCTTTTTTTAATGTTTTATTTATCATAAGTTTATAAATGTAATACAACTGTAATCATGTTGTCATGATATTACATGCTAAAAATAGGTCATGGTCTCGGTTAAAAATAATGATAAAACATTGACTTGGCAGACAAGGAAAAACTCAAGCCATAAAAAAAGGCCATATAAATATGACCTTTTGTTAAGCAGCATAAGTCATTTTAGTCAATGACTTTCGTTATTTTTGAAAACGAGATAGATCTTCTTCAGGGCGTGCGGTTAAAACTTCTACACCGTCTTTGGTCACCAGCAGGGTATGTTCATATTGAGCTGAAAGACTATGGTCTTTGGTCACCACCGTCCATTTATCACCCATTAAACGTGTTTGCCAAACACCCGCATTGACCATCGGCTCAATGGTAAAGGTCATACCTTCTTCTAAAACCATGCCTGAATTGGGTTGACCATAGTGAAGAACTTGAGGCTCATCATGGAATACCGTACCAATACCATGACCACAGTATTCACGCACTACACTAAAGCGTTCTGATTCAACATATTTTTGAATCGCTGCGCCAATATCACCAATGGTTGAGCCCGGTTTCACAGTTTCCATACCACGATACATTGCTTCTTGAGCAACTTTACATAAACGCTCAGCAATAATCGATGTCTCACCACCAACCACATACATCATATTGGTATCGCCGTGATAACCATCTTTGATCACAGTCACATCAATATTGAGAATATCGCCTTTCTTTAAAATTTTACTTGCAGATGGAATACCGTGACATACCACATGATTTACTGAGGTACAAATCACATGTTGGAATGCTGGGCGACCAGGCGCAGCGCCATAACCTAAACATGCTGGTATAGCGTCTTGTTTGTTGACAATATAGTCATGACAAATCGTATCCAATTCAAGTGTACTGACACCTGGTTTGATATGCGGTTTGATCATATCCAAAACTTCTGCAGCCAATCGACCTGCAACACGCATCTTTTCAATTTCATCTGCGGTTTTGATTAATCGACGTGGTGCTTCGTAAGTACTGTTCATGATCTTTAAAAACTTTTGGAAATTTGTATGTGACTATGGTATAAATAGCCGCCCAATTTATCAAATGCTTTCTGTGACTTTCTTTGTGAATGGTTTATGGAAATATTGATAAGGGTAATTTAAAAATCCGCACATATGTCGTCACATTACTCTGGGTGCCTGAAAGGGTGGAGAATGCGGACATATGGAGGCCTAACCCAAACTTTTAAGGTAAAGAAAATGGCAGATTACAACGTAAGCATGCGCGACCTTCTTCAAGCTGGCGCGCACTTTGGTCACCAAACTCGCTTCTGGAACCCAAAAATGCGTCAATACATTTTTGGTGCGCGTAACCGTATTCACATCATCAACCTTGAACATACTGTTCCTGCGTTAAATGATGCTTTGAATTTTGTTAACAATCTAGCAAGCAAAAAGAACAAAGTATTGTTCGTTGGTACAAAACGTGCTGCTTCTAACATCATTCGTGAACAAGCTCAACGCGCTGGTCAGCCTTATGTTGATCACCGTTGGTTGGGTGGTATGTTGACTAACTGGAAAACTCTTCGTCAGTCAATCAACCGTTTGAAAGATCTTCAAACTCAATCACAAGATGGTACTTTTGCTAAACTTACTAAACGTGAAGCATTAGAACGCGCTCGTGAAATGGAAAAACTTGAACGCTCTTTAGGCGGTGTTAAGAACATGGGTGGTTTACCTGACGCATTGTTCATCATCGACGTTGATCACGAAGCAATCGCGATTAAAGAAGCTAAAAACCTTGGTATTCCAGTAATCGGTATCGTTGATACAAACTCTAACCCAGATAACGTAGATTTCGTTATTCCTGGTAATGACGATGCGATCCGTGCTGTTACACTTTATGCTTCTGCAATGGCTGATGCAATTCTTGCTGGTAAAGAATACGCTCAAACTCAAGCGAATGCTCAAGCTAAAGGCGAAGAAGCTGCGAAAGAAGCTCCTGAGGCTTAATGCGTTTTGACGCAAGCTTGTCATTTTTGTGATTTAAAATGATGACAAATTGAGCGTCGAGAAAGCAAAGCGGCCCAGAGGAACCTTTGGGCCGTTTTTGTTGAACAGATTCATATTCTACCGTATTTAGGAGAACAACATGACTGCAGTTACTGCGAGCATGGTAAAAGAATTACGTGACCGTACTGGTCTTGCAATGATGGAATGCAAAAAAGCATTAACAGAAGCAGACGGTGACATCGAATTAGCGATTGATAATCTTCGTAAATCAGGTCAAGCAAAAGCAGCTAAAAAAGCTGGTAACATTGCTGCTGATGGCGCGATCACAATTGCTCAAGAAGGTAACAAAGCAATTCTTTTAGAAGTAAACTGTCAAACTGACTTCGTTGCTAAAGACGAAAACTTTGCTGGTTTCTCTGCGAAAGTTGCTGCTGCTGCACTTGCTGCTGGTGTAACTGATGCTGCTCAAATTGCTGAATTGAAACTTGAAGATGGTTCAACTGTTGAAGAAGCTCGTATTGCGCTTGTTCAAAAAATCGGTGAAAACATCCAAGTTCGTCGTGCTGCAATTGTTGAAGGTGAAAACCTTGCAGTTTACAAACACGGTTTAAAAATCGGTGTTGTTGTTTCTTACACAGGTTCTGCTGAAACTGGTAAAGGTATTGCAATGCACGTTGCTGCGTTCAACCCAGTTGCTGTAACTGCTGAAGATGTTTCTGCTGATCTTATCGCGAAAGAGAAAGAAATTGCAGAAGCTAAAGCGATTGAATCTGGTAAGCCAGCGAACATCGTTGAAAAAATGGTGACTGGTTCAGTTGAAAAATACTTGAACGAAGTTGTTCTTGAGCGTCAACAATACGTAATCGACAACGACAAAAAAGTTGCTGAAGTATTGAAAGCGACTGCAACAACTGTAGCTCAATTCGTTCGCTTCGAAGTGGGTGAAGGTATTGAGAAGAAAGCTGAAATGAGCTTTGCAGAAGAAGTTGCTGCTGCTCAAGCGGCTGCTAAATAATTTTTACTCACTGAGTATAATTATTGAAAACCCCTCCTTAGAGGGGTTTTTTTTATCTGTAATTTAATTGAAGTAGATTCAGAAGAATTAATTCATACATATCTAAAAGATTATTCTTTTATAATTCCACAATGAACATTGATTAGACTCAAACTTTATGGCAAATAAAACTCAACTTGGTATTGGTGCTGTAATCGCAGTGATCGTCGCAGCTTATCTAAGTGTTGATCTTAATCAACAAACAAATCAAGCAACTGAATCCTCTAAAGTTGAATCGATCGATCAGCAAAACAATCATTCACAAGACAATACACAGCATGTGAATGAGCAAAGTAAAGATAACCAATTTAACGATAAGCCGTCTGCCAATAGTCAAAATCAAAATGGTCTTGAGGTTATTCGAAAAGCCTATGATGCAAAACTCAGTAATGTTCAAGTACAGTCCATAGGTCGAGTAAAAGCAGTGTTGCGTGATGATAATGAAGGTTCACGTCATCAAAAATTTATTCTTGCGCTCGATAATGGTTTAACTGTACTGGTTGCGCATAATATTGATTTAGCACCACGCATAGATAATTTACGCAAAGGTGATACCGTCGAATTTTTTGGCGAGTATGAATATAGTAATCAAGGTGGTGTAATGCATTGGACACACCATGATCCAAAGCGTCGTCATCAAGATGGTTGGCTAAAACATAATGGAAAAACCTATCAGTAATCTATTGGTTATTTTCTTATGTGCACAAAAGATTAGGTCTTGTTTAAACGTATAGATAGCAATTTTGTTCTATACGCTTTTTATAAACATGCTATTTTTAAATTATTATCAAAAGTCTGAATAGAAAAAATGCAGGAGTGGGCAAGCTACTTTCACCTAAAAGAATTGGGTGGATTAGAGTTGTTAAAAGCACAGTATCACCATAAGCAATTTTCAAAGCATGTGCATGAAGGTTATTGTATTGGTGTGATTGAAGATGGTGCACAGAGTTTTTATCGGACTGGGCAGTTACATACAGCACCGAAGGGCGACATTATTTTAGTCAATGCTGATGAAATTCATACAGGTTCATCTGCTGTCGAGTCAGGCTGGAAATATCGTGCAATTTATCCAACGCCAGAAATGTTGTTAGATGCAGGGCAAGATTTTTTTAGTGTTAAAAATAGCGTACCGTGGTTCCCACAAGCTGTTGTGCAAGATGTTGGATTGGCACAGCAACTCTGTTTACTTTTTGATTTATTAGAACAAAAAGAAAATACTTTACTGAAAGAGAGTATGTATTTATCCACTTTAGCACGCTTAATCAGTCGTTATGGTCGTGCCAAATTAACACCTGCTGAATTACCAGAAGCACAACGGAAAGTTGAAATAGTTAAAGATTTATTAAGCAGCTTCCCTGAGCATGATTATTCGCTCACTGATTTGGCGACATATGTAGGATTAAGCCCTTGGCATTTTTTACGTGAATTTAAAAAATATACGGGATTACCACCGCATAGCTGGTTGGTTCAGGTCCGCTTACAGAAAGCGCGCCAATTATTAAAACAAGGTCAGAGTATTGCAATGACTGCCCAAAATAGTGGTTTTTCAGATCAAAGTCATTTTAATCGACATTTTAAAAAAGCAGTCGGGGTTACGCCTTCTCAATACTTAAGTACCTTAAATATTTAATAAATGTATTCGGAAATAACCATTTAAACGCTCACAGCCCCTCACCAAATAGCAATTTCATCCAAGCGATCACTGAGCATTTATAAGATACTGATTAAATTCTTAGATTTGGGTTTTGCAAATGAGTGATCAATTTGAATCTTATACTGCCGAGATTGAGCCGAAGTCTAAGCAAAATAAAAAGGCTTTTTTCCAAGGTGTGGCCGATATTTTACCTTTATCTATCGCCGTACTGCCTTGGGGTATTCTGGCTGGCTCAATGGCAATCAATGCTGGATTAAGCTTTGCACAAGCATTCTCAATGTCCGCTGTTGTATTTGCAGGTGCAGCACAGTTGGTGAGTTTAGGTTTAGTCATGTCACATGCATCTGCCTTGACGATTATGATTACGGTATTTTTCTTAACCAGTCAGCATTTAATTTATGCGCTTAATTTTCGTCAAGATGTCAGTCGCTTTCCGTTTAAGCAACGCATATTAATTGGCTTCTTGCTGACAGATGAGCTGTTTGCTGTCGGCATTGGCAAAGATAAACAGCGCAGCTTTGCTTATTTGTTTGGTGCTGGGCTGTGTTTTTATTTGGCTTGGTGCCTATTTAGTGTGTTAGGAATTGTACTGGCTAAATCAATTCCAAATTTAGAAAGCTTACATTTAGATTTTTCAATTGTTGCGGTATTTATTTTGATTATTGTGCCGATGGTGAAAAATAGCGCAACTTTGGTAGGCGTCATGTGTACCTTGCTATCTGCCTGTATTTTTAAATATTTTCAATTTGAAGGGGGCATTGTGCTATCCGGGATTTTGGGGATGTTTAGTGCGATGTGTACGGCAAAGATCGTTGGAGTAAAAAACATAGGAGTAGCAAAATGACATGGGCTTTATTGTTAACTTTGGCAGGCATTGTATTGATTAACCGTTACTTTTTCTTGGAACCTAAAATCGCCCTGAAATTACCTCGTGTAATTGGAAATATGTTGCAGTATTCAGCACCATGTTTACTGACTGCAATTTGTGCACCAATTGTATTTTTTAATGGAGATCAATTCCGTGCATTGCCTTTGGATGCCTATTTTTTAACAGCAATGATCTGTGTTGTTTTAGCACTTATTTCTAAGAAAATTCTAGTCAATTTAGCTTTAAGTTTATTGTGCTTTTACGGGTTATTTTATCTGTTAAATTGAAAAAAATGGAGGGAAAAGCCGAATTGGATTTTCCCTCTGGTTTATTTGCGCTAAAAAGCCAGTTTCTGGCGTGTTTTCCATTTGGGTAGTACTTTACCAAGATAGGCATCCATACACCATACAGGGCCAATGAGGAGGAATTGAAGGTCTTTAAAGAAAGAAGGCTTTTTACCCTCGACTTTGTGACCATAAAATTGACCAATCCAAGCCAAAATAAACACCCCAATATAGAAACCAACACCAACAGGAAGTAAGTAAATGATCCATGCCATGACTGCAATTAATGCGGTCATTGCTACAGCAAGAACAATATCCAAACGGGCATAGAAAACCAGGGTAAGAACCAGAAGTAGTGCGGTAAGCAAAGCACTAAAATGTGCAAGAATCCCAATGATGGCAAATAAAATCGCGGGAACACAAGCCCAATGGATGGCTTTATTGGTTTTGTTTTGATGACTTTCGCTATATTCATCAAACCATTCGGTGATTGTTTTCATTTGGCGCTCCATGCATGTGGTTGGCTATATTTATTTTTGCTGAAAACAATATAAATCAGAATAATGTTTTGGTCAAAATAGCGGCTTTAAATAAAACCCAGTGCTGGTCAGGGGTATTTCAATGTGTGGCCTGATAGAAATTTAAAATATCACGTGCCCAAGTTTGATGTTCTGGTTTAAGTGTAACTTTGATTTCCTGAAAATTGGTGACATCGTTGCCATCACTTTCATCGGCATAATAGGCAATCCCATGTGTTTTGTTGGGATAGTTGGGAATTTGATAGCTAAAATACACTTTATTTTTATTGGCTTTGACGATGTTTAACAGATGGTTTTTATCTTCAATGGCTCCAAATTCATTGTCTAAACTGAGTTTTTTCACATTTGGGAAATATAAACTTGCGCTATGCATGGCACAGCCAGCACACGCGGATGAATTATAAATGGTGATGACTTCATCTTTTTTACGGCTTGCCAGCACAGCATATGCAACGCCAGAAGGTCCCATATCCGTGCTGATCACTTGCCATGATAGGGGGACAAGTACAGGACCAATACCCGGCAGTAAAATGATTTTAAAGTTTTTTGCTTGAGTCGCAGATAATTTATAACTGAACTGACATTTTACTTGCTGGGTATTGTTGATCTTACAGACGGAATCATCTTTGTAGAATCCTGTATCGTTAAAAGGATTGGGAATTGCAGCAATATAGGTATCCACTGTTACATTATTACTGAGTGTGGCTGCGGGAAGTTTTTCAAGTTGGTGTTGTGGGTGAGGTGCTTGGTTGGTTTTTAGATCAGGAAAAGTGGCTTTGAAAATAGCGATATCTCCATAAGCAAAACCACTTAGGCCCAATAGTATGATTAAAAATTTCGAATTAAGCATGTCCTATCCCGACTAGTCCTTACTGATCCTTATTGGGGACTTTGATAAATCAATTGACCTTCTTTATAGGTTGCCAATATTTTGATGTCTTTAATCTTTTGAGTGGGCACTTTTAATGGGTCTTGATCTATCACCACAAGATCCGCCAATTTGCCTTTTTCTAAGGTACCTTTGTCTTTTTCTTCAAAGTATTGGTATGCAGCCCAATCTGTGACTGATTTTAATGCAATATAAGGACTGACTTTTTGATCCTCACCTAATACATCTCCAGAACGAGTGGTACGATTGACGGTTGCATCAATCACCATCATATTTTTAGGAGGGGTGACTGGAGCATCATGGTGCTCAGTAAAAATCATATTTTTTCTTAGCGCTGAACCTGTTGGAGAAATTCGGTTGGCACGTTCTGCGCCGAGCGTTTCATGTTTATGCCAATCGCCCCAGTAGTAAGTATGTAATGAGAAGAACGAAGGAATAAGCCCTAATTTCTTGGCTTGATCTAATTGATCCTCACGCATGGTTTGTGCATGAATAATCACATTGCGGCGATCTGCTTGGCCATATTGTGCATTGGCTGTCTCAATAGTTGCGAGATATTGGTCAATTGCAGCATCACCATTGGCATGTGCAAGAATTTGCCAATGGTTCTTATAAGCCAGATTAATTGCATCTTGAACCATTTTTGTATCTGGATAGGCTGGATAACCACGATAGTCTTTAGGTTTTCCCTCTGGTGGGATGAAGTAAGGTTGCGTTAGCCATGCGGTTTTGCCTTGTGGGGAGCCATCTAGGCTGATTTTAACCCCACCAATTCTAAAATGATTTTGATAATTGAGACTACTGCCATTTTTCAGCATGTATTCTTTTTCATTGATGATATCTGGATAAACCACGACATCAATATTCAATTGATTGATGGCCGCAAAACTTCGCCATAATTCAGCTGTACCATGATCAGCACGACCTTCTTGTACAGTGGTATAGCCATTTTTGATATAGGTATTCAGTGCTGTTTTTGCCATATTTTGCATGATTTCAGGTGGAACTTTACTAAATGCAGTTGCCATTGCTGAAAAAACAGCAGCTTCTTCAAGTACACCATTTGGCTCTTGAGAATTTGCTTTACGGCGAATAATACCGCCAGTTGGATTTGGGGTATTTTTATTGATGTTTAAAAGTTCAAGAGCCTTATGATTGACAGAGGCTAAGTGTCCTGACTGATGTAAAACAATAATTGGGTGATTGGTGGAAACCAAATCTAAATCATCTGCTGTAGGATGTCGTTTTTCTTTAATTTGGGCGTCATCATAACCATTTCCAATAATCCAGCCTGAGGTTGCTTTGATAAAGTCTGGATTGTTTTGTTGCCATATTGAAAGTTCATGAATCAATGATGCAATATCTGAAACATTACCATCGGGCGTAGGGTAGAGATTTGCCACAGTTTGCTGTAGACCTACACTATTTAAATGGCTATGTGCATCAATAAAACCAGGCAGCAGGATATGACTGTTTAAGTTAACCTCTTGGGTATTTTTTTGTTTTAATTTTTGCGCTTGTTTTAAATCACCTGCAAAGACAATTCTTCCATCCTTGACCACTAGCGCTTCGACATAATGAGGTGACATGCCCTGCATGGTTAAAATTGAGCCACCGTAAAATAGCGTATTTGTTTGTGTCAATGTTGCAAGATCAGCAGGGGTATTCGTGTTTGTTGGAGATACTGTGGTACAGCCAGTAAGCGAGCCGATACCAATTACGCAAATGATGGGTACAATTGCACGGACAAGTTTTGATGGGCTACTGATTTGAAACATGAATAATCCCCAATTTTGTTTTATTAAATATTGCTCAAAACAGATGAATTGAATTGTTTATTTTATTCAACCTAGCAAAGATTTTGATCTGCGTATAGGTTTGATATGTGTTTAAAAAATGATAAGTGTTTTTGCATTTGAGCAATGATCTTGATTCATCCTAAACGATTTTTTATTTATATACAGCCTAAATAAATCTTTTTCTAAAATAAATCACAGATAACAGCGCCAGTGCTAAACCAATAAATGAGGGACCATAACCGATAGGAGCAGCAAGTAAGCCAACAATCACAGCTCCTGCTACAGCCCCACCATAATTAAAAATATTCACCCGTGCGATAATTTCATCGCGTCGATTTTCATCTAGACGACCTGCTGCTGAAAATGTCAGCGGGACTAATGCGCCTACCGCAACACCAGCCAGTGCAAAACCAGCAATGACAATCGCCAATGAATGCCCTAAGCCAGCTATGGCACAGCCTGTTGCACCAATCAGCGTTGTGATGAATGCAACCCATGCAGCGCTTTTAAATTTTAAAAGATAATCTAGACTTAAACGTGTGAGTAAAATACCCATTTGGTAAGCGGCATAACCCAATGGTGCGACTGTGGCTGAGCTTGCTAAAATATCTTTAAGATAAATTGAACTCCACGTGCTGATTGCTGAGTCGACAGTAAAGGCGATGAGAATGATCACACCAAAAATAAGCAATTGTTTATGCGGAATTGGTGATCGTTGTTGAGGGTGTAGGGCAGCATTTTCTTTTTGTTGAAATAACCACCGTTTTGAAACTTGCGATGTAATCAAACACATCATGACAGCAATGCACAATGCCGCTGTTGCCCCAAGTGTGGTTGAGACTGTCGCGGACATGATTAACGCACCAAGGAAAGCAGCAGCGGTATAACAGGCAAAAAAACCGCCTAAGGCGCTTTTTCCAAGTTTTTGTTCCATCATGACAGCTTGCATATTCAATGCAGCATCTAAACATCCAAGTCCAAGCCCATAAAGTAAAAAACTAGCGACCATGATCATGGCACTGGGACTAAATGCTGCAATTGCAATACCGATGGCTTCAAATAGCAAGCCGATAACAATAGCCAGCCTTGAACCTAGTTTTACAGCGAGTCGATCTGCCAAAATAGAACCCAGTGCTGCTGCAATACAGACGCCAAGGATAATAATCGACAGTTGATCATCTGAAAGTCTGTATCGGCTTTTGATTGTAGGAAGCGCAGTCATGACGCTGGCATAACCCAAGCCTTGCGTGGCAAAACCAAGTGCGATTATTTTTTGGGTTTTGCTGAGAGATATATGCGCGAAGTTTGGCGTTTTGCTGTTCACGTCCATGCATGGCTCACTTTTTTACTTTTAGAATTTAAACTTCGGTTTTCGTTTTCTGTTTAGTGATACATCCTGTATCGACTCGCATTTTATTTTATCTGGAATGTATTGAAAGAAAAGGGGCATAACTGGAAAGTTAAGGGGGCAATTCGGACATCTGTATTTTTATTTTTGCAATAAAAAAGCCACTGGAAAGTGGCTTTTGTTAAATGCATGCAGTGATTTACGAGTTTGGACCATCTACGCGTTCAATATTAACGCGTGCTGTTCCTGAATTAGTAATACCTAAACGCTTAGCAGCGCCGTAAGAGAGGTCAAGTACACGGTTACCATGGAAAGGACCACGATCGTTGACTTTAACCACTACGCTTTTACCATTGTCTTTATTGGTTACACGAATAAAGCAGTTTAATGGCAAGCTACGGTGTGCAGCAGTCAAATCATTCATATCGAATGTATCACCGCTTGCGGTTTTACGGCCGTGGAACTGACGACCGTACCAAGATGCAACACCAGTTTGGCTAAATTTGCGAACTGTGTTTGAAGCAACTTCATTAAGTTTATCAATTACTGAAGGCTCATCTTCAGGAACTTGAATCTTTGCTGCAATAGTTTGACGACGGACTTGATCGCCAGAACGTTCAGTAATTGACAAACTGTTTAGGTTTGAAAAATGAGAGTTGAAATTTGTTGAATCTTTGCTAATCACACGAGAAGCTAGACTCGAACTATCCGAATCATTGTTTAAGTATGATGACTGAACCATTTCTGAGTTGACCTGCGTCATACTCAGACCCATGGTCAGGGCCATCATATATTTTAGTGAAGCATGCATCGTTTAACTCCTTGGAACCTCAATTTTAACTTTCTAAGTCGCTGAAAATTAACCATAGAGGTCTGTAAATTCACTTGTGCAACTGCATTTAACGGAAAGGATAATATTCAAGCTGGAATAAATGTGTCTAGCATTATTTAAGAAACAGTTACAAAAAGGACAAATTCTTACAGGTTTTGATTAAAAAATAATCAATATTGTAACAAGGTGTGAAAAAAGTATTAAATGTGATCAAATTAACATAAAAAAATCTTGACTTATTTATTGTTTAGGAAATTGCAAGTCTTAACGACTTACAATTTCGGTGCCTAAAAGCCATAAAGCGGTGGCATACATACGGCTTCTATTATATGTCGTAATCACTTGAAAATTAGGATAAGTAATATAATAAATAGGGCCATTGCTGTCCTGTAATTGAATCACATTAACCAAATCTAAGTCATCAATTTTGACGATTGGATTTAATGGAGAAATCCCTAAATTTTTAAGTGATCCATAGGGAACAGGCTGAGTTAAATCTTTTGCAATAACTGCTTCAGGATTGTTCCCTGTATAACGCGCTAAAAACGCAATAGGGCGATCACGCTGCCAGCCATGTTGAGCCAGATAGTTGGCAATTGAACCAATCGCATCGACCGCAGAGTTACGTAAGTCAACATGACCATTTCCATCGTAATCCACGCCAAATTTAGACACATTACTTGGCATAAATTGCGGATAACCTACTGCACCTGCATAAGACCCAACAATCGAATTGGTTGGAACACCATCTTTATATGACCATGCAATTAAAGCACCCAACTCATCTTGGAAATATTGCGCACGGCGGGGATAACCAAAACCGAGGGTTGCAAGTGCATCACGGGTGATAAAGGAGCCCTTATTTGAGCCATAACCTGTTTCGACCCCTAGAATGCCTAGGATGATTGCTTGAGGCACCCCAAACTGCTGTTCTGCGCGATTCAGTGTATCTGCATATTGTTGTTTAAAACGCACACCACGTTGGATGGTGCCTTCAGCTAAGAAATTAGTTTTGTACTGATACCAAGGCTTACTTTCACCTGGTCGTTCCATAATGCTGATGATATTGGGTAAATTGCGTGAGCCATTCATTGCCCAATCAATTTGTTCGCTACTTAAACCATAGGTTTGCATGGTTTTGGCTTTAAAATTATTGTATTCAGGGTTGTTGGCAAAATCATTGGCTTGGCAGAAACTGGTCAGTGAAAATGCAGCTGCACAAAAAGTGATGTTTTTAACCTTCTGTAAAAGCCCAAAAGTAAACATAGGTTATATTTCCTAATTATTTATGATAAAAAATTAACGATGCGTATGTATAGACATCACAATGCCAAAAGTGGCCATTAAAGTAATAATTGCAGTACCACCATAACTCATAAAAGGTAATGGCACACCGACTACAGGTAAAATACCACTGACCATGCCCGCATTTACAAATACATAAACAAAAAATGACAAAGCAAAAGTACCGGCTACAAGTCGACCAAAATTATGGAAGCATTGTAAACTCATTTGAAAGGTTCTAAAGATAATACAAAAATAAATGATGATCAGAAGTAGGATACCAATCAGACCGAATTCTTCAGAAAATGCGGCAATAATAAAGTCAGTATGGCCTTCAGGTAAAAAATGTAAGTGCGATTGAGTGCCTTCCAAATAACCTTTACCCATAAAGCCACCCGAACCAATCGCTGTTTTAGACTGAATGATGTTCCAGCCTGTGCCTAAGGCATCGGCTTCTGGATTAAATAAAGTTAAAACACGTTGTCGTTGATAGTCGTGTAGTAGAAATTCCCAAGCGACTGGAATTACTACTGCAACAGCACTCACGGCACCTAAAATCATTTTCCAAGAAAGACCACTCAGAAATAGCACAAAAATCCCACTGGCTAAGATGAGCAGTGATGTGCCTAAATCGGGTTGTTCTGCAATCAGGATAAAAGGAATGCCGATCATGATCAGTGATAAAAACACATTTTTAAAACTAGGTGGTAGAGGATTACGGGATAAAAACCATGCAATCATCAATGGCATACCAATTTTTAAAAACTCACTGGGTTGCACACTGCCAAAACCAGGAATCCCTATCCAGCGTTGAGCACCCATGCGAACCTCACCAAAGACTTTAACAGCGACTAAGCAGACCAGTCCGAAGAGATAAAAGTAGGGGGCAAAAGCTTGATAAACTTTAGGGGGAATTTGGGCTAAACCACACATGACGAGAAAACCGATACCAAAGCTCATGGCTTGTTTGGAAACCAGCCCCATATCTTGAGCAGACGCACTATAAAGGACGGTTAAACCGAGCATCGCGTTTAAAATTAGAAATAAGCTCAACCAAGGGTCAATATGGAGTTTTTGCCAGCGTGAGGGGATCATGGCAGTACTCAGACCATCACGAGGAGATTGACGTAAAAATTTATATTGAGAGCTTGGTGCCATTGGTCTATTTTGTGCGGGAAATGTGTTTTGCGCATGCTATCACAATCCCCCCTGAAGGCAATGAATATCAATACTTTGCAACAAAATTATGACCTAAATTTTGTGATTATTTTGAGCTTGAAATATTTAAATTAGAAAATAGTAGGTTAAAGAGATTGAATTAAATGGTTTTGAATTTGAAAAGGTCTTAGATGGATCTAGGGATAGTATTTTATAATGATTTTAAGTTTATGAATTTAATAGTTAATTATTATCCTTAAAAGCATAGCTCAGTAACTTTATAAAAAATGCCCTTACCAAGAAGGGCATTTTTTATATTTAAAAATCCAATCGAATTTTAACGATCAATTAAAAAATAAAGTATCGTAATATTCTGCAACAGCTGTGATTTCATCTTTATTTAAATTTGGAATCAACTTATCAATTGCCATATGCACTGCTTTGCCTACAGCAGAAGCGCCAATATCCGCAGCTTTACGTTTGATCATACCCAAATCCAGCGTTTTATTAAAATCACGCATAAAATGGTTAATCGTCGCATCTGAGAATTGTTTGAATTGTTCAGACAATACAGCGCGATTTACATCCCCATTTGCTTGAACTTCAGAAAAACTATTTTTGAGATTGGTGACTAAACTTGAGTCTAAATTCACACCCACACGGAATTGACCTTGTGGATCTTTAAATAGACTACGTTCTGAAAAATCTACAGACTGACGAACCACATCATTGTCTGCCTTACTTAACAATTGTTTAAGTAACACAGCAACAGTCGATTTGACATAGCCTGCTAATTTTTCAGCAGTATCTCGTTTGTCACTTGCAGGGAAGCGACGAACAAGTTCAATCAAAAGCGTATCAATAATTTCTTCATTAATGAGTAAGGCAGTTTGATCACGTAAAGGATAAAGTGGTTCGTTAGAGTTTTTTTTCTCAATACCCGTCTGAATGTTCTTTAATAGTTCTTCAGAAGGTACAAAACCAAAAAAAGGCATGTTTTCAACCTCAATGTTTATTGTCGCGCCAATCGAATTGGGCTTGGCATCCATGATTCATCAGATACACGACATGGGTTAATATCTAAACCGCCACGACGTGTATATGTTGCATACACCATCAGCTTTTCAGGTTTTAAATTTTGCCAAATATCTGCAAAGATTTGTTCCACGCATTGTTCGTGAAAACCGTTATGCTGACGATACGAGATAATATAAGCTAAAATACTACGATAACAAGGTTTTTTACCTTGGTATCGGATAAAAACAGTTCCCCAATCTGGTTGTCCAGTCACAGGGCAATTGCTTCTCAATAAGTGTGAATACAGTTGAATTTCAACGCTTTCACCGTGTTGTGTATTTTCTTGATCAAAGGCCAAAAGGCTTGCATCTGGATGATTGACCAGCTGGTCAGGTTCTTGATCATCAATACAAATACCCGTTGGTTTGCTAATCTCTAAATCATCAACTTGAAATAAAGTTAGCGTCACTGGGGCTTGTGCAGCAGCAGATAAGTCTTTTTCAACGGTACCGATAAAAGCTTGATGAGAATCAAACTGGGTAAAGTTCATACTATTAAAGTAGAGCTTTAACGACTTCGATTCAATCAAATTTGGTGATGTTGCTGGGAGTGCAATACGCCCAATGGCAACTTGCGGGATCCCTTTGCTATTGAGCCAAGAAATTTCGAATACATGCCACCAATCTTGACCTTTATATATACCCGTTACATCCGCATATTGCTCCCGTGCTTGTGCACGAGAGATCGGGAAAAGAACTTCGGGTTGATAGGTAGTTGGGTAATCGGTTTCTTTACCCAATAAAGATTTTTCAACAGACATTATTCACGCATTCCTGAACCACGAGAAAGTAAATAGTAGGCAATTGCATAAAGTACGCCACAGAAAAGGGTCACGATAAGTAAAGACAATGAAACATTGACATCACTATGACCTAAAATTCCGAAACGGAAAGCATTGACCATATATACAATCGGGTTAATTAAAGACAGATTTTGCCAAAATGGACTTAAAGCACTAATCGAGTAAAACACACCGCCTAAGTAGGTGAGGGGAGTTAATACAAAGGTTGGGATAATCGAAATATCATCAAACGATTTTGCATATACAGCATTGATAAAACCCCCTAAAGAGAACAGTAGCGAGGTAATAATAACGGTATATATCGTGACGAAAATATTATGGATATAAAGGTCAGTAAAGAACAAACTCATTGCAGTGACAATTGCCCCAACAAGAACACCACGGGCAACACCGCCAATCACATAACCACACAAGACCATATGTAATGGAACTGGGCTCATAATCAGCTCTTCGATGCTTTTTTGGAATTTAGCACTAAAGAAACTTGAAGATACGTTGGCATAACTGTTTGTAATTACCGCCATCATGATAAGACCCGGCACGATGAATTGCATATAGCTAAATCCACCCATTTGCCCAATACGAGAACCGACCAAATTACCAAAAATCACAAAGTACAAGCTCATGGTGATCGCAGGCGGTAATAAGGTCTGCGGCCAAATTCGCATAAAGCGGCGGATTTCTTTTTGAACTAATGTATAGAGCGCAATACGTAGTTGAGTAAAATTCATTCTGCAACTCCTTCAAGATTTTTCTCAACCAGTTTCACAAATAACTCTTCAAGACGATTTGATTTATTGCGCATACTGCGAACACGAATGCCTTGAGCTTCTAAAAGCTGAAATAAATCATTTAAAGAATGCGCTTTATCCATCGTGACTTCTAAGGTCATTGGGTCAATCAGATTAAACTTAACACCAATGATATCAATCATGATCGGTTCAATCGGATTTTCTAAATCGAAAATAAAAGATTCTTCACTCAATTGGTTTAAGAACGCTTTCATCGATGTATCTTCTTTGATAACACCACGGTCAATAATCGCAATCTGGCGACAGAGCATTTCTGCTTCTTCTAAGTAGTGCGTGGTTAAAATGATCGAGGTGCCTTTTTCATTCATTTCTGTAAGAAAATCCCACATTGAGCGGCGTAACTCGATGTCTACACCTGCAGTGGGTTCATCTAAAATCAAAAGTTTAGGTTCATGCATCATGGCACGTGCAATCATTAAACGGCGTTTCATACCGCCAGACAACATGCGCCCTTGAGTATTACGCTTATCCCATAAACCTAATTTTTCTAAATATTCTTCAGCACGTTGTTGTGCAATTTTAGGTGGAATGCCGTAATAACCTGCTTGAGTGACTAAGATGTCAAAGATTTTTTCAAATTGACCGAAATTAAATTCTTGAGGAACGACACCTAGACATTGCTTTGCATGTGAAGGGTGGGTATCTAAATCATGACCAAAAATTTCCACAGTACCCGAGGTTTTCCGTGCCAAGGAACTGATAATACTGATTGTTGTCGATTTACCAGCGCCATTTGGTCCTAAAAGTGCATAAAACTCTCCTTCTGGAACAGTCAAATTGATTCCTTTGAGTGCTTGGAATCCATTTCTATAGGTTTTAGATAAATCTCTTAACGTCAGAGCATCAGTCATGAAATTCTCACTTGGTTTATGGAGTGTGTATTGTGAGCGATCTTTTTAAATAAACCAAGTAAGTTAGAAGGAATTCTGCATTGCAAATATGCAACATTGTTTAAAGCATGAGCATCAATCAAAAGAGTTGTTTTATAAATGCTTTACCTCGCGGTTTTTTTTGTTATGATGTGCCATCTCAATTTAAGCGCCCATAGCTTAACTGGATAGAGTACAGGTTTCCGAAGCCTGTGGAGTGGGTTCGAGTCCCGCTGGGCGTACCATCTTGCTGTTCCAATTTGTCTCAATAACACCTATATTAAAGACATTGATAGAATTTATTGTCTCAGTTCATCGTATGATGTATGTCCATTGCTCAAGTTTTTAACGGTACTTTATACGGTATACCGCAAAATCCAATAAAAATGTACCGTAAAAAATGGCTAAACTTACTGTAAGTCTCACAGACACAAAGATAAAAGCTGAAATTTCAACTCATAAGAAAAATCTAGAAAAGCCAAAAATGATGGCGGTGGCTGATACATTTCTAGATGATTCAATTAGAAGATATTGTTATTTTGACTATATAAGAATAAGACTTATCAAAAAGCATGCAATTCTAAGTATTCATATTTCCCCAAACTAACGCTACTGGTGATGTAAAGCATTCAATATAGGTCTGATTCATTTCCAGCCAATGTATTTTTAAAGCTGTTAAAAGCCTGCTTAATCTCAAGCAAATGGGTTATTACTGAAAATAAAAATTGATGTATAGCTCATATTAATTAGCCAAAGCTATGCAAACAAAATTATTTATACATCAATGCGGTGTACAACAAAACAATTATACAGATAGGACATTGCAGTAAATGGTTGAAAATCCGCTTAAGAGGACAGCGTCATGAACTTAGTCAAAATTTGGAATAAGACAATCAAAGGTAAGCTCTATGTAGTTGGTGATATTCATGGTTGTTACGACTTACTGATAAATCGGTTGATTGAAATAAGTTTTAACTTTGAAAACGATTTATTGGTTGCTGTTGGTGATCTGGTTGATCGTGGTATTCAAAATATTGAGTGTGTGAATTTAATCGATCAACCTTGGTTTACTTCAATTCGAGGGAATCATGAGGATTTATGTATTAAAGGTTTGTTTAATGAGTCCTTTCGCCGTTGCCATATCGCCAATGGGGGAGAGTGGTTTTACGATTTGGATGCTCAAACTCAACATAAAATTATAAACAAATTTAAGCAACTACCGATTGCACTTGAAATAACACATAACAATCGTAAGTTTGGCTTTGTACATGGGCATATTGAGCAAAATGATTGGGAGTTGTTTAAGCATAATCTTGATGATTTTGATGCTATCAGATATGCAATTGAAGCTAAGCGATTCCCTACGGACGCTGCAATGTGGGGTAGAGAACGCTTTGATTTAGAGAATCTGAAATATACTAAAGTTCAAGCTGTGGATATGGTCATCATGGGGCATACCGTCACAAAAACACCTATCAAGCGAGATAATTGCTACTACATTGATACAGGTGCAGTGTATTGGGGCAACATGACAATTTTAGACTTGAGTAAGGTTTAAAGAGTTAGGAACAACATAACAATCAAAGCTGGATTGACCGCAATTTTAAAATTGAAAAAATATAAAAGTAATTTGAACATTAAAAATTGGATGATCTTTTGGAAATGCTTTAAATAGAGTTGCTTTGTTGGTGAAGTTTTTTATAGCCAACCACTCGATAAGATTGATCCTAAAAAGCATAAATTAGTAGCAGAATACAAAGTACTTAAGTAAAACACGTATCTATCAAATCATTTGTAATACTGTGATTAAGCTAAATATCTATAGATTTTAAGTCTCTTATTCACCTTCATATTGAGTATTTTTCACCAATTAAAACCAAGCTATTGCACTTGTTATATATTGCCACTGACAAATAAAATCAAATCCTAGTAAAATAGTAGGTATTCTTTTTATCACTGAATCATCGGTTTTTGCCTGCATTCTTTCCCCAAAGATGCAGGTTTTTTTTGCCTCATTGTTTAATTTACCCACAGCGTACCGTTGTGAGCTATTTGTTTTTAAGGCAAATCATAGAAATATTAAGAATCAAGGATTTTGCTTAAAGTTCATAAAACACGGCTGAATGCGCTAGTATAGTGATTAATGACAAGAGTAATGATTACGATGAATGAAACCTTTACATATTTGTATACCCACGTGGGTATATTTGGGTCCTTACCTACACACAAAGTATTTACCAGCGATAAGAGCAATAGAACAAAATTAATTTTTGCCGACAATACATTTATTTACAGTTTGATTTCTTCTTGGGCTTTAACAAATTCAGATTTTGATAGTGGAAAAGCGATGTGGAAAGAAGAACCAGCAGATTATTTGGAAAATGAAATAAAAAAATTAGCGATTTATAAAGCGAATCATCCATTATTTGTCACTGAATCATAAGTTTATGTAGAGACTAGAGTTAAGTCACCGATGTTTTAAGGATTGATGAAAGATAGAGCAAAATATTGAAGAATGCCTTGCAGAAATGTGAGGCATTTTTAATCGCTTAATTTTTCTTCACTCGCCAAAAAAATGTCATAAATGAGTGTTATATTGCATAAAACAATTGAGGGTAGCCAACATGGGTATTAATCTAAAAGAACTCAATAAGCAAATTGATGATTTTAAAGAAACTAAGGATCCAGAAAGATTAATTATAGGTTATAAAACTTATTCTAAATTAATGAAAGAGAATAAGTTTTTAGATAAAATCAGCAAAGATGCAAATGACCCAATGATTAGATATTATAAAGAGATAAAGATAAAAATAGTCACAGAAAAGCATTTTTTTGAGATTGAGTAGCTGATTAGGCAATATAAGTTGAAATAGGTTGTAAATAATGAAGTTTATGATGAGGCGCTAAAGCGTCTTTTTTTACGCCAAAAATTGCTATATATAGTTAAACTATAATGCTCTAAAAGATATTTATAAGGTAAGAGGTATTTATAAGGAGGAGAGTAGATGTAATTATCATAAAATGTTTTACTATTTATGCTCATTATAGAATCTTAGATTTTAATGTGATTTATTTATATTCATGTTAATGATTGAAAATTTCACGTTATTAGTGTATAAAAAAGCAACAACAATAAAATAAGGGTGATTACATGATATCTAAATCTATAAACATCGCATTCTTCTTTTCTATGTTTATTGTTCTTACTTTGCTTATACATTTATTTGGTAATATCCCTTCTGGGGTATGGGTGTATAAGTAAATACAAATGGATCTAAAAGCTCATCAAAAGGTGGGCTTTTATGAATTTTAATATATTGAAATATAGTGAAAATAAATTTCCTATCATGTTACTGATCTTTATGTTGATAGGTGCTTAAGGATACTTTGCTATTTAGCAACTTGGAGCATGGCATAGAGATTAGCGATGTTTGGTGCTAAATATGATATTGTGGATCTAGCGAAAGAGATTCAATCTAATCACTCACAAATTTTCTGTTTCTGTATTTATCTAAGCACACTTGGAAACAATGCATAAAGTATAAATTTTGTGTGAATAGGATAATTAAATAGGGCTTTTTGACATATATATTTAATAAAGGTTGTATTACTTGCCTTTAAGGCGTATAAAGTCACTTCGTTGATGCGGGATGGAGCAGTCTGGTAGCTCGTCGGGCTCATAACCCGAAGGTCGTTGGTTCAAATCCAGCTCCCGCTACCAACGAAAAAGATTCAAAGTTTATAGCCTAGTTTGCTTCATGCTTACTAGGTTTTTTTATGTTTAAAAATTATTGCATTGAATTCAAGCGTTTTAGAATAGAAAAGATATAGAAAGCGCACTAAATCAATTTGCTCATTTATGTTGGGTATTTGAAGATAAATAAAATAATGTTATTTATTGAGTTTTCACTTTTAGCTTAAGTACTCTATGGCTCAATCTAATCTATATAAATTACCTGCTAAATATTGGATGGGCAGAATAGCGATTGGATATGGCATTGGGTATTTTGAGGGGGCTGTTGGTGATAATACTCCACATTGTCATCACGCACATCAGCTAAGCTTTGCAAAGGAACAGGGAGAGCGGATTCAGGTTATTGCTGAAGATCATTGTATATGGAGTAGTGGGGTATATATCGCAGCAAATACTTTACATCATTTATTACCAGGAACTTACTGTTCGATCTATATCGATCAAACACATTTTCTTGCTGATGTCATACAGCATTATTTACAAGCTTACCTACAACCAGATTCACCGATTACGCTATTGCCTGAAAGTTTGGTGTCTATTCTTAGAGCATATTTTATAGAACAAAATCAAACATTTGAATCTTTCCAAAAGCTTTTAAGTTATTGCAGTGGATCTAATCTCAAAGCTCAGTCAGTTAGAGAAGAGCGTCTTGCAAAATTTCTTATTCTCAATCATCAACAGAATTTGACACTTAAACAAATCGCCACACAATTCAATCTTTCAGAAAGCCGTTTTAGTCATTGGTTTAGTGACAATTTTGGTATTTCTTATCGTAGTTATCGGAAATGGTTACGCTTATTGCAAAGTTTTCAAGCCATAGATCAAGATATTAATTTAACCAGCATTGCTCATCAATCTCATTTTTCCGATCAGGCGCATTTTAGTCGAACCTGCAAACAAATGTTTGGCATTCAACCTTCACTGTTAAAATTTATTCCATCTATTGAGCAAATGCCAATATTGCTTTTATCAGATCAAAAGCTATAAGAGATATAGCGGTTTCGTTCAATTTTTCTATCCAGCCAGTCAGCATACTCCTAAAACGTATTCTGTTGATTGGAGTTATAAATGAGCGCTTTTGTTAAAATATCTCTGCGATATTTATTTTATCCGTTTTGTATGCTGTTAACCGTATGGATGATGATGTTCATCGTCTCAGGGCAAGTTCCGTATTGGCCAAGTTCAATATTGTTCATCTTGCTAAGTGGCGTAATGATTGCATGGGTTGAGCATTCTTTGCCTTATCAAGCAAAGTGGTTGGATACACATCAAGATTTTGTTACAGATATCATCCATGCAATTTTTAATTTATTTTTGATCGTTTCTGTCTTAAAAATTATTGAATGGTTTGATCTTTTTCGATTTATTCCACGATTATGGCCTGATCAAATTTCGGTATTTTGGCAAATACTGATTGTTGCTGTGGTGATTGATTTTGGACTATGGTTTATGCATTACCTAAGCCACAAGTATCGATTTTTATGGAAATTACATGCGATTCATCATCAATCACGCCGTTTATATTGGTTAAATGCTGAAAAGAGGCATCCACTGAGTGCAATCATACTTGCTGGGCCTAGTTTGATCATCCTCGCGCTTTTGGGTGCTCCAAGTTTGCTGATCGGATGTTGGATGATATTTATGGCCGTACATTTGTTTTTTCAGCATGCAAATATTGATTATCGTGTTGGCCCTTTCAAATATATTTTTGCTGTAGCTGAAGTACATCGCATCCATCATAAACATGGATTTGGTCGTAAGAATTTTGGAGAAGTGTTCATATTTTGGGACATCTTGTTTAGAAGTTTTCACTATGAAGATCAAAAAATTAAAGATGATCAAGTTGGTGTGCGTAGTCAAATACCCAACCAATATTTGGCCCAACTCCGCTGGCCATTTAAGAAGTAAGCATAAAGTAAGCATAAGAAAAATTGATGTATAGAACATTGGTGTTTTTTCTTGTGAAATAGAAATCTAATTGGCTGTTATCAGCGATTAAGAAAAGTAAGTTATTTGAGAAAGCTCTCACATGAGAGCTGTTCTAAATAGATAAGTCATTCTTTATCCATAATAAAGTTAAATATGTATAAGAAGGCTTGATTATTTATTTTTTTCCTGTAAAGTAAAGCCAACTAGAAAAAAGTCATGTTTTGGTAAATCTTCTCTAAGTATCGCAGTTTTAGTCATAATCCTTCGTTTTATTCAGATTTTAAGTTCAATTCTTTATTATTTTCGACGTTATCACTAGTCATAAAATGACTTAAAATTTTTAAATCTCAGTAGGATTGATTATGTCAAACTCAAATGTTGTGAAAGGTACAGTTAAATGGTTCAACGAAACTAAAGGTTTCGGTTTCATTCAACAAGAATCAGGTCCAGACGTTTTTGCTCATTTCAGCGAAATCGCTAACTCGGGCTTTAAAACTCTTGCTGAAGGTCAACAAGTTGAATTCAGTATCACTCAAGGTCCTAAAGGTCCTAACGCTGTAAACATTACTCCGCTATAATTCAGAGTAAGTTGTAAAAAAAGCACGATATCGTGCTTTTTTTAACTCTAAATTTTTATCTTAATTCATATTTATACATTTCAATTATTTCTATAACTTTTTCTATATTATTATTAAAACACTGGACCTATTTAAAAGATCCATCATTCGCTTATCACCAAAAAAATTAAGCAAATCTAATCAATTGCTGTATAAATCAGTCTTTTAAATTCTGAATCGTTTATGGATGCTCTCCTATCTCTAGATTAATAAACAAAAAGAAACCCGCATCATGCAGGTTAATATGGAGTTTCTTTATTGTGATATAGACCACTCTCTCCAATGGTCACGGATACTATACATCTGTTCTTTAATAATAAAAACGCAGTAAAATAGTCGAGATAAATGTATAGGACCTTTTTCTTTCAATGTGTTTGATAAAGTACAATAATTTGAATCATCAAATAGAATTCAGCATATTTCAGTTTTATGCCATACTTTTAAATAGTTTAATTAAAAACATTTAAAATCAGTGTTATATAATTATTTTTTTGCACCCTCTATGTTGCGTTGGCTGCCTATTTTTACTGTTGTTGTATAACTTTTATTTGTGGATAAAGGAAATTCTGATCAGTGAGTAAATAAACTCTTTTATTTGCGTTGTTTTGAAATTTAAATAGCCGATGAATGGTATTGAAAATGAGACTCTTGTTATGTAAATTAAGTTTATCTTAACATTTATCACAAGTTTATATACCCACTTACTCTATCGGTGGGTATTTTTTTATATCGGCAATGAAAGGGTTGACGATAATTTGATTTTGAAGTAAATTTAAATTGTTATTTTACTAATAATAAATAACAAAAATCCTTAGTCAGCGCAAAATTAAGGTAAAGCCTTACAGAAATGTAGGGCTTTTTTTATGAGATAAAAACTGAGAGTAAAGCCAGTTTTAATGTTTGTAACATTAGCATTTGCTGGAGTTTATTTCTAAAAGTGCAGCAGAGATATAAAAAGAGGAGGATTGTTTAATTGTATTCAATTAAATGCATATTATACTCAAATATTGGCATTGATGTATTTCTAGTAATAAAGGCTAAAAGGCTGATTACGGCTGAGTTCACTTAATCAATGAAAAATTTTATTGATATGACAAGTAAAAATGAATTTGTTAAATTAAGTGAAAGATACAATGGATGATCGCGATATGAAAAAGTTAATTTTAGCAGGGAAGTTAGTTGAGGCGACTTTAGAGGGTGATCAAGTCACAAGATTGCTCATCGGAAATTTAGTCAGTTTTCTAATGAAAAATGGAACAGTGAGTTATGAAGACTATTTTCAATTTACCCAACAAACAAAAAAATACTTGATTGAAACTTCTGAGGATACCAGTGAATCCAAAGTAAAAATGATTGAAAGTATTTTTGATCTTCATCTTGATGATTTAAAGGAGATAAAAGCAATAGATCCTAAAAAAACCTGAGTAGTATCTGAAGTGGTTTTGGGATAAACACTTAAAATGTAAGTAAATAAAAATTTTTATAATAATTTACTGTTTTTGCAGTATATTGAATTGCGTTTGATGTACAAGCATAAATTTAATAATCATTGAATGTTTTGGTTAACAGTTTTAGCTGTTTTTATTTAATTTTTTAAGGTGTTTTTTATGAATAAACTCGATATAAATGTAAAGGATCAATTTGGTAAGTGTTACGCAGTTGAGGCAACATTAGATGATGTTGTGATAAATCCAAATAAAACTCATGAACGTATCAAATATATTATTGTTGAAAATGAACTTTTGCGTCCTAACTTCGAAATGCTTTTTGAAAGTAGCAAGAATGGTAAAATTTATAAGATTTTGGAACCTATGATCTAAATCGAGCCACCTACGGGTGGCTTTTTAATCGCTTAAATTTACATAGAAACTAACGCAAATCTTCGCTGTTTATTTGAACATTGTATTGCAGCACACTTTGGGTAATTTTTGTTACATAGTTTAATTTAATTAATAAATAAAGGCTGATATACTTTTATTGAATTGCTGTGCGACTCACACATCATTCATGCGCCTCCAAAAAATAAGCCCACTTTTTAGTGGGCTTTCTTATGCTATATCAATGATTGGTTTAATTAAACTGTTATTTGGGTAAGAGCTAAAGATGCCATGATAAGCATAAAAGTATAGTAGATTGCTCTCGAAATATTAGGTTTTTAATTTTTATTAAAAGATTCAGTCAGCGTGTTTTTGAAGCGAAAAGACCATACGATAACCAGTCAACAATGAATGCTTTTAGAATGTTCTGGATGCCCATCAATAATTCTTTTAAACATATATTGAATAAAGGTTGTATTCCTTGTATTTAAGGCGTATAAAGGTGCTTCGTTGATGCGGGATGGAGCAGTCTGGTAGCTCGTCGGGCTCATAACCCGAAGGTCGTTGGTTCAAATCCAGCTCCCGCTACCAACGAAAAAAGATTCGAAGTTTATAGCCTAGTTTGCTTCATGCTTACTAGGTTTTTTTTATGCTTTTAAATCAGTTAGCTTTAGAAATTTCGAATTAAAGCGTGGATAAATGATGCGAAAAAAGACAATTGAAGGCAAATTTCAAGCTTACTGTCTAAGTTAAAAATAAAAACAATATGTAAAGTATGCTTTACATTATACGCTATTTGATCTAAATTTGTGTAAAGTTTACTTTACATGGGCCGTATGAAAAAATATAGATCTCTGATTGAGTTTAGCGCATCAATGCTGCTTTATATTGTTGTGCTTATCTGTTCATTAAAATATTTAAAGAATGAGAACATTCACTATTCAACACAAATTTTTGTGACATTATTGCCTATAATCCCTTGTATATTGGTGGGCTGGAGTGTACTCAGACAATTAGCACGTTTAGACGAAATGCAACAACACATCCAATTACAAGCTTTTGCACTTGCATTTGTAGGTACAGCACTCATTACATTTAGCTATGGTTTTCTTGAAAATATTGGCTTTCCACACCTTTCTATGTTTTTTGTATGGCCTTTAATGGCAACGCTTTGGGGTGTTGGTATTGCAATTGGAAGCTGGCGCTATCGATGAAAAATAATTTATCTGAATTAAGAGCGAAACAAGGCTGGTCTCAGCAGCAATTAGCAGAATATTTGGGGGTCTCTCGGCAGACAATTAATGCGATTGAAAAACAGCGTTATGATCCTAGCTTACCTTTGGCGTTTAAAATTGCGAAACTATTTAACTTATCAATTGAAGCAATTTTTAACGCTGAAGATGATGATCAAAATTCAAGATCAACGTCATCTTAAGACGCGATAAGATTGAAAAAACCTTATATAAGTATTGTAATAAGTTTTTGATATTTCTGAAATTAAGACTATGGCTAAGAAGCAAATAATTACATTTGATGAGTTTACACGTGAACAATTAATCAGCTCATTAAAAAAATACGCCTTAAAGGAACTAGACTTAGACCTTGGAAACTTTCCAGCACAGTTTTTATTTGATTTCATTGTGGAAGAATTTGGACATCACTTTTATAATCAAGCGCTCAATGATACTCATGAATGGTTGGCAGAAAGATTTGCTTATCTAAATGAAGATTTATTTATCTTGTCTAAAGAAAAAATCAATAAAACAAAATAAGCAGTATCTTGGAAATCCTGCTCAGAATAGTGTCGATGCTTAATGCCATAAGATCAGCAATAGGGACAAAACAGTAATTAGTATCTAACGCATGCTGATCTGCTTTTTATAAAGCGCCACGTAAGTATTTTAGGATAGTGCTTACTCGATTCTTTTGATAGAAGATTTATTAAGCCGATATCTGAAAAAATGTTCATTGCTTATAGTGACCTCACCATCCAATTTAAATCCTAGTGAGTAGATCCCTGTTAACTTTCTCCGTGTTGGCGGTAATAAAATCGTGATCGATTCAAAGCCCATTTGGTTAAATGCCTTGTTTATAATTTTATCAAAAATTTGTTTACCAATGCCCCAATATTGAGGGTGCAGTACTAATGCTAAGTCGGCATCACCATGTTCATATTGTAAGCCTCCCAGGCTGCAAATTGGCCATCAACAATAAATGCCCAAGGACCATAGCCATATTCTTTCCATTGTTTTTCTTTTTCATTGACCCAAGCATTACATTGATCTTCATCAAAAATAACGCCCTTGGCTAAAGGCATTTGCTTAAGGACATGTTCATTTGTATTTAATTCAATAATTTCAGACCTGCTCACATTGCTTAAACGGTCAAACTTAATCTCCAATATGATCCTCCTAAAATATGAACTGTTCGATGGTTTTATTAATCTTATGGGGCTTTATACAAGATGAGGCCTAACTGTATTGATCCCAAGTATAGAGATGAAGTGACTTTGGGTTTACTTAAAGCCATTTGCTAGCTGAAGTATTCTATTCGCTCTCTAGCTTTAGCTTAAGTGCATTATTCATTCGTTGAAAACCATGCTTAGTTTTTGTCTGTAAATTGTTTAGGAACGGTTTTACTAAAATCCCACTAAAGGCTTCACTATGGATCAATCTTGTTTGATTCGGGGTTATTTGTTCTAATCTAAATTTATGTTCCCCATCAAATACACCCTTCACCAATAATTTTCCGCGCCAACTAAATTGTTTATTTTTTTGATTTTCAAGTACAACTGCTTTGAAAGACATTTTACTTGTCGCATCATTTTGTATGGTGACATTGATTTTGCCACCTTTATGGATTTCTCCTGAAACATCAATGATAAACGGATTCCAATTTTTATAATCTTCAAAATTTGTTAGGGTTTTCCAAACGATATCAATGGGTGCATTGATCAAAATTTCTGTTGTTATCTCAAATTTCATGTTAGCTCTATCGACTAGCTTGTGTTTTACCTAATATACACTTATTTCAACTTTTTAATATCGTTAAAATTAAGATCACTACTGATAGGATATTAAAAAAATTGAATAGAATAAAAATGATTGGCATATTTGAGTTATTGTGTGTTGAATTTTTATATCATTGATTTATTTTAAAATTATAAAAATAACCTTGAATGAATCAATTCAGCATTTTAATTAATAAGCATAATTTAGGCAATTTCATAGCTTAAAAATAAATAGCTTGTTAAGCACGCTATATGAAATATGGTGATAATAAAACACCAAAATAAAGTGATATATTTCACTTTAATATTGTTTAGTTTGAGTTAATTGGCATTTTTATGTAAACTGTAGGCGAGGCTTTGTGATTTTATAGAGGTAATTATGATGATTTTTTATGATGGAGAGCATATTTTTCCTGAGCGTGCCAATGAATTTAAAAAATTTTTAAAGAAATATTTGATGGAACATCAAGCTGAATATTTATTAGAACAAAAAACATTTGTATACGACAGTGACTGTGATGAGTTTTTAGAGTCGGATATTCAGGAATTTTATAAAATTTGGTTGATGGCTTAACAAAAAAGACCTGATATTCATGGGTTAACCAGGTTTTTAAAGTCTGATAGAGTTTGGTGTTCTATTTCTTTGCCCTTATAGATGAAGCATTGTTTAGAACTAAAAAGATGCTCTGACCTTGGTTAATTCTAAAATAAATCATCAAATCATCTTGTAAATAATATTCTGCTAGAGGGCGTCTAAAAACCAAGTTTGAAAGAGGAGTTGTAGAGATCGTTCGTCAGGGGGTACAATGATATAGCATATATCGTCTATATTTTAAGCATCTTATTTTTTAATATGGAAATAAGGTTGATGGCAGGTCATGCTAAATATATAAATGAAAAGAAATATAATAAATACCTTAATAGATATCGTATATGAATAAATAATAAAGTTTTAAAATATTTTCTTGTTAATTTTGCTGTAAATTAGAGTTTTAGTCTAAATATTTGTATTTAAATTATTTTATTCTTTATTTTAATTTTATGTGTTTTTTTTATAAAAAAATAAGTGATTTATTTATGCTTAAATTCATGTTTTTTATGCAGAACTTAAACGTAATAAGTGTTTTTTAGATTAAATAAAATATTTTAATTATAGAGTAATAGTGATCTAACTGTTTGTTTAAATTAAAAAAAGTTACAAATTATTATCATAAAATAATATTATATTATAATTTTATGATACTTTTTAAACATGAGGATGTTTTAAAAGCGACTCATATTATTTTTACTTAATAAAAGGCATATATAAATGGCTAAAATTGACTTAACACCTTTATCAGAAATTGACGGATTCACTGCTGCGGCACTTGTTGATAGTACAAGTGGCTTATCATTGGCTTCATATGGAACAGGAATTGATTTGGAACTTGCTGCCGCTGGAAATACGGAGGTTTTAAAAGCGAAAATGAAAACGGCAGAAGCGTTAAAATTACGCGACACGATTGATGATATTTTAATTACATTAGGAAAGCAGTATCACTTATTGAGGCCACTGGATAAAAACAGTAGCTTATTTTTATATCTAGTATTAGATCGCCAAAAATCTAATTTAGCGATGGCACGACACGAACTCAGAGTTTTTGAAAAAGAATTAGATTTCTCATAAGCATCAATGTTTTGGCTATTGCATCAGCGCTGTTGTGATAGCCTGTTGGGTGATTTTTGATTATAAAATCAAAATATTCAAAAAATATTCACCATAATTTATAATAGATTTATTGATAAAATCAGGGATTAAACAAAAATAAATAATTTAAACTCAAAGTCATGCATTAAGCTAAGATTATTGTGAGATAAAAAATTTCATTGAAAATCTTGTAAATATTATTACAATTCTATAGCTAAAAAATTTAAGGAAATATGGTATGGAAAATAAAACAGCAAGATTAACAATTTTGATTGATCCAAATAAAAAACAAGCTTTTGAAGAATTATGTAATCGTCAGGATTTAAAGCCATCTCAAGTTGTTCGTCAATTGATTCGTGAATATTTAGATAAGCATGATGCTGAATATTCAACTAAATTACCCATAGAAAAAAATAAATAGAGAGCAATTTTCTCTATTTATAAATACTTTATTGAGCCGTAAGATTTATTTGATATTTCTAGTGCTTTTAGAGAATAAAAATAATACGTTAAAATGAAAATGATCATTGCTTCTATTTTTCATGATTATTCCATGCGCTATATTTGTTTGAAAATTAAAGTTTTTAAGCAATCATATAGAATAAAATAAGTCGCGCTCAAAAGTGGCATAAGCTGTTGAAAAATTTTAGCTGATAGACCTGTATATTTATTTTGCTTTAAAAGATCAGCGCATGTTAACTCCCTTATTTTTTATTCAATTATTTTTAAAAATAAATAAAAAAACAGGAAAGTTTAAGCTAGGATTAGCTTCATCATGTTCTATAAATTTAGCCACTCATGGTCAAGCAAATCATCCATTATAAAGGTTTAATCTTTTTTGCCATGCTTATTGCATTTGGTCTTGGTATTTTGCTCAGTAAAGCAGAGCTTCCTTTATCACAAAAAGGACATATTGAGACGGAATGTTTCGGTATACTTATTCCTGAAAATTTAAAGTACACGCAGTCTAGACAATATTGTAGGTGTTTTAAAAATCGCTTGAATTACAGCAATAAAAGTGAAATCGAGAAAATGTGTTTAGATAAATAGTGGGAAAGGGGGCTATCAATACCAATATAATTCACTCAACATGATCGCTTTTTGATTTATGAAAAGAGATTTAATGATATATAAATCTTAATGATAATCAATGTAATAGGTAATCTAGCGTGGTAGGTTTATAGGTTATTTTTATAAAATAATTTTTACTGGCTAGTTTTTGTTTAGTGTTATTTAGATTTTTTCAGGTTGATAGATATTAAATTATAGTCAATCAAATTTATCTATTATCTACCAATTAAAAAAATATTCAATTTCAAAATTGCTGTGATATCGTTCAATAATGTTACTGCATCTTGCAGATCAAAGCGCATCTGACTATATTAAAACTACAGTAGGTCGCTAAGACGCTACGAAGTAGTTGGACAGATCAATGACGGCTTGTTGAATTTGTGACTCCAGTTCAAATAAAAAATAAGCACTAGCTTTCCAACATAAAAAGCTCGCAGAAATGCGGGCTTTTCTTTTTCTGATTTTTGAAACGTCATGAAATAATTGAATCAAGCTGTTTTTACACAAAGTATTCAAAGCAACTCTCTATTTTATAAATAAAAAAAATAGTAATGTAGCTAATTTTTAACATTGCCATAAAATCTAACAACTTTAAGCTAATTTTTAGTTTGGCGCATGCTATAAGAAAACAGTATATAAAAAAGAGGACAGAAAAATGACTGAAATGATTACAGTAAGGGTCAAGGATCAATATAGTAATGAGCTGAATGCGATGGCTTGGTTAAATAAGCTGCAAGAGCATGAAGACACAGATAATTTATCATTGTTCCAAAAAATTGATCATATCGTTGTTGATGGCGAGAAGATCTTACCAAGTATAGAGTTGCTTTTTGAAAGCAAAGAAAGTGACAGTATTTATCGTGTAATTGAACAAGTCAGCTAATTGTTATCATCAATTAAAAAACGTGTTGGGTGAAAAGCCCAACACGTTTTATTTTTAATCAGTTTAAAAGGTTGTGTGAATATTAAGCAGCTTTAAAATGATCGAGTGTGACAGCAACAAGATGATATAAGGCCAAACGGTTTTTGTTTGCATGCTCAATTGCATTTTTTTCAATTTTAAACTTATCTTGAAGTGTTCCTCGAGAATAGCTTTCAACCAAAATATGTTGAGATGAAATAGGATCGCTTTTGATACGTAAATCTTTTTGATATTTAATATTGGATACAGCATTTAAACATTGTTCAAACGTTGGGTAAAAATTTGAAAGTTCTAAAGCTGTTTGGTTGGTCGATTTTGTAAGGTATTGAGTCATAATTGTCTAATTGTTTTAAATCATTGGCTTGCTCATGATTCTACATAATGCTTGTAAAACAGACAATGTGATTTTGTAAAGAGATATGAATGTCTGGGAATAAGCTTAAGAGGGTTTAAAAATTGATCTGTATTTCTCTCATTTAAAATTGCAAAGTTGGGATAATATTGTGCTTTTAAATCATCTTTAATATACATAAAACTTTGATTTATTGGCGGTAGCTTATTGGGCTTTAAAGTTTTGATATTCGAGAATAAATCAAAAATACCCTTAAATAAAAAGACTTAGAATGACTTTAAAGCACTTCATTTGTCATTCTAAGCGCATTGAAATAAATATTTAGGATCCATTTAAGATGATTGTAAATGTTGGAGTGAATAATTGATTTGTTGCATGGTTTGGTTTAATTCTTGGGGAGAGATTCGACTTTCTTGAAGTGCGGTAATCCATTGCATTTGGCAAAATTTAATATCTCGAATTGATTTTGCTTGCTGTATTTGCATGACCAATTGTTTGGTCATCAAGCCGCAATGCGTCTGTAGCAGGGTAGACATTTTTTGTTTGATGTCATCAAAATTTATATAATTTAGTTCAGGCGTAATTTCGGCATGCGCTACGTGTGTAGATGTGACAGTGCTAACGCTTTGCTGGATGGGGTTTGGATCTGCTGATTTTGTATTTTGACTGAGCTGTGTATCGCTAATAATTGTTGGATTTTTAACTACTTTAGGCGACGGTTTAAAGCCAATTTCACTTGTAAGATTTGAAGGAGGGAGTTGATTTGATTTTTCAAACTTAGATGATTCTGATGTTATTTTTGACTTAATTTGAGGCGCACCATTTACTTGATTCTGAAAAATTAGACCAAGCTCTTCTAATTGTTGAATAAGTTCTGGTGTTGCAAGTCGTTGCTTTAGTGCACTATTCAAAATTTTAAAATCATCTGTACCAATAAGAAGCAGTAACTGTCTTTGGCGAGCAGTGAGTTGAAATGAGCGCTGTTTTAATGCCTGAATTCCCAAATCAGTTTTAAAATAATGATCCATGAGTCAAATTATTCCCCAATAAATTGACCCTAGAGTAAAGAATGAAAATTACACTAATATGACTTTATTGTTACAAATCACCAGCTTAAAGTGTGACGATATTTGCATTCTCTAAAGCTTTGCGTAAATAAGGATCAAGCTCATCTTGACGAAGCAGCCATTGCACATAGTCTTTGGGTAATTCTGAAATCGCTGTACCACGATGCTTACCAAAGTTGATACTGCGTGGGATACGCGCATCTTCTGAGACCTCATATAATTCTTCAATGGTTTGAATTTTCAACTGATAAATAATATGCATGAGAATATTTGCCGTTAAAATAATATCGGCATCCGCACGATGCGCACCTTTTAACATTTCACGTGCTTTCTCACTGCCTTTACTGATCATATAGATTAGTGCTGATATATTATGTGCTTCAGCATCGGGCCAAACAAGCCGAGCAAGTGCCAGCGTACAAATGGCTTTGATGTGAGATGTCTCTACACCACATTGTTGGATTGCGCGAATATCATAATCAATATTGTGTCCAATGATGTAAACGGTTTGCTGAGGAAGTTCAAAGCTGGAAAAATTAGGTTGCCCCGCAAGATCCGATTCTAGAATGTGGTGAACCGCCATTGAGCCGAAAGAAATTTTTTCATTTCCGATACTATAAAGTTGATCGAACATTTGTTCACGATCTAAGCTTAATTTCCCTTCTTGAATTTGAATCGGTGCATAAGCAATTTCAATGGGTAATCCATTGAGTGTGTGAGTTTCAGTATCTAAAATGATTGCTTGCATAGCTTTGTTCCTCAACAAATAGATAAGAAGGAGCGCCTTATTAAACTAGCTTTTTTAGCCACTAAATACAAATTAAAGTCATCTAAAATCAAGATAAGTGCTGTCTTTTGATTAAATCACACTCAGAATTTGTTTTTTAAATGTGATTTATCTAAAAATTTAAAATGAATGTTTTTAGGCCAGTTTGAATTTAAACAAAAGGCTAAAGATTGATAAGAAATTTTTCACAATTTAAGCTGTTCTGTATAAGTGATATTTCACAATATACTTGGAGTAAACAAATTGGAAAATATTTTATTTTCAATTAATTGTATATTAAATATTCAAATGATTAAATTAAATAAAAGCATTTAAAGGTTAAATGTAACTTGCCAAATTTGTATTTATAGCTTAATCATAGTAAAGCCTAGCTTAAATATTGCACGGTGTGACGTAATTACAAAAATGTCATGAAGCAAAAGATTAATGATTAAGGGGTTGGTGTCGACAAATGATTTGTTAACACTCAAGTGAAAAATGATAAACAAGGATGAACGATATGAAATTAAATTTACTCTCAATCATGTTAGTTGGATCTGGTCTGTTTCTAACTGCCTGTGGAGGTAGTGATGACAAGGGGGATAATTCGACCATAAGTTCAAATGTGGATGTCAACAAAATTCAAAATCCAGTGGTGAATACACCAAAACCGTATTTCATTGATGGTGTTGAAAATTTTACTCTTCCACCGAATGCAGCAGAAAGTGTGGTAATGACTTATAAAATGCAAGGTATCAAGGGGAAAGAAACTCAAGCAACAACCTTGGTATTTACCCCGAAAACTGCACCGCCAGCTGGCGGTTGGCCAATTGTGGTTTGGGCGCATGGAACTACAGGGGTTGCCGACAAGTGTGCACCAAGTAAAAATCGCTTAATTACGACTTCGCTTTTAGGTGCAAAAGATTGGTCTACCTATAATATGATCGATAGCTTTGTTAAAGAAGGTTATGTGGTGGTTGCCCCAGATTATGAAGGTTTAGGTGAGCCTAGTAGTAATGAGATACATCCATTTTTGCATTTAAAAAGCGAAGCTTATTCGATTACGGATGCTGTGGTGGCAACCAAAAGTTGGCTAGGCAATAAAGTTTCCAATAAATGGGCTATTTTGGGGCATTCGCAAGGTGGTCATGCGGCATTAGGTGCGGCACAGTATGCAGCGCGTGCCAATATGGATTATAAGGGGCTAGTCGCAGCTGCACCTGCAAATAATCTGGAAATGATAGAAACCTTGTCGGAGATGGCTTTGGCGAATAATAGTGCACCAGCATTTGGCTATATTATGTTAGATACTTTAACCGCCTTCATGGCAGCGGGTATGAAAAGTGTTTATCCGACCGAGCCTGTATACAGTAAAATATTTAAGTCGCCAACAGATAAAATTGCTGAGCAAGCAGAATTGCTATGTCTTATAGAATTAGGGGGGACTTTTTTAGTGGCAATGGAAGATTATTCAGAAAAAAATGAATGGAGTATCAAAGATTATCCACGTAAAAATGAAGGTTATAAGAATGATCCAATCGTCAGGCAATTTCTAGATAAAGATTCACAACCGCTACAAACTATGATTAAAACCCCGATTATTATTTATCAAGGAGGTAAGGATACTGTCGTATTACCACAAGCAACCGATGCCTTGGTGGCGCAAGCACGGGCTTTAACCACCAAAATTGATTATAGAACGAATCCAGATTGGGATCACTCTAGCGTATACTCAGTTAATGTTGAAAATGGTCAGTTGTTAAAAGATATTAAAATGCTACTTGCCAATTAATTTTTCAGTGCTTGGTGTTTTAATCCCCCATAATATAAAAATACCCTTATACGGAGAATAAGGGTATTTTTATATTATCAAGATGGGGCTTTAATCTTTAAAAAGCCTACTAGGAAATTATTTTTTGACCAACCTCTTTGTTATTCATGTGATTAATCTCGTTTAATGCTTCTATCAAAAGGGTGCTCATTGATTGGGCGATACTCAGTCAAGATACCACTGGCTTTGGGTCAAATCACACTTAGAATCAGTTTCTTTAATATGAATTGTTTGAAAAATTTACATATTTATTCTTAAAAATTAATTGAAATATAAATAATATAAATGATTATTGATAAGTATTTATTTATAGTTAAAAACACCAAGAATATATTAAATATAGAGCGTTAGTAAGCAGTGTGCGTAATTTGGTGAATGGAAAATCAATTTAAATTCATTTAGTTAATTAATAAAAATTTAAATTAATGAGATAATCTAATATATTTTAATGATTAAATTTCACTTGCTAAATTTATATTTATGTCATAATTGTAATAAAGCCTAGCTTAAATATTGCAAGGTATTATGAAGTAATAACAACACAAACATTAAACTAAGATGAGTGATCTATTGGATCAGCGTAGGCAAACGATTGGTTGACCCTGCTGAAGTGATAGAAAAAATGATAAAAAGGAAGAATTATATGAAATTAAAATTACTTTCAGTGTTATTGACTGGATCTACGCTATTTCTAACAGCCTGTGGTGGTGATGACAATAGTGATCATTCATCGACAAGTTCAGATGTAGATGTGAACAAGATTGAAAATCCAGTGGTGAACACACCAGTACCCTATAATATTAAAAATGATGTTCTTCCGCCAAATGCGGATGAGAGTGTGGTGATGACCTATAAAATGAAAGGCATCACTGGGCAAGAAACTCAGGCAACAGCATTGGTGTTTACCCCCAAAACAGCTCCACCTCCTGGAGGTTGGCCGATTGTGGCTTGGGCACATGGAACGACAGGTGTTGCTGACAAGTGTGCACCAAGTCAAAATAAATTATTTGTGGCTGGAATAGATGTGCATACCCAAAAAATGGTCGATAACTTTGTTAAAGAAGGTTATGTGGTGGTTGCACCTGATTATGAAGGGTTGGGTGAGCCTAGCGAGAAGGAAATCCATGCATTTTTAAATTTAAAAAGTGAAGCTTATTCAATTACGGATGCTGTAGTTGCAACCAAAAGTTGGTTAGGTAATAAAGCATCCAACAAATGGGCTGTTGCTGGGCTCTCGCAAGGTGGTCATGCAGCATTAGGTGCCGCACAATATGCAGCCCGTGCCAATATGGACTATAAGGGTGCAGTTGCAATGGCACCCGCAAATAATTTGGAATTGATTGAAAACTTGTCAGAAATGGCTTTAGCAAATCAGGATGGGGTAATTCAAATAGGCGGTTATGCTGCACTAGATACTTTAACAGCTTATATGGCAGCTGGGATAAAGGCAGTAAATCCAACTGAAGTTGCATACAGTATTATATTTAAAACACCAACTGATAAAATTGCTGAGAAAGCAGAAAAAGAATGTATTGCAGGAATGGGGGCTGCTTTTGCACTACCGATGACTCTTTATAATATTAAGAATGGGAGTCTTAAAGATTATCCGCGTAAAAATGAAGGCTACAAGAATAATCCAATCGTAAGACAATTTTTAGATAAAGATTCACAGCCGCTGCAAACTGTGATTAAAACCCCGATTATTATTTATCAGGGAGGTAGCGACACTGTTGTATTACCACAGGCAACGGATGCTTTGGTGGCACAGGCACGTGCTTTAACCACCAAAATTGATTATCGAACCAATTCGAGTTGGAGTCATACTGGTTCATTCACAGCGAATGTCGATAATGGACAACTGCTAGAGGATATTAAGACCTTGCTTGCTAATTAATTTTAAGTGTTTCACGTTTTAATCCTTATAATGTAAAAGTACCCCTGTTATCAAAAATAGGGGTATTTTTTATGTCGCTTTGAATCATGTTTCAATCTTAGAAAAAGATGACTTTAGAAACTTTGTTGTGATCTGGTCATTGATTATTCCCATCGTAATCAGCATTAGCTTTTAATTTAATCATCATCGGCGTAGTTTTTTAATATGTGTTGACTAAAAAGTCTAAATATTAAGTATTTAAAATTAGTTGAAAATTAAACAATAAAACTAAATATTGAGAAGAATTTATTTAAACTAAAGCGAGAAAAAATATATTTCTATAATAACTTGAATTCACAATATTTACAGATTGTGTGAATTTAATAACATTTTAAAATGGTTTTAAGGTAAATATAAGCTTATATAAAATAATGCAATATTTCTGTGAATTAAATATTTTTAAGCGAATAGGTAAAAATAATTCAGATAATTTAAATGTTAAATTTCACTTGCAAATTTATATTTCCAGTATAAATATAATGAAGCTTAGCTTAAAAATGCACAATGTGATGTAACTAATAAAATAAACATTCGTTATGCATCTGGCTGGCGACTCGTTGATTAGGGTTAGCAAATTGAATGTGCTGACACTGATGTAATAAAAAATATTATAGGCAAGGATGAATCAAATGAAATTAAATTTACTCTCGGTTATGTTGGCTGGATCCTCTCTATTCTTAACTGCCTGTGGTGGTAGTGATAATAAGAGCAATAATTCAACCACAAGTCCAAATGTAAATGCAGATGTAAACAATATTCAAAACCCAGTGGTAAATACGCCAAAACCATATCAGACTCCGCAAGATAATCCACCAAATGCTGCGGAGAGTGTGGTGATGACCTATAAAATGAAAGGCATCACAGGGCAGGAAACTCAGGCAACCGCATTGGTATTTACCCCCAAAACTGCATCGCCTACTGGCGGTTGGCCGATTGTGGTTTGGGCACATGGTGCTGCGGGTGTTGCTGATGCTTGTGCACCGAGTAGACAGAAATTAATTACCACTTCGCTTTTAGGTGAAAATAAGTCGACCTATAACATGATCGATAGTTTTGTCAAAGAAGGCTATGTGGTGGTTGCACCAGATTATGAAGGGTTAGGTGAGCCTGGTGGTAATGAAATGCATCCATTTTTGCATGTAAAAAGTGAAGCCTATTCAATTACAGATGCGGTGGTGGCAACCAAAAGCTGGTTAGGTAATAAGGTCTCGAATAAATGGGCGATTGTAGGGCACTCACAAGGTGGTCATGCAGCATTAGGTGCGGCTCAGTATGCAACGCGTGCCAATATGGATTATAAGGGGGCCGTAGCAATCGCACCTGCAAATAATTTGGGGTTGATTGAAACTTTGTCGGAAATGGCTATAGCGGAAATGGAGGATTTGTCATTCACTCAAGCACTCGGATATTCCATCCTAGATACTCTTACGTCTTATATGGCTGCGGGGATGAAAAGTGTTTATCCAACTGAACCTGTATAAAGTAAAATATTTAAGTCACCGACTGATAAATTTGCTGCTGAGCAAGCAGAATCGAAATGTCTTTTTGAGTTGGGTTTTGCATTTATGGGGGGGCCTGTATCACAATATGCGCTTGCAAATGGAAATAGTCTAAAAGGTTTTTCTTCGCGTAAAAAGGAAGGTTTTAAAAATGATCCAATTGTAAAACAATTTTTGGAAAAGGATTCGCAACCATTACAAACAGTGATTAAAACCCCGATTATTATTTATCAAGGAGGGGGCGATACTATCGTGTTACCACAGGCAACAGATGCCTTGGTGGCGCAAGCACGGGCTTTAACCACCAAAATTGATTACAGAACGGATCCGACTTGGGATCACTTTAGTATATATACGGTTAATGTTGAAAATGGAAAGCTATTAGAAGATATAAAGACGCTACTTGCCAATTAATTTTTGAGTGTCCAGTATTTTAATCATAATGCAAAATACCCTTATTCTTGCTAATAGGGGTATTCTTTTATATAGCTTCGCGCTACATTTTAGCTTGAAAAAATTGATCATTTGGAAAAATATTTTTGCTCTCATTATTTATATTTTCTGTTATTCTTCGGTGTCTTACTACAAAGATAGGCTGTTATTGTTGTGGTAAGTAATCAGATGAGAACAATGTGGAAATTAAAAATAATTAAGGGGGAGATCAAAGTTTTCTATTATATGGTTTTGATTTTAAGTTAAATATATTCATATTTAAAATAATCATAACTTTCAATATTGACATCAATGGGTAAGAAACTGACATTTCTTTGATTGGAATTTTAAGATAAAGTTAACATTTTTTAGCATCAAATAATATTTAAAAATAATGAGTAAAAAACTTGCTTAACAGGTTTTTTTGACGTATTTATGAAATAATTATACGCGTTAAGCCGTATATATAACTTTTAAAAAAATTGTGCTTTAAGGAATAAGTCACATGAAAAAAAATGTATTATCAATTTTAATTCTCAGTTCAGGTTTAGTTTTATCTGCATGTAATAACGGTGGTAGTGGGGGAAATTCATATGAGTCACCTTCCAATACTGATGTAAATAAGATTGCAAATCCAGTTGTTGGCACGCCTACAGCATATACCAAGACAGATTTTTCTGCTGTGGCTGCGGATAGTGTGGTGATGACTTATAAGATGAAAGGGGTTAAAGGGACTGAAGTTCAAGCGACTTCATTGGTGTTTACTCCTAAAACTGCACCACCAGCTTCGGGTTGGCCTATCGTCGTTTGGGCACATGGTACAACAGGTGTCGCAGATCAATGTGCACCAAGCCGTAATGCGACGAATGTTTATATTAAAGGCATGATTTCTAAATTCCTTGCAGAAGGCTATGTGGTTGTTGCACCAGATTATGAAGGTTTAGGCGAACCGAGTGGCACTGAATTACATCCATTCTTAAATGTAAAAAGTGAAGGCTATTCGATTACAGATGCGGTGGTTGCAACACGTAATTGGTTAGGCAATAAAGTGTCGAAAAAATGGGTGACTGTTGGACACTCTCAAGGCGGGCAAGCAGCTTTAGGTGCTGCACAATATGCTGATCGTGCAAATTTAGATTATAAAGGTACAGTTGCTGTCGCACCTGCTTCACAATTGAGTTTAATTTTAAATGCGGGTCAACTATCAGTTATAGATGGGACACCAGCTCAACAAATTCCAGTCTATGCATCATTAGATACATTTACTGCGTTGATTGCAGCGGGTTTACGTAATTCAAATCCTACTTTAGATTACAGTCAAGTGTTTAAAGTACCAACAGATGCAATTGCAAAAAATGCTGAATCTGTTTGTTACGATACCCTTGGTCAACAGTTTGGCGTAGCAATGGGGCAGTATGCGGCAGTCAATGGATCATTGAAAAACTATCCAAGAACAACCGATACCTTTATGTCTTTGCCAGTCGTTAAAACTTTCTTAGAGAAAGATTCTCAACCGTTGCAAGTTCAAATCAAAACGCCTGTGATTATCTATCAGGGTGGAGCAGATACAACTGTACCGAAAGTGGCAACAGATACTTTATATGGTACAGCTAAAGCACTGACGACGCAGGTGAATTACATTACCAATCCTGCTTGGGATCATAGTACGGCTTATGCCTTAAATATTGACAATATTGTGGCTGATGTCAAAGGAATGTTTGCAGCACAATAACTATTTTAAATTGTAGGTTTTAGCAAATGGCTTATGTTTTCAACATGAGCCATTTTTATTTAAAACGGAGCAAACTTCATTCTGTTTAATTACAAACTTCATGCTACAATACGCGCAATCTTAGCACGGCTTAAAAGCCCTAATTCATAGGACCTCGCTAATGTTCGCCAATATCTCTATTTCTGAATTTGATCCAGAAATTGCTCAAGCAATCACTCAAGAAGATGCCCGTCAAGAAGCTCATATTGAGTTAATCGCATCTGAAAACTATTGCTCACCAGCTGTTATGGAAGCACAAGGGTCAAAACTCACTAACAAATATGCGGAAGGTTACCCTGGCAAACGCTATTATGGCGGTTGTGAATATGTTGATGTGATCGAACAATTGGCGATCGATCGTGCTAAAGCATTATTTGGTGCTGACTATGCAAATGTTCAGCCACACGCAGGTTCTCAAGCAAACTCAGCAGTTTATCTTGCTTTACTCAACCCAGGCGATACTGTTTTAGGTATGAGCTTGGCACATGGTGGTCATTTGACTCACGGTGCTAAAGTCAACTTCTCTGGTAAATCATATAATGCTGTTCAATATGGTTTAAATGTAGAAACTGGTGAAATTGATTACGAAGAAGTTGAGCGTTTAGCTGTAGAGCATAAACCACGTATGATTGTTGCGGGTTTCTCTGCATATAGCCAAATTGTAGATTGGCAACGTTTCCGCGAAATTGCGGATAAAGTTGGTGCATATTTATTTGTAGATATGGCTCACGTTGCTGGTCTAGTTGCCGCAGGTGTATACCCAAGCCCAGTTCAAATTGCTGATGTAACAACGACAACTACGCATAAAACTTTGCGTGGCCCTCGTTCTGGTTTAATCCTTGCAAAAGCAAACGAAGAAATTGAGAAAAAACTTCAATCTGCTGTATTCCCAGGTAACCAAGGTGGTCCATTGGTTCATGCTATAGCAGCAAAAGCAATTTGCTTTAAAGAAGCAATGATGCCTGAATACAAAGAATACCAAAAACAAGTGGTGGTAAATGCTAAAGCGATGGCTGAAGTATTGATTTCACGTGGTTATGATGTTGTATCTGGTGGTACAGAAAACCATTTATTCTTGTTGTCTTTAATTAAGCAAGATGTGACAGGTAAAGATGCTGATGCTTGGTTAGGCGCTGCTCATATTACTGTAAACAAAAATGCGGTACCAAACGATCCACGTTCTCCATTTGTTACTTCTGGTATCCGTATCGGTACGCCAGCAGTAACAACACGTGGTTTTGGTGAAGCAGAAGTTCGTGATTTGGCAGGTTGGATTGCGGATATCCTCGATGCAAAAGGTGATGAAGCTGTTATCAATGCTGTGAAAGCAAAAGTTGAAACGGTTTGTGCAAAATTCCCCGTTTATGCTAAATAAGCATTAACTTGAGAAGGCCTCCTCTCAAGGGGGCTTTTTTTATGGTTGTTGAATAAGTTGAAAATCTTAAACATTGCAGAAAATATCTGTTATAAAAGAAGTAGATTATGGGAGTTTATTGATACTTCGTTTCACGTTTCCGACATACAGGTTGCATGCTGTAATTTACGGCTTGTGGCTTAATTCATTTATGAAATGTCAACAGACCCATTATAAACATCGCTGCTATACCCAAATGATGTGAAAGATCGAAGGAATTAGGCACATGGCTAGTAAACCAAATATTATTATTTCAGAACAAGATTTACATCGCTTAGAAACGATGCTGGAACATCAGTCGAAGTTGACTGTGACAATGCAGCATTTAGAAGAGGAATTGGCACGAGCAGATGTGGTTGCGCCTCAAGATATGCCGCCCAATGTGGTGACCATGAATGCAAAAGTGTTAATCACTATTGCGCCCTCGACGGAAGCGACCGAAATTACTTTAGTCTATCCGCATGATTTTCGTGGTGAGACAGGACAGGTCAATGTGGTTGCACCGGTCGGTACTGCAATTCTTGGTTTGGCTGAAGGACAGGAAATTGAATGGCCGCAGCCTGATGGTCACTTGATGAAAGTTAAAATTGAAAAAATATTGTATCAGCCTGAAAGAGCAGGCGATTATCTCTAATAAGTATCAAATGTAACGATATCTATGTGACTAAAATAAAAGCCCAGTGATCACTGGGCTAAATTTTGCCTAAAAGATTAAAGTTAAAAACCCGAAGTTCTTCCTTTGCTTGGATATTTAAATTGATGTTGAATATCTAATTTATAAATCTGTTTCGGATTTAAATCAATTTGCCATTGGTTGATATTGGGTTGCCCATTCCATTGTGTTGCAGTCGGTGGGATATTATAGCTAGATTGTGTGCTGAGTTTACCGTTCTGGCTTTGTGGTTCAGGTTCAAAAATAGTGACTTGAATTGGGTAGCTATGTAAGTTTTGCACTGAATATTGCTGTTTTCGGATGGTTTCCGATTGAGTACCTTTGACTGGATTTTTCTTGTCGGTTAAATCAGTCACTTTAACTTGAATTTGATCATCTGTACCAAAGCTCATTTGAAGTGCTTCATCTGCGCTATTGCTCCAAGCTCTTTGTCCAATATAGTCGCCATCACGATATAGTTTTACTGTTCCAGAAGGCCAATTTTGATCAAGCTTTGAAATTTCAGCGTTAATTGTCGCTTGAGTACTTTGCTTAGGAATTGCCCAAACTGAAAGTTTCGCGGCATATTGTTCAGTGCTTAAAGGTAAAAAGATTTGCTGTTGGCTACTTGGAATGGATGCTTTGGTTTCTGAACGGAATTCAGTACTAAAATTTAAATCAGCCGCTTGAAATTGTGGAAATTGCGGGGGAACTTTTTTGGCCCTAGCTGTCGACTTTTCATCATAACTCATTTCAGCTAAGGCCATAGGTGCAGGTGCAACTGGATAAATTGGTCGTACAGGTTCTGGTTCATAATAGTTGACCCACCATTGTTGTGGCTGCACTTGTTGAACGTAGTTTTGCGGTGTTGCTGTGGACAATGCCAATTTAACATTGTTCCAGTCTTCCCCAGTTTTTTGTGCAATCATTGCCATACGGGTGAGTTTAATTTGCTTGGTTTGGGTATTTAATTCGGCTTTATATATCGGTTGCCAACGTGCATAAGGCACCATATAGCTAATTTTAATTTCACCACGTTGTGGGGCATTGACATAAAACTTCAGTGTGCGCTGGTTAAACTCGCTGTCGCCAATGGCATTTAAGTCTTGTTCAAGTTCTTGTAAACGTTGTTGTAACTTTTCTTTTTCTGCTTTGGCTTGATCAATGGCAATAAAGGCCTCATAGGCTTGTTTGCGTACTTTTGGCGCAGAGCCTTTAATGACATTTTCTAAAAACTTATTTTGTAATTCAGCCGCTTGAATAATTGAGTTTTGCTCAGAAATTTTCTTTTTAATATCCTCTATATTATTGCGTAATTGAGACGACTCATTTCCAGCGGGTTTATCCAGTGCACTATCTGTATGAGAAACCGCATTGACTTCAATATTACTACTCTGATATTGCAGTTGATCGATATTGAAGTTTGCCGCAAGCCCATTCAGGGTAACGAGTTGTTCCCCAGCTTGTACAGGAATGGTTCGTTCAATTTTTGCCAGTGTAGGATATAGCGTGACTTGTTGAATCGGTGAGTTGGACAAGTTGAGTGCAAAGCTATATGTTGAAGGAATGCATAAAATGCTGAGTTGTAGTGCTGTTTTTATATTCATTATGCGAGGCCCTAAAATACCTGAGATCAGTTTAATATTTAAAATGTAGCAGAAAGTGATACAAATCAAAATAGTGATTAAAAGAGAAAACCAGTTGGTGTGAAGTTGATGAAATAAAGATATTTTAATTTTCACTTGAATTTCGAGTTTCCCTGTTTTTATTTTGATGGATTTGTCATTCAATTTTAGGATTTAGACGATCAATTTAAACAAAACAAAAAATTTCAGTTACACTAAGTCATCCAAAATTTGAAGGGCTGAACATTGAAACAATCATGCACAATACGGGATAAGAAGTTTCCTCCTGAATTAAAAACATGGTTGTATGGACAAGGCTCACTGACTCAGCAGTTGACTGATGTCGCGGGTGGCGTTTTTAAAGTTCAACCGATTCAAGAGCATTATCAAAGAATGAGTGTGCTGGATAGTCAATGGATGCTGATGCCACATCAACATATCGCATGGGTACGTGAAAGTTATTTATTCGGTTGTGATGAACAACCTTGGGTCAAAGCAGAAAGTATTTTTCCTATTCTCAGTATTCATGGCAAAGCACGTTTGTTTAAGCATATTCGGACTAAACCGATCGGAAAATTTTTATTTCAACGCACCAATCCGTTGTGTGAAAGGCGTGTTTTAAAATTAGCAGAAGGTTGGACCCGTCAAAGTTGTTATACTTGGCATGGTTGTAAATTTATTGTTCAAGAAACTTTTTTACCTGCCTTTGAGCAATTTTTGCAACAACAGCATATTTCAAAATAGAGTATTGAAGGACTGTCATGTCGATCGCGCAACACACCACTTGGCAACAACGGTTAGAAGCTTACTATTATCTGTGTCGTTTTGATAAACCAGTTGGAACAGAATTGGTTTTATGGCCGACCATGTGGGCATTATGGATTGCTGCAGAAGGTATCCCTGATATTGTGACACTGGTTGCAATGGTCTTAGGGACAATTTTTATGCGCGCAGCTGGTTGTGCGATCAATGATTTTGCTGATCGTAAAGTAGATGCACATGTAGAACGAACTAAAAATCGCCCTCTGGCTACTGGGGTGATCTCAGCCAAAGAAGCGATTTGGGTGTTCATTGGTTTGGTGGCCGCCAGTGCGTGTACTTTATTTTTCTTACCGATCGCAACTTTTTACTGTGCGCTTGCAGGTTTAGTCCTCGCCTTTATTTATCCCTTTATGAAGCGTTATACCCATTTGCCACAAGTGGTCTTAGGGATGGCATTTTCTTGGGGTATTCCGATGTCATTTACCGCAATGGGAAAACCTTTAGATTGGACCTGTTGGTTGCTTTATTTTGGCAATTTAGCATGGACGGTGGCTTACGATACTCAATATGCAATTACAGATCGTGAATATGATTTAAAAATTGGCGTGAAATCAACTGCCATTCTTTTTGGAAAATACGATATTCAGATCATCTCTTTATTGCAATTGACCAGTATATTGTTAATTGGTACAGCATTGTATTTAGAAAATATATTGATTCCATTTGGCTTGATTGCATTGTTATTAGTTGTTGCAGATTTTATTTATCAATGGACAAAAACCAAAGCGCGCGATCCACAACTATGCTTTTGGGCATTTAGACATAACCGTTGGGTTGGTTTAATCATTTTTGTTGGTATTTTTATTGCATTATTTTGAATTTAAATTATTAAAATAAACCACTTTTGAAATTTCATCTGTATTTATAATAATACGAAATATTGATGAAATTTCACGAGATAAAGAAAAATAATAATTTATAAATGTGAGATATTCCTCTGTTTTATTAAAAAATATTGTAGCAAGACGCATTTATTTATGCTTAATTAAGGGTGAACACGGAGCTGTTCAAACAATAAAAAATTGAGGAATTTTTAATGAGAATATTATTTAAACGGACGTTATTGGCAATTACTTGTGGTTCAGCGTTATTTTTAACTGCGTGTAATGATGATGATGACAAGGATAACTGGGGTTCAAATAAAAATTATGTGTCTGAAAGTGCATATAATTTAGAGGTGCTGAATGAAGCAGCGTCGATCAAAGTCATGACCTATAATATGCCGAACGTACTCGGAAAAATAAAAAAAGAATCAGCATTGGTTTTTATGCCCAAAACTAAACAGCCTGCTGATGGTTGGAAGGTTGTGGTTTGGGTGCATGGTACGGTTGGTAATGGTGATGGTTGTGCACCGAGTAGAAATGTAATCAATGAACGATTTAAAGTGATGGTAAAGAGCTTTTTAGCAGAGGGCTATGTCGTAATTGGGCCTGATTATGAAGGTTTGGGAACACCCGGCATGCATCCGTATTTAAATCTAAAAAGTGAAGCAACTTCAGCAATTTATGCCATGAAAGCGTATAAAGAGCGCTATGGTAATCAGATCAATGGTCAATGGATGTCCGTGGGGCAATCTCAGGGCGGACAAGCGTCTTTAGGTACGGCCGAGTATGCTAATAGCGATGCCAATTTTAAAGGTGCTGTGGCAGGCGCGCCAGCCTCAAGTTTGGGGCTGATTATTTCTGATATTGCTCCTAAAGCAATTCAAGGACTACTTAAAGATGGGAAGGTGGATGCTGCGACTGAGGTTTCTGCTACGTTATTGACCTATGCGTCTTATACTACGGCTGGTGTGACTGCTTATGAACCTAAGTTTAACTATCGAGAGTTGTATAAAGAGCGTTCAAGAGATATTGCAGCATTAGCTGAAGGTTCAACAGGTGAAAACGGTTTATGTTTTCTCGATATGCAGAAGAAATTTATTGACGATATTAAAGACTATCTCAAGAACAATAGTGGTAAAACCGTTTTAGATTATCCAGGCTTAGTTAATAATTTCCAAGAAAATCCGACGGTGAAAAAATTCTTAGTCGATAATCAACCAGCAACGAAAAAAATTAATAGTCCTGTGATGATTATTCAGGGAACTGCTGATACTTCAGTTCCTTATGACGTTACATTTAAATTACAAGAAGATTTAAAAGCGATGGGAACAGATGTTACTTTTGTTCGTGCGGATGGTGCGTTGCATTCCGATGCGATAGTTCAAAAGAACGCTGATTTAGTTAATTTTATTAAAAAGCATATGCCAACAACCAAATAATGGTTTTAACAGAATCATAAGTCATTTGCTTTTCTTAGCAGTTCAATTGAGAGTAACAATCTACAAAAAGCAGAGTTTTAATTAAAGCTCTGCTTTTTTATATTTATATATGGCTATTTTAGAATTTTATCGAAGATTTGATTGGCTTTTGATTAAGGCTATTTATATAAAGCATCATATTTATTTATCTCAAGTGCATTCGAGATGACAGCTTCTTAGGGTATTTCTATGCTCCATAATAATGTACTTGGTTGTAACTCTTAGGTTGGTTTATGACATTTGTTGGAATTTTATTGCTTTGCTTTAAGTGAATTTAAATTAAAGCTAAGCATTTATATCTATGTGTTATTTTACTCTTTGGTTAAAAGTATCCTAGCAAGATGCTTTTTTTTATGCTTAATTAGTGGTGAACGAGGATCTGTTCAAACAATAAAAACTGAGGACTTAGTAATGAAAGCAATATTTAAACGGACATTATTGGCAATAACCTGCGGTTCAGCATTATTTTTAACCGCATGTAATGATGACGATAATAACTGGAATAACTGGGGGGCAAATAAGAATTATGTGTCTGAAAACACATATAATTCTGATGTAATCAATGAGGCCGCATCAGTCAAAGTCATGACCTATAATATGCCTAATGTACTCAATGAAACCAAGAAAGCTACAGCAATGGTTTTTATTCCCAAAACGGCACGACCTGCAGATGGTTGGAAAGTTGTGGTTTGGGAGCATGGCACGGTTGGTGTTGGTGATAGTTGCGCACCAAGTCGAAATAAGTTTAACCCACGATTTAAAAATATGGCGCAAAGCCTGTTAAATGAAGGTTATGTGATTATTGCTCCTGATTATGAAGGCTTGGGCACACCGGGTATGCATCCGTATTTAAATCTAAAGAGTGAAGCTAACTCAGCGATTTATGCAGTGAAAGCATATAAAGAGCGTTATGGTAATCAGATCAATGGTCAATGGATGTCTGTCGGCCAATCTCAGGGTGGGCATGGTTCTTTAGGAACTGCTGAGTTTTCCAATACCGACTCTAACTATAAAGGGGCTGTCGCAGGCGCACCTGCCTCAAGTTTGGGTTATATTATTTCTGTCGTTGCGCCACAAGCAATTCGAGATATCCTTCAAAAAGAACAAGCTGGAACAGCTCCAGTGGGTACTGCTGTTGAAGTTTATGCTGAATTATTGGCATATGCTGCTTATACTACAGTTGGTGTGACTGCTTATGAACCTAAATTTAATTATCGAGAAGTTTTCAAAGATCGTTCAAAAAATATTGCAGAATTTGCAGAAGGTTCAACGGGTGAAAATGGCTTATGTCTAGATGAATTGCATAATAAATTTGCCGATGATATCCGTGATTATATTGTTAAGAATGGCGGAAAAACTGTTTTAGACTATCCTGGACTAGTCGATAATTTCCAAGAAAATCCGACAGTAAAAAAATTCTTAGCTGAGAACCAACCTGCAACTAAAAAAATTAATAGTCCTGTGATGATTATCCAGGGGACTGCTGATATGGCAGTACCTTATCCTGTGACGGAAGGATTGCAACAACGTTTAAAAGATATGGGTACAGATGTAACGTTCTTACCTGTGAAAGATGCCAGCCATACTCAAGCGATTGTTGAAAAAAATCCTGAATTGGTTGCCTTTATTAAAAAGCATATGCCAACCACAAAATAATGGTTTTAAGAGAAGCATCCAGTCATTTGCTTTTCTTGGCGGTTAAATAGAGCGTGGTAAGTAAAAAAGCAGAGCTTTTATTAAAGCTCTGCTTTTTTTATCTCAATGTATGGCCGTTTGTACATTTTTGACTGAAGATCCAACAGGTTTTTTACCAAATGAAAGGTGATTAAAGAAAATATTGAGTAAGACTGCTGCTATACACGTCGCACTTATTCCTGAATGAAATAAAGTTTGGAATACTTTGGGAAAGGCATGAAAGAAATCAGGGCTGATTAAAGGAATTAAGCCGACACAGATCGACACAGCAACAATGATAAGATTGGATTGGGTTTGATAATCCACTTTAGATAATGTACGAATACCGCTTGCTGCAACGCTACCAAATAAAACAATACCTGCGCCACCTAAAACAGGCATCGGAATCGCAGCAATTAAGCGTCCGAAAATCGGTAATAAACCCAGTACAACTAAAATAGCACCACCTGTTGCTACCACAAAACGACTTTTAACACCTGAAATGGCAACCAGTCCTACGTTTTGAACAAAAGCACATTGCATAAATGAACCAAATAATGGTGCAATCGCAGAAGATAGCATGTCAGCTCTTAAACCATCTGCCAAACGATGACTATCCATTTTTGTATCAACAATTTCACCAATCGCTAATAGGCTAGCTGTTGTTTCAGTAAGGATCACTATGGTCACGATACACATGGTTAAGATCGCGGACATTTCAAAGCTCGGTAGACCAAAAGCAAATAGATGTGGGAAAGCAAATAAATCACCATTGCCCACTTTTGAAAAGTCGGCAACACCAAGCAGGATGGTAAAAATTGCACCAACAATAATTGAAATGAGTACGCCTAGTCGCGCCATTGTAGCTGAACCAAAGCGGCTCACCACAAGTAGCACACCGAGAGTAAAGGCTGCAATCCCAATATTTTCCAGTGAGCCCCATTCGGGAGCTTTAGGGTTACCGCCCATAATCCAGCGGATTGCAACAGGTAAAAGTGAAATCCCAATAATGGTAATAATTGAACCCGTCACAATCGGTGGAAAGAAACGCACTATTTTTGAGAAAAAAGGGGTAATCAATATCCCGAAAATAGAACTGACAATCACAGCACCGAAAATCGTTTGAATATTTCCCCCAGTTGTACCAATCGCGATCATGCTTGCGACAGCAGCAAATGAAGTGCCTTGTACAATTGGAAGTTTTGCACCAAACCACTTTAGTCCAAGCGTTTGTAGTAATGTTGCCAAGCCACCCACAAGAATAGATGCCGTAATTAATAAGGCAATTTCAGCTGCATTTAGACCAATCGCCGTACCTACGACCAAAGGTGCCGCAATCAGACCACCATACATGGTGAGTACATGCTGTAAACCAAATGTCAGGTTCTTTCCCGCACTTAAAACTTCATCTTCAGGTTGAATTTTTTTAATTTCAGTATTCATCTTAAAACCTTTATGACTTTGCCATCCCTGTATTACAAAGAGCAATTTATATGCCAAATGGTCAATAATTGTGGGCAAAGTGCTTTAAGTGAAAGCTAAAACTTATGTGTTTGAGGTTGATATCTAAATTATTTCTTTGTGCAAAGCCGATTATTTTACGGTGGATAAAGCTTAGCGTGTTTAGATTGGCGCGATTCTAAAACGAAGCACTAGGCTTCTTTCATCTGTCCTTTTTTAAAGCATAGATTAAGATAAAGCACCCTCATCCTCATCTTCTTCAAAGGGGAGGAGAAGCTTTTAATAGCGATATGATTCACACAACATGATCATTTATTTTAGCTTTTATGCAGTTGTGCTTGATGAGTTTGAGAATAGATAAAAAATTGTGCTGTACCTACAGCGAGTACACATGAGGCAAGTATAAATTGCTGATGATAGGAGACACCCCAAAGTTGCAAGCTACTAAAACAGATTCCACCAACCAATTGGGTTACGGCAAAAGCTAATGTTGCTATGCTCCATAGTTTTTTATAGGCCACATGATAAAGATGTAAAATGGTATATGAAGTTAGGAAAACCACAGCAGGATTAAGCAAGCCTGTAAAAAAGGATGAGGTATAGGTAAGGATTGGATGGGTTGAAAAAATCGCAATAAAGATCGCCAAGACATACAGGCTATATAATATTTTTAATGCGGTAAAATTGCCAAATTTTCGTGCCAGTAAGTAAGCACTGATTGCACCTAAGGCACTGCCTGAACCATACAAAATCCAATTCAAGTTAATTAGATATAGATTAAGATGTAGGGTGTTTTTAAGATAATCAATCCAAAACAATGAGTGGGGAACATAGGCAAAAGCGCTTGAAGCATAGACAATCAGCAAACTAAAATACATACCATTGACTGCCCCTGTTTGATTGTTTGTTACGCTGATATGATCTAGATGATCTTTAAACAGATTGAGTAAATAAATAATGATCAAACAAATGACAGCAGAGAATGCAAATAAAATCATCCATGCAGATTGTGTGTTGATTCTGTCGAGATAAGGCAAAAAAAGGGTTGCCAATAATACCCCAATGCCAATACCACTAAAGCCAATAAAGTTGATGGTTAAACGTTCTTCAGCTTTGCTGCAATGTGCAACAATACTCGGTGCTAGGATCATCAATAAGCCACCACTGATGCCTGAAATGACACGCCAAAAGACATACCAGCTTTCGGGAAGACCTGAAAAAGCACAACTGAGTAAACTCACCGTTCCAGAAAATGCCGCCAAAATGATATATCGAGGCATGGTAAAGTTTTGAGGCAGTTTCATTGCCCAAAATGCACCAATTAAATACCCCAACAAATTTGCACTGCTTAATATACTGGCAAAACTGGAGTCCCAATGATAAGCAAGACGGGTAGAGGGCAATAATGCAGTATAGGAAAATCGGAGAATGCCAATGCCTAAACACATACACAGGCATAGAAAGATACTCAGCTGAATTTTATTCGATCCGATCTTGGTCATTGTGCAGATTATCCATTTTCCGTTAATTCACCTTAAGGTGAATTTAAAAAAATGACAATAAATAATCAGTATTTAGTTTGGGAATAATCAGGGCTTATTCACATAACTTAACCAGTTGGTAAAATCGAAGCTTACTCTGCGATAAGTATGATTAATATGATGGGCTCAGTCTGTTTAGATTATTGAACTATTATGAATTAAACGTGATTTAGAACAGATTGACCCATCGGCAAGCAAATTTCGTAAGGATTAAGCCTATAGATTATAGATTGGCATCTACAGGGTCTCCGATCGTATAGTAATGTCCACCTGCAACATGATGTAGGCTTTTCCATTCAGCGCCAACTTCATGGTAATACCAGTGACCATTGCGAAATACACGATCATCCGCATACGCAGCGACGACTTTGCCTATAAATAAATCATGGCTTTGTTGATTATGCGGTTCAGGAATCAGTTCACAGATCAACCATGCAGCGCAGCCTTCAACCGCAGGGAGCTGAAATCCCTCAAATTGGAAAAGTGGCGTATGGCAGTGTGAGAGTTTTTCAGGATCATTAAACTGACTGATTGAGCCTAATTGTTGTACCAGCTTAAGTTGTTTGAGTGTCGGTACTTGTAGGATGAAATGACCTGACTTTTCAACTAATTCACGAGTTTTTGTACTTTTGTCTAAAACCACACTCACTTTGGCAGGCACAAGTTCTAATGCACAAGCCCAAGCTGCTGCCATAACATTGTTTTCGTTTTCATACTGGGCTGAGACAAGCACGGTTGGACCGTGATTTAACAGGCGATAAGCCTTAGAAAGTTCAACAGTTTGGATATGTGAATTCATGAGATGGCCTATATTCTGGGTGTTAGTCTTTATTTGTATAAGCTTATACAAAAAATTCATGAGTGCGCTAAAGTCATGTTTTTATTATTAATAGTGTATGTTGAGAAAACAACACTTAAATATCAAAAAATGCTAAAGACTATTGGATATTTTACAATAAGCTTATAATAAAACGATCAAAACTATTGGAACTCGAATGAACTATACGCTCATTTTGAATATTGTCATATTCATTGCCTTGATCATACTGCTGATGCAAACCAGAAAGACAGATTGGAGTCTTGCTAAAAAAGTGTTTGCCGGTTTATGTTTAGGTGTGGTATTTGGGCTAGGATTACATTGGGTTTATGGTACAAATTCTGAAATTTTAACTGAGTCTATTCAATGGTTTAATATCGTTGGAAATGGTTATGTTAAGCTTTTGCAAATGGTGGTGATGCCATTAGTGCTGGTCTCGATCCTGAGTGCTGTGATTAAGTTACATAATGCATCCTCATTAGGCAAGATTAGTATTTTTAGTATTGGTACATTATTAATCACCACGTTTATTGCCGCTTTGGTTGGCGTGTTTGTGGTCAATCTATTTGGATTAAGTGCAGCTGGTCTTGTACAGGGGACACAGGAAACAGCACGTCTTGAAGCAATTCAATCTGAATATATTGGTAAAGTCACAGACTTAAATGTACCTGATTTTATTTTATCTTTTTTGCCGACAAATCCATTTGCTGAACTCACTGGGGCACATCCAACCTCAATCATTAGTGTGGTGATCTTTGCTACGATGCTCGGTTTGGCAGGGCTTAACCTGATCAGAGATGATGCCGAAAAAGGCCAACGTATCGTCACTGCAATTGATACTTTGCAAGCGTGGGTGATGAAGTTAGTTCGACTGGTGATGACACTTACACCTTATGGTGTATTTGCATTGATTACGAAAGTTGTGGCAAGTTCTAAAGCCGCTGACATTGTTAATCTCGGTGGTTTCTTGGTTGCTTCTTATCTGGGTTTAGCCATCATGTTTGCGGTACATGCAATTGTATTACTGCTGACAGGTGTTAACCCAATCCGATTCTTTAAAAAGGTTTTACCTGTATTGACCTTTGCTTTTACCAGCCGTTCGAGTGCGGCAAGTATTCCATTAAATATTGAAGCACAAACTCGCCGTTTGGGTGTGCCGGAGTCTATTGCCAGTTTTTCTGCTTCATTTGGTACAACGATTGGACAAAATGGTTGTGCGGGTTTATATCCTGCGATGCTTGCGGTGATGGTTGCCCCAACAGTGGGGATTAATCCACTTGATCCGATCTGGATTTTAACTTTAGCTTGTGTAGTGACTTTAAGTTCAATTGGGGTTGCAGGTGTCGGTGGTGGTGCAACCTTTGCTGCACTGATTGTTTTACCGATTATGGGTTTACCTGTGACTTTGGTGGCTTTACTGATTTCTATTGAGCCTTTGATTGATATGGGGCGTACCGCGTTAAATGTTGATGGTTCGATGACTGCAGGTGTAGTGACCAGTCAATTGATGGGGCAGACAGATCAAAGCATCTTGCTTTCAGATGAGAGAGAAGAGTTAAAACATAGTTAACCCTTTTTTCTATATTATTTAAATGCCATAAAAAACACCTAAATTACATTTAGGTGTTTTTTTTCAACTAAAGTTTATCAAACATACTCTGATTCATTAAACGCATATTCATTAAAACAAGGCAAAGTATTCACGACTATAAATAGCAGTTTATCGATCACTTTCTTACAAATATGATGATCAAGTGCTTATAAAGCCACTTCGGAGTTTTATGCTTATTTTCATCGTGCTTATTCCATAATTATTGATCTAGGAAAGGTTATAAACTTCAAATGAATCTCTAAAACAGTTGTATTTTAAATGGTTTATACGATCAAGCTAAAGTTTTAACTGTAACCATTTTAAAACATAGACTGTATCTGTAATCATTATTAGTATCACTTAGAATAGATTAAAATGAGGAGTTTTGACAATGAAAATGTACCAAGTTGATGCTTTTACACAACAATTATTTAAGGGCAACCCTGCTGCTGTATTGGTCTTAGATGACTGGCTGGATGATGCTTTGATGCAAAATATTGCCTTAGAAAATAATTTAGCAGAAACTGCTTTTGTAAAACCCATTGATGATGAAAATTATCAAATTCGCTGGTTTACCCCACAGGTTGAAGTCGATTTTTGTGGACATGCAACCTTAGCTTCAGCTTTCGTTTTATTTAAAGATTATACCCAAGCGAAGACGATTCATTTTCATGTTAAAGATTTGGGTATTTTTATCATCCAGCAAGCTGAGGATGGAAAGATCCAGATGAATTTCCCGATTCGCCAGCCACAAAGAGTGATCGATTATCCTGAGTTATTGAATCATGTCATTGATCAGCCTTTTAAAGAAGTCTACCTCAATGCGCAAGCTTATATTCTAGTTTGTGAATCTGCACAAGATGTGATTAATGCAATACCAAACTTACCCAATATCCGAAAAATTGCAGAACAGTATCATGTGAGTACCGCATTAACTGCGGAGTCTGCAGGCTATGATGTGACCATTACCGCACCGTCAAACGATTATGATTATGTTGCTCGCTATTTTGCTCCGCATAAAGGGATAGATGAAGATCCTGTAACAGGCTCAATGCATACTGGTTTAGCGCCTTTATGGGCTGAAAAGCTGGGTAAAACACAACTTATCGGTTATCAAGCATCAGCGCGCGGTGGAAAATTGTTTTGTGATATTCAGGACAGTCAACGTATCGAAATTTCAGGCTATGCACAGTTATTTATGCAAGCTGAGATTTTTATTTAAATTGATTTTAAGCTAGACATGTTCAAATCATTACAAAAGCCGTTGAAATAAACGGCTCTTTTTTCAAAACTTTACTATAAATTTTGTTCAGAATTTCTTAAGATGTTTAGCTTATAACTGTTTAAAATTTAAAAAATTCTGGATTCTCCTATGCTCATGCAGTTGAAAAAACTCACCTTGTCGCTTTGTATTCTTGGTTTTAGTGCGTCTAGTTTTGCTCAAGCCATCCTTGTTAAATCTGAACATAATATCGAAGAATATAAGCTAGAGAATGGCTTTAGAGTTTTACTTGCACCGAATGATAAAGAAAGTAAAGTCTTTATGAATACGGTTTATTTGACTGGTTCATTAAATGATCCACAAGGCAAAGGTGGTCTTGCACATTTACTTGAACATTTAGCCTTTAAAGGCACACAAGATGTAAAAGGCGAAGAATTTCAACGCCGTTTAGATCAATATACTTTAATGACCAATGCCAGTACCGATTATTATTCGACTAAATATACCAATATTGTACGTCCAGACCAAAATACCTTAAACGAAGTGATTTATTTAGAGTCACAACGTATGGACAAATTGGTGCTTCAAGAACAATTCGTTCCTTCAGAAATCAATATTGTAATGCGTGAACGCGAAGTGCGTATGGATCAGCCTTTTGCTGTGCTGATGGATCAAATGTGGAAAGCAGCCTATGGCAACAAGTCATTAGGTCGTTTACCGATCGGTGATCTTGCTGAACTACAGTCAATTAAAATGAATGAATTGAACAAATTCTATAAAGACTGGTATGCACCGAATAATGCGGTGATGGTGATTGCAGGTAAATTTGATAAAGCAGAAGTTTTAAAAGCGATTGATAAAAACTTTAGTGCGATTGCTGCACGTAAGATTCCTCAACAAGCAATAGTGCCTTTACTTGATTCTTCAACCATAAAAAATCGTAATTTTGTGGTGAAAAAGGGTAGTGATCTTGCCAAATTCAATATTTATATGAATGGTAAGAATGAAAAAATTCAGCCAGTATTAGCACTTGCGCCATATTTATATACCTTACAACCGAGTGGTCATCTATATTCCAGCATGGTAGAAACTGGCGTCGCGACCAATGTCCAGTCAACAACATGGTTAGATGATGATTTTAACTTGGTATTTATGGGAGCAATATATGCGCCAAACCATGATGCCCAAAAAATTGACAGTGCGTTAATTGCCGGTGTAGAAAAAAATAAAAGTTTTGATGATGTTGAATTAAAACGAGTTAAAAATCTGATCCAGAATGCCAATGAAAGTTTATTGACCAGTGCCGCTGCTGTCGGTGGTATGTTGAGTGATTATGTGGTGTCATCGCATGGCAATTGGGCACAATATTTTAAAGATCAACAGGCCATTCAAAAGTTAAGCGTAGCTGAAACTAATGCAACTTTAAAAGCATTTTTAACTGAGCAGCACCGTTTTAATGGTGATATTCAACCGACACCTGAAGATCAGAAAAAGGCCTTGGAGCAAAAGCAAGCTGCTGAAAAACCAAAAACTTTAGATCAACAAGCTGCTGCAGTAGAACCGTTAAAAGATGTCAGTGTTTATCAAGCTGAAGTTGCTCAATATGTTGAAAAATCGAAACAATATTTAACTGCAACAGAGAAAAAGATTCAACGTGGCACTTTAAAAAATGGAATGAAGTATGCTTTATTCCCAACCTCGACACGTGATGATAAAACCTATGCAACCATTGAGGTCAATTTTGGTACAGCAGAATCTTTAATGAATAAGGCACAAATCCTCGATTTTACGGCTTATTTATTATTACGTGCTTCTGAGCAATATAGTTTACAGAACATTGCAGATAAAACTATTGAAGCAAGTGGTGGAGCAACTGCGACTGCATCGGATAACGGGATTACCATTCAAATTTCAGCGAAAAAAGAAAAATTTGAAGAGTTCTTTAAATATATCGTGTCGGTGATGAAGAGCCCTAAATTTGAACAATCGCAATTTGATTTAATTAAATTACAAAGCTTATCTAGTTTGGATCGACCATATACTGAGCCTGAAACAGTATCCTCTTTAACCATTGCACGCTTACTTGAAACCTATCAGCCGGGTGATTTACGTTATCATTTTGAACCAGAACTGGCTAAACAACAGATTCAAGCAGCAACCAACCAACAAGTTGTCGATTTATATAAAACATACTTTGCAATGGACCATGCCTTTATTGCTATCACTGGGCAATATGATGCAAAACCGATCAAGAAGTTACTTGAGCAACAATTTGGAAATTGGTCAGCTAAACAACCTTATCAGCGTCTATCAACAGAATTTACCACTTATAAAGCGCAGAAAGTGCATGCCCTTTCAGAACAACGTGAGTTTGGCAGTTATCAAGCTTTGCAGACCTTGCCTGTAGGTGTGGACAATAAAGATGCCGCAGCACTGATTGTCTTTAGTTATATTTTGGGTGACTCGCAATTGTCTTCTCGTTTAGGACAAGAGCTTCGTGAAAAAAATGCGTTGGTTTATGGCTTTGGTAGTCAATTAAACTTGGACTCTTTTAATGAAGCAGGTGCATTGTCAATCGAAGCCAATTACACAGCAGGGAAATCTGCTGAAGTATCGCAAGTGGTGCGTAAAGTGCTGAATGACTTATTAGCGAAAGGAGTAACCAGTCAGGAGTTGGAAGCGGCTAAAGCCAATATCATGAAGCAACGTGTGACGTCTTTAGAAGATGAGCGAGTAATTCATCGTATGTTAAACAGCCAGCTTGAACGCAATAAGAAAATGGATAGTCGTGCTTTAAGAGATCAAGAGTTTGCTCAATTGACCAAAGCAGATGTGGATGCTGTGATTAAGAAGTATATTAAACCTGATCAATTGGTTGAAGTGATGGCTGACCAATATGGTCAAGCTCAGAAAAATCTAAATTGATGATTTAAATTATTGAATCACTCAAGGAAAGCCATACATTTGTATGGCTTTTTTTATCACTATACAAGATCTATAAAAATGAGCTATCAGGCTGTACTAATTTATATTGATTAAATTCAAAAAAACCGAGGTATTTAACCTCGGTTTTCAATTTAACGCTGCTTGAAAAATAAATTATTTTTCAACAAAAGCGCGTTCAATCACGTAGTCGCCTAAAACACCCATTTTAGGGGATTCTTTCAGACCGTGTTGGTCAAGCAGCTCGACAACATCGTCAAGGAATGCTGGGCTACCACAAAGCATTGCGCGGTCAGTTTCAGGATTAAAACGTGGTAAGCCAATTTTTTCAAATAATGCACCAGATTCAATCGCAGTGGTTACACGACCTTGGGTATGGAAATCTTCACGGGTTACAGTAGGGTAGTAAACCAATTTGTCTTTAATACCCAGCTCTTCAAAAAACTCATTGTTTGGAAGTTCGTTGAGAATCAGGTCTTGGTAAGCCAATTCAGAAATAAAGCGTGTACCATGTACCACGATAACTTTCTCAAAACGCTCATAGGTTTCTGGATCGCGAATCGTTGATAAGAATGGTGCTAGCCCTGTACCCGATGAAAGAAGGTATAAGTTTTTACCCGGATTCAAATCATCAAGCACTAAAGTACCTGTAGGTTTTTTAGAAATTAGAATTTCATCACCAACTTTTACTTTTTGCAAAATAGAAGTTAAAGGACCATCAGGTACTTTAATTGAGAAAAACTCTAATTCTTCTTCGTAGTTAGCGCTTGCAATAGAGTATGCTCGCATTAAAGGCTTACCATTGACTTCAAGACCAATCATCACAAATTGACCATTTTTAAAACGTAATGCAGTATCACGTGTGGTCTTAAAACTGAATAGTGTGTCATTCCAGTGGTGTACGTGAGTAATCTTTTCGACGTTGAAAGCAGCCATTAAAGGTCTCAATAAATTATCAAATTAGAACAGCCTGCTATTCTAATCTAAAATCATTCTCGATAAACTGAATATATTTAATTGAACTTATCAGAAAAAATGATTATGACTGAGTTAAGTCTCCCGATTATTGGGATTATGCGTTCTCCTTATGTTGAAAAATTTGGTATTCCTCGACAACCAAATCTGGTTCAGGTGGAGTCTTTTATCGAAATGCATGCACCCTACAATGTCTTGGAAGCATTTGAGGGAATCAAGGAATTTAGTCATTTATGGTTGATCTGGCAGTTTCATGACAATAAAAATCAACAAGATAAAGATAAGTTCCGACCTCAAGTGAGGCCACCGCGTTTAGGTGGAAATAAAAAAATTGGTGTATTTGCAACACGCAGTATGTATCGCCCAGCACCGATCGGTTTATCTGTAGTACAACTTAAAGCTGTCAAAAAAGAGGGGAATGCAGTTCGTGTATATGTGACAGGCAGTGACCTTTTAGATGGTACGCCGATTATCGATATTAAACCTTATATTCATTATTCTGATGCTGTGGATGCGGCGCAAAGTGGTTATGCCCAGCATGAGCCTGTTCGTAAACAGGTTATTTGGTCTGAGCATGCTCAGCAATTAAAAAGTAAATTTCTTCAAACAGCTGACATGGACCCAAAATATATCGCTGAACTTGAGTCGGTACTGGCTTTAGATCCTCGACCAGCTTATCAACATGATGATGCGCGTATTTATGGGATGCGTTTTGGGCAATTTAATATTAAATTTAGCTGTGCAGAAGAAGCGATCCTGATTCAGGGCATTGAGTCGTTCAGTTATTGAAAACGTGATTCCATATCCTGCTTAAAACTTATGCGCTTTTGTCCGCTGTGATCGGAGCATCTCGGTTTAAAGAGCAGGATAGTATCTACAATTACTCTAAAACGGCTGTCTTGGCAAACTGCAGCAAATCTTGTTGTGATTTCAGCAAAAACCGTTGCTGTTCTGCGGCAATCCAGCCCAAAGCAAACCAGACTTGGGGTTCTGTTTTGACCAATTTTTTTAACACATCTTCAGCAACAATCAGGTCATTGTAGAGACCTAAACTTTCTTGAGCAGGCTTTATAGCTTTTAAATATTTTTTGACTTGGCTTTTATCCGATAAAGATGCAACAAACTCAATACTATAACGCAAACGCTTTAAGTTTTTACGAGTACGGTGCCGTGCTTCGATGTCTAAATTTAAATAGTTTTCTGCGTCAGTTTGAATTTTGCGATGTAATTGTCTAACTTTTTTAAATGCTGCTTTATGTACAGCTATTTGAGATTTTTCACTTGATTCTTGGGCAATAAATTGAATTAGGGATAGGACCAAATAATTAAAATTAAAAGATCTAAACAGTTTGGTTAATTTTTGCGAATCGACATCTTGTGGTTCTGGAAGTTTAAACTTAGGTGCACCAGCAGCCTCAAGCTGAGGTAATAACTCCTCTCGAATCATATCTAAATCACGAGCCGAACCGAGTTGTCTAAATAGTTCGGTTAACTGTGTTTGCCAAGTGGGATCGATATGCAAAGACCAATTCGAAAAGGTTTTTAAAGCACTTCTTAAGCGGCGAATTGCCACACGTGCCTGATGAATATGTTTGGAATTAAAGTTTCCAGATGCAATTGCTGTAGTGTTGGGGAGTAGATGCGATAAGCAATTATTCACGATTTTTTTTAATGCATTTTCAGGATGATCCTTTGAATCAAGAACAAGTGGCGTTTGCAACTGTACGGGATTGTCTGGAGAGTTTTGTGCAAGCTGAAAACCTTGCTGTGCTTTGCTACGGGTATCAAGCCATAAGTTATAGCGTTTCATCCGAGGTAAGATAAAAGAAATGAGATCTTGAACAGTACCTTGTTTCAGTTCAAATTCTAATTCACATAATGCGAGACGCTGTTGATGGGCGATGATATGACCATGATCATAACTGACTTCAATTTCACTATTTTGAAATTTAAATAAGCTGAGCTTTCTTTCGATGTCTGTTTGAAACTGAACTTCTAATCCGTCTTTATGTTGCTCTAATAAGTGTTTAATATTTTTAGCAATATGCTTATTGCTGAGATAATTTTTTAGATCTAATTCTGTTTCCGCGCTTCCGATATTTTCCTCAAATTCAGCACGTTTGAGTCTTTGTTCTGTTGGAAGTTTGAGGGTTTGTACCCATTGCTGCTTTTCTTGATCATCTTCAAGGCGTTGACGAAGCGAAATAGAATGTTCAGACAAAATAAATTGTGCCGTATCATAGTATTTGGCTTGTAAGTGCTGAATATTGGTATCTTTTCTTTGAAACGCTTTAATAAGCATTTCTTGCTTTTCTTCAGGTATTTGGAATTTCAATTCAATTTCAAACATGCTTATCGTTCCTTTTTTATTACTTATTCTCTCGATTTTAATCCGATAAATTGTTTTTTTTGAGTTTTTAATGAATGATTACAAATTCGCAACGTGAATACTCACGCGACTACAAATATTCAATTTTATGCAGTATTTAAAGAGATGATTTTAGCCAATAATTTTAATCAATAAAACCATCTCTTGTTGTTGCTGATTTATTTTAAAAACTTACGGCTGACCAAGAACTGTTCTGTCGCTTCAAGCAGTTTTTCTGCATAAGCTTCTTGTTTTGCGGTAAGCCAGCCTAAGGCAAACCAATCACTGGCTTCTAGGTCGGTTTGTTGTAGGTAAGATGATGATGAAGCAAGCACTTGATATTGCTCACAAGCTTGTTGAGCATCATTTAAAGATTTCGCATATTTTTGTAAGTTCTTAACATCATAGATATTGGTTAGGATCGGAAAGCTAAATTTTAATTCATTTAAATGCTGAGCCAGCGCTTCTAAACTTTCAAGGTCGGATAGATCGGCTTCATTTAAACTTTCTTGTAGTTGTCGATACTGATTTTGCAATGTATTTTGCGCAAACCATTTTAAGTCATGGGTTGGCGCTTTCGCAGACTGTCCTAAACTGAACATGAGTAATTCTAAATAGTGCTGCACATTTTGAGTCGATTTGACCAAATTGATGAGTTTTTCATTGGCATACAAAATATCCCGATCTAAACTTTGCGCCGTTTTCGGATTTTGCAGTAAAGCACCTAATGTGCGTTGCATATGTTCAAAATGCTGTAAGTTTTTAAAATGACTCTCAAACGCTGAGAGTTGATGTGACCATTTATCCGTTTTGGTATCTGTCCAATCTTTAAACAGAGAAAGACTTAAATGTAAATGGTGTAGGGCAGTCTGTGCTTGAATAATATGTTCAGGCTGGGCAACCTGTGCAGAAATCGCGGCAATATTTGGCAATAAATGTTGTAATTGACTGGCAATAAGCACACGTAAATTTTTATCTGCAGTGTCTTTTTTATTTAAAATGGTTTCTTTGCTGAGCTGTGCTGGACTGACTTTTTGATCCACAGTCAATAAGTGTCCAAACTCAGCTTTACTACGTACATCGAGCCATAAGTGATACTTTTTAACCCATTCAAAACTAAAGGCTAAAAGTGATTGAATTGAGCCACTTTTTAACTCAAATTCTACTTCATGAATTTCTTGTTTGGAGGTTTCAGTTCTAACTTCACCAATATCGAGGCTGATTTCAATTTCAGCATCTTCAAACTGAATCACACGGATGGTACGTTGGATGTCAGTTTCAAATTGTAATTGAAGTTCGTCAAATTTATCCCCCAATGCATTTTTTAAAACAGCAAGTGCTTCGGGTTTATTCTGGTAAATATCAAGATCTAAATGTGGGGCTTCAGCAAGTTCACCTAAATCAATATTGTCTTCAAAGCGTTGTAAATGGCTTTTGGTGGCGGCTTTTAATGTTTGTACCCAACGCGTTCCTTCTAATCGTTGACGTAGTGCAGCGCCGTGTTGGGACATCTGGCGATCAGGTGTGTCGTAGTATTTTGCTTGTAATTGAATAATTTGGGATTTTTTAGGATCTAATGCTTTGAGGAGTGCATTGCGGCGGGCTTCCGGAATTTGAAACTTTAATTCAACTTCAAGCATGTGAGGGTCCTAAGTGTTAATCATGGTTATTAGAGAGTTAAACATTCTTGAATGTTTAATCTGGCATTGTAACTTAAAATGTGTCATCAGAAGACTTGTATAGCATGCCATTTGAGTATTTTTTACCGCTATATCGTTACTAATTAAATATTTAGAATGACAAAATTTCCTATTTCGTGACTTGTATGGTCTAGGCAATACTTGAAGTCGCAAATATAGATGAATTGTCAACAGACTTGATATTGAATTTGGCTGTTATTGCAGCATAAAATAAACTAAGCTGATTAAAAATAAAACAGGATGATTGATCATGAACGCGTATGTTGAGCCTAAATCGGAATTAGAGCAAAACCCGAAGTTTGAATTACCAATTAAAAACTATTCAGAATTTTATCGTTTTTATTTAACTGAACACCGTAGCATGATGAGTCGCCGTTTGCATGCGGCTGGAAGTAGTGTCGGTATTTATTTCTTTAGCAAAGCAATTCGTCAACGTAAAGCAAAATACGTGGTCTATGGACTGCTTTCAGGCTATGCGTGTGCTTGGGTGGGGCATTTTGTATTTGAGAAAAATAAGCCAGCAAGTTTTAAGCAACCACTTTATAGTTTTATTTCTGACTGGCGTATGCTTTCCGATATTGTACGTGGCAATTTAAGTTTAAAAGACCGTAGTCTAGATAAAATTGAGAGCTAATCTTGTCAGTATGGTAATAAATTAAACAAAAAAGCTTAGAGATTTCTAAGCTTTTTTGTTTTTGTCACGTCTTCGCTGAGAAAACTTGCTTATAATCCATTTATTTGATTGTTTGAGAATACTGAATGCGCGGTCTTTACCTGATTACCAACGACGATCCAATCCAATTATTATTAGAAAAACTCGAAGCTGCTTTAAGCACTAAGCAAGTCGCTATTCTTCAGTATCGCCGTAAAAAAGTAGCTCAATCTGACCAAGCCAATGAAGTGAAGCAGATCAAGCAACTGTGTGAAAAGTATCAGACACCATTTTTGATTAATGATGATTTAGATTTAGCTGAACAATTTAGTTTAGGTGTTCATCTTGGGCAATCTGATGGTGAAATTTCAGATGCAGTGCAACGTTTACCACAAGGTGTCATCATTGGGCGGACTTGCTTAAACTCAATTGAGTTGGCTGAAAAAGCAATCGCTGAAGGGGCAAGCTATGTGGCCTTTGGCGCAATTTATGCAACATCGACCAAACCTGAAGCAGGTAATATTGGCCTAGCAACATTACAGCAGGCATCTGAAAAGTTTGATTTACCTATTTGTGCTATTGGCGGTTTAACAGTTGAAAATTCTCAAGCTGTGATTGAGGCTGGTGCTGACCTTTGCGCTGTGATTAGTGATATATTAGCTTTATCAGTTGAAAATATTCCTGCCCGTATCGCAGCTTGGGCACAGTTATTTGCAGAAACTGCAAAATCTTAATTTGTATCGTGATTTTTTATATCATTTTGAAATTTTAGTATTCTACAGGATTGAGTCGATTTATGAGCCTATCTCCAAAACAAGAGCAATTGTTTAAACAAGCCAGTAAACATATTCCAGGTGGAGTGAATTCTCCAGTACGAGCGTTTAATGGGGTGGGTGGTACGCCAGTATTTATCGAAAAAGCCAAAGGTGCTTATTTATACGATGTCGATGGCAAGCGCTATGTGGACTATGTGGGTTCTTGGGGGCCGATGATTTTAGGTCATGCACATCCTGATATTATCCAAGCAGTACAAGAAGCAGCAGTTGATGGTTTAAGCTTTGGTGCACCGACAGTACATGAAACCACACTGGCTGATTTGATCTGTGAAATCATGCCATCAATTGAATTGGTTCGTATGACCAACTCAGGTACTGAAGCAACCATGACGGCTATTCGTTTGGCGCGTGGTTATACAGGTCGTGACATGATTGTGAAATTTGAAGGTTGCTATCACGGACATTCAGATTCTTTATTGGTTAAAGCGGGTTCAGGCATGTTGACCATGGGTGAGCCAACATCAAAGGGTGTACCTGCTGATTTTGCCAAGCATACGGTGACCTTGCCATATAATGATATTGAAGCTGTTAAAGCTTGTTTTGCGAAATATGGTCAAGAGATTGCAGGGGTAATTGTTGAACCTGTTGCTGGAAATATGAATCTGGTTAAACCAATCAAAGGTTTCTTAGAAACGATTCGTGAGCAATGTGATCAATACAAATCAGTATTTATTATTGATGAAGTGATGACAGGTTTCCGTGTAGCACTCGGTGGTGCGCAAGCATATTATAATGTAAAACCTGATTTAACGACTTTGGGTAAAATCATTGGTGCTGGATTACCAGTTGGTGCATTTGGTGGAAAACGTGAAATCATGGAATGTATCGCGCCTTTAGGCGGGGTTTACCAAGCAGGAACCTTGTCGGGTAATCCTTTGGCTATGCGAGCAGGGATCAAAATGTTTGAAACCCTTCGCCAACCTAACTTCTACACCGATTTGTCTGCAAAATTAGATCAATTATTACAAGGTCTACAAGCGGCTGCAGATGAAGCTGGAATCCCATTCTTTACTCAACAAGCTGGTGGTTTGTTTGGTCTTTACTTTACTGATCAAACCGAAATTAGCAGTTTTGACCATATTTTAAAATGCGATATTGAAGCATTCCGTAAATTCTTCCATGGGATGTTAAATCGTGGTGTAAACCTTGCTCCATCTGCATTTGAGGCAGGCTTTATTTCAGCTGCACACAGTGATGAAGATATTCAGTTTACCATTGATATGGCCAAACAAGTCTTTGCTGAAATGCAAGCTTAAGGGGATTTAAGACCACTTCGATTGCTTGAATAAATGAGCAGAATGGACAGTCTTTTTGAATCAAGTTTGATTTAGAATAAAAGCCTGTAGTCCTTAGACTACAGGCTTTTTTGTGATTTTAGACATTATAATTCAGGAAGAAAATATGCAAACCAAACACTATTTAACCTTATCTGATGCAGAGTTTTTATTGAATAAAGCACATCAATATGCAATTGATCATGCTTTTAATGTCAGTATTGCTATCGTTGATGAAACGGGCAATTTATTGGCAATGAAGCGTATGGACGGCGCTTCTGCATTGACGTCGAAATTCTGTTTGGACAAAGCCAGATGCTCTGCATTAAGTCGTAGACCGTCGGGATCATATGAGACACTTATCAAAAATGGTCAAATGGGATTTTTAACCATGCAGAGCGGTTCAGGGATGTTGGAAGGTGGTGAGCCTATTTTGTATCAAGGTCAGTTGGTTGGTGCCGTGGGTATTTCTGGAGTGAAATCATTTGAAGATGCTGAAATTGCACGACATGCAATTCAAGCCTTTCTTTCGCAGTTTAATTAGGATCTGTTGATATTTCATAAATGGCTTGCGTTGTAGGTTAAAATTGAGCATGAGACGTATACGTCGTAAAGCATGAATGAGAATAGCGAGACTATTTTCGAGTTTCATAACGAAGACTGAGATAATTTTAGCCACAACCCTGAGCAAGAACAAAGCACTGCTTTGTTTGCAGCGCAAGGCGCAGCGGGGGACTAGTGTGTTTTTTGCCGCTACGTGTTACCTTGCGAAACGATGTTTCTCATCATTTAGAGTGACTAAATTTCGTATTTCGTGTCTAGTATCGCCTAAAAACCACACGTAGTCGCAAACATAGACGAATTGTCAACAGACCCTGAACTTCTATACTTAAAAATTATGTGTATCGGTAAATAAGTTTAAAGAGGTGTTTAAGTAACACCTCTTTTATCTTGTAAAATTACAAACGATAGAATTGTTTGGCATTATGGTGGAAGATATTTTCCAGTGCGTTTTCATCATATTGCATCACAATATCACTAAACGCATCAATGATATTCACCAGACTGGTATTGACCCGATCCATTGGGAAATTGGAAGCAAACATCACCCGATAGGTGCCAAAACTTTCTAAAGCATGCAGTATCAGTGGTGCAACAAGATCAATGATTTGTTGTTTAGAGGCCAGTTGTTTTTTCTTATAAAATTGATGACCAAGCACTGGCATAAATAGACCAGACATTTTGGTATATACATTTGGATAAGCGGATAATTCAGCAATAGCGTCTTGCCACTGATAAAAAATATTTTCACGCGCTGTTTTAGACAAGCCTGTATTTTGTCCAATTTTACCAAACAGACCTGCTGGTGTACCAAAGTGGTCTAAAACAATCGAGGTTTCTGGGAACTTTTTTGCCAGCTCAATTACATCGGGAATTTGATGAGAATACACCCAAGCATCAAAACTCAGATTATGTTGCGCGAGTTGTTCAAAGCCTTTTAAGAACTTTTTCTCGGTATACAGGTGCGGGATATCTGTCCAATTATGCACGCCTTTATCTTCATGAAAGGCAGCCATGCGGCGTATACCGCGCAAACGTTTAGATGCTTTTTGGTGTAACTTTAAAATCTTCTTGAAATTAGGATCACAAGGGTCTGCGGTAGCCACGATGCCACCGAGCTTTACGGTGTTTTCATTAAAGGGTAAGGATTCAATAAATTCTGTTTCACCTACGACACCTTTGCCTTTATTTTTTGCCCAACTGGCTTCAATATGCACCACTTGTTCGACCGTATATGAGCCAAGATCATGTTTATAGTCTTGTGGTAAATAGGGGCGGGTAATGTGTTCCGTCAGTCCAACCGTTTCAATCAAATCTTTGGTTTTGACTAAACGCACCATTTTATCGAGTAGGAATGGGCGCTTGCCCAAAAGCTTTACCGCAAATGCTGCTGCATGAGGGGTGTTGTAGGGATCCCACTGGTGAATATGTGGGTCAATGATTGGAAAATTCAAATCTTGCATATAACGTCCAAATTGTTATTTATTATCAAAATACAATACATGAATTTTATAAAAGGTGAATATTGTCACTTGGTAAATTTATGGGATAAGGTCATTGGGAGAATCAGTTGATTTTATTGTTTTAGGGATGACTGCCGAAAGATTGTTATAAAAAAATAACCTCATTGAAGAGGCTATTTTATCAATGCTTAGATCAATCTAAGATGATTTATTTCAATCAGTGTTGATGATCATGGCCATCTTGATCATGTTTGTGGGTATGAAAATCTTCGTTTTTACGGAAACGGAGATAATTTTCAAACTGCTCACAATACTCATCATAATTGTCTTCAAGCATCATTTGGAATTGTTGCAATATATAAGACATGACTTGTTCTTTGGCGTCACGCATTTCATCACCATCTTTAAAGGTGTTTGCAGCAACCCAGGTATTAAAACGTGCAGTAGCGAAGAGCATTGCTGAGCTGACTTGTCCACGAAGTTCTTCTGGCTTAGGTTGCTGTCCTTTCGCTGGGCGGCAAAACTCATTGGCTTGTTTGATAAACTCATCCGCACGCTCAAAAAAAACAGCATTTAAAGCTTCTTCTTCGGTGACATCAGTAGCATCGATTTTTTGAGACATGACTTTTCCACATAGCGTATTTCATTGGTGGGCTATTATAGGCAATCCAAGAGTTAAACGAAACGCTTTACTTCTTCTGTATCTGAATTTGCAAAATAGCTGTCAAAATTTTCTTGATATTCATCGAGATGATCTTCAAGCATGAGTTTAAATTGTTCCACATAATAGTCTAAGATGACTTGGCGATCCGCTTTAAAATCTGGTGCTTGATTGTAGGCACAAGCTGCATGCCAAATACTATAACGGGCATTGGCATACATAAATGAAGCACTGATCTTTCCAGGATGTGCTGTTAGGTGTGAAACTTGTTGATTTTGATCTGCAAATTGATTGGCGAGAGCAATAAATTCATCAGCACGCTCATAAAAGTATTCGTCAGATTCAACTTCTTCAGTTTCTTCAAAAAAATCATTATTTTCGGACATTATCATTCCTTTTCATAGACTTGTTTCATTGATATAACTATAGCATACTCAAATAGCCTAAGCTTAATAAATACTCAAGGAGTAGATAATGCAAGATGCGATTGCCATACAAAGCTTGAAAAGTGATATTGCATTATTACGCCAAAATATTTGGCCGCCTGTAGACTTGAGCAATGTTGAAGGTTTGCCAATTTATTATGGAACCCAATCTGCAGTAGAGGCTTACTATAAACAGTGGCTTGGGTTGCTTGAAAGGGCACAAACCTTGTATCAACCTTTTATGCAGGATGAGGCTTTAGATGTGGCTCAATTACCCAGCCATTTAAATTTACCTTTGTTCTTTTTTCATGTAGATCGGATTCGAATTAATAAAACCCGTGCCAAAGAATCAAAAACTTTTCGTGGGATTGCTTCACTGGTTGAGAAATGTGGGCAATTTGAACCCAGCCAAATTAAAAATATGTCGCAGTGGTTAAACAGTGATGATACCGCAGCTTTGGTTGCGCATCGTGAGTTTATTGATTTAAGAACCTATATTTTTCAGTTTGGACAAAGTGAATATACGAGAACACGATTTTATGTGAATGGTTTAGTGCTGAGCACTGAAAAAGATTTTGAATTGGTCGATGCCCGCGATAAGCCGCGCAAGCCACGTAATGATAGCTATGCTGATCCTTTAGCGGATAACAATCTCTGGAAAGTATTTGGTAAATATCGTTAGGCTGTTGTGAAATAGATGGTTGTAGATTTTGTTAAACTTGCTGTGATTTTTAACTTTGTTGTTTTTCTAGCTACAAAATGAAACGAGTAAATTATTTTAAGCACTGACTAAAAATAAGATTTAGTCAGTGCTATATAAAAGAATATCTTTTATTTTACAGCATCAATTGCAACACTTGCTGTTTTATTAAACAGCGTACATTCTGACTTTAAGCCATTTAGATAAGCTTCTGCTAACTGAGCATTTATACTGTTTTTACCAAACTCAGCAACAGCATCTTGATAATCTCGTTCATATTGCTTAATTTGGCTTGCAAGTATGTCATATTCACCCGCAGTGTAATAGTTTGCAGGGTAATAGTCAGAGCCGATTTTAGCTACGGCATCAACCGATGTATTCAATTGCATGTCTCGGGATAAATCTAAGTTGAATTTTCCTAGTGCCGTTGAAATATAACCATCTTTAAAATATTTTGATGGGTTGTAATTATTCAGACGATTGTCTGAATAAAGATCAGCGAAGTTTGTATTTGTTGAAGAGGAAATTGATCTTAAACACGTTGATCCAGATGGGAATGTTTTGCCTTTAAGTTTTTGCACATAATATGAAGAATAAGCGCCAACTATTGAGCTAAGCGCAATATTTGAGCCAGCATAATGCTCAAATCCATTGATATATGGACTAATTGCTTTGCCTGTTAAGTTGACTGTTTCAAATTTTTCAGTTAATTCCAATTGGTTATAGTTACGTGATGAATAGGGTGTAAATGTCCAAACTGTCGCTGTTTTCGATTTCAATGTTGCATATTGATAGCCCAAATCAGTTTTACTTTTAGGCGCGTCATAGAGCCCATCTGTTGCTAAATAATCACTTAAAAGATCAGATGAAAGGAACTGTGTTGAACCATCAACGTTATATTCACCATTGATGTACATCTGCTTATTGTTAAAGCTAAACTTTACTTTAGTAAAGAGGTTAATGTCTTGAGTTGAACCGCCAGTTTCATATCCAAACCATTCAGATTCGTTGTTTGTTGTATAATCCCCAGCATCTGAATCACCTCCACATGCGGTTAAAAATAATGAAGAAATGATGGTAAAAGACAGTAATTTAATTTTCATGAATTATTCCAAATTATAAAATATTAAAATTTATGAGTATAAAATTCTCGCTGTCATCATATTTAAACATTTTAATTTTTCAATGTTTTTTTGATGAAAAGTTAAAATTCTGTTAATTTTTATAATTATATATTGATCGAAAGCTTAAAATGATTTTGTTGATCTCAATTTCATCCTCGCAAAAAAAAGTGCTTTTAATATTGAAGAACCCAAACAAAAACGATGATAAACATTGTCATATGCAAAATTTGAATTGGAGCAAAGATCAAGGCATAGCGGCTGCCACCACTTAAAAATGCATTGATCGATTTCGCAATGGCATGTGCTGCTAAACCTAAAACAAAGGCGAGAGATAAGATGTGATTACTCGGTTCTCCCTGAATGACAATCGTGGCCAAAGCACCATGAATTTCAAATAATGAGGCCAAAAGCGTACCTACAATTAAACCCGCATCGCCCAATAAAAGATTTAACCCATATACACCCGCCTGAATCAAGGTCAAAGACACTGCAATAATGGCTGCTTCTTTTAGACTAAACATACGGCTATCTGTAAGCTGATTATTTTCAATCGGTTGTGTATGACGCATAAACCATAAGGCAAAAATAGTCAGGATCGAAATAGCGATTAGACTGGGCAGTACAATGAGTTTGAACCATGTAATACTGACACCAATCACAATAATCATGAGTTGTAGTAGGGTTGCCACGCAAGACATTAATGCTGCCCCTGCATTGGCTTTGGCATCTGCACGTCCATTTCGAACTTCTAATCCTAAGCTGGCAATGGTTGCGGTACTGGAAACAAAACCTGAAGCAAGTGAAGACAACAGCATGGCATTTTTTGACGACAATAATCGTTTGGCAATATGTGCAAGTGCTTGCACCGCCAAGATTAAGGTGAGTAATTTTAAAATAACATAGGGGTTAAGCACAGCACCCCATAAAGCTTTGTTTGGTGTCAGTGGCAATGCAATTAATAACAATGCCAGTAAGAAAATTCCATCTTTAAATTCAGATTCTGTAATCCATTTCCCGGCAATACCATGCATAGAATGTTTAGTCATTAACAAGACGGTGAGGATGACCGATAAACCTGCGGCAAAAGAAATATTCCAAACGCACATTCCACCGATAAAATAAGTGAGGATAAATGCAATTTCAGTGGTTACACCAGGATCATCAGTTTGATTCTTTAAAGAATAAATGACGATACCCCCTGTAATGAATGCACCCGCAATGCCAAAATAGGGACCAAACAAAAAGCAAACAGCGCCAAGTAAAGCGCAAATGGCAAATGACCTTAAACCCGCAAAACTATTTTGATTTTCACGTTGCTGACTTCGTTCACGTTCAAGACCGATAAGTAGACCACAACCCAATGCAGCCGCAATGATGGTGAGGAAATCGGTATATGAGCCAAATGAAAATGGATAGAGCGATATAAAATTCATAGTGCTCTCCAAATAAGACCATGAATTAATAGAATGATTTCAATGTATCGCAAAGTTTTAGAAAAACAAAAGTTTATTTCTTAGCCATGCGTTAAATACATTGTTGAATTTAGAAAATCCAAGAAATACAACAATTAATTTTGTTATAGTAGATTGAGTTTCGGGGATATAACAATGCAATTTAATTTTGAAATCGATACAGCTTGGTGTTTAGAACAATTATTAAAAGATGGTCGTATTACAGAACGTGAAAAACTATTGGTACAAACCACGCATCGACAACGCGATCAGTTAAAGTGGCATCCTTTGCAATGGATAGCCAGCTTTAAGCTCGTCGATGCTAAAAATCCAGTTAAAAGACTGACATTGACCACGCTGACAGAATGGTTAGCTGAAAAAGCCGAACTTAATTCATTTACGATTGATCCTTTAAAGGCCGATGTGACTTCACTGACCAATGTTATGTCGCAAGAGTTTGCAATAAGAAATAAAATTTTAGCAGTTGAGGTCAGTGCCGATAAAATTCTGATTGGTACAGCACAGCCTTTTATGACGGATTGGGTACATAATTTAGAGCGTAGTTTAAGCCCCAAAAAAATTGAAAAAGTAGTATTAAATCCTGAGTTATTACAACGTTATTTAACTGAGTACTATCAAGTCAGTAAAGCGGTCAGTAATTCACAAAAATCCAGTGCCTATGATAAAGAAAATAAGGGTGTAGAAGCACTTTTACAATTGGGTGATACCCAGAATCCAGATGCCAATGATCAGCATATTGTGAAACTGGTCGATTGGGTTTTACAGTTTGCTTTTGAGCAAGGGGCGAGTGATATTCACTTAGAACCGCGTAAGGAAAAAGGCAAAATTCGTTTTCGTATCGATGGGGTACTGCATACGATTTATAATATGCCAGCCAATACCTTAACCGCAGTTATTTCACGAATTAAAATTTTAGGTCGTATGAATGTTGCAGAAAAACGTAAACCGCAGGATGGGCGTTTAAAAACACGGACACCGAAAGGACAAGAAACCGAGCTACGTCTTTCAACTTTGCCGACTGCTTTTGGTGAAAAGTTGGTGATGCGTATTTTCGATCCAGAAGTTCTGGTGCGAAGTTTTCAACAATTGGGTTTTGATGAACATTTATTGGCACAATGGCATGCTTTAACTCAACATAGTCATGGCATTATTTTGGTAACAGGCCCCACAGGTTCAGGTAAAACCACCACGCTTTATTCTTCGTTAAAACAATTGGCAACCGAACAAGTGAACGTCTGTACCATTGAAGATCCGATTGAGATGTTGGAGCCAAGCTTTAACCAGATGCAGGTCAATCAAGGGATTGAGCTCGGTTTTGCTGATGGTATCCGTGCTTTGATGCGTCAAGATCCAGATATTATTATGGTTGGGGAAATTCGTGACCAAGATACTGCTAACATGGCGATTCAGGCAGCATTAACAGGTCATTTAGTACTTTCAACTCTGCATACCAATGATGCACCATCAAGTCTGACACGTTTGCATGATTTAGGCGTGCAGCCTTTTTTAACCGCTGCAACGATTTTGGGAGTATTGGCTCAGCGTTTAGTGCGTAAGCTTTGTCCACATTGTAAGCAAGAAACCTTTATCAATGAACAAGAGTGGAAGCATTTGACATTTGGCTATCAGACCAAAATGCCTAGTTTTGTATATAAAGCAGTTGGATGTGAGGAATGCCGTCAAACAGGTTATAAAGGTCGTGTCGGGATTTACGAGTTTATGCCGATTAGCCTTGAAGCAAAGCAGCGAATTAGTGCGGGCGTGACTTTAGATGATTTAAAAATGCAGGCAAAAAAAGAGGGTATTGAACCATTAAGAATTGCTGGTGCACGTAAAGTATTGGAAGGCGTAACAACGCTGGAAGAAGTCCTTAGAGTTGTGCCTTTAAATTAATTTTGATTTAAAATAGAAAATGAAGAAATCCTAAGATTCACCTCATGTTGGTTTGTTTTAATGCTTCTATCGAAACGATGAACCGATATGAGGACACAACAATGAACATCTTTGCGAAAACAATTTTAACCACAAGCTTGATTGGTTTAACAAGTTTTGCCACTGCAAACACAGCAGTAAATCAATCAGCGCTTACACCAAGTTTAACCACAGTAAAACAAGCGTTAACACTGAAAGATGATACCAAAGTGCAGCTTCGTGGCAACGTAGTCAAAGCAATCGGTGATGAAAAATATCAATTCCGTGATAGCACAGGTAGCATTACTGTCGATATTGATGATGAATTATGGCAAGGTAAACCGATCGCGGCAAATGCTACAGTGACATTGTTTGGTGAGGTCGATATCGATTATAAACCGACAAAACGTGTAGAAATTGATGTGGATGCCGTGAATTTTTAATTGTTTTATCCATTAAAACAAATCACCGCAGATTCTCGTTATATTCTGTAAGACTACATGTGTATGCATGTGGTCTTTACCTATGTTCAACAAGTATGAACAGCAACAAACTGCAGATTTTATTTTGATCAAGGCTTTATCTGCCTAAAAGAGAGATGGTCTATGCGAATTTTGCTCGCTGAAGATGATAGTTCACAAGCTGAAAGTATTAAATCTTGGTTGGAAATGGATGGCTACAATATAGATTGGGTCGAACGTGGTGATCATGCACTTTTAGCCATAGAACAGCATCAATATGATTGCATCTTATTAGATCGTGGTTTGCCCAAAGCCACTGGCGATGAAATTCTTAAACTGTTAAAACGTCAATTTCCAGAAATTCCAGTGATTTTTCTTACAGCGAGAGACAGTATTCAAGATCGTGTGCAAGGTTTGGATCTCGGCGCAAATGATTATTTGGTAAAGCCTTTTAGTTTAGAAGAATTATCTGCCCGAGTACGAGCACAACTCAGACAAACCCAAGTCACAAATTTACATGAAATAAAATATGAAAATTTAGTGTTAGATACTCAAGCGAAAACGGTATTTCAGGATCAGCAAGTTGTTCATCTCACCGCAAAAGAATTTCAAATTTTATATAAATTGATGCAAAAGCCTGAACATATTGTGACACGTGAGCAATTGGAAGAATCACTTTATGCTTGGGGAGATGAAATTGAAAGTAATGCGATTGAAGTTTATATCTATCAATTGCGTAAGAAGATCGGTGGACATTTGATCAAAACAATCCGTGGCTTGGGCTATCGTATGAATAAAGAGCAAGATTGAGTATTTCATCATTACTTTTAATGATTTCAATAGGATGAATATGACTCAGGCAATATCACTACAAACCAAGCTGATTAAGACCTCAATGCTCAGTTCAATTGTGGCAGGTATTTTTGCGCTGATACTTCTGGTCAGTCTTTCGATTTATCACAACATGAACGTACAAGATGAAATCATGGATGAAGTTGCAGATATGCTTCTGATCTCAGATTTAAGTGCGACGTCTGGTTTTCAATTGGATGAGTTAAGTGATGAATTTGATATTCAATATCGATTGATGAATGGTGAGGTGATGCTGACCCAATCACCTGAATTTGATTTGCAACAAGGTCAAGCCAATCTCCTGTCTAAACACGAAGACAATGGGTATGCATTTATTTGGGCAGAGAATAAGTTGTTACGTAGCTACCGAGCGATTGATCAGGATTCTCAGTTAAGCGTCTATGTTATACAACCCTTAAGTGTCCGTTTTAAAGACTTATTGCAAAGTTTTATCAGCTATCTATTGGTTTTATTGAGTCTCTGGTTGGTGCAATGGTTGATTTTACATTTCTCAGTTAAAAAACAATTTAAATCTATTCAACTGCTTTCAACAGAAATTGCAGAGAAAAATGCCAATGATCTCAGCTTAATTCAGCAACAGCCTGCATTTAAAGAACTTGAGCCGATGGTCAATCAGCTCAATCAAATGCTTGCGCGACTGGATCAAGCTTTAATTGCTGAACAACGCTTTACCGCAGATGCATCACATGAATTACGTTCGCCACTTTCTGCGATACAAATGCGTTTGCAGTTATTACAACGTAAATATGCCGAGGTCCCTGAGATTTATCAGCAACTCAATAGTATTCAAAATGATGTGAATCGAGGAACACTGGTTCTTGAAAATCTTTTGCTTTTAGCACGATTAGATCCAGCGGATGCCAGTGAATTACCGAAGACTTGGATAAGTCTAGAGCAAATGACTCAGCATGTGCTAAATAGTTTAGATCCTTTTATAGACGAAAAGCAGATTCAGATTCATATTCAAAGCGAAGATGTTCAGGTCTATGTAAATGAAGAATTACTTTTTATTTGTATTCGCAATCTTGTCGATAATGCGATTCGTTATACGCCAGTACAGGGCAATATTTATATTCAGATTGGACCTTTAAACAATAGCAATAGCTTTGAAATTCAAAACGATGGTGAGGGTATTCCTCAAGATATCTTAGATCGTTTAGGTGAGCGTTTTTACCGAGCGTTGGGGACCAAAACACAAGGTTCAGGCTTAGGTTTATCAATTTGTAAAAAGGTGATCGATCTGCATCATGGACAGATTCAGTTTGCTGCTTCCGAATATGGCGGTTTGAGCGTTTGTGTTTATTTACGTTAAAGCTGTACGATTGAATCGGTTATTTTATTGCGTGTTTAGCATTTCATTAGATCGTTTTATCGAAATAGGGTGTTGCATAAAAATCAACAGACAAGCATTAAAAATCAGCTGACAAAATTAAAAAGCAGTATGCGCTGATTCATACTGCTTGTTCCCACGTTTTTTGTTTTAACTTAATGTTTTTATAGTTATTTGGTCAAAATTAGACGATTGTTACGTGTTAAACGTAAGCGATATTCTTCTCCAGCATGCATGATGCGAATTTCACGCCCTAATGCAAATAAGTTATTTGAATGTAACATCGGAAGAGATTGGTGAGCTTCAGTGTTACGTGTGAATAGGCTAAAAGGTGCGTTCATTATTGTTACTCCGTGTGGGGTGCTGTCTAAGTGATTTAAATGATAATCATTATCGAATAGGTCTGTCAACGATAATTTTTATCATTTATAAAATTTCTATAATTGCTTACAATTCATTAAAAATTCAGGTGTCGATTTTTATGTCTAAACCCAGTATTCATGTGGCTATTGCTTTATTACTTTATCGTGGGAAAGTGTTGGTCGGTTGGCGCAATGCGGATCAGCATCAGGGCAATAAATATGAATTTCCTGGCGGCAAAATTGAAGCAGGGGAAACGCCTGTCGAAGCATGTCGTCGAGAGATCTTTGAGGAAGTGGGAATTGGCATCCAGCAATGGCATGCTTTTGATGTGATTCATCATGTTTATGATGATGTTGAAGTGTTTCTTCATCTTTTTCATGCCACGGTTCCTGAACAATATTTACATGATGTTCAGAAACCTTGGACATGGTATGGGCGTGATCAACTATTCGCGCTGAATTTCCCTAAAGCCAATCAAGCGATTATTCAACGCTTGTACTGGGCGCATCAAATTAAAATCTCCGACAATCTTTCAGTATTGAGCATAGAAAAAAGTCTAGATGACAACGCGCAATTTTTTTATTTTAGAACGACTGCAGATCAGGTTGCTGTAACACAAATTTCGCAGTTAGCTGCAAATGCCTTATCTCGCTTGATCATCAATATAGAGCTATGGCAACAGTTGCCTGAACATCTTCAAAAAAGTATAGCTGCTGTACATTATAAACAGCATCAATTGATGGATTTACACATCGAGCAGTTACCAATCAGTCTACGTTGTATAGCAGCATGTCATGATCTGGTATCTTTACAGCGAGCACAGACATTGGGTTTTGATGCTGTGATTTTAAGTCCAGTATTTGCAACCCAGACCCATCCTGAAGCCAATGCACTTGGATGGGAAAAATTTGCTGAATATGCCAAGACCTGTGATTTACCCGTCTTTGCATTGGGGGGATTAAGCCAAGCTGATTTAGTGATTGCACAACAGCATTATGCATACGGGATTGCTGGGATTCGAAATTTTTAATCGAGCAGAGATATTGGCTTAAACAGTTATAAGAGATATTGGCTTAAACAGTTATAAGCGTTGTAACTGTTTTTGCGCTTCTGCGATGCTCTGTTGATTTTTTAATTGCTGAGCAGCCTGCAAAATAACATTCCAAAAGGTTTTCTTCTGGGATGGACTTTGCGCATAACTTAAACCACGTCGCGCTAGAGATTCAGCATTTGCATATTGTTTCTTCTGATTGGCAATTTGAGCCAAATAAGAGAACACTTGTGCCGATTGTGGTGCTATACGTTGTGCATGGATTGCATAACGTTCAGCTTCATCCCACTGGCCCTTTTGATACGCAGTTTGAGTTTGTTGGATGAGCTGTTTAAATGCTGGGATATTTTCTCCATCCTCAAATTTTTGCGTTTGAGGCTTGGATTGCGGTGCAATCACGACAGGAACTTTTTCACGCTTAATTTCAGGGCGTTCATAAGGGGTAATTTTTACCCCATCTGGTGTAGCAACCCGATGGTCAGGTTGTTCAGATTTTGGCTTTTCAACAGATTTGCTCGGTTTAGAATTTTGTTGGGGCGTTGTTTGACACCCAGTCAAAGTTAATATTCCGCTTAAACTTAGAATATAAGCGATTGTGCTTACATTTCGTTTCATCACAAATTCCTATTTAAAAGCCAATTTACCCGTATATTCAACATGTTTAGATTAGTTGTTATAACTACCACTTGAGATTACATGACCTCTTGAGTCCTGATCTAAACTGTCTTCACTTTCGCGAATATAGTTTTCTATACTATCACTTGAATGCGGCTGTGAAGTGTTTTGTTGCGTATCAGGCGTGGATTGAGGATCAACTTGATAATATGGCATTCCGCACTCTGTCGCACGATTAGGAACTGTGTGACGTAATAATGGAATATATAGTGCGCCTTCACAGCCTTGTGCTGAAAGCTCCCCAGTTCGAGAGTCAATCCATTGCCATGAAATATCATCTGTTTGACGTAAATTCACTGGTTTTTGGCGTAATTGCTTCATGACATTGATCCAGACAGGTAATGCACCAGATGAACCTGTAAGCCCAGTGATTTTATTGTTGTCTAAGCCTAACCACACCACTGCTAAATTATTGCCTGAATATCCAGCAAACCAAGAATCACGGGTATCGTTGGTTGTACCAGATTTTCCTGCAAGTTTGAGATCAGCAGGTAATGTGTTGTAAGCCGCTTTACCTGTACCGGCAGACATGACTTGTTGTAAGCCAAAGTTCAACAAGAAGGCAGCAGAAGGGTCTATGGTCTGTTGTACATTTAAACCAAAACGCTCCAATAAACGACCATTAGAATCTACAACAGTACGAATGGCTTTGGTTGGATATTTAAATCCACCTGTTGCAAAGTTACCATAAATACTCATCACTTCCATGGGCGACATATCAACCGCACCAAGGAAAATAGACGGGTAGTTTGGAATCTTTGAAGTTACGCCAAATTTAGACAAGTTGTTGCTAAATGTAGAGATCCCAAATTCATTACCTAAACGTACAGCAGATAAGTTATATGAGTTTGCTAAGGCTTGAGACATCGGAACATAACCATGACCTGTTCCACTATAGTTCTTTGGTGTCCAGGTTTGATTACCACTGACAGGTAAACTAATTGGCGCATCTTCAATTTGTGATGCCCAGTTATAACGACCTGATTCCAACGCACTTAAATAAATCACAGGTTTTAGCAAAGAACCCACTTGACGTTTCGCATCTACAGTACGGTTAAAGCCAGTAAAGTCTTGGGTTGAACCAACAGCGGCAATCAATTCGCCATTTTCAGGACGGGTAACTAAAACAGCGCCTTGTAGGTCTTTTAGTCTTGCTGGGTTCGCATTGGCTAAACGGCTCACCGTTTCTCTAAAGCTCTTTTGCACTCTAGTTTGTGCAATTGGATCAAGTGTCGTAAAAATTCTTAAACCTTGATTGGTTAAATCTGATTCTTGGTATTCGGTTTTAAGTTGACGACGTACAATATCTAAGAAGTCTGGGAAGCTTGCTGTACCTAATGTTGGTTTACGCACCACATTGAGCGGACGTGCAATTTCTTTTTCATATTGCGCTTGGTCTAAGTATCCCATCACCAACATATTGTTCAGCACAATATCGCGACGTTTTTTTGCGCCTTCAGGATTTTTCCAAGGGTTAAATAGGGTAGGGCCTTGAACTAAACCGACCAAAAATGCTTGTTGTGAAATATTTAATTCACTGAGCGGTAAGCCGAAATAGAATTGTGAAGCCAAGCCATAACCATTGACAGAGTAGTTACCACTTTGACCTAAATTTACTTCATTTAAATAGGCTTCTAAAATTTCGTCTTTACTGTAATGAAGCTCTAATAACAGCGACATCAGGGCTTCATTTACTTTACGTTTTAAGGTTTTTTCAGGGGTTAAGAAAAAGTTCTTAACCAACTGTTGCGTCAGTGTTGAACCACCTTGACGTTTACCACCAGTCACATTACTAAGTAAAGCACGCGCTGTACCACGGAATGAAATACCATGATGGCGATAAAAGTTTCTATCCTCTGTGGCGATTAATGCTTCAATCAAAGGTTTAGGAACTTTATTTAATTTGATCAGGACACGGTCTTCATTGTGTTGCGGGTAGATACCACCAATTAACATTGGCTCTAGACGTGCGATTCCAGTATTGGTCGGTTTGGTGGCTTTTACATCTGTAACTGTATCACCAGCAAAGGTCACCTGTAGGACTTGTTCTGGATCTACACTGTCACCAAAGTCAAAGCCACGTGTATGCACGTAAATTGTATTTGGTTGGGTAATATAGGTTCCCGATTTGGTATAACTATCACTGTTTTTATAACCGAGTAATTTGAGCTCTTGTTCAAACTCTATTTGGGCAATTGGCGCAGTTGCATAAATTTCTAATGGACGAGCGAATACTTTCGCAGGAATATCCCAGCGATTGCCTTCAAACTTATCTCGAATAACATTGTCGAGGCGAATTAAGTAGACGCTAAATGCGAGAAATACTGCAATAATTAATACACAAAAAATCAGTGCAATTAAGCCTATACCACGTTCGGTCTTCATATACAGATAATAATACCCAAATTTATTTTCGCTAATCATGCGAAGCTTTTCTTAATTTTGCAATAATAAATCTGTGAAATACACAAATTTAAAGGCTTTTTAAACATTCTCGTTATTTTTCGTATATGAATGATTTTATAAACATATACTGAGAGTGTTATTATATCTCAGAATTTCAGTGGAGCTACCGCATCTGTGCAAATTTCACCAAAGACCTTTCGTAATATCGGTTTAATTGGAAGACCAGATAAATCATCTGTGGTTGATACGCTTTGTCTTATACACGATCATTTATTAAGTTTGGGTCTGCATCCAGTTTTTGATACAGCTACAGCACAACTTGTACCTTATACCAATACACAAACTGTCAGTAAGAATCTGCTCGGTGAAGTGGTTGATTTGGTTATTGTCGTCGGTGGTGATGGTTCTTTATTACATGCTGCACGTGCATTGGTAAAATACAATATTCCTGTACTTGGGGTGAACCGCGGTCGCTTAGGTTTTTTAACAGATATTAAACCCACTGAAGTGCTGTTTAAGTTAGATCAAGTTTTAAAAGGTGAGTTCCAGCTTGATCGTCGCTTCTTATTGGAAATTGAAATTCGCAGTAAAAATGAAATAATTTATGATGCAATTGCTTTGAATGATGTGGTACTTCATTCTGGTAAATCTGTACATATGATTGATTTTGAGCTGAACATTGATGGGCAATATGTTTATCGCCAGCACAGTGATGGTTTAATTGTATCGACCCCGACAGGTTCAACGGCATATGCCTTATCTGGTGGTGGACCGATTTTACATCCAAGTATGGATGCGATTGCTTTGGTTCCAATGCACCCACATACGTTGTCATCAAGACCGATTGTAGTGGGTGGGCAAAGCGAAATTAAGATATTGATCCGTGAAAACCGTGTGTTGCCGATGGTCAGTGCCGATGGACAGCATAGCGTTTCATTAAATGTCGGTGATAGTTTGCATATTCGTAAACATCCCTTCAAACTAATACTTTTACATCCACCAGGTTATGACTTCTATATGGCTTGTCGTACTAAACTTGGCTGGAATCAAGATTTTGATTCTTTTCAGCGGGATTGACCATGAATATTGAACAGATGCTTTCTATTTTAGATGCTGACATTGTTGAGCGTTTAAAAACTGCGGTAGAAATTGGTAAATGGCCAAATGGTGTGGCGTTGACTGCTGAGCAACGTCAAACCTGTATGCAAGCAGTGATTGCTTGGGAACATCAGAATATACCTGAAAAAGAACGTACAGGTTATATCGATAAAGGGCATAAAGAAGAGGGTGAGGAATGTGATTCGCATGTGCCTGAGCCAGAATTTAAACCGATTCGTTTTATCTAACTGAGCAAAAGATCCCTTGAATCACAGAGTAGTTTCACTTTGTGATTCAAACACTCAATTTAAAAAACAATAATATTTAAACTGTTTCAATCATGATGATATTAAAACGATAACTATGTTAAAACGAGAAGTGCGTAATAAGGTGATAAAGATATTCAGAATGATAAAAATCTTAAAAACGATAAAGAGGTTAAAATGCTCAAGCTGCTCAAAACAATAACACTACTCAAAACAATAAAGCTTGCTCGACTCAGTTTATTCTGTATCACTGCAATTTCGACCAGTGTATTCGCTGAGCGAACAAGTGATGCAAGAAGTATTCAATGTTTATTAGATGTTACCGTAACCGCAAGTCAAAATTTCCAAACGCCAGTCACCCAATATACATCAATTAAAAATGATGGCTATCCCATGCTGTTAATTGGTATCAAGATCCGTAATGCTTATACAGCCGACGCATCAAAAAAGATAAAAACGCATCATCTGTATTGTTTAAGTCTGATTGGAAAGGAAAAAGATGCTTATTTATCTGGTCCTTATCAACCCAATAATATCGATGTCAAAATAGGTGATCAGTTGCAACTTATCAATATTCATTCTTCAGGAAAAAGTTATCCCTATTGGGCTGATTTTTATTTTATCCAAAAGCGTGATCAATAACGTTCACGCTTGTGTTTAAAGATGAAATTAAAAACGCGTGTTCCAAAGATGCTTTGCTTTACTCATAGCTTCTGGATAGTTATTTACAATACCCATGGTATATAAAGCAATGCCCATTGTTTCAGTGATGGCAATTTCTCCATATTCATGTGCTTGTTGGCCTTCCCAAACCGCTTTAAAAATAGGGAGATCAAGCTGTTCTTCTGTTGGGCTGCGGTTATCGGTTAATTTAGGCAATTCATGTTCATAAAGTTCACCATCTTGAATGCCACAGATGAGGGTTTTTGCATCAGGATTACGCTCAAACTCGCCACCTTCACCTTTAATCACAGCACTATGTTTATAACCTAATTGAAAGGCAGCTTGTTGGTGCGAACTACGATAAGCAGGGTGGAAAATTGCCTGTAAGGTTGCTTTGGCATTGAATGGATTAATCAAACGAGCCAGTGTGTGAATCGGGGAGCGTAAACCCATCACATTCCTAAGATTGATCAAATCTGCCAAGATCGGAGAAATTACATTTAAAGGCAAATAGGCAAAATTTTGGGTGTCTAGTTGCTGTTTGACTTGTGCTTCATTTTGGCAAATTGGAAAGCCTAAGTATTCTAAGACTTGTTCAGTATATACACGGTTCATGGTATGGCCTGATGCACCATGCATCACGATTTTATAACCATGCTTTGAAAGTGTTAATGCTGCCAATAAAAACCACGGGTAATGTTTGCGTTTACCCGCATAAGATGACCAATCTAAATCCACAGCAAGTGGCTGAAAATTCAATTGGTCTTTGGTCGCTTGGACAAAACCTGTCAGTTCATCTACAGACTCTTCTTTGACCCGAAGCAACATTAAAAATGCGCCAAGTTGCACGTCTAAGACTTCATTTTTCAAAATCATTGAAAAAGCTTGATAAGCTTCATCATAAGTTAATGATCGTGCACCATTTTTCCCTTTACCGACAATTCGCACAAACTGCGCAAAAGGATGTTCAAAGTCTTTATAAAGATTGCGTTTTGTATTCATGTCAAATGGATCAAGGGAGAGGAGACAGTGGAATACACTATGCCATAAATGGATCTGAATCGTATAGATATAGACGATATTAGACTAAGGTCTAAGCATAAATTGCACAGATGTTAGGCGAAATTAACATTTGCATAGAGATTGATCATCAAAAATTAATTAAAATAGCCTTGAAGAGCGTTTTATTTTCATCTCCTGTTCTGTATTTATTCTTTTGGCCAAGGTACCAGAGAGAATAAATCTTAAACATCGTCATTCGTTGTCATTGTTTTGGAAAACTGTCGTTTTCTGAAGGGATTTTTATTTGCTAAAAACCGACTTCCCAGAAGTTTTTATCGGGATTTTGGGCTGTGTCAGCAAATGGTAGCATTAACATTGGATATTTCTTCAAACAGAAATATAGAAAGAAGTAATTATCATGGCTAAGAAACCGCTGTATAAGTCACTCTATTTTCAAGTGATTGTTGCCATTATTTTGGGTGTGATTGTAGGGCACTACTTTCCAAGTGGTACTCAATTGATCAATGGTGTAGAGAAAAGTGTTCCTGGTTTAGGCGAACAACTCAAACCTTTAGGTGATGCTTTTATTAAGCTCATTAAAATGATTATTGCCCCTGTGATTTTCTGTACCGTGGTCAGCGGGATTGCGGGTATGGAAAGCATGAAATCAGTGGGTAAGACCGGTGGTATTGCACTTTTATATTTTGAAGTCGTATCTACCATTGCCCTGATTATTGGTTTGGTTGTCATCAATATCGCCAAACCGGGCGTTGGTATGAATGTTGATCCTGCGACTTTAGATACCACAGGTATCAGTAAGTATGTGGAATCAGGTGCATCACAGTCTACCGTTGATTTCTTTTTGCATATCATTCCAAATACCGTTGTGGGTGCATTTGCAGAAGGTGAAATTCTACAAGTTCTTTTATTTGCCTTATTGTTTGGTTTTGCATTACATAAACTGGGCGATGCTGGAAAACCAGTATTAAGATTGATTGATCAAATTTCGCATGTGTTCTTTAACATTGTGAATATGATCATGAAACTTGCGCCAATTGGTGCTTTTGGTGCGATGGCATTTACCATTGGTAAGTATGGGATTGGTAGCTTAGCGCAACTTGCACAGTTAATTCTTTGTTTCTATATCACGTGTTTGTTGTTTATCTTTATTATTTTAGGTTCGATCAGTCGTTTCTGCGGATTTAGTATTTTAAAAATGATTCGTATGATTCGTGAAGAATTGCTGATTGTATTGGGTACATCGTCTTCAGAATCTGTATTACCGCGTATGCTGAAAAAGCTTGAAATTGCTGGCTGTGAAAAGTCTGTGGTTGGTTTGGTAATTCCAACAGGTTATTCATTTAACCTTGATGGTACCTCTATTTATTTGACTATGGCGGCGATCTTTATTGCACAAGCAACCAATACTCAACTGGATATTTGGCATGAAATTACCTTGCTTGCAGTCTTGTTGATTTCATCAAAAGGCGCAGCAGGTGTAACTGGTTCAGGCTTTATTGTCATGGCAGCAACTTTGGCTGCTGTAGGCAATATCCCAGTCGCTGGTTTGGCTTTGATTTTAGGTATTGACCGTTTCATGTCAGAAGCACGTGCATTGACTAACTTGGTGGGTAACTCTTTGGCAACGATTGTGGTTGCCAAGTGGGTCGGAAAGCTGGATGTTGAGAAGCTCAATGATGCTTTAAATAACCCAGCTGAAGTGGATCGTAAAATGCTTGAAGAATCAAATCAACCTCAATTGGATTTGCAAAAGTCTTAATTTTGTTGTGTTGTAAATCAAGGAAGCTCAGGCTTCCTTTTTTTATTGTTGTGATAAAATCGTGTTTCGATTAGAAATCAATTTCTATAATCAAAACTATTTTTAATTAGGTATTCAATGGATAAAAATATTCAAAATATTGCATATCAATTATGTGCGGAATTTATACAAGCAGTTTGTCATAAAAATTTTAAACAACTTCATTTAAAATTTGGAATATCTCAAGCCGTTTGGGATGAAATTCAAGAAGACGTTTTACATTACTATTTTGATCAAAACATTCCTGAACTAACAATTTCAAATGAAAATTTTGAAGTTTTTCAATATTATCAAGGTGGTTATGGAATAGAGGCCAAATTAGAAACCACGTTAAATGATGAAACAGGAAAATGGGCAGATTTAACATTAAGTGCTGAGCTAATTGAAAAAGAAAATAGTACGTTTCAATTTGCATATCGTTTAATTGAAGTGATGTAAAAACATCACTTTTTAAATGCTCGGACGGCATTGCCTCGCTCTATCAACGCGTGTTGTAAATGTTGAGCGTGTTTCTGATGGGCTTGCTGGCTCTCCATCTGTTGTTGTAGTTTGAGTGCAATCAACTCTTTTGCCACACGTTTATTGGCATGTTGGCTTCGTTCAGACATGACCTTTACACTTATTCCAGATGCAACATGAGTTGCATGGACAGCAGAGTCTGTCGTATTGACATGCTGCCCTCCAGCACCTGAAGCACGACAGGCCTGAAAAGTGATGGTGTCATCTGGGGGGAGTTGCAACGGTGTATCGAAAAGCGTAATGCCTACAAACCAGTTTTTACGTTTATGTTGTGGGCGAATTGGACTTTGGAAAGTCCATTGAATTGTACCGAGCCAAGTATTGAGCCATGTTCGGGCATCCTCATCGACACTGAGCAGTACCGAGGAATAACCATATTGAGTTGCATGGCTTTCAATTGTTTGGAGATGGATCTTTTTTGTTTTGGCTTCTTTGCGTATTTCTTCAAGCGTATATTTTACAGCGAGTTCACATTCTGCGGGTCCAAGCGCAGCACTGAGTTGGACGATAGACAATATGAGTGTTCCTTAAAATTAATGTATAAGTTTGAAAATCAAAAAAATGCATGCGAATAAACAGAAATTGTGAGATTCATTAAAATAAGCGTGATTTAATTTTGAATTATTGATTTTCAGCGAACTGATTATAGAAAAATATGTGAATAAAAAACAATCGAAATCGAATAAAAATATGCATTATCAAGCCTCTCACAATAAATGTTTAAGAAAATTCATGCTTAGCTGAATAATACTATTCGAGAAATTTTTGAAAATATGGCAGAATATGGGGTTTTAAAGATTTTAGAGGATTGGCAGCATGCGCTTTGTTGATGAAGCAGTCATTACCGTAGAGGCTGGCGACGGTGGCAATGGCGTAGCCAGTTTTCGCCGTGAAAAATTTGTACCATTTGGTGGCCCAGATGGTGGTGATGGTGGTCGTGGCGGCAGCGTATATATTCAAGCTGACGACGATACCAGTACCTTAGTAGATTATCGTTATACCCGTAAATTTCGCGCTGAACGTGGTAAAAACGGTGCTGGCGCAAACTGTGCTGGTCGTGGTGGTGAATCAGTTATTCTGAAAGTTCCAGTAGGAACAACCATTGTAGATACAGAGTCTGGCGATATTATTGGTGATTTGGTTGAAGATGGCCAAAAGGTTTTAGTTGCACATGGCGGCGATGGTGGTTTGGGGAATACTCATTTTAAATCATCGACCAACCGTTCTCCGCGTAAATGTACACATGGTATCAAAGGTGAATACCGTGAAATTCGTTTAGAGTTAAAAGTTCTAGCGGATGTAGGTTTATTGGGGATGCCGAATGCAGGTAAATCTACCTTTATCCGTGCAGTATCAGCAGCTAAACCAAAAGTTGCAGATTATCCATTTACAACAATGGTACCGAACTTGGGTGTGGTCGATGCGGATCGTCATCGTTCATTCGTTATGGCGGATATTCCAGGATTGATTGAAGGTGCAGCGGAAGGTGCCGGTTTAGGGATTCGCTTCCTGAAGCATTTGGCACGTACACGTATTCTTTTGCATATTGTCGATGTACAACCGATTGATGGTTCAGATCCTGCCTACAATGCCAAAGCGATTGTGGAAGAATTGAAAAAATTCTCACCAACATTGGCTCAATTACCGATTGTTCTTGTTTTAAACAAACTTGATCAATTAACTGATGATACTCAAGAAGAATGGTGTAATCATATTCTTGAAGAATTACAATGGGATGGTCCTGTATTTAAAACTTCAGGCTTGCTTGAAGAAGGTACCAAACCTGTTGTGTATTACCTCATGGATCAAATCGAGCAACAACGTGAGTTGGAAGACGAAGATCCAGAGTATGCAGCGAAAATGAAAGCATTCCGTGATCAGCTTGAAGCTGAAACACGTGAGCAAACGATTGCTGCAAAAGAAGCTTATCGTGAAATGCGTCGTCAACAACGTCTTGCTGGTATTTTGGCAGAGGAAGAAGATGATGAGGATGACGATGGCGAGGATGATGGCGAAATGGAAGTGTACTACGTACGCTAATTTCTAAGGGTATCTATAGTCTCTAAAGATACCCATTTAGAAAAGAAAGACCGAGGACAAGATGATAGAAGTGGTAGATGGGCAACGTCAGCTCAAGGCTTTAAAACGTATCGTTGTTAAAATCGGATCATCTTTACTCACAGCAAATGGGCAAGGTTTAGATTTGGATGCAATTTCGCATTGGGCGAAACAAATTGCAGATCTACACAATGCAGGACACGAGATTATTCTTGTGTCTTCAGGTGCTGTGGCTGAAGGGATGGTTCGCATGAAGCTAGAGAATCGACCCACCGATTTACCCAGTCTACAAGCTTGTGCTGCCATTGGTCAGATGGGGCTAATTCATACGTGGTCAAGCGTGTTGGAAAAGCATTCTATCCAAACGGCGCAAGTCTTGTTAACTCATGATGATCTTGCGGATCGCCGTCGTTACCTTAACTCATGTGATGCATTGCAGAATTTAATTGATTGGAAAGTGATTCCTGTAATCAATGAAAATGACACAGTGTCTACTGATGAAATCCGCTTTGGTGATAATGATACGCTTGCAGCAATGGTTGCAGGGCAAGTTCATGCAGACTTACTGATCATTTTGACTGATCAGCAAGGGATGTTTGATTCAGACCCGCGTTCTAATCCAAATGCAAAATTGTTCCATACTGTTCGTGCAATGGATGAAACCTTGTTTGATATGGCAGGCGGTGGTGGTAAGTTTGGTCGTGGTGGTATGTTGACCAAAGTTCGTGCTGCTCGTTTGGCTGCCAAGTCAGGTTGTCCAACGTTGATTGCCAGTGGTGAAAGTGACAATGTATTGGCCCGTTTAATGGCGGGTGAATTATTGGGTACTTTATTCATTACTGATGATGATCGTGTTACAGCACATCAACAGTGGTTGGCTGCACACCTTCAGACTGCAGGGCGTTTGGTTTTAGATGATGGTGCTGTCAAAGCCATTAAGGAAAATCATCGTAGTTTATTGCCTGTAGGGGTAAAAGCAGTTGAAGGGCATTTTGATCGTGGTGATGTTGTGGAATGTGTTGATCAGTATGGACATCGAGTCGCGGTTGGACGAGTGAACTTTAGTTCGCGTTCTGCTGAAACTGTCAAAGGTTTGGCTTCAGATAAGGTGTATCAGGTACTAGGTGAAGCACGTTCTTTAGAAATGATTCATCGTAATCACATGTCGATTTATTGATTGGTTTTAAGATTTCTAATAAATATAACCTCGCTTTGGCGGGGTTTTTATTTGGGTGTGATTAATGGTGCTTTTTCGTTGTATAGATCAGATTTAAAAATTTAATGATTGTCCTCAAGATTTTGAATAAAATTAAAATAGGTTGTTAATTAAAAATATGTTTTCTGAATTAAAGCAATTTAGAGTATAGCCACTCAATATGACAAGTTAAAACGAAACTATTAAAGTTCGGTTGCATTAGCTTGTATATTTTTATGGCTCCCTTTGTAGATTAAATTATGAACCTTAAATGTCAACAGACCCTAATATTATTCTTATATTTTTTAATGTTGAGCTGCACTTGAAACAACTACTTGGCACTTTCCTTTACCAAAGACCTTCTCACAAGATTGCATAACAGCGGCTTCCGCCTTTTGAAGGCTTTGACTTGACCATTCTGCAAATAACTCTCGTCCATTGGTTTGCTTGGCTATCGCACCAAAACCTCCTTGGAATGAATAAGCCCAACAATCTTTGTGCCCACAGATTTGTACAGCTGCTCGCTCTGCATCTGCAGCGCTTAAATAATTCTGACCCGAAGCCCAACGATTATTAGGGCCATAGGCGACTACGCCCCAGTTTGATAATTCTGCTGGATAATAAGAATAATCATTTGAACTACTTTTTGAAGAAAGATCCCATTGACTTCCTCTCATTGGAATCGAACCTGCTGGGTGATTGGGATACGAACCATCAAAATAAACACAGCTACCAGTTCCGTCATTTTGACCATTACCAGGGCAATCATATGCCCAGATGTTAGTTGTTACAATCAGTGAAGTAACAAGTAACACCAATTTAAATAAAGATTTCATTTTTATCCTATAAAAATATTGCTATTGTATAAAAGACTTTCTAATTCTAAAGTTTTGTAATTAGAGTACATTAAGTCATTAGATAAAGTCGGATCATTTCACCACCTTCTTAACCTAACCTGAGCCACATTTTGCATGTATATTTTGATGCTTTAATATTTTTCCTAAAACAACAGTTAAACCAAATCTAAAGTTAGAGCAAAAATCTTAAGCATAATAATGGTCAAAATTATTTCTACTCGATTGGTTAGTTTTTGTAGACTCCATATATAATCGATCCAGCATTTAAATTTTCCTTAAATCAGTAGTGAGTGATCAATTGGATAGCCGAACACATCGATGTGTGACTGCTTTTGGACCTGAACCAAAGGTTTTTTCTATTTTTCCAGCACCCGTGGTCGTCACCCGAAATGGTATGGAACTTTCTTTACCAATTCTTGTCTGAAAACTTTTCGCAATAGTTTCAGCAAAATCTTCCGCCATATGATCTATTTTTGCTCCAAATTGTGAGCGAGCTGCAGCTGGTGCATTTTTGCCTAGCATACTGGTAATAAAATCTGCCCGTTCTTTAGGAGCAATACGTCCTTCACGTAATTCCCAAGTTAAAACAAGAAGTTTTAAAGTATCACCTTGTAAACGATATCGCGCTTTAGAATAGCTAATCACCTCGATGGGCATTAACTTTTCCCCTGAGGGAAAGTAAAAAATAGTTGAATCATCTCCTTCACTGATTCCATCTGCAGTCGTCATCACGGTATAGGTCTCAACCATTTTAAGTGGCTTACCTGCATTAATAGGCAGTGCAATTTCAGCTTGAGCAGTACATTGCCAAGATCCGAGCATTGGGGCAAGATCCGAAGCATAGAGGAAAGGAGTTGTTATCATACAACTCAGCAACAACAATATTGGGATATGCTTCTTCATTTAAATTGCCACTCCGAACAAGACAAGCCCATAACGCCAGTGCCTTTTTGCTTTCCACGATTAATTAAACCACCAATTAGCCCCTGAGCACGAAAGGGTGGGGTTAAACTAATTTTGACAATCTGATCGGGTTTTGAAATTGTGACACGATCTTTAAGGATATCGTTCCAGTTCCGAAAAAATTCACGTTCTGAATAGAAATGAGTAGTGGTAATTGTATTACCATTCTGTGAAGTATTGGCACCATCATAATTCATATAACTGCCTGCACCAGCAGAAGCATGTTCAGCAACGATCAGATACTTGCCTGGTTTGAGTTGCGAAAAACGAAACTCACCATCGCTATTGGTGCGCCCTTCAATACGCATCTGAGTAATCAGTGGAGAAATAATTACTGTATCTTCAGGACGAGATTTTTCGTACAGACTGAGGATTTCCTCAAGATAAGGTGTCACTGGATACAAAAACACTGCTTCGTTACGTAAATAATCACGGAAAGTTTGTCCATGTGATCTATTTGTAGTACATGCTTTACCCATAATTGTTGCTGCCCCTGGTTCAAGAGCCAGTTGTGCTACACGCACATCCAATTCAGATTTAGGGCGTATTTCTCGACCAATATTTTTAGTGGCAGGAGGTGCGCCACGACCAGATGAGGTTTGTGCGGCAACCATATTTGAAGATTTAGCACTCGGTAAACTGGCGAGAAATCCACACATTGCTGTACGCATCTGTGGCGTACTTTGTTGTTTTAAGCTGCTATCTCCTAAGCTGCGTAATCCAACCATGTGTTGATTCTCTGTCTTGGTCACGACAGCTGTCATTGCAAGCCAAGCATCTCTAGCCTGTTTGTTTGGTAAGAAGGTGATTTCAGTCCCTGAACGAGTTGTTTCCTCACTGTCTATACGGAAACCTGACTGTTCAATTGCTTGTTTGATCTGCTGTGAAATATCATGCTCGTTTGCCGAAGAGAGCAAAACGGTTGCTTGATAATCGACCATGCCATTTTGGCGATTGACAACAAAATTATCTTCACAGCTTGCTGGACCAGCCATTACTGATGATGTTGTTAAAATAGAGAGCGTGGTCAAAATTATATGAAGTCCATTAATTTTCAAAGTAAAATTCCTTTTTGTTGGTTTGTTTTTTAAGTCTTAATTTAATGTATATAGTTTGATTGTTTTATCTTTATTTGTCTAAAGTGGGTTTTATATCACAATATTTCAGTGAAGTAATAATTTTTTTAACGTAGACTTTAAAAGTACGTTTGAAATAAAAAAATCACAAGGGTAAAAGGAAGGAAAATTAAGTATAAGTCTATTTTAAATTTTATGGTAATACTTTGATTGTAAAATAATTATCAAGAAATTTTACCCAATTTATTTAGATCATATATATTTAGCAAGTCATTGATTAAATCTTTTAAGCAAATTTTTTTTCGTCTTCTAAATAGGGTAAAACCTGATCCTTACCAACCATATATTGATAGTCGGCCAAATGAAGCATATCTAAATCTTCTTCACTGTTTCCATAGGCGAATATTTTGTCGTATTGGTCTAAATCATATTTTTCTAAGATGCGTAGTCGTTTTTGTTCACAACTACAATCTGGCGTGGAATAGTTACCAGTAAATTTGCCATCTATGACTTCAGTACCAGTACAGATCAAGTCGATATCTAAGATTTGGCAAATGATTTTGAGGTAAATATCTACAGATGCCGAAACCAAAACTACATCATCGCCATTATTTTGATGTTTTAATAACTGCTGATAAAGATTTTGATCCAGTTGTCGAACTAAGCGTTGAGCATATTCGTTTGCAATATCTTGAATTTCATTAGCATCGGCTTGTTTAAACATTGCATTAAATAATTTGATACGCATGGAGTTGGCAGGGTAGATGTTTAAATAATAGGCCTGAATCCACGGTAAAATTTTGATGCCTTGCTTTACGATGTGTCTTTTTGATAAAGCATAGAAAATAAACCCTGTGAAACTGTCTTTTTTACACAAGGTTCCGTCAAAATCAAATAATGCTAAATTTTTAAACGTTTTGCTCGGTGCATACATGTTTCATATCGTCCGTTTACGCGGCTTGCGTACCAGTTAGTATTATAATCACGACTCAATTTAGGCCCAGAAATGACAACTTCTGGCATTATGGCATACATTGGATCTTTACCTGTTTTATTCTTATAAAGTTTAGATACAGCGATATAAGTTTGAGTTTTTTCAAAATCTTGCTGTTTCTCGTCTTTTAAATCACTACGTAACTGTCTAGGCGTAACTAAAATATTATTTTTTGAAAATAAAGCAGTGAGAGCTTTTTCTGTATCAGTTATCGCTGGACGTGGGTCGCCATTTTTGTCATACGAGAGTAAATCACCATCGAGTGCCAGATCAGCTTCAGTGAGCTTATCAATCATTTTTTGAAAAGCGGCATTTCTGCTCGAATACATCCCAGAGTTATAGTCAGCAAAACGATAAATCGGTTTATCATAATCTGCTGGATACATCATTAAACGATGGATTCCATAGTATAAACCACCAAATTCAGTATATAGATCATCACGTAATTCATTGATGTTCATACTGGTGCGTTTATGCTCTTTGGCATAATTGATATGAACCTGCATTGAACCTAATGTTGTGATTGGGTTCATTTTTTCAGCAATATCTTGACCAACAAATTTTGCCGCACCCGTCAGCGCACTCACATGATAATGCTTTGCCATATAATCAAAGATTTCACGATAAAGTACGTCTAAATCTTTTTCAGTGCGGACACGACTCATTTGTTTTAAATAGTTATCATCAGGCGAGGGCTGATTTTTTAAAACATTCTCAAAATATGAAGCAACAGTGCCACCAATTGTGGTTCCAAGTTTATCTTCAAATTTTTCATTTAAACGTGTGGTGACTTCTTTTACCGCTTTATCACCCAAACCTGGCACAACGGGGTTGGCAACAAAGTTAGATTCCTGATCAACCACCGCAATGATGGTGCAGATATTTTCTTTGTTGGTTGGGATTTTTAATTCATTGGAAATATCGTAGATGTCTTTTGCCCACGAGTCACGTTGACTGACACGATTTGGAATCAGTTTTTTAATTTGCTCTTGTTTTAATTGTTCATCATCTTCATTGGCAAACCATGAACCTTTACCACAAGCAACTAGGCTTAAAGAAAGAGCTAACACGCTGAAAGATTTAAGAAATGCGCGATGTCGAACTAATTTTTTCATGTCGAAGAAAACATACTCAGAAAATGATGAGCCACTATGGCAGATGCAGTATACTATGAAGGTCTAAAAATGTATGAATATATATGTATATTGGTCCTTATCAACTGTCAAATAATTTAATCGTTGCACCTATGGCTGGAGTCACAGATCGTCCGTTTAGGACACTGTGCAAATACTTTGGTGCTGGGCATGCGGTAAGTGAAATGATGACCTCTGATCAGACCCTACGTATGACCAAAAAGAGTCTATATCGGGCAAATTTTGATGGTGAGTTAGCGCCGATTTCAGCACAAATTGCAGGCTCTGAACCAGATCAATTGGCTGAGGCAGCACGTTATCAAGTTGCAAATGGTGCGCAAATTGTCGATATCAATATGGGATGCCCAGCAAAAAAAGTCTGTAATAAATTAGCAGGTTCGGCATTGCTGAAAGATGAAGATTTGGTTGCCCGAATTTTAGATGCAGTGGTAAAAGCAGTTGATGTGCCTGTGACGTTAAAAACGCGGTTAGGTTTTTTAAATGGTCATGAGAATATTATCCGTGTGGCGAAACGAGCAGAAGAAGCAGGAATTGCAGCCTTAGCTTTACATGGTCGGACTCGTGAGGATATGTATTTAAATACAGCACGTTATAGTTTGATTAAAGAAGTCAAACAGATGCTCACTATTCCTGTAATTGCCAATGGTGATATCGACAGTCCAGAGAAAGCCAAATATGTATTGGACTATACTGGTGCTGATGCCGTCATGATTGGACGTGCAGCCCAAGGGCGTCCGTGGATTTTTCGTGAAATTGCTCATTATTTAAAAACAGGTGAGTATTTAGCAGCACCAGATATTCAAGAAGTAAAACACGTATTACTGGGACATTTGTCTGAACTTTATCAGTTCTATGGTGAATACTCAGGTTGCCGAATTGCACGTAAGCATATTGCTTGGTACACCAAAGGCTTACATTCAAGTAATGAATTCCGTCAAAATATGTACAAAGTGGAAAGCACTGTAGCACAAGCAAAAGTTGTTGAGGCTTACTTTAATCACTTGCTTGAACAAGGCAATACGATGAGTGATGTACAGGTTGAATCGCTAAATTTATTGGATGTGTAATCAATAAGGTGTAATGAGTATGGAAGCGAACTCCCATACTGAATCAACCAATCAGCAAATGTTTTTTTAATGCGTTGTTCAAAGGATAAATACGTTGTTTAGGCAAGAGTTTTTCAGCGTGTTTATACTTTCCTAAACGTCGAAATTGCGCCATCTTATTTACAAGAGGGGTAATATCTTGGATTGAGTGAATCGCCGTGTTGTTAAATGCTTGAATTAAAAAACGACTAATCCCAATTTGAATACTACGCTGTTCAAGCTTAGTTCCCTTTAAATTCCGTTCAGGATCCCATTGAATATGGACCTTGGCATTTTCAAAAGACTCAAACCAGTGTTCGCCATTTTTATGCGCAGAGAGTGTCGGGTCTGTATGGATGCTTTGCTGGAGTAAATATTCCCAAAAATCACGTTGAATACGGATTGCCAAAATATGATTTTGGTTGGATTTTGTTGCCCAATGACTTCTTTCCATTAGCCATAAAAATGAAGGTTTTATCCATGTCATTCTGTGAAAGGAAAAGGGCGAAACAAACTTTTGTTGTTGTACCGCCAACTGTGCAATTTGTTGGTTATAGGCTTGATAAACTGTAATCGTGTCGCGGTCATATAGCGCACGTATTTGATGATATGCAGACATGATAAATCTCACTTGTATTTTGAATAAGTTGTTAAAAATTTAAAACTTAATCAAATAAGTGGAAAATGATTCACCGATTGGCAAAAAATTTGATTTAACATGAGCATCAAGCTAGCTTTATTGATTTTGTCGCTATTCTAGTCAAAACGGCATTTTTATCAAGCTGATTATATTTTATATACCCACAATGATGGTATTTAAGTCATGAATAAAGATTCTTTCAGAATACTGGCACAATACAATATCTGGGCAACCCAGCGTCTTTGTGAAAGTTTAAAAGTTGTATCCGATGATGATTTTAACAAGGATGTTGGTCTTTACTTTAAAAGCATTGTTGGCACCTTGAATCATCTATTGTTGGGTGAGCATTATCTCTGGTATTCACGCTTTAAGCAGGGGGTATCACCTGCAATTGCATTAAATACAATGATCCAAACCGGAAAAACACTATTACTAGATGAATTACAAGAGAAGTCGAAGAATTGGATTGAGTTTCTAGAGCAGTTAGATGAAAAAACCTTAAATGCAGATTTAACCTATAAACGAGTTTCTGGACAAGAACTGACTTTGCCTTATGCTGCCACACTTATGCATGTTTTTAATCATGGCACTCATCATCGTGGGCAAATTACCGCTGCAATGACAGGATTGGGGTATGCATGCCCTGAATTAGATTTAGTGTATATGTTAGCTGAACAAAGCCAAGCATAATAAGTATAAATAGAAGCTGCTGCAGTTCAGCTTCTATTGACAGCTGAGTTGAGCATTAAGAATGGTTCATTTCCACAACCAATTGATTAACCAGATCCTGAGCCTCTAATTCACGAATCTGTCCAACATTACTTCCAGCCCAGAATGCACCAAAGCCAGTATCACCATGTTGCACCGCGAAAGCATTTAGCTGTTTTGCCAAATCATAGGCATAAGGGTAGGCGGCTACATGCGGTCGGTCGGGCTGATCAATCCTCGCTTGCCAATGATTGATGATGCCGCGTGCTGGGCGACCTGAAATGCTTGAGGTAATTTGAGTGAGTGGATGATCAAATAAGGCCTTGCGATATGCTGCATTGGCATTTGATGTTTTACATTGTACAAAAGCCGTTCCCAATTGCACTGCATCAGCACCAAGATTTAACATGGCTTTGGCTTGTTGCCCATTCATAATACCGCCTGCTGCAATGACAGGCAGTGAGCTATGTTTTTTGATAAGCGTGACTAGATCTGAGGTTTTAATTGCACCATCAATTTGAGCGTTAAAAATACCGCGATGCCCACCTGCTTCGATACCTTGAGCTACAATAATATCAATCCCAGCTTCTTCAATAGCCAGCGCTTCAGTTAGATTGGTTGCAGAAACCAGAGTGATGATACCGGCCTGTTTTAATTTTTGAATTTGATATTGATGCGGGATACCAAAATGAAAACTTACCGCTTTGGGTTGAGTGTCTAAACAGAGGTTTAAAAAATCATCATTATCTTTAAAGCTTGGGTAAATGCATTTTAATTGTGTGGGTGGATTTGCGCCAAATTTTTTAAATTCAGCTGCTAAATGTTGACTCCACAGCGTATTAGATTCAGTGTTTAATGCTGTTGATTCATGGCAGAAAAAATTTAATTGAAAAGGATGTGGTGTTAACGCCTGGGTTTCTTGAATTTGTTGAAGTGCAGAATCTAGGGTATTTGCACCGAGCCCTAAAGCGCCTAAAGCCCCTTGATTTGATACTTCTGCTGCCAATAGTGGGGTAGAAACGCCTGCCATTGGTGCAAGTAAGATGGGATGTTTTATCCCTAATTGTTCTAATAAAGACATACTTAAGCTCCTTGAGTTTTAAGTTACTTTGCCCAAGCCAATTGGAATAAGCAAATTATGTTCGGTATTTATTATAAAAATATAATTCAAATACACCTTTAGAGTGTAGCTTATTTTATAGAGGCTTAGATCACATCGGAGTGACTTGAAACAGAGAACCAATCCAGCTTGAGAACGCCATTGCGATAATTCCCCATACCGCCACACGGAAACTACCCTTGAGTATTGATGTACCCGCAAAATAGCTGGATAAAGCACCGAGTATGACCAGCGATAAGATACCAACGACTAAAACAATTTTTTCTAAATATGCTTCAGGGCTAAACAGAATCGACAATGTTGGAAATAAGGCCCCTATTGAAAACGATAACGCTGAAGAACCAGCAGCCTGTAATGGTCTTGCTGCAGTTGCTTCATTGATCCCAATTTCATCCCGTGCATGCGCTTCTAAGGCATCTTTTTCTGTGAGTTGAACAGCTACTTGATGCGCCAATTCGGGATCTAAACCGCGTTGAATATAAATGTGAGTCAGTTCTTTAAGCTCTAAGTGTGGGTTTTTTTCTAATTCACGAGCTTCGACTTTTAAATCCGCTGCTTCGATATCTGATTGGGATTTAACGGAGATATATTCACCAGCGGCCATTGAGGTTGCACCTGAAATCAATCCCGCAATACAGGTAATCAATAGCGTGTGACTAGACGCACCACTTGCTGCCATTCCCATCACTAAACTGGTCACAGAAATGATGCCATCATTTGCACCTAAGACTGCTGCCCTTAACCAGCCTGTACGTTGTATAAAATGCTGTTCTAGGTGATGAGAATGTGGCATAAACAAAACTCCAAGTAACTGAAAGCTGATTCATTGATAATCTAAATATATGACAAATATAAAAAAGCTCCTATATTTAGGAGCTTTTTTTCAGATTAAAACTATTGGCTCGCTTTTTCTTTAACGTCCGCAGCACCTTTTTCAACAGCACCAGCTGCAGTTGCAGTGGCATCTTTAGCAGCATCAACAGTTGCATCGGCAGCATGTGCTGTTGCATCAGCGGCATGATCTACAGCAGTCGCAGTTGCATTTGCTGCATTATCCGCAGCTTTAGCAGTTGCATCAGCTGCATTTTGCGCTGCATGTTCTGCATCATGTTTTGCTTGTTCTACCGCATTTGCAGCATGTTCACCTGCGGTCGCCCCTGTTTCTGGAGCTTTATCTTTATTACAACCAACAAGTGCAATCGTTGCAATCAGACCAAGAGAGAGTAGAAGTTTATTCATTGTCTTGTACCTTTTTTAAATTAATTTTTGGCATCCAGCAGTTGGATGAAATAAATATAAACACAAAAAATAACCAAATCAAAAAATAAAATGTAAAGTTTTTATAAGATCAATTTATCTTATATCAAATAATAGTGCACAAATCTGGTTTTAATAAAAGCTTCATATAATATCAATAGACTCACTTTATATTTGAACATCCAGTATCAATAAAATAACCAATGATAAAAAGTAAGTTTTTTAATACTGTATCGTTAAAATTAAATCAAGATAAGGTTTAAGATCCACTCAATTTATGATATTAGTTATTTGAAAGTGACCTTGTTGAAAAAAATCTGACAATTTGAAGCTTTGTGGCACAATATTAGTGCTGAAAAAATTAAATTAAAAGTGAAAAAACATGTTTACAAGCCAATAAAAACAGATAGAATTGAATGTAAAATGTGAAGTATATCAAATAATTCTGTTACTGGAGAAAGTCTGAAAAACCTGTGTTTTCGGCTTTTGAAAATGCTGAATTTACAAATTAATTTATGGGGTTTTCTTGAATATGCTTGACCTAAACACATCTCGAAAAGTACCTGATGATTTTGTAGCATATGCTGAAAAACAAATCAGGCAGCTTTTGAACTCTGTCAGTGGTGTAGAGTTCATCATGTTGTGTACTTCTGATGGGTTTGAAATTGCTTTAGTCAACAAGAAAAATATTAGCAATTCTGGAAAGATTGCCGCAGTGAGTAGTTCGATTTTAGCCCTAGTGACCGCATTTGTTTCAGAAATCAATCTCGTTGGATGTCAAACAATTACCTTGGATGCTGAGAACGGAAAAGCACTTTTGACAGCCATTCCTCATCCAAAGCATCCACTGGTTTTAGTGGCGATGACCAACAAAGATATTTTATTGGGACAGATGCTCTATGAGCTCAAATCTACCTCAGAATTACTCATGAGAAATATATAGATAAGCTATTGTAGAAAATGTAACATAAGTTGCATTTTTTTGAAAAAAGAGATCTGTACTGGATTTTTTCTATCTGGTATTTGTTGAATTTTTTCGAAAGTTTTAAATAGTCAAATTAGTCATTTATTTTTTAAATTTCTATTGAATAGTTAATATTTTTTATGCTATTAAAATGAGTGTGGGAAATAATTAATTAAAATTGATTATCAAATAAAATTAAATGGGTATTCAAAAAAAGAATACTAATTTATCCATGTTAGTTAGGAATGAATATTTTTAGCTAAATAGTAAAGTGTTTTAGTAAAGCAAAATAAAAATTGAATTACTAAAGCGAACAACAATGTTGAAAGAAACGGGGATGCTCATGGCTCGTATTACACTAGATCAATTAACTGATATCGATGGTTTCGTTTGTGCTGCATTAGTAGATAGCGAAAGTGGTTTATCTTTAGCGACTGCAGGTGCAGGTTTAGACTTAGAATTAGCAGCAGCAGGTAATACTGAAGTTGTTCGTGCTAAGCGTAAAGTAGCAAAAGCACTGAAATTAGATGATGTAATTGAAGATATTTTAATTACATTAGGTAAACAGTATCATTTGATTCGTCCACTTGATTCAAATGAAAACTTGTTCCTTTATCTTGTTTTAGATCGTTCTAAATCAAACTTAGCAATGGCTCGCCACGAGTTAAAAGCATTTGAAAAAGGCTTAGACTTTTCTTAATTTAAAAATTGAAAAGCATAAAAAACTCGTCTACGGACGAGTTTTTTCTTTGGCTATCCTGTATAACATAGATATCGTATTTAGAGTGTTGAGTGTAGATGTTAAAAGCTGGAATTTATAAACATTATAAAGGTAATTTATACCAAGTCTTTCATGTCGCAACACACAGTGAAACCCGTGAAAAAGTTGTGGTTTACCAATGTTTATATGATGATTATTCAATCTGGGTTCGACCTTATGAAATGTTTTGTGAGCAAGTCACATTAGAAAATGGTCAAGTCCAAGCGAGATTTGAATTTTTACATGAGGTTTGAATTGTACTTGCTAGATTTTACCGTATGATAAAGTCACGAAATAAACCGTAACGATGTAACTTGTCAAAAGCTATATATTGTCATAGCAATGACGTAAATGATTGAAATAATAACAATGATAGTGAAAAGGAAGATCTAAACATGAGTTTAAGTAACCCATTTTTGCAACGATTGAATGAACTATATCAATCCTTTATTAAGTTTGATGCTACACAGTGTGATCGTATTAAACGCTATCGAAATATCGAACCTGAATCAGCATTGTTTTTAGCCATGCAAGTGAGAATTAAGCAGTCTAAGAAAATTTTAGAGATCGGGACATCAACAGGTTACTCTGCATTGTGGCTTGCGGATGCAGCCAAAGTGACAGGTGCGAAGGTGACAACGCTTGAGATCGATGAAAAAAGAACTCAGCAAGCGCAACTGCATGCTCAAGAGTTACACGTTGATGACGTGATCGATTTTTGGGTAGGGGATGCGCAAAAATACTTAGAACAGTGTCAGGAACAATATGACTTTATTCTACTTGATGCTGAACGCAATGCTTATTTAAATTACTGGGTATATTTACAGAAGATGCTTGTAGAGCATGGTGGGGTACTGATTGTAGATAATGTGATATCACATGCTGCTGAAGTAAAGAGCTTTATCACGGAAGTTAAACGAGATGAAAGGTTTATGACCACAACCTTGTCGATTGGGTCTGGTCTGTTTGTGGTGACATTTAAAAACTAACCGAGTTTTACATCAGGGAGAAATCTCCCTGACTTTGCTCTAAAGACACAGTTCTAAAAACTATAAAATTGAAAGTCGCTTAAAATGTAAATCGTATTCTAGGTATTTATGCACGAATGCTGTTTTATCACTACATCGTAGTAAATTATTGTATATAAATTCTGGGACAGGATGGTAAAGTTCACCAGAACCATTGTTATAAAAAATTTTTAAATACCGTGAAGAAGCATTGTACTTCCAAGAAGTCACGGTAATCATTGATCCCATAAGCAACCCCTTAAACTTTTGATTGTTTTACAGAAAAATATATTCTGTATCTTTTGAAATTAGTCTATTCACTTGAAGAAATGTATAGTGGTTTTGTAAATAAAGCTGTTTATATTTTGCTAAAGATATTCATATTTTGACATTACAGATTTTGGGCAAGATAAATAAACACTTAAAAAATCATCAGTAAATGAGAAAATTGCTATTTTATTTTAGTCATTAAGAGGTGGATCATGATTCTTGCAATAGACGTTGCCTATACAGATAACTCTGCACAAGTTGCTGGTGTAGTATTTGAGTCTTGGGGGAGTTCAGTTGTATTGAATCATTACCTTATCACCATCAAACCAATTGCTGACTATGAATCAGGTCAATTTTATAAACGTGAATTACCGTGTATTTTAACGTTATTGGATTTGGTGAAAGAACCCATCGATATGATTGTGATTGATGGCTATGTCTATTTAGGCACTGAACAAACAGCAGGTTTAGGACAGCACTTATATGCTGCCTTAGCTGATAAAACCCCTGTGATTGGGGTGGCTAAAAATGAATTTAGAGGAACACCAAAGGAATTTGAAATTTTACGTGGACAAAGTGTTAAGCCATTATACGTCTCTGCCATCGGAATAGAATTAGTGCAAGCGAAACATAATGTACAGTCCATGTACGGGAAATACCGTATTCCTGAGCTACTCAAGCAAGTTGATCATTTGAGCAGAACAACGCAAAAATAATTTTTTGTTATCCTATATTTAGTGGTTTAAATGTATTATCAATTGACTCATATTTTATTTTCTATAGAACAATATTTTATAAATTTAAGGAGAAACATCGATGGATCAGTCAGCGGCTCGTCAAAAAATTTCCATTAACTATATTGAATTTATGGTGAAAGATGTCGAACAAAGTAAAAGGTTTTATCAAAACTTAGGCTGGACTTTCACCGACTTTAGCCCTGAATATTGTGAGTTTGATTCTGGGGAGATAAAAGGGGGCTTTGCTCAGTCTGATGATGTGCAAAGTTCTGGTGGTGCATTAATTGTTTTGTATAGTGCCCAATTAGAACAAAGCTTAACGTGTGTGAAAGAGGCGGGTGCAACCATCGTACAAGAGATTTTTAGTTTTCCAGGTGGACGTCGTTTTCATTTTAAAGATTTAGATGGATATGAAATTGCAATTTGGTCGCATTAAATAAAAATCTACAAACACAAAAACCTATACATAAAATCTAATGCAAAAAAACCACGCTAAAAAGCGTGGTTTTTTTATGTGTTGAGGGTCTGTTGATATTTCATAAATGGCTTGCGTTGTAGGTTAAAATTGAGCAGGCAAGGCATGAAACGAAGAGAATAGCGAGACTATTTTCGAGTTTCATAACGGAGGCTGAGATAATTTTAGCCACAACCCTTCGGGACTAGCGTGTTTTTTGCCGTTACGTCGTTACGAACTACTTATTTAGAATGACTAAATTTCGTATTTCGCGCCTAGTATCGCCTAAAAAACACACGTTGTCGCAAACATAGACGAATTGTCAACAGACCCTAATCTAATTCAAGAATTAGATTTTACCCACTAAGTCGATTGAAGGAGCAAGAGTTGCATCGCCTTCTTTCCATTTCGCTGGGCAAACTTCGCCAGGATGACCGTGAACGTATTGAGCTGCTTTAACTTTACGAAGAAGTTCAGAAGCATCACGACCAATACCACCAGCATTGATTTCGATGATTTGGATTTTACCTTCAGGATCGATAACGAAAGTACCACGGTCAGCAAGACCAGCAGATTCGATTAAAACTTCGAAGTTTTTAGCAAGAACCCAAGTTGGGTCGCCAACCATTACATATTCAATTTTTTTGATTTCTTCAGAAGAATCATGCCAAGCTTTGTGCGTGAAGTGTGTATCTGTAGAAACAGAGTAGATTTCAACGCCTAATTTTTTAAATTCAGCATAGTTGTCAGCAAGGTCACCAAGTTCTGTTGGGCAAACAAAAGTGAAGTCAGCTGGATAGAAGAAAACTACAGACCATTTACCTTTAAGATCGGCTTCTGTAACTTCGATGAATTGGCCGTTTTGGAAAGCTTGTGCTTTAAAAGGTTTAACTTCAGTATTAATTAAGCTCATCATTATCTCCATGATTGAGGTGTTTATCTAATATTTAACTAGAATAATGAATTTTAGATTATTGGGGAAATAGTATTTTTTTATCGCTAAGATCGGAAAATCAAATTAGCGTGCTCCAGATACATTTCACCAAAAACCGTTGTTTTGTCAGTATTTCATCAACTAAAGCAAATAAAGATGATGTTTGAATGACAAAGCATCCTTTTTAATCTGTTACAAACATGATGCTTCTGGGGCTATATTTCAAGGGCGATTTCTAAAAAAGATATAAAATTTATTTCAATGTATAGAATTTGTTCATATAAGATAAATTGAATTTTAACTACATCACATTTCAATGTTGTATAGCGTGGAAATGATATGGGTGGCTGCTGTTTTGTACTTAAGAATCACTTCAAGCTACCTGGTTGATGTAGATCATACAGCAATAGATTTAGGTCTATATGAATATTTGCAGCCACAGACAGTTGCTTAGTTGAGTGAGCTTTAGCAGCTTTAAAATATTATTTTTATAATACATATATAACGTAAACATGAATTCACTTTGATTGGACTATCTCTCCTGTGCTTTACAGCGTAAAATATTCCGTTCAATTTTAAGTATTAGGATAATGCATCTGTGCCAAATCAGTTAAATGTCGATCAATGGGTTATGGTACGAGATCGCCATCGTTTAAATCGACTGAAAAAAGGAAAAGATGCTCATCCTGAAAAATTCCAAGAACTGTTTGAGAAATCAAACCATCAAGTCAAAAAAAGATTAGCCAGTCTACCGACAATCAAACTCAATCAGGATCTACCGGTTACCCAGTATGCAGATAAACTGATTGAAGCGATTCGAAAGCATCAGATTATTATTGTTGCAGGGGAAACGGGTTCTGGTAAAACCACACAATTGCCACAGATCGCAATGCTTGCAGGTCGTGGCTTAACTGGGATGATTGGTCATACTCAGCCTCGACGTCTGGCAGCACGAAGTGTATCGCAACGTATTGCTGAAGAAGTTGGTGAAAAGCTGGGTGAAAGCATCAGTTTTAAAGTGCGTTTTAATGAACAAGGATCAAATGATTCAATCGTTCGCTTAATGACGGACGGTATCCTTCTTGCTGAACTTTCTAATGATCGTTATTTAAATAAATATGACACGATTATTATTGATGAAGCGCATGAGCGTTCATTAAACATTGATTTCATCATGGGCTACCTGAAGCAACTGGTAAAAAAGCGCCCTGATTTAAAAATCATTATTACTTCAGCGACATTAGATGTGAATCGCTTTAGCGAATATTTTAATGGCGCACCGATTTTTGAAGTGGAAGGACGTAGCTTTCCAGTAGAACTGCGTTATCGTCCGATTTCTGAGATGACGATCGGCGGCAGTGATGATGATGACTTTGATGATTTTGAAGAAAATTTACCACGTGCAGTGGTACAAGCTGTAGAAGAATGTTTTAAGGATGCTGAATCTAAGGGGCATCCTGAACATGCGGATATTCTTATTTTTTCAAGCACTGAACAAGAAATTCGAGAACTACAAGAGACCTTACAAAAATTTGGTCCTAAACATACGCAAATTTTACCTTTATATGCTCGTTTAGCTTTGGCCGAACAGCAGAAAATCTTTAATCCATCTGGTGGTGGGCGACGTATTATCATCGCGACCAACGTCGCTGAAACAGCGTTGACTGTACCGAATATTCGTTATGTGATCGACAGTGGCTTTGCGCGTATTTCTCGCTATAACTATCGTTCACGGGTACAGCGTTTACCGATTGAAGCGATCTCTCAAGCTGCTGCAAATCAGCGTAAAGGGCGATGTGGTCGTATTGCACCAGGTGTTTGCATTCGTTTATACAGTGAAGATGATTTTCAAAGTCGTCCAGATTTTACTGAACCCGAAATTAAACGCACCAATTTAGCATCGGTTATTTTACAGATGCAAAGTCTCGGTTTAGGTGCTGTAGAAGATTTTGATTTTATTGAGCCGCCAGACCATCGTTTGGTCAATGATGGGCGTAAGTTACTGATTGAATTAGGTGCTATCCATGAAGCGCAAAATTCAAATAATCTCCCTCAAGCGGTTGCACAAAGTGAAAGTGCGGTTTCCCAACAGGGAGCTGTAGTTGGTGCTAAAGCAAAAAACCTTGCTCAACCTGCTACTAAAAAAGCCGAACTTCAAAACAACAGTTTAACCAAAATCGGTCTACAAATGGCAAAAATGCCAATAGACCCACGCCTTGCACGGATGATTCTCGGTGGTGCTCATTTTGGTGTGCTGAATGAAGTTTTGATTATTGTTGCGGCGCTTGCAGTACAAGACCCACGCGAGCGTCCTGCCGATAAGCAAATGCAGGCGGATCAAAAACATGCATTATTTAAAGAAGCGGATTCAGATTTTCTATTTTATATTAAACTGTGGAATACACTGACTGAAAATCGTGAAACTTTGAGTGAAAGCAAAAGACGTAATTTTGCCAAACAACATTTTCTTAGCTGGCTACGTTTACGTGAGTGGAAGAAAACGCATGAACAATTACTGGATTTAGCACAGGGCTTAAAACTTTCATTCAATGAAAAGACAGCCAGTTATGAAAATTTACATCGTGCTTTATTGACAGGATTATTGTCGTTTATTGCCAATAAAACTGACGAACGTAATATTTTTATGGCAGTTCGTCAGCAAAAAGCCCGAATTTTTCCTGCATCGACCTTACATAAAACCAATACCCCATGGGTAATGGCATTTGAAATGGTCGAAACCTCACAGGTGTATTTACGCACACTGGCAAAAATTGAGCCTGAGTGGATTCTTTTAGCTGCACCTAACTTATTAAAACATCATTATTTTGAGCCACATTGGGCGAAAAAACCGGGTGTGGTCAATGCTTATGATCAGATTTCACTATTTGGGCTGATCATTGAACCGAAACGCGCCACCAATTATGAAAAAGTAGATCAGTTGGCTGCGCATGAAATTTTCTTAAGAGATGCACTAACCACAGGAAACTTGGGAACAACGCCACCATTCTTAAAACACAACCTATTAAAGCTTGAAGAAGTTGAGCGTGTGGAAGACAAACTGCGTCGTCGTGATTTGGTCGTCGATGAAGAAACCATTTATCAGTTTTATGCCGCAAAAGTGCCTACAGAAATTGCCAGCCGTCGCAGTTTTGAAGATTGGCGAGCAACAGTAGAGCCGCAGAATCCTCGTTATCTGTTTGTTGATGATGATGATTTATGGATGAATGATCGTCCAAACACGCAACAATTTCCAGATTATTTACATAATGGACAATTACGTTTAGCTGCCAGCTATCGTTTTGATCCAAGTCATGATGAAGATGGCGCAACAGTAAAAATTCCGGTACAGGCCTTAGCGCAAGTTGATGAAAATATTTGGTCTTGGGGGATTCCGGGCTGGCGTTTGGATTTAATCGAAGCGTTATTAAAAGCCTTACCAAAAGATAAACGTCGTAATTTGGTGCCGATCCCAGATACAGCCAATAAATTGATCAAAGCAGTCGATGCGCAACATTTGCATCAGCATATTTTTGAGTTTTTGGCATTTCAATTACGTGGTGAACAAATTACCAGTAAAGATTTTTCTTTTGAACGTATTGATCAGTACTTAATTCCATTTATCAAAGTAATTGATGAAAAAGGTCGCGTGATTGAAAAAGGTCGTGATCTTGCCGAACTTAAAGCACGTTGTCGTACTGAAACACACAGTCCGGTCAAACAGTTAAAAGGTGAGTTTACTACTTTCCCTGAAAGCTTTGTATTTGAGGCCTCTCAGAAGGTGACAGGGGTTGTGGTTAAACAATATCAGGCACTGGTCCCAAGCAAAGACTTTGCTAAGTTAGAGTTGAAAGATGACTCTGGTATTGTGATTCAGACTTTTAATGATCAAAGTGAAGCGATTAAGCAGCATCGTGAAGGCGTAATTCGTTTGATTCATATGCAATTGGGGGATTTGATCCGTCAATTGAAAAAGCAAATTTCCAAGCCACTGGCATTGGCATATTCACCTTTGGGCGATAAAGCACAACTTGAGCAAATGTTGGTGTACGCAACATTACAAATGGCAATTCAAGATTTACCCATTAATGCTGAAGAATTTGCGATAGTCATGGCTAATGTGAAAAAGTCATTTTTAAGTCATGGTCAGGAAGCATTAAAGCTGATCAGTGAAATTTATATTCAATGGCAGGAAATACGTCAGCAATTGCTGATGTTGGATCAAGACGTATTTGCTAAAAATATGAATGATATTGAAGATCAACTGGATTTAATGAACTTATCCAATTTTGTTTATTCAAAATCTTCCGATATTTGGCAGGAATATCCACGTTATTTAAAAGCATTGTTATTGCGTTTAGATCGATTGCCGAATAATCTAAATCGTGATGATGCTGCAATTAAAGAAGTAGATCCTTGGATGGATAAACTGTTTAAGTTTAAGTCGGATGTTCGTGTTAAAGAAGTCTACTTCATGGTTGAGGAACTACGTATTTCATTATTTTCTCAACCGATGAAAACCAAGATGCCGATTTCGTCAACCAGAATACAAAAAGTATGGGAAAAGCTTGGAATCGGTTAGAATAGAAATAATTTGAAATATTTGTGAATTTAAAAAAGGAGTTTTACATGGGCATCCGTATTACAGGTACAGGTTTGTACCATCCTGAAGAAGTGATTACCAATGAAGAATTGGTGGATTGTTTAAATGCTTATGTGGAACAATTTAACAGTGAAAATGCTGAAAAAATTGAAGCGGGTGAAGTTGTTGCCCGTCGTGGTTCAAGTGCAGAATTTATTGAAAAAGCATCAGGCGTAAAGCGTCGTTATGTCATTGAAAAATCAGGTGTCCTAGACATTAATCGCTTACGTCCCCGTTTAGAAGAACGTTCAGATGAAGAGCTTTCAATCCAAGCAGAGTGGGGCGTAATTGCAGCAAAACAAGCGATGGAAAATGCAGGCGTAACTGCAGAAGACATTGATGTGGTGATTTTGGCTTGTTCAAACTTACAACGTGCTTATCCTGCTGTTGCAATTGAAATTCAAACGGCATTGGGTATTCAGGGCTATGCCTATGACATGAATGTGGCGTGTTCAGCTGCTACATTTGGTTTAAAACAAGCCTACGATGCTGTAAAAACGGGTGCACGTCGTGTGCTATTGGTTAATGTAGAAATTACCTCGGGTCATACTGACTATCGTTCACGTGACTGTCACTTTATTTTTGGTGATGTTGCAACAGCTTCAATTATTGAAGAAACGGACAGCAAAACAGGGTTTGAAATCGTAGATACCCATTTGTTTACCCAATTCTCCAATAACATCCGAAATAATTTTGGTTTCTTAAATGGTTCAGAATTAACTTCTCGTGATGATAAGCAATTCCGTCAAGATGGCCGCAAAGTATTTAAAGAAGTGTGTCCATTGGTTGCGAAAATTATTTCTACACAATTGGAAAAGAACAGTATTCAACCTGAAAACGTAAAACGTTTTTGGTTGCATCAAGCCAATGCCAATATGAATGAATTAATTTTAAAACTCATTGTCGGCAAAGAAGTTGCAGAAGCGGATCCTGATTTGGTACCAATTATTTTAGATGAGTTTGCCAATACGTCTTCAGCAGGTGTGATCATTGCATTACATCGTAGTGCGGATCAGGTGAATGATGGCGAATATGGTGTGCTGTGTTCATTTGGTGCAGGTTATTCTGTGGGTTCAATCCTTGTGCAAAAGCATGTTGCTTAAATCATAATTTTATAAAATCTCCCTCCTTGTGCCTCGAAAAGCGCAGTTCAGCTACTTTGAAAAAAAGGGGGGGGAGATTGTCGAGGATTTAAGTTATTTTATTTGTGTAAAGCTCTTCCCTGAAAAAGGAGGGGTCATACGCTTAAGGCCAAGATCAAATAATGTTGAAAAGTATTTGTAGAGATACAGCATGACTGAAAAAACCTTGAAAATACGACACAACGCTAAATTGATTCGATTAATAAGCAGCTTACAGCGCTTTTACTTTCGTCCAACATTTTTAGGTACTGAAAATTTAGTGCCGAATAAACCAGCCATGTATGTCGGTAATCACACCATCTATGGTGTTTTAGATTCTCCAATTCTGATTGATTATTTATTTACAGAACATAAAATCGCAGTGGTCAGTTTAGCTGATCATATGCATTTTCATATTCCGATTTGGAAAGAAGTGGTTAAACGTGTCGGTGGGGTTGATGGTGTACAAGAATATGCCAAAGAAGCGATGCGACAAGGTTATTCGATTCTGGTTTTTCCAGGCGGCGGTCGAGAAGTCATTAAACGTAAAGGTGAAGCCTATCAACTGATCTGGAAGCAACGCTTTGGTTTCTTAAAGTTGGCTCAGGAATTTGGTTATGAAATTGCTCCTTTTGTGGCTTTAGGTGGTGATGAAGTTTTTGATTTAGCTTTTGATGTAAACGTGCTGCTTAAACAAAAGTGGTTTAATAAAATATTATCAAATCCCAAAATAGGTTCATTGCTTAGACAAGGTGAAGTTATTCCTTCGATTCCGAAGCATATTATTCCAAAGCGAATCCCTTTTTATTTTAAATTTATGCCACGGTTATCTATTGACCAGATAGAAAACATGGACGATATGATTGTATTTCGTGATCAATTGCAAGCGAGCATTTATACTGAAATTGAGTCGTTAAAGTCCTATCGAGCACATGACTTGGAACAAAAAACTTAGAAAAAAAACCTTAGAACAAAAAAACAACCTTTGAGATCGTATAATGTTTGAACTGCATACCAATTTTAAACAGATACTTAATCTATTCAATCTGCGAACTCAACCCATTCAAAGTATTGTGCCTTTTCTTGAAGATCCTTATTATCTCGAATTTTTAGGACAGTGTAGCGATACTGAAATTACCCCTGATATTGATTTATTTGGCTATGAAACTACGATAAAGGAAAACCAGTATTTCGCAGAGCATGTGGAAAATTTATCCCAACAACTATGGAAAATTGGTCGTACAGGTCAAGGTGATGAATGGTTTTTAGATCGGAATAGTTTTGATATTTTATTCTATGATCATGATTTAGGTATGGACTTGGATGAGAATTTAAAACGCGATCAGTTTCAGTCGATGCAAATCAACTTTTTTCAATTTTTACAATTTGCTTTACTTCTGCAAGCGCTGGAACAACACTTGGATAAAAATCCATTATCTAAGGTGGAGTTGGAGCAATTTCAAGATACCGTGAATCGCATCCATCCTGAACTTTTTTCACGTTATCCATTTGATTATTTATAAGTTATAAGCGTTACAATTGATTGATAAAATGAGTTTACTCACAATATAGAGGAATAAAAATGTATACAGCTTCATGCCTTTGTGGTGGTATTCAACTGAGAATTCATAGTGAAATCCCTCAAATATTTGTCTGTCATTGTCAGCAATGTCAAAAAGCCCAGGGTTCAGCATTTGTGGCGATTGCTCCTATTCAGACTAAAGATTTAGAGATTGTTCAAGGACAGGCATTGTTTCAAGAATATTATGCCACTGAAAATAAAAAGCGAACGTTCTGTAAAAGATGTGCATCCCCATTATTTAGTGCGCGTTTAGACCTACCTGAGGTCGTGAGATTACGTGTAGGCATTGTAAATGAGCCTGTTCAAGGCAAGATAGTTTCACATGCGTTTACTGATAACAAAGCTGCTTGGTTTGAAATTTTGGATGATGCCCCACAATTTGCTCAAGTGCTTTGTTAAAGAGTGAAGTTATATGTGAACAACAAGAATGCTGGATATTTATTGTTTAAATAAGATTTTGTGCGCTATCTTACTTATTTTTAAGTATCTGAATTTTATATTTTTATAAATAATTCAGAAATCAGTTTAAGTCATTTGTATATATAAATACCTTCTGTATAATTTTAAAAAAATACACTTTAAATGAATAGAAGGTATAAATGACAAGAATAGTCGTCGCTGCAAAACAAGACAAAATATTACTACAGGATTCTCAAGCAAAAACGGTCAGTTTAGATCAACCCGCTATTATTCAAATTGGTGTCACACAACAAGATGTGAAAACACTAGAGCGACTAGGCGATAAGCTGATTATTAGTTTAAATAATGGTGAGCAAATTGTTTTAGAGGGCTTTTTTCAAGCCAATTCAACCACAACGCATTCTTTAACGTTCCCCAAAGCAGATGGAAGTTTCTCACTTGCTCACTTTGATGCCAATGGAAAATTTACAGACTATAGCGGTTTGCAAAAACTCGATACTTTACTCTATGAAGGCGCCAATACTGCGGCTGTTCAACAAGTCTCTGCCTACGAAGACTCAACCCCTGAGTTTTCATTTTCAAGTCTATTTTCTTCAAGTGCAGTGAAAGCAGGTGTCGGTCTTGTTTCTGCAATTGGTTTAGGTTTGGCATTGATTGATGATGGGGGAAGTAATCAATCAAAGGGTATTACCGACATTATTGCACCGAAAACACCGACTGCAACTTTGAATGCAGAGGGTACTGAAATTAAGGGTACCGCTGAAGCGGGTGCGACTATTTATGTGATTGATAAAAACCAGAAAGTGATTGCCACAGCAGTGGTCGATAAAGATGGAAATTATTCTTTGACATTGCCAGAGGCTTTGCTAAACAACAATACTTATTATATCAATGCAAAAGACAAAGCTGGAAATGCTTCAACCTATACCTCGGTTGTTGGCACGAAAGATACCATTGCACCCAATGAGCCTCAAGGGCAGTTAAATGAGCAAGGAAATATTGTTACTGGTAAAGCAGAAGCGAATGCCACAATTAATGTGTATGACTCAGCAGGTCAACTGATTGGTACTGCAAAAGCCAATGCGCAGGGACAATTTTCTGTTGCCATTTCTCCTGCTTTAACCGCAGGCCAGATCGGTACAGTCGAAGCAATTGATGCATCTGGAAATAAATCAGAAAAACATAATATTGAAGTGGGTAAAGATACTATCGCACCTGATCAACCCAAGTTTGAGGTGTCTAAAGAGGGGACCTCAATACACGGAACAGCAGAAGCAAATGCTAAAGTGATTATTCAAGACTCAACAGGTGCGGTGATTGCAACGGGTACTGTAGACGCCAATGGTAAATTCAATATCACTATTTCTCCTGCTTTAGATACAAGCAAGACTGGCAAAATTATTATTGAAGATGCTGCAGGAAATAAGTCGAGTGCTGTAGAAATTAAAGCAGGACAAGATGTTTTAGCACCAGATAAACCCGTGGCCAATTTAAATGCTGAAGGTACTGTGATCACGGGTACCGCTGAAGCAAACTCTAAAATTTTAGTCTATGACAGTGCAAATAAATTATTAGGCACAGCAACAACGGATGCAAACGGAAATTATTCTGTCACGCTTTCAACAGCATTGACTGAAGCAAAAGTTGGCAGTGTATATGCAACAGATGCAGCTGGAAATCAGTCAGTGCTTAGCTCTGTAACAGGTACCAAAGATGTAACCGCGCCTGCAAGTCCAAAAATCACAGATGTGGTTGATGATGTGGGGACAACTGTAGGTTCTGTTGCTGCAAATGGGACGACAGATGACAAGCGCCCTGTGATTTCAGGAACCGGAGAAGCTGGGGCAACTTTGATTATTTATGATAATAATCAGGCAATTGGAAAGGTCACAGTCGGTGCAGATAGTAAATGGTCATTTAGTTTTACTTATGATTTAACTCTGGGGAGTCACAGTATTACTACTGTACAAACGGATAAAGCAGGGAATACCAGTTTAGTGAGTGATGCTCGAACATTTACTGTAGTCGAAATCGCCGCAAAAATGGCAGTTTTTGATGAAGCCTTGGCTTTTCATGCTGATTTAGCTAATTCGAATATTGATTCAGTTAAAAGTGCTGATGCGATTGGGTCAGGTGTTTTAAATTTTGAGCCAGAAAGTAGCGCTCAAGTATTAGGGCAATCGACACCAATAGAAAATCAATTTTCGCTGCTCAATTCAAATGTTTCATATTTAGATCATACGCCTATAGCTGGCAGCTCAGCTATTCTCAGTACAAGCATAACCACTGTACTGCAAGATGTGCTTGAGAATACCAAGACAGGCAATATGGATTCTCATGGAAGCACGACCATTTCAGTCGATGAATTGTTAGCAAAGGCTTCAGTCAATGATTTAACTGCAAATCAGATTGATGATGTGCTTGCTCGAACAATTGATCAAAGTGCTACATCCGTTGTCGATGATGCTAAAAATACTGAATTGGTCGCTTTCAATAAAGCCGAAAATCTATCAGCGCAAGATATACCTGTATTGCAATCTGATCTGATCAAAGACTTGTTTGATCCACAATTACTGACCTTTTGATTGAAAATAACCAGATAAGCACCTACGGGTGCTTTTATGGAAACCAGATTTTATAGCGCTGGTTTAGCTTAAAATTGATGCATAAGGCTTTCAAATAAACGCTGAATAATTTTATTCAGCGTTTATATTTTTATCTAAAACGTGAACTTATACATATAAAATACCCAATTTCAGGTATATCTCTATATTTCCCCATTTGATCTAATGATTGATATTTGATCAAAAACTAGATTTGGGGATTATCATGAACAAAATTTATAAAGTTATTTGGAATTCACAACTTAGGTGCTGGCAAGCTGTTTCAGAATTGGCAAAAAATCATAGCACTTCACAAAGTACTGTGGATCATAAAAACGCGCTGACGGGCACTGTTCAAAAAGTATCTAGGATAAATTTAATCCGATTGGCTTTTTGGGGGCTAGCTTTATTGCCATTATCTATTTATGCCGCAATTTCTAATACGGAACTGCCTACAGGCGCCAATATCACTCAAGGTTCAGCCAATATTTCCCAAAATGGCAACGTTTTAAATATTCATCAGAATAGTCAAAATCTTTCGACCAACTGGAATACTTTTAATATTGGTAAAGATGCGACGGTTAATTTTAATCAGCAAAACCAGTCATCTATAGCCATTAATCGGGTTTTGGATAGCAATGCATCGCAGATTATGGGGCGATTAAATGCCAATGGACAGGTGTTTTTACTCAATCCAAATGGTGTGGTTTTTTCTAAGACGGCTCAAGTGAATGTTGGTGGTTTGGTTGCTTCAACTTTAAGTTTGAATGATGCGGATATTCAAAATGGCAAATATACTTTAAAAGCCAATGCCAATAGCACAGCAACGATAGAAAATAACGGTACTATTCAAACTTTATTAGGTGGAACTGTTGCGCTGATTGCGCCCAATGTTAAAAATACCGGCTCTATTGTGACACCAAATGGCGTTACTCATCTCACCGCTGCCAGTCAAGTCACTCTTGCTTTACAGGATGGTTCACTGACCCAGTACCAAGTTGATCAAGGGGTATTCAAAGGTTTAGTAGACAATGGCGGTGCAATCCTTGCCGATAATGGGGCTGTATATTTAACTGCAAAAGCCAAAGACAGTTTAAGTAAAGCCGTGGTCAATCATAGTGGGATTATTGAAGCCAATCGCTTAAGCCAAAATGCCAAAGGTGAAATCATTTTGTTAGGTGATATGCAAAATGGTGAAACAAATGTCAGTGGTCTGCTTAAAGCTGAAGGGAAAAATGGTCAAGATGGTGGGTTTATTGAAACCTCCGCAGCTCAAGTAAAGATTGAGAATAGTACGGTGGTGTCCTCTCATTCTGAGGGCGGGAAAATCGGAAACTGGTTGATCGACCCTACCGATTTCAGTATTAATTCGGGTAATGCATCAGCAAGCAGTAGCGGCATAGGCGCAACCACTTTAGCAAGCAGTCTTGCAACCAGTAATGTCATATTGCTAACCAGCACTACGGGTAACCAGAAGGGTGATATCAATGTTAATGCTGATGTGACTTGGGGGAGTGCGAACAGCCTGACTTTAAATGCACAAAATGACATCAACATTAATGCCAACATCACAGCGACCAATAATAGTGGCAAACTTAATTTGATATATGGACAAAACACGGCCAATACCAGCGCAAATTATTATATTAACAATGGTGCAAAAATAAACTTAAAGGCTGGGCAGAATTTTAGTACCCAAAAAGGAACGGCTGCTACTATTAACTATCAAGTCATTACGGCTTTGGGCGCACAGGGTTCGACTACAAGTCAAGATTTACAAGGGATCAACGGGAACCTGAGTGGTAATTATGTGTTGGGTGCAGACATAGATGCCAGCAGTACATGGCAGTGGAATGGTTATACCGGATTCGACCCAATTGGCTTTTATAATGCAAATTTGAGTCCAACGGATCTCTCACAGCAGGCTTTTCGTGGACGGTTTGATGGATTAGGTCATGCGATTAGTGGATTAAGTATTGAGTCTATGTATCAGGGGATTGGACTGTTTGCGATTACGCATCAGGATACACTTATACAAAATGTTGGATTGAATAATATAAGTTATTCAGGTTATGGGAAAACAGGCGGGATCGTGGGGATTAATCTTGGCACGATTAATAATGTTTATGTCAATGCAGGCTTAGTCACAGGTAATACAGAGCAATATGGCGGATTGGTGGGCTGGAACTATAATTCAGGAAATATCTTAAACTCTTATGCAAATGTAACTGTAAAAGGAAAATATTCGAATAATAATTATATTGGCGGTCTGGTTGGTTATAGTGATGGTGTTGTAAGTTCTTCTTTTGCAACAGGCGCAGTGACAGGAAATAATTATGTTGGCGGTTTAATTGGTGGCATATCAGGACAAATTAACAATTCTTATGCAACAGGTACTGTTATTGGAAGTCAGTATGTTGGAGGATTGGTTGGGTTCAATGGTGGAAGTGTTGATAAAAACTATTCGTCAGGAAGTGTAACTGGGAATACTTTTGTTGGTGGTCTCGTTGGTGGTGGTAATGGTACAACTACAAATAGTTTCTGGAACACCAGTACTTCTGGAAGAACAAACAGTGCTGGTGGTGTAGGAAAAACCACAACAGAACTTCAGCAAATTTCTACTTTTGCAGGTTGGGATATTGATGATGCAGGTGGTACAGGAAAAGTTTGGCGTATTTATGAAGGACGATCTGCGCCATTACTACGTCATTTCCTAAAACCCTTGGTCACAGAAATTGTCGCTAATTTTTCTGGCAAAACTTATGATGGATCGATTGCTTCTGGAACGCTGGCTTCAGGTCTGAATTATAAAACAACCAGTAAAAATGCGGGAGTTTATAGTTTAAATGATGGTTCAATCCTGATTACTGGTGTTCCAATCGCAGCAAATACAACTCAGTTTGGCGATGATGTAATTTACAAAGAAAATGGGGGTTCAGGCTCATTAACAATAGCAAAAAGAGATTTAAATATTAATGGCTTGAGCGTTGCTGACAAAGTCTATGATACATCAAAAGTAGCAACATTATCGGGTACTGCGGGAGTGACAGCGTTGTCAGGTGACTCTGTGACACTTTCCGGTACTGGATCTGGATTGTTTGCTGATAAAAATGTGGGTAATAATAAAAATGTGATTGCGTCGGGTTATACGCTGACTGGAACAGATGCTTTAAATTACAACTTGCTACAGCCGACAAATCTTAAAGCCAGTATAACGCCTGCAGTTTTAACCATTAATGGAATAAGTGTTGCAGATAAAACTTATGATGGCTTGTTCAATGCGACCTTAAATGGCACTGCTTCAGTCAATCCATTTGCTGGAGATTTTGTTTCATTGATTGGTAGTGGTATAGGAACATTTACAGATAAGAATGCCGGGATCAGGTCTGTGATCGTAACAGGCTATAACTTAACAGGTGCGGATGCAGGAAATTATACTTTTAGTCAGCCTATAGGTTTAAGCGCCACAATTCATAAAGCACAAGCCATTGTAACGGCCAATAGTTTAAATACGGTCTATAACGGTAAAGATCAAACAGCATCAGGCTTTAGCGTTTCTGGTTTGGTGAATGGTGAAACAGAATCTGTACTGACAGCTGTTTCCGCCTCAACCACTGCTAAGGATGCAGGCAGTTATACCAATAAAGCCAGTGGCCTAGATAAAAACTATAATCTTAGTTTTATTGATGGTTCATTGAATATCGCGAAGGCTAAAGCCATTGTGACTGCCAATAGTTTAAATACGGTCTATAACGGTAAAGATCAAACAGCTGCTGGCTTTAGTGCAACAGGCTTGGTCAATGGCGAAACTACAACTGTATTGTCAGGTGTTTCAGCAACGGTGACTGCTAAAGATGCCGGTCACTATACCAATACCGCAACAGGTATAGATAAAAACTATGAGCTAAGTTTTGTTGATGGTTCCTTAGATATCGCCAAAGCGAAAGCCACCGTCACCGCCAATAGCGTATCAACCACCTATAACGGTAAAGATCAAACGGCTGCTGGTTTTAGTGCGACAGGTTTAGTCAATGGTGAAGACACATCGGTACTCACAGGCGTTACAGCATCAGTAACAGGTAAAGATGCAGGTCAGTACACCAATACCGCCACAGGTATAGACAAGAACTATGAGCTAAGTTTTGTTAATGGCTCTTTGGATATCGCCAAAGCTAAAGCCACCGTAACCGCCAATAGCGTATCAACCACCTATAATGGTAAAGATCAAACAGCTGCTGGCTTTAGTGCAACAGGTTTGGTGAATGGTGAAGATACATCGGTACTCTCAGGTGTAAGCGCATCGGTGACTGCTAAAGATGCAGGCAAATACAACAACACAGTAACAGGTGTAGACAAGAACTATGATCTGACGCTTATTGATGGCTCATTAGATATTGCTAAAGCTAAAGCGACAGTAACTGCCAATAGCGTATCAACCACCTATAACGGTAAAGATCAAACGGCTACTGGCTTTAGTGCGAAAGGCTTAGTCAATGGTGAAACTATAACTGTATTGTCTGGTGTTTCGGCAACTGTCACAGGCAAAGATGCGGGCAAATACACCAACACAGTAACAGGTGTAGACAAGAACTATGATCTGACGCTTATTGATGGCTCTTTGGATATTGCGAAAGCTAAAGCCACTGTAACAGCCAATAGTGTATCAACCACCTATAACGGTAAAGATCAAACAGCTGCTGGCTTTAGTGCGACAGGTTTGGTCAATGGCGAAACCGAATCGGTATTGTCAGGGGTAAGTGCAACGGTGACTGCTAAAGATGCGGGTCAATATACCAACACAGTAACAGGTGTAGACAAGAATTATGATCTTAGTTTTATTGATGGATCGTTGGATATTGCTAAGGCTAAAGCCACTGTCACCGCCAATAGTGTATCAACTACTTATAACGGTAAAGACCAAACGGCTGCTGGCTTTACTGCAACAGGCTTGGTCAATGGTGAAACCGAATCAGTCTTATCAGGTGTAATTGCAACTGTGACTGCTAAAGATGCAGGTCAATATACCAATACGGCAACGGGTCTAGACAAGAACTATGAGCTAAGCTTTGTTGATGGCTCTTTAGATATCGCGAAGGCTAAAGCCACCGTAACAGCCAATAGTGTATCAACTACTTATAACGGTAAAGATCAAACGGCTGCTGGCTTTACTGCAACAGGCTTGGTCAATGGTGAAACTGAATCTGTATTATCAGGTGTAACTGCAACGGTGACTGCTAAAGATGCTGGCAAATATACCAATAGTGCAACAGGTCTAGATAAAAACTATGAGCTAAGCTTTGTTGATGGCTCTTTGGATATCGCCAAAGCCAAAGCAACCGTGACTGCCAATAGTGTATCAACCACCTATAACGGTAAAGATCTAACAGCTGCTGGCTTTACTGCGACAGGTTTGGTTAATGGCGAAACAGAATCAGTACTATCAGGTGTAACTGCAACGGTGACTGCTAAAGATGCAGGCAAATACAACAACACAGTAATAGGTGTAGACAAGAACTATGATCTGACGCTTATTGATGGCTCATTAGATATTGCTAAAGCTAAAGCGACAGTGACAGCCAATAGTTTAAATACCGTCTATAACGGTAAAGATCAGACAGCTGCTGGCTTTAGTGCAATAGGTTTGGTCAATGGTGAAACTGAATCTGTACTCTCAGGTGTAAGTGCAACGGTTACCGCTAAAGATGCTGGCAAATACATCAATACCGCAACGGGTCTAGACAAGAATTATGAGTTAAGTTTTGTTGATGGTTCTTTGGATATCGCCAAAGCGAAAGCCACCGTAACCGCCAATAGCATATCAACCACCTACAATGGCAAAGATCAAACGGCCGCTGGCTTTAGTGCAACAGGCTTGGTCAATGGTGAAACTACAACTGTATTGTCAGGTGTTTCGGCAACTGTCACAGGCAAAGATGCAGGCAAATACACCAACACAGTAACAGGTGTAGATAAGAACTATGATCTGACGCTTATTGATGGCTCATTAGATATTGCGAAAGCTAAAGCGACAGTAACTGCCAATAGCGTATCAACCACCTATAACGGTAAAGATCAAACGGCTGTTGGCTTTAGTGCAACAGGCTTGGTCAATGGCGAAACTACAACTGTATTGTCAGATGTTTCGGCAACTGTCACAGGTAAAGATGCTGGTAGTTATGCTAATACAGCCACAGGTATAGATAAGAACTATGAGCTCAGTTTTGTTAATGGCTCTTTGGATATCGCCAAAGCTAAAGCAACAGTAACAGCCAATAGTGTATCAACCACCTATAACGGTAAAGATCAGACAGCTGCTGGCTTTAGTGCAATAGGTTTGGTCAATGGTGAAACTGAATCTGTACTCTCAGGTGTAAGTGCAACGGTTACCGCTAAAGATGCTGGCAAATACATCAATACCGCAACGGGTCTAGACAAGAATTATGAGTTAAGTTTTGTTGATGGTTCTTTGGATATCGCCAAAGCGAAAGCCACCGTAACCGCCAATAGCATATCAACCACTTACAATGGCAAAGATCAAACGGCCGCTGGCTTTACTGCAACAGGTTTAGTCAATGGTGAAACTGAATCCGTACTCTCAGGTGTAAATGCTACAGTTACTGCTAAAGATGCAGGTCAATACACCAATACCGCAACAGGTCTAGATAAGAATTATGATTTAAGCTTTGTTGATGGGGCTTTAGATATCGCCAAAGCTAAAGCCACCGTAACTGCCAATAGCGTATCAACTATTTATAATGGTAAAGATCAAACAGCTGCTGGCTTTACTGCAACAGGCTTAGTCAATGGTGAAACAGAATCAGTATTATCAGGCGTAAGCGCAACGGTGACTGCTAAAGATGCAGGCAAATACAACAATACAGTAACAGGTGTAGACAAGAACTATGATCTAACGCTTATTGATGGCTCTTTGGATATTGCGAAAGCTAAAGCCACTGTAACAGCCAATAGTGTATCAACCACCTATAACGGTAAAGATCAAACAGCTGCTGGCTTTAGTGCTATAGGTTTAGTCAATGGTGAAACTGAATCGGTATTGTCAGGCGTAACTGCAACAGTGACTGCTAAAGATGCAGGCAAATACACCAATACTGCAACAGGTCTAGATAAAAACTATGAGCTTAGCTTTGTTGATGGTTCCTTAGATATCGCTAAAGCCAAAGCAACTGTAACCGCCAATAGTTTAAATACGGTTTATAACGGTAAAGATCAAACGGCTGCTGGCTTTACTGCAACAGGTTTGGTGAATGGTGAAACGGATTCAGTACTCTCAGGTGTCAGTGCAACGGTTACCGCTAAAGATGCCGGTCAATACACCAACAAGGCAACGGGGCTAGATAAAAACTACGAGCTAAGCTTTGTTGATGGCTCATTAGATATCGGCAAAGCCAAAGCGACTGTGACCGCCAATAGTTTAAATACAGTCTATAACGGTAAGGATCAAACTGCTGCTGGTTTTACTGCAACAGGCTTGGTCAATGGTGAAACTGAATCTGTATTGTCGGGTGTAAGTGCAACGGTGACTGCTAAAGATGCAGGCAAATATGTTAACACCGCAACAGGTCTAGATAAGAATTATGATTTAAGCTTTATTGATGGTTCGTTAGATATTGCCAAAGCGAAAGCCATTGTTACTGCCAATAGTGTATCAACCACCTATAACGGTAAAGATCAAACTGCTGCTGGTTTTAGTGCAACAGGTTTGGTCAATGGTGAAACGGATTCAGTACTCTCAGGTGTAACTGCAACGGTTACCGCCAAAGATGCTGGCCAATATACCAATACGGCAGCAGGTATAGATAAAAACTACGAGCTAAGTTTTGTTGATGGTTCATTAGATATTGCCAAAGCTAAAGCCATTGTTACTGCCAATAGTGTATCAACTACCTATAACGGTAAAGACCAAACGGCTGCTGGTTTTAGTGCGACTGGTTTGGTCAATGGCGAAACCGAATCGGTATTGTCAGGTGTTTCGGCAACAGTTACCGCTAAAGATGCAGGTCAATACACCAATACCGCAACAGGTCTAGATAAGAATTATGATTTAAGCTTTGTTGATGGGGCTTTAGATATTGTCAAAGCTAAAGCCACCGTAACTGCCAATAGCGTATCAACTATTTATAATGGTAAAGATCAAACTGCTGCTGGCTTTACTGCAACAGGTTTGGTCAATGGTGAAACTGAATCTGTACTATCTGGCGTTTCAGCAACAGTTACCGCTAAAGATGCTGGTCAATACACCAATACCGCAACGGGTCTAGACAAGAACTACGAGCTAAGCTTTGTGGATGGTTCATTAGATATCGCCAAAGCTAAAATTAACCAAGTGACAGGCATTACCGCCAATAATCGTATTTATGATGCAACCACCAACGCATCATTCAATACTGGATCAGCACAATTCACTGGTATGGTTGCAGGCGATGAATTGAAAGTTGCTTCAGCAACAGGACAATTCAGTGATAAAAATGTGGGTATAGCAAAACAAGTCTCGATTCAGGGTGTCAGTTTAAGTGGTGCAGATGCACATAACTACGAGTTGGTGAATAACACTGCACAAACTACGGCAGATATTCGCCAAGCCAATATTCAAAACATCGCTGGAATTACGGCCAACAATCGTACTTATAATGGGTTAACTGCCGCTGAGCTTAATCTCAGCAACGCACAATTCAACGGTATCTACGCTGGGGACAATTTAAACGTTGCAACAGCAACAGGACAATTTGACAGTGCGACCACAGGGCAAGCAAAAAATGTATCGATTACAGGTTTAAGTCTAGGTGGCTTAGATGCTCAAAACTACAAACTTGTGGATACCACCGCTGTGACCACAGCTGATATTTATCTGTTAACCCCTGCAGCGTATTTACAAGCCATACAATTCAAACGACCTCGTTATTTGCCTGAAACCAATAACGTCTTAAATACAGTTGATTTAGATGTACGCCAAGGTGGAGTTAACACTACAGGTATTCAAATTTTGGCAGGGGAGCACTAATTGATGAAACAACAACATAATATATTGGCAATATCTGTAGCTGCTTGTCTGATGCTTTTGACCAGCAGTAACTATGCAGCGCCAGCACCTAATGCGGGTCAACTGTTACAACAACAGCAACAAGGACAAAGTCTTGAACCACAGGCTGCTGTTCAGGTAGAAAGTTTAGCAAGTAATAACGTACCTAATTCACCTGATATACAAATTCCTGTACGCAAAATTGAAATCACTGGAAATAGTCGTTTTAGCACAGCGCAATTGCATCACTTAGTGGCGGATGCCGAAGGTAAACAACTGAGTCCTCAGCAACTCTGGCAAGTTGCCCAAAAGATTACCACTTACTACCAACAACAGGGCTATGCATATAGCCGAGCTTATCTGCCTCAGCAGAATCTAAGTCAGGGCGTAGTACGTATCAATGTACTCGAAGCGTATTATGATCAAACTCAGATTGATAATCAAAGTCGAACGCAAAACTGGCTGATTGAACAAACCGTTGCGCCACTTAAACAAGGTGAGCGCATCAACAGTGACCAGATGCAACAACAACTCAAACTGCTCAATCGTTTAAATGGGGTCAATACCCGAAATGTTTTGACCCCTGGTGCAACAGTCGGAAGTAGCCAACTCAATGTTGAAGTACAAAATGCAGCCATGTTGAATGGTTATATTGGCGCAGATAACTTTGGTAATCGTTATACCAGTCAAGTGCGTGGAACCGCTGGAATTTCTGCCAACAACCTTGCCGGCTTAGGTGATGAACTAAGCTTAGATGTGATGACTGCAGGCAAACGCATGAACTACGGGCGCGTGGGTTATGCCTTTACCTTTACAGGAATGGGTACTCGGGCAGGCGCAAGTTATTCTTATCTAGATTATGAACTTGGAAAAGAGCTAAAAAACATTGGCGCAGAAGGGAGTGCTGCACAAAGTAGTGTATTCATTAGCCAACCTGCCTTATTGACCAACAATGCAGAAGTCCTTCTCAGCTTACAATATGATCATAAACAACTGAAAGATGATATTCAGCTCAATCAATATTACAAACATCGAAATATTGATGTGGTGACTGCCCGACTGGATGGCTCGCAGTTTGATCAATTCTTGGGTGGAGGTTTAACCCAATATGGTGCTTCAACTAGTTATGGTCGTGTGAAATTTAAAAATGATGATGCCGCTGCTTTAGATGCGCAAACAGCGAAGACAGCTGGAGACTACTATAGTGCTACATTGAATCTGTCACGCTTACAAAACCTAAGCAATAAGGGCACGCAAGGATATTTGGGAATTTATGGACAATACAGTCCTTATAATCTAGACAGTGCAGAGCAATATCTAGGTGGTGGTCCATTTAATGTGCGTGGTTATGAATCGAGTCAATTTGCAGGCTCTACAGGTTATTTGGCCACGGCAGAACTGAGACAAAGTTTATTTGCCGATGCAAAGCATCAGCTAACAGCGAAAGTATTTATCGATACAGCAGAAGTCACGTTAAATGCTAAGCGTTGGGCAGGTGTGACAGGCGATAATCAAGTTCAAATCAGTAGTGCAGGTTTAGGTTTGAACTGGACGAGTGCGTGGAATATTCAAGCCAATGCAGAAGTTGCCTTTCCAATTGGAAATACGCCAGAGCAGTTGCAAGACCGCGATAATCACCAGTACTGGTTGAGTTTAAGAAAGACTTTCTAATTTGATTGAATAAATAAGGAGGCTTTTGCCTCCTTATTTATGTCGCCACGCGATAGCAAAACGCTGTATGGTTAAACTCAATTTATTTGAGTAACGAAAAACTCCCTCCTTTAAAAAAGGTGAGAAGTATTAACTTTGCATGGGGGAGGATTCAAACAATCTGAGTAAAAACTTAGCAAAAGGGATTTAAAAACCTAGCTGATGAGAATAAAACTTACACAGCCACACTTTACATTTAAAGTTTAAATTCTTTTGCGTAGACGAAGTCAAACCTTGCGCTGCAAACAAAGCCGATTAATATTCGTTGGGTGACCGCTACACCATCTATGATTAAATGATGCAAAAGCAAAATGAGTAAATTGATATAAGTTGGAATGCCATTGATGAGTAATGGATATTTTTATCATGATTATTTGTATAGGCTTGTATATACAAATAACATCGACTCAAGCTACAATGATTTAGAATATTTTGTATGAGTTTTAGCCAATGTCAAGAGCGTCAAAGCACAATGATCTAGACTTATCTCTAGAAGAAGATAGTCCTGTTCCTTTGTATTTGCGCGTGAAGCAAATGATTTCACAAAAAATTTATGAAGGAACCTGGACTGTAAATAAAAAAATTCCTTCAGAAAGTGAGTTGGTGAATTTACTAGGCTGTAGTCGTATGACAGTCAATCGGGCATTGCGCGAACTGACCAGTGAAGGCTTATTAGTCCGTATACAAGGTGTAGGGTCTTTTGTCGCTGAAGGACAAGGTCGTACAGCATTATTTCATGTGAACAATATTGCAGAAGAAATTATTGCGAGAAATCATAAACATCATGCTGAAGTATTGGTACTTGAACAAATTCAAGCCAATGAAGAACAAAGTCGGTTAATGCAAATTCGAGAAGGACAACGCTTATTTCACTCGATCATTGTGCATTATGAAAATGATGTGCCTGTGCAGATCGAAGATCGTTTAGTTGATCCCGTACTGATTCCAGATTATTTGGCACAAGATTTTAAAACTATCACGCCTAATGCTTATTTAATGTCAAAAGCACCTGTTACTGAAGGTGAGCATGTGGTTACTGCGATTCTTGCTTCAGCACAAGAATGTAAATGGCTAAAAATCAATAAAACAGAACCTTGTTTATTGATCCGTCGTAGAACATGGTCCAATAAACAACTGATCTCAAGTGCAAGGCTGATTTATCCTGGCAGTCGCTATTATTTGGAAGGTAAATTTACCCAATGATTGAGCTTTTAAAAGCCAGCCATTACAAAAAAATGCGATGGAAAAATGGCGAAGGCTATACGCTTGAAATCGCCCGTAGTGTCGGTGAAAGCTTAGCTGAGTTTGATTGGCGGATTTCGATGGCCGATGTGAAAACATCGGGTGATTTTTCCAAGTTTAATGGGATGAATCGCTTTTTGACGGTATTGGAAGGTCAAGGTCTTTCACTGCGTATAGATGATGATTTTAAGCATTTAAAAACATTGCAGTCCGTCGAGTTTCGTGGAGACAGCGTGGTCAGTTGTGAATTGCTGGCAGGGCACATTCGCGATTTTAATTTGATTTATAATCCAAAAAAGTTTGATGCACAGTATCAGTGGATTTTCTCTCCAGAAGCCTTAGAAATACCCATATTATCTGACGTGATGTTTATTTTTAATCAGAGTGTTGAGGTGTTAGTTATCGAAATTGGTCAACAGATTTTTCATTTGGAACATCAGGACAGTCTTAAACTCGAAGATGAAAAATCATTAAAGACAATCATTTTAAATCAGCAATTTTTAAAGCAAACTTGTCTAATACAACTCACAAAAATCTAAATTTTATTGATTTTACTTAAACGCATACAACCTTAAGTTGTCTGCGTTTTTTTGTTTTCATGAAAAATAAATCTATTTATTTTATATGTTTATAAATTTTTTTTAAAATAATTTAAAAAGCATCTTTTCAATATTAAAGATTTGTGTAGTATATGGATGTATATACAAGTTAGTACATTGCTATACAGTGAATGCAGTTTAATTTGCTGGTTTAAACTCAAAGGAAGGAGTCCTATTGTGACAACAACGACAACAAAATTTCGTGATGTAGAAATTCGCGCACCTCGTGGTACTAAGCTCAATGCAAAAAGTTGGTTGACTGAAGCTCCACTGCGTATGTTGATGAATAATCTTGATCCTGATGTCGCAGAGAATCCAAAAGAGCTTGTTGTTTACGGTGGTATTGGTCGTGCTGCACGTAATTGGGAATGCTATGACAAGATTGTTGAAACGCTTAAAACTTTAGAAAATGACGAAACTTTATTGGTTCAATCAGGTAAACCCGTTGGTGTGTTCAAAACACATAAAGATGCACCACGTGTTCTTATTGCCAATTCAAACTTAGTTCCACATTGGGCAAATTGGCAACATTTTAACGAGTTAGATGCCAAAGGTTTGGCAATGTATGGTCAAATGACCGCAGGTTCTTGGATCTATATCGGCAGCCAAGGCATTGTACAAGGTACCTATGAAACTTTTGTTGAAGCTGGTCGCCAGCACTACAACGGTGACTTAACAGGTCGTTGGGTGTTGACTGCTGGTTTAGGTGGAATGGGAGGGGCTCAGCCTTTAGCTGCGACTTTGGCAGGCGCTTGCTCGCTCAATATCGAATGCCAGCAAGCCAGTATTGATTTCCGTTTACGTACACGTTATGTCGATGAGCAAGCCACAGATTTAGATGATGCTTTGGCGCGTATTGACCGTTATACCAAAGAAGGCAAGGTGATTTCGATTGCGTTACATGGCAATGCAGCTGAGATTTTACCTGAATTGGTTCGCCGTGGTGTTCATCCGGACATGGTGACGGATCAAACCAGTGCACATGATCCACTCAATGGCTATTTACCAATTGGTTGGACATGGGAAGAATATCGTCAACGTGCCAAAACTGAGCCAGAAGCAGTGGTAAAAGCTGCAAAACAATCTATGGCAAAGCATGTACAAGCGATGTTGGATTTCCAAAAAATGGGTGTTCCAACCTTTGACTATGGCAATAATATTCGTCAAATGGCGCAGGAAGAATGCGTAGAAAACGCATTTGATTTCCCAGGTTTTGTACCTGCCTATATCCGCCCATTATTCTGTCGTGGTATTGGACCATTCCGTTGGGTTGCACTTTCAGGTGACCCTGAAGATATCTATAAAACAGATGCAAAAGTTAAAGAATTGATTCCAGACGATGAACATTTACATCGTTGGTTAGACATGGCAAGAGAACGGATTAGCTTCCAAGGCTTACCAGCACGTATTTGCTGGGTTGGTTTAGGCTTGCGTGCAAAATTAGGTCTGGCATTTAACGAAATGGTACGTAGTGGTGAGCTTTCAGCACCAATCGTCATAGGTCGCGATCATTTAGACTCAGGCTCAGTTTCCAGTCCAAACCGTGAAACTGAAGCAATGCAAGATGGTTCTGATGCTGTATCTGATTGGCCATTGCTGAATGCTTTACTTAATACAGCAGGTGGTGCGACTTGGGTTTCATTACATCACGGTGGTGGTGTAGGAATGGGCTTCTCTCAACACTCAGGTGTCGTGATTGTTTGTGATGGTACGGATGAAGCAGCAGCACGTATTGCTCGTGTGTTGACCAATGACCCAGCAACAGGCGTAATGCGTCATGCAGATGCTGGTTATGATATCGCCGTTGAATGTGCCAAAGCGCAAGGTTTGAACTTGCCGATGATCACCAAATAAAAGACATGGACATTACGATGCTTTTTGCAATTGTGTAAGCGGCATCGTAAGAGAACAATATAGCGCAAAACAGGACGTCAAAATGGAACTCTTAATTCAACCAGGCAAGCTCACACTCGCAGATCTTCGCCAAGCGTATTTAAATCCAATTAAAGTTAAACTGGATGACAGTGCTTATGCTGGCATCAATGCAAGTGTTGCGTGTGTCGAAAAAATTGTGAATGAAGGACGCACAGCTTACGGAATCAATACTGGTTTTGGCTTACTCGCTTCAAGTAAAATTGCCCCTGAAGACTTAGAACAATTACAACGCTCATTGGTACTTTCTCATGCCGCTGGTGTGGGCGTACCTTTAGATGATGCGATGGTTCGCTTAATTATGCTGTTAAAGGCCAATAGTTTGGCACGTGGGTTTTCTGGTATCCGTCCTAAAGTGATTGATGCAATCCTTGCCTTGATCAATGCAGAAGTCTATCCGCATATTCCATTAAAAGGTTCAGTCGGCGCTTCTGGTGACTTGGCACCCCTTGCACATATGTCTCTGGTTTTACTCGGTGAAAGTAAAGCACGCTATAAAGGGGAATGGTTACCAGCAGTTGAAGCACTTAAAATTGCAGGCTTAGAACCCATTACTTTAGCGGCCAAAGAAGGTCTGGCACTTTTAAATGGTACTCAGGTTTCAACAGCATACGCATTACGTGGTCTATTTGAAGCAGAAGATTTATTTGCTGCTGCGACCGTTTGTGGTGGATTAAGCGTTGAAGCTATGCTCGGTTCACGTGCACCATTTGATGCACGTGTCCATGAAGTTCGTGGTCAGCGTGGTCAAATTGATGTTGCCGCTGCATATCGTGACTTATTGACTGAATCAAGTGAAATTGCACATTCGCATGAGGATTGTAGCAAGGTTCAAGACCCGTATTCACTGCGTTGTCAACCTCAGGTGATGGGTGCTTGTTTAACGCAAATTCGCCAAGCAGCAGAAGTATTAGCGATTGAGTCGAATGCAGTTTCAGATAACCCATTGGTGTTTGCTGCAGAAGGTGACGTTATCTCAGCGGGGAACTTCCATGCTGAACCTGTGGCGATGGCCGCTGATAATTTGGCTTTAGCGATTGCTGAGATTGGCTCACTGTCTGAACGTCGTGTTTCGATGATGATGGATCGCCATATGTCACAGCTTCCTCCATTTTTGGTTGCCAATGGTGGGGTGAATTCGGGCTTTATGATTGCTCAAGTAACAGCCGCTGCGTTGGCCAGTGACAATAAAGCACTTGCACATCCTGCCAGTGTTGATAGTTTACCGACCTCTGCAAATCAGGAAGACCATGTTTCCATGGCGCCTAATGCAGGAAAACGCTTGTGGTATATGGCTGATAACGTTCGCGGCATTCTTGCAGTTGAGTGGTTAGGTGCATGTCAAGGACTTGATTTCCGTGAAGGATTGAAAAGCTCTCCTAAACTTGAACGTGCCCGCAAAATTCTGCGTGATCAAGTGGCGTATTACAGTGAAGATCGTTTCTTCGCGCCAGATATCGAACAAGCAAGTGAATTGCTCGCAAGTGGTTGCCTGAACGAATTGCTGATTGCGAAGCTATTACCGAGCTTGTCTGAAGTGTGATCAATAAAACGGTCACATGGAGTGACCGAATCTAACTAAATTTCCTCAAGGATTGGAGATTATAATGTCACAACACTCCACATTACAGCGGGGGTTAAACACCCGTCATATCCGCTTTTTGGCATTGGGTTCAGCGATTGGCACGGGGCTTTTCTATGGATCAGCAACGGCAATTAAAATGGCAGGTCCGTCTGTTTTAATTGCTTATATGGTTGCAGGGATTGCAATTTATATTGTGATGCGAGCATTAGGGGAAATGGCTGTTCATAACCCCGTATCAGGTTCTTTTAGTGAATATGCCTCAAATTATATTGGTCCTTTAGCTGGTTTTACCACAGGTTGGACCTACGTTTTTGAAATGATCATTGTCGCCTTGGCTGACGTGACTGCTTTCGGTATCTATATGGGGTTTTGGTACCCCGATGTGCCACGATGGATCTGGATTTTATCGCTGATTATGTTCTTAGGGGCAATTAACCTGATTCACGTTAAAGTCTTTGGTGAAGTTGAGTTCTGGCTATCCATCGTCAAGGTCAGCGCTATTGTTGCCATGATTTTGGGTGGTTTTGGTCTGATGTTCTACGGCTTTAATGCAGATCACACAGGCTTTGTACCCGGTATCCAAAACCTATGGATACATGAAGGTTTTATGCCCAATGGGATTATGGGTTTAGTTGCCTGCTTATCAGTTGTGGTATTTGCATTCGGTGGCATCGAAATCATTGGGATCACAGCGGGTGAATCACAAGATCCGAAAACGTCAATTCCGCGTGCGATTAATGCGGTTCCTGTACGTATCTTACTTTTTTATATTCTGACAATTTTTGTATTGATGTCGATTTTCCCATGGAATCAAATTGGTAGCCAAGGCAGTCCATTTGTACAAATTTTTGAAAATTTAGGCATCAAATCTGCAGCAACTGTTTTAAATATTGTGGTGATTACAGCTGCAATTTCCGCGATCAATAGTGATGTATTTGGTGCAGGACGTATGCTGTATGGTATGTCTAAGCATAAACAAGCACCTCAAGTGTTCCAGAAACTCTCACGTAATGGTGTTCCTTGGATGACTGTTGTAGTGATGGCTGGTGTGTTACTTGTCGGCGTCGTGCTTAATTATCTGATCCCCGAAAATGTATTTATTATCATCGCTTCAATTGCAACATTTGCAACGGTTTGGGTATGGTTAATGATTTTACTTTCTGAAGTGGGCATGCGCCGTAAACTGTCTAAATCAGAAATTAAAGCATTAGATTTTCCTGTGATTGGCTGGCCTTATGCACCTGCATTTGCCATTGTATTTATGCTGTTTATTTTAGCCATGATGGGATATTTCCCAGACTCAAGACCTGCACTTTATGTCGGTATAACATGGTTGGTTTTACTCTGGATTGCTTACACGATATGGGTGAAGCCCAAGCAAAATTCAGTAAAAGAAAAACCAGATCTCCAACAAAACATCGAAATGGAAAGCTGATACTGAAGCTGCTCAAAGCATGAGCAGCAAGAGGAAATGTCAATGAAAAAACTTTGGATAAATTGTCATATTGCAACCATGCAAGATGGGCAATATTCCAGTATTGAATCTGCTGCAATCGTCACTTTAGCACAACATATTCACTGGGTTGGCGCAGAAAAAGATGTTCCTGTAGATGACTATGCTGAGATCATTGACCTCAATGGCGCATGGGTGACTCCCGGTTTAATTGATTGTCATACGCATAGTGTATTTGGCGGAAATCGCAGTGTTGAGTTTGAAAAACGTTTGCAAGGTGTCAGTTATGCGGAAATCGCAGCGAGTGGTGGTGGTATTGCAAGCACTGTAAGAGCAACACGAGAAGCAAGTGAGGAACAGCTCCTTGCTTCGGCACTCAAACGTATTCGTTGTATGCTTAAAGATGGTGTAACCACCATTGAAATTAAGTCGGGATATGGTCTGGACTATAGCAATGAACGTAAAATGCTCCGTGTGATTCGTCAAGTCGCTCAAACTTTACCGATGACCGTAAAAAGTACGTGTTTGGCAGCGCATGCTTTGCCACCTGAGTATCAAGATCAAAGTGATGCTTATATTGAACATATCTGTACGGAGATGTTACCCAAACTGCATCAAGAAGGTTTAGTCGATGCTGTCGATGCTTTCTGTGAACATTTGGCATTTTCTCCTGCGCAAGTTGAACGTGTTTTTAAAGCAGCTCAGGCATTAAACCTACCTGTTAAATTACATGCAGAACAACTTTCATCTCTCGGTGGTTCAACGCTTGCTGCGCGTTACCATGCTTTATCCGCAGATCATTTGGAATACATGACCGAAGCTGATGCCAAAGCCATGGCTGCTTCAGGCACAGTTGCTGTGTTATTGCCGGGAGCATTCTATTTTCTGAGAGAAACCAAGTATCCTCCTTTAGATAGTTTGCAGCAACATGGTGTACGTATCGCATTATCCAGTGATTTAAATCCAGGAACATCGCCAGCCTTGTCATTACGCTTAATGCTGAATATGGGCAGTACATTATTCCGTTTAACACCAGAACAAGCTCTCGCAGGTGTCACAACGCATGCCGCTTATGCACTCGGCTTACAAGATACGCATGGCACATTAGAACAGGGTAAAGTGGCGGATTTTATTGCTTGGGATATTGAGCATCCTTCTGAGATTGTGTATTGGCTTGGCGGTGATTTATCAAAACGAATCATCCAACATGGAAATGAAATCTTGATCTCAGCTTGAGATTAATTTTTATAAAGTGATATTAATAATGAATCATTCATTTAAGTGGCAAGGACGACAAGATGGGGAAGGTGATGCACATCTACGTCTCCATCAAGTGATCAATACCAGTCCTCAAGCATCTTTTGCTTTTATTGGTTTTAGTTCAGATGAAGGTGTTAAACGCAACCATGGACGCTTAGGTGCAGCGGATGCACCAGATATGATTCGTGCTCAATTGGCAAATTTACCTGTGCATCAACCTGTGACCATTATCGATTTAGGCACCGTGCTTTGTGATCATGCTGAACTTGAAATAGCACAGGCGGAATTGGCGCATCAAGTCGAACGTAGTTTAAATTCCGATATGAAGCCGATTGTGTTAGGCGGTGGGCATGAAGTTGCCTTTGGCAGTTTTTCTGGTTTATTTCAATACATTCAAAATAATCATCTGAATAAGAAAATTGGCATTATTAACTTCGATGCACACTTTGATTTGCGTGAAGCTGAACAGGTCACTTCAGGCACACCTTTTTTAAATGCAGCTAAACTATCAGAACAGTTTCATCAAGAATTTAACTACATGTGTATCGGTGTTGCCAAGCATTCAAATACTAAAATTTTGTTTGACACAGCAGAGCGTTTAAACTGTAATTATATTTACGATTATGAATTAAAACTGCAAAATGTTGAAAATTTAATCTTAAGAATAAATAATTTTATTAAAAAAGTAGACTATTTGTATATTACGGTTGACCTTGATGTATTTAACGCTAGCATTGCGCCGGGTGTCAGCGCACCTGCGGTGAAAGGAATCGATTTATCTATTTTTGACCCATTATTAGAAGCCATTAAAAAAACTGGCAAGATCAAAGTTTTTGATGTGGCTGAATGTAATCCGCGGTTTGATTTGGACAACAGAACTGCCAAATTAGCCGCTTATATTATTTTTAACTACATATTTGATTGATGATTCAAGTGACTTCATCAAAAGGATAAGCAAAGTATGTCTAATTTATCTTATATCTCTCAAAATAACGGTCCATGGTCTACCTACCTCGAACAAATCGAGCGAGTTACACCGTATTTAGAACATCTGAAAGATTATGTCGACACTTTAAAGCGACCAAAGCGTGCTTTGATTGTCGATGTACCAATTGTAATGGATGATGGCACAATCCGTCATTTCGAAGGCTATCGCGTTCAACATAACTTATCGCGTGGTCCAGGTAAGGGCGGTATTCGTTACCATCCAGATGTAGATCTCAATGAAGTGATGGCACTTTCTGCATGGATGACCATTAAAACTGCGGTTTTAAATCTGCCTTTTGGCGGTGCAAAAGGTGGTGTTCGTGTTGATCCTCGTCAGCTTTCTCCACGTGAGTTAGAGCGCTTAACACGTCGTTATACCAGTGAAATTAGCCATATCATTGGCCCACAAAAAGATATTCCAGCGCCGGATGTTGGCACCAATCCCAACGTTATGGGCTGGATTATGGATACATATTCTTCGGGTCAAGGCCATACCGTAACAGGTGTTGTTACAGGTAAGCCGATTCATTTAGGTGGTTCTTTAGGACGTATTAAAGCAACGGGTCGTGGTGTATTTATTACCGGTCAACAAGTTGCCGCAAAAATTAAACTTCCTTTAGAGGGTGCACGAGTTGCTGTCCAAGGTTTTGGTAACGTTGGTAGTGAAGCTGCATATCTATTTGTCGATTCGAAATCTATTATTGTAACGATTCAAGACCATACAGGGACGATTTATAATCCTCAAGGTATTGATTTAGCCGCTTTAAAAACTTATCTAGAAAGTAATCAAGGTGTGGGTGGCTTTATTGGTGCTCAAGCGATTAGCGATGAAGATTTCTGGGATGTTGAAATGGATATTTTGATTCCTGCCGCATTGGAAGGTCAAATCACGGTTGAACGCGCACAGAAATTAACAGCGAAATTGGTACTCGAAGGTGCAAACGGTCCAACTTATCCAGAAGCAGATGATATCTTAATCCAACGTGGTATTACGGTTGTACCTGATGTGATTTGTAATGCGGGTGGTGTAACGGTCAGTTATTTTGAATGGGTTCAAGATATGTCGAGCTACTTCTGGTCGGAAGAAGAAATCAACCAAAGACTCGATAAATTAATGGTTCAAGCGATTAATGACGTATGGCAGACCTCAAATGATAAAGTATGTAGTTTAAGAACGGCTGCCTTTATTTTAGGTTGTGAGCGTATCTTAAAAGCACGTATGGAACGCGGTATTTTCCCGGGCTAATTTATTTGTTGTAAACGTGACCTTAGCGTATCTTCGCTAAGGTCATTTTTTATCTGTTTAAAACGCATTTTAACGGTCTATTTAAACAGTGAATTTTACAGAATCTATTGAATAATAATTATCTTATATAGCGTCTTGTATTGCACAGTAATAACATTTCAAAAATCTGAGTTCATCTTAGCATCAACTTTGTACTGCCTTATTTTGTATATAGATTTGTGCAGTTAATTTAGATAGTAGCAACACGCTGATCTCACGCGATATTTTGCATTACAAGCCAAGCAGTGCTCAGTATGCAATGTGATAAAAAATTCATAGGCTTAAGGCCGAATTGTATGGATAAGACTAAATATAGTCTGAATAAAATGTCTTAAATTTTGTATAGTATTTGCCTTTTTATGGTTTTAATTTCACATGAATTAAACTATAAAGTATATCTAGTATGTGAATAAATTATAGACACTTCTGCAATAAACCTTTTTAGAAAGTGGTTAAGAATATGAATAAAATATACTCAAAATACATCTATATTTTGAGCATTGGTAGCTTATGTAGCTTTGCAACTTTGTTATCAGCTGCACCGACATTGCAATACTCAAAAACCTACCAAAGCTGTATAAATACAGCAAAAACCACAGGGAACAAGCAACTGTGTATTAGTGCAGAGCATTTAGGTCAGAATGAAAGATTAAATCAGGCCGTAAAAAAACTAACATCCAAGCTTTCAACATATGAACAAAGCAGATTAGCTGATGCTCAAGTAGAGTGGCAATCTTTGCAAAATTTTAAAGATGATCAATGTGATCAAGCTGCATTTGATGATGAAAATGCAGTTAAACCTTCGGGTAAAAACTTGACCGCATTGGATTGTGACCGACAGTCGCTTGAACGTGTGGCTGAACGCGCTTATGAATTGGAACAAGGCAATGTGCGGGCTGAATATTATCTTGATCCATAATTTATGATTGCTCATGATGTCTAAAGCATCGAAGTGTTTTAAAAAAAATTTTTATTGGTTTTAGTGTAGATAAATCATCAGCGTAAGCAAAAGGAAACTTTCTTATGATCAGTAAACAACAATTGACAATCAGTACAAGCAATAACCGACAACGCCAGAGTAAGGGAGATAAACATAGAGTCGCAGGTATTTTGGCTGTATTCACATTAGGCTTATTACTCACTGGTTGTGTTTCAACACCTAATCCTGTGCAACAGGCTGCTGATAAATTGGTCGGACAACATGTAAATAAAGCGATCGGAATCTTTGGCTCACCAACTTATCGCGTCCCAGCGAGTAAATTAGGTGGCTCTGCAATGTGGGAAAATTCGATTGTTTCACAACGTGTCGTACAGCAATTTGTACAAACGGGGACTGAATATGCGGGTCAGCGTGTCGTTGGTCAAACAGGCGGGCAAGGTGTTGTTGGCGCTATTTATGAAAATCAATATCGTCCAACAGGATACTATCAAAACGCTGTACAAGAGCATGCTCAATACCTTTGTAATATCACAGCACTGACGGGTCCAGGTGATATTATTACGAGTATTATGGTGATTGGATGTAAACAGAGTAAAGATGGTTTGTGATCCTTAAAAGCCAAATATAGCTTTAATCTGACAGATATACGATAAAATGGATAACTGTCAGATAAGGTTGACGAGAGTATCATTTTTAGAAGACAACGATGATCAAAATATTCTGTTCAAAGGCTCATAGATCCATTGAGTAAAATAATTCTTATTCATGTGTATTTTCTATTTATTTTTCTCTATTTTTCTAGGATAGAAACGTTAAAATAAAAAAGATAATGGTGTGATTTAAATCATTTTAAGCATTTCACTTAATAGAACATATGACTTCCGAAATACGCTAAAATGATATGCAACTTCAAGCAATTCTTAGTTAGCCTCATGATATCTGTAGTGCCTATAGTAAAGGCATATAGCCATGGGGAAATAAAATAATACAGGAATTTTTTTGGTTTAATTTACACCTTATTCAGTTTATTTTTATGAGGCAATATATTCGTCATTTGTATACTTTCGCATGGTTTATATACTGAGTTAAAGTCGTTAAAAATTCATTGAGCAAAGCCTGATGATTATCTTGAACAAATTTTCTTAAAAATTATGTTAAGGGAAACCATTTAAAAATCATGAAAATAAATTAAACAATGGTAAAAATATTGTAGTAATACTAAGTAAAAAAGAATAAAATTCAATCAAATGCTGTTTTGCAAATGACCTCATGAAACTGAAAAAACTCATATTTTGTTTAAAGTTAAACCTGAGAAAACTAATTCTTTTTTTAGCAATATTCAGCATCGCTATTCTATTTATTGCTTCACTTTTCGTGAATTATTCTATTCAAAAAAAAGAACTACTAGATACTTCTCTTTCAGTAAATATGGAATATGCCACTAAGATTGCCCAAAAAACGGATTCTCAAATTCAGACTGTGTTAAAGCAGTTAAATTATAGTGCCACTTTGCTGGGGGATTCATTTAATGATGAGCAATTTAAACAGTTGGAAGTGGATCGACTAAAATTTCAATCGAATTACTTTGACAGTGTGATTATTTCGGATAAATACGGGCATGTACTGAATTACTCACCTTCAAAAATTGCCATTAATAAAAATGTGGTGAATACAACATTAGGCTTTAAACAGTCCATTGAAACGCAAAACACGGTGATCACAAGCCCATATTATTCAATCAAAAACAATTTAATTGTTTTTATTTCACAGCCTATTTTTGATAAAGATAAAAAGTATCTGGGCTTTATTGGTGGTGCAATTTATTTAAAAGAAAAAAATATCATTAACGAGTTATTGACACTGAGCTTTAACTATAAAGACAGCTATATGTATGTATTGGATAGCAACAGAAAAATTATTTTTCATCCTGATGCAAGTCGAATTGGTACTCTTGCAACAGACAATACCGGTCTTAACTATATGACCAGTCATATGATTGGAAAAATAAGACTGATCAATAGCAAAGGCGTAGATAATTTAGCGGGCTTTGCCAGAGTCAGTCATACCAACTGGATCATCGTTTCACAACAACCGACCCATAAGCTTTTAGAAAAAGTTCCATATCTGATTTATAAAATTATTGCTTATATGCTTGGTTTTTATATTTTGATCTTTTTGATTATTTGGAAGATATCATATTATATCTCAGCGCCTTTAAACCGCTTAGCAACCATGGCGAGTCATCTCAATAACCCAGAGACTGCAACTCAAATTAAAGATGTAGATGCTTTATATTATGAAGTGAGAAATTTTAAACGCTCACTGTTACAGAGTTCTTCAAATTTTAAGAAAAAAATCTCTACACTCAATCATTATGTAAATACAGACCCGTTAACAGGATTTTATAACCGCAGAGGGATGGAGTTACATATTGAACGCTTAATGAAAAATGACGCACCATTTGCAATTATTGCTGTGGATATCGATTATTTTAAAAAAATTAATGATCAATATGGGCATGAAAAAGGCGACTTAGTCCTGACCAAGACTGCACAAAATATTAAAGATTGTGTTAGGAATATTGATGTTTGTTGTCGGATTGGTGGAGAAGAATTTGTGATTCTAAGCCCGATTGATAGCCAAAATTTAACCATTAATATTGCAGAAAGGATTCGGCAGGCATTAGAAGTAACGCCAATCGGAGAAATACCTGCGATTACCGTGTCAATAGGGATTGCGCATTGGCCTGAAATTTCTACCGACATCCATAAGGTGTTTAAAGCTGCTGATGAATATTTATATCTGGCAAAAAAAGATGGGCGTAATTGTATTCGTTATAAAAAATAGCATTTAAAAATGCAAACTGATCTTCAATAAAGATCTTTCATAAATCAAAAAATGATCATGTGGAGTGAATCATATTGGTATCGAAAGTTCCTTCTCCCTCTGGGAGAAGGCTAGGATGAGGGGGATTTTATATTGATTTATGGTTTTAAAAAGGACTTATGAAAGAAGTCTAATATTTTATCTCATTAAAAACTGCCCATAATCTATGTTATGGACAGTTTTTGAGTAAATTTAACTACTATTTCATTCTTAGGATGAAAAGTAAAAAACTGTGTTGAGGCTATATCTCCGTCCAAGGGTGACATTCATGTCTTCACAAGATAACCATAACCCGTAGGATTGAATGAGATAAAGAAAACAGTTTAATTTATATTCTGTTGATTGCTATAAATCAGGCTGATGGCTTAGCAACTCCGCCTATGATTAATTCAATAATCGAATCGCCATAGTTTTTTAAACCATTCAGATCTTCAGGGTTGGCTAAAAAGCGTAAAGCCCCATTGGTAATCATCCCAATGATATTATGCCCAGTATTTTCACAATCTAAATTCTCACGGAAAAACCCAGAATCTACCCCATGCTTTAAATAGTTAGCAGTAAAAATACCCGCCATTTGCATTAAGTTTTGAATAAATCTGGTCATTTCAGCATCTATCGAGGTTGCTTCAAGTAATAATAATTTTAGAGTTAGAGGATTCTCTTGTGCAAAAAGACGGAAGCGTTCAGAAATTCGCTGACATTGTTCTCGGTATTCTTCAATATTATTCACCGCCTGAGGTGCATTTTCACCGGTAAGCAATGACATGATTTTTTGCATAGTATCGGAAATAACATGCTGCAAAATATCGCGTTTATTTTCAAAATGGCGATAAAAAGTGCCATGACCAATGCCTAAGCGTTTGGCTATATCTGAAATCGCTGTTTGATGGTATCCACGCTCAGAAAATTCTAAAAACGCAGCTTCTAAAATATCAGCTTGTAATTGGATACGTTGGCGTTCTGCACGAGTTAAAGTTGGTTCATTCATAGGCAAAGAATACCAAATAAATATTCAAAATTGTTAAACAATGGAAATTGACAAGTCATTCCGTTTTTGACATTGTATTCCTATTGTTTATATTCTAAGCGATTTTCAACATGGAACAAATGAAAAAAAGTACCAAAGATAAAAACTTTTATAAAGTGATTATCGTGGGTGGTGGTTTTGCTGGTCTTGGTGCTGCGATCAAATTAAAACAAGCAGGGATTGAAGATTTCATATTGCTGGAAAAAGCTGCTGAAATGGGCGGGGTCTGGCGTGAAAATACCTATCCAGGTTGTGCCTGTGATGTACCATCGGCGCTCTATTCATACTCTTTTGAACAAAACCCTGCATGGTCACGGGTCTTTGCACAGCAAAAAGAAATTAAACAATATTTATTTGATGTGGCAGATAAGTACAAGGTCATGCCACATGTGCATTTGAATCGTGAAGCTTTACAAGCACAGTGGTCCGATGTGGAAAATTGCTGGATTATCCAAACCGAACAGGGCGAGTTGCGCTCTCAATTTGCAATTCTTGCTTGTGGCCCTATGCATGAACCTGTATTGCCTGATGTTAAAGGTATTGAAAGCTTTAAAGGAGAAATTTTCCATTCTTCACAATGGCGGCATGATTTGGACTTAACAGCTCAACGAGTTGCGGTGATTGGTACAGGTGCTTCGGCCATCCAGTTTGTTCCGCAGATTCAACCCCAAGTTAAACAACTGACGATCTTTCAACGTACTGCTCAATGGATTTTGCCAAAGTCAGACATGCCATTACTTGCGCCCGTTCGTGCCATGTTTAAGCTGTTACCACTGACTCAACAGCTGATGCGAGGCTCAGTCTATGGAATTTTTGAAACGATAAATGGTGGAATTCAAAGTCCTGCGGCAATGAAGCAATTCCAAAAATTAGCCAAATGGCATTTAAATTACCATATTAAAAATCCACGACTACGAGAAAAATTAACCCCCAATTTTATTATTGGTTGTAAACGTATTTTGCAATCCAACAATTGGTATCCCGCTTTAGCACAAGACAATGTGGAGGTGATTGCCAGTGGTTTATCTGAAATTAAGGGCAATACCTTAATTGCAAGTAATGGTGAACATTGTGAAGCTGATGTGATTATTCTTGGTACAGGGTTTGAGATTGCTGAACCACCCATTGCCAATCGTGTCTATAACCGTTTTGGGCAGCGTATGTCCGATGTTTGGCAGGGTAGTCCTGAAGGCTATATGGGGACAATGATCGAAAATTGCCCAAATGTTTTTTTGATGTTTGGTCCCAATGTCGCTGTAAGTTCTTCAGCATTTATTATCATTGAAGCTCAGCTTGATTACATTATCGATGCTTTGAAACAGGCAATTCAATTGGGCATCAAGACCATTGAACCAAATCCCAAAATCACCAAATTTTTTAATGAAAAAGTCCAAGCAGCTTTGCAAACTACGGTCTGGAACAAGGGCGGATGTCAAAGCTATTTTATTGATCGCAATGGGCGCAACAGTACAGTTTGGCCGTGGTCAACCTATAAACTCCGAGTAAAGATGAAACATTTTAATTTAGCTGAGTATCTGATTGATCATCAACCTGAACCAAGCACAATGTTAAAGCAAGCAGATGTCGTATGAGAAAGGGATTTTAACTTTCATCATATTCAATTCCATAAAAGAGGCGTGTCTATAAAAGAGGCAAGCCTATAAAAGAGGATGGAATGGATATGAAATTTACCAAGATTTTAAATAAAGGATAACGCAATGTTTAAAAAACAAAAATTAAAAGACAAAGTGATTGCGATTACTGGTGCCGCACGTGGCATTGGTTTAGCTACCGCGGAAGCTTTAATTGCACAAGGTGCAAAAGTCAGTATCGGTGATCTCGATTTAGCACTTGCCGAAAAAGAAGCACAGCGTATTGGTGCCAAAGCTTTTAAAGTGGATGTGCGTGATCGTGAATCATTTGGTCAGTTTATTCAAAACACCATTCAACATTATGGCAGTCTTTATGCTTTAGTAAATAATGCGGGGATTATGCCGATGGGGGCTTTTCTGGATGAAGATCCCGCTTTAGCAGATGCACAGATTGATATTAACTTTCGTGGTGTCATCATTGGTATGCAATTGGCACTTCCTGAACTGCTTAAATATAAACAAGGCCATATTGTTAATATCGCATCACTTGCAGGGCGTTTTGCCTTGCCGGGTTCTGCGGTTTATTCAGGGACTAAATTTGCTGTGATTGGTCTCACCGAAGCAGTTGCAGGTGAGTTTCGTGATTCTGCTATTCAGTTCACGGCAATTTTACCCAGTAAAGTGCTGACAGAGCTCACCGCTGGGACTGAAAATGCGGCAAAAACGATTCCAGCAGTGACACCGCAACAGGTTGCCAATGCAGTCGTGGGTGCTTTGATTAAGCCTCGGTTATTTATTGCAGTACCTGATTACTTACAAGCAGTACATGGTGCTTATGCTTTATTACCACAATGGGTGCAAACAGGCGCACGCCGTATCTTGGGGGATAATGGTATTTTGACTAAGCTTGATCATTCTGCCCATTCAAGTTATGCCAAGCGAATTCATAAGTTGGCAGAATAATTGCTTATCAAAAAGAAACTTTTTAAATTAGTACAGGGTCTGTAGACATTTCATAAATGGCTTGCGTTGTAGGTTAAAATTGAGCATGAGACGTATACGTCGTAAAGCATGAATGAGAATAGCGAGACTATTTTCGAGTTTCATAACGAAGGCTGAGATAATTTTAGCCACAACCCTGAGCAAGAACAAAGCACTGCTTTGTTTGCAGCGCAAGGCGCAGCGGGGGACTAGTGTGTTTTTTGCCGCTACGTCGTTACCTTGCGAAACGATGTTTCTCATCATTTAGAATGACTAAATTTCGTATCTCGCGCCTAGTATCGCCTAAAAAACACACGTAGTCGCAAACATAGACGAATTGTCAACAGACCCTATTTGACTCAAAGTAAATACTCCACTTTGAGTCGTTTTTTATGGGTGTGGCTAAGATGGATGTCATTGGATATACGTTGATACGTGTTACTGTACAGCTAGTACTACCACATCTTATTGAAAACATTTAAATTTATATTAGGTAGCTTGGTGTTATCTTTTAGAGCTCAGTATGATTTGTGTTGCTAAGCCAAAAAATACCGTACCCATAAACCATTTTTGTACTTTTAACCAAAGTACGTGACGATTTAAAAATTGAGTAAATGAACTGGCGGTAAAAATAAACAGCATGTTGATGAGTAGACTAATCACAATTTGCACAAAACCTAAACTCAGCGTTTGCACTAAAACATCGCCTTGGTGTGGTTTGATAAATTGTGGCAGCAAAGCTAAGTACATCATCGCAATTTTAGGATTGAGTAGATTGGTCAAAAAGCCCATTAAAAATAGTTTTGAATTAGAATAAGACTGTTGACTGGCAATCTCAAAAGGCGAATGAGGAGAGCGAATTGCTTTCCAGCCGAGATAAGTCAGGTAGAGCGCACCAGCAATTTTTAAAACATCGTATGCAACTGGAATCGTCATTAATAAAGCGGTGATCCCAAAAGCAGCACACAGCATATAAAATACAAAACCGAGTGCTGTGCCGCCCAATGAAACCATCCCGGCAGTTTTGCCCTGACACAAGGACCTTGAGATCAGATAAATCATATTTGGGCCAGGGGTGAGTGACATACCTAAGGCAATCAAGGCAAAAGCGAATAAAGTAGAGTCCATATGTTCAATATCAATTATTCTGTAGGGTGATGTTCTGTTGAATACATTCAGCCAGTTTGACTTTATCTTGTGGATGTAAGGTAATGAAGTAAGCACCTACACGATATTGCTCATTTTCAGCAGGTTCCGAGTACGCAATTTGTGCCGTTGCTGCAATATGGAAGAAATTTTCAGGATGACTCAGGGTGACATGAATAAAGCTACCTTGTTTCAGGTATTGTTGACTGGTAAAACTGAAACCACTTTCAGAAAAATTGACTTTTTGTGGCGTTGGTAACATGGTTTGTACAATAGAATCGTAAAGAGAACCAGTAATAAGGTTTAACTTTTGGTTGAATAAGGATAAGATTCGAGCAATTTGTTGATCTTTTTCATTTAATTGTTCTAATTCGTAGTGAAGTGCATGATCAAATTGATCTAATTCTGCAAGTAGTAGAAAATAGCGCGGTAATACAAAATTAGCATCATATGGATCGTTCAGCGCAACTTCTTCAGAAATGATTTGATAGTTGATCCTTAACGCAGCATCGATTCGTGACATGACACGACGTTCATTTGCTTCATTTTGATGCTGTAACGCTTCCATAAAACACCTCGGACTAGAATGGTATGTTTAAACCAATCTCGCTGTATATAGGGTTGAGATACACTCGCGCACGGCGTAGTAATCACTTTATTTCTTTTATCGCTTTGGTTTCCATGATCGGTCTAACCTTAGGGGTTGCTGTACTGATTACAGTTTTATCTGTTATGAATGGTTTTGACCGAGAGTTAAAGAACCGTGTTTTAGGTATGATACCTCAAGCCACTGTTTCTTCAACACAAATTCTAACAGACTGGCCTGTACTTGCAAAGAAAATTGAACAACATAAGCATGTGACTGGTGTTGCTCCATTTACCCAACTACAAGGTATGCTTACTGCACAAGGACAGGTCGCCGGCATCATGGTGACTGGTATTGAACCTCAATATGAAAAGAAGGTTTCAATTATCCAAAATCATATGGTGGAAGGTAGCATAGATCAACTAAAAAAAGGTGAATATGGCATTGTTCTAGGCAAACAAATGACTGATGCGTTAGGCCTTGGTCTAAATGACAATGTCACCTTGGTTTTACCTGAAGCAACCCCTTCGCCAGCAGGCGTTGTACCACGTTTTAAACGTTTTAAAATCGTCGGTATTTTTAGTATTGGTGCAGAAGTTGATTCGAGTTTAGGTTACATCGCACTCAATGATGCATCTACACTATTACGTCTACCTGACGGTGCACAAGGTGTGCGTATGAAACTGGATGATATTTTCCAAGCGCCACAGGTTGCCAATGAAATTGTTCGTGAGTTACCGAGCGGTTTCTATGCCTCAGATTGGACCTATACGCATGGTAATTTATTCAGCGCAATCCAAATGGAAAAGGCAATGGTCAGTCTATTGTTATTCCTCATCGTGCTTGTTGCTGCATTTAATATTGTTTCTTCATTGGTCATGGTTGTGACGGATAAAAAATCAGATATCGCGATTCTAAGAACATTAGGCGCGTCACCAGCAACAATTACCCGCATTTTTATGGTGCAAGGTACTGTGATTGGTGTGGTTGGAACGGTTGCTGGTGCAATTTTGGGGATTATCTCTGCGTTAGGAATTAGTAACTTTATTGGCTGGTTGAATACTGCATTTGGATTACATTTATTCGATGCCTATTTTATCAACTACTTACCTTCTTATTTAAGATGGCAAGATGTAGTGGTGATTGTGAGCTTGTCCTTAGGTCTAAGCTTTATTGCAACCATTTATCCTGCATTGCGAGCAGCTAAAATTCAACCTGCGGAGGCGCTTCGTTATGAATAGTGCTACACAAAGTCCAGTGGTTTTAGAGGCGCAAAATATCTATAAATCGTTTACGGATGGCAAGTCGCATGTAGACGTCATTACAGGTTTATCTTTGCAAGTCGCGCAAGGTGAGTTTGTCTCTATCGTGGGTTCAAGTGGTTCAGGTAAAAGCACACTCTTGCATATTTTGGGCGGTCTTGATCGTCCGACCCAAGGTCTTGTCAATTTAAATGGCAAACGTTTTGATAACTTAGGTGAAGCTGAACGTGGTTTCTTACGTAATGAACATCTAGGATTTGTTTATCAGTTTCATCATTTACTGCCTGAATTTACTGCCCTTGAAAATGTCGCGATGCCGTTGATGTTAAGAAAAGATGCAGAGTATAAAAAGGTTAAAGAACGTGCTGAATATCTACTTGAACGGGTTGGATTATCACATCGTTTAACGCATCAACCTGGTGAGTTATCAGGCGGTGAACGCCAACGTGTGGCTTTAGCACGTGCTTTGGTCACACAACCGAAGTTAATGTTAGCCGATGAGCCGACAGGGAATTTGGATCGCAAAACAGCAAAATCTATTTTTGAATTACTGCGTGATTTACGTGAGGAATTTAATATGGCTATGTTGATTGTGACGCATGATGAGCAACTGGCAAAATCAGCAGATAGAATCCTACATATGCAAGATGGTATCTGGATCGATGGTTAAGTCAGCATTTATTTTGATGATATCATGCTGAATTGATGTATAATTTTTAAACTTAAGCCCAATCTGATTGGGCTTAATCAATAAATAAACACTGAAAACAATAAATAGAAAAACTATGTATATGTACATTGCTTTAATCGGATGGATATTGGGTATCTCGTTTATGGGATATTATTCACCCGCTTACTTTAATCTCTTGATTTGGATCAGCTTAGCATTAAGCCTAGTGTTATGTGTATGTCGATGCTTAAACTATAGCTTGATCAATTCTGTTGTATTTAAGTTGGTTTCTCTCAGTGTAGTGGGGATATCAAGTGGTCTCCTTGGTTTTTATTATGCAGATTTCGCACTTGAAAAAAGATTAAGTTTACGTGATACACCACATCATCAAATTGAAAAGATTATTTATATTTCTCGCATAAATACTATTAAGCCAACAGACTCATCCTCCAACACTCAATTGCCTAATACTCAACAGCGTATCCAACAAAAAGCATTGCTACTCGAACCCAACAAAGTCAGACAAATATTGATGTATCTGGATGACTCACAGTCTGAAATGATCCAACTGGGGCAATATTATCGGGTTACAGGGCAAATTAAACCGATTCATGGTTATGCTGTAGCTGGAGTTTTTGATAAAGAAAAATGGTTTTTACAAGAAAATATTCTGGCTGTATTCAAGCTCCAGTCGGTTGAACATATCGATGAAAATCAAGTGAAGCAATTGGGCTATAGCAGCTTTGTTGAGCAACAAAATAGCGTGCGATATAGAATTCAACTTAGTATCGAGAACTTACGTTTAAAGTTTCGCGATTTAATTGCCGATTCTTCATTAAAAAATAAGGGTTTAGTCCTCGCATTATTGACAGGGGATGAAAGTCTCTTGGCAAATGAAACTCAAGACCTGTTTAAGACCATGGGTATTTCCCATTTACTTGCAATCTCTGGGCCGCACGTATTAATTTTTGCCATATTGTTTTGCTTTTTATTTAACTCAATCATTAAAAGGGTTTATCCACAGATTTTTTTGAATATTCCACAACCTTATTTATTGGTTTATCCATTTTTAGCCTGTGTAGTGTTTTATAGTGCTTTTGTTGGTTTTGAAATACCTGCATTAAGAACCATGCTAGCAGTCTCAATTCTAAGCGTTATTATTTTATTCAAGCAAAAAATTCAACCACTTAAACATTTATTATTGACGGCCAGTATCTTATTGCTGCTTGATCCTTTTAGTATCTTATCTTCTGCTTTTTGGCTGTCCTTTGGTTCCTGTTTTATTTTGATTCGCGTCTATCAAACGGTTCAACAACATGCTCTCCCGACTATAGAGACATGGAAGACCAAGACCAAGCTATTTATACGGGTATTGATTGATTCACAATGGAAAATATTTATTGCATTACTGCCAGTGGTGCTGTGGATTTTTCAACAATTTTCGTGGATTACACCCTTGAGCAATTTGCTTGCAATTCCGATGATCGGTGCACTGATTGTTCCTATTGAAGTTTTGGCCGCATGTATAAGTATACTGTTTGAATCTTTAGGATTATGGCTCTTTAAAATTTCTGATCTTTTATTGTCTATATTGCTGTACCTACTGGAAAGATTAGATCAGCTGCTCAATTTTAAATTGAATTGGTGGGCGTTTAATTCTCTAGAAATTGTTTGCATTGCTTTGGCTGTGTTTATTTTATTTTTGCCCAAAGGTGTGCTGCCAAAATTTTGGGCAATACTCTGTTTAATCCCCTTAGTGATCTCGCATAAGAGTTCTGCAATATTCCAACTGGATATCATAGATGTTGGGCAAGGGCAGGCCATTTTTTTAAACCTACCCCAACATAAAATGCTGATTGATACAGGCGGTTCATTTGATGAAGCAAGATTTAGTATTGGCAAAAATGTCATCATTCCATATCTGATGCGACAAGGGATTGCTCAATTGGATCAGGTAGTTTTGACGCATTTAGATCAAGACCATAGCGGTGCATTTGCAGAAATAGAGAAAGTGATCAAAATAAACAAAGTCTATTCAAATGAAACAGATGCACGTTTTAACCTGCATGACTTTGACTATTGCCATCAAGGACAATATTGGCAATATGAAGATGTTCGAATTTCCGTCTTGGCGCCTACTAAAAATAGCCTAAGCAAAGCTCGTTATGATCGAAATGAATTGTCTTGTGTGATCTATATCCAAATCCCAGAGTCAAAGTCATATCAAAACTTTTTATTGATGGGCGATGCAGGTTGGGAAACGGAATTTAATCTGTTAACACAATATCCCGATTTAAAGGTGGATGTCTTAGTACTGGGTCATCATGGCAGTAAAAATAGTTCTTCTTATGCCTTTTTAAAACAGTTACAGCCTAAACTTGCGATTGTATCGGCAGGATATGCCAACCGTTATGGTCATCCACATCCAATTGTATTAAAACGGCTAGGTGTGTTGAATATTCCAGTCAAAACCACGATTGAACAAGGCACTATCCAATTTAAGCTAAATCTGCAAGGGCAGATGGAGGTGACCGGTTATCGCCAAACTTTAAAGTGGCTCACTTTCCGTGATCGCATCATTTCGGACTAAATTGACCATTTCCATAGCTTCTTTATTGGAAACATTATAAATCTGTTTGAGCTTTGGATGCGCTTTAAAGCGTTTATAACTCCAATGGTAATGTTCTGGATATTGGCAGATTAATTTTTCCAGCGCAGTGTAAATGATATGCGTACCTTGATTTGCATCCACCTGATAGATCTTTTCATCAATCGGCTGAACCACCATATCAAAACCCTGATTGTCATTTCGGATTGCATATAAGAAAAGTGCTTTGGATTTGGTTTTTTGGATCAGTTTGGCACTTAAATTACTTGAAGAGAGTGGAATCCCGAAATATTCAATCAGTTCTCCACCTTGGTGGGGTGAATGGTCAGGTAAAATCACAGTTGTACCACCTTGTTTTAACGCCCTAAATATTTGTCGTACACCTGATTCATCTGTTGGAACTAAGCTGGCATTTTCACGACTTCGCGCTGCACGTACAAAACGATCCGCACTCTCATCCTTAATCGGTTCATACATAATGGTCATTTGGGTATATTGGGCAAACCATGCATTCATAATTTCCCATGTACCGAAATGAGGCACGATCAATACCAGCCCTTTTTTTTCAGCAATAGCCTCATGGAAATAGTGTTCACCTTCAACATGGTGAATACGATCGATATTTTTTTGATTGGAACTGCCCCAAACCGTAAAAAATTCCATATAGGATTGTAGTTCGTTACGAATCGCCTGTTCTGTAATTTTCTCACGTTCTGCTTTATCAAGATCTGGAAAGCAAATTTCAATATTTAGACGAATGGTTTCAGATGTTTTTGTGATATGTAATAAATTGACCAGTCCAGCTAAAATACGCGCGATAAAACGCGCGATTGGGATCGGCAGTCGACTGAAAAAATTGAGAAGTCGCGAAGTAGTGGTCTTATGTTTATCAGTCATCTGGATCTAAAATTAATGCAGAAGTTAAGTAATGGTGAGATTTAGCAAATTATTATAAGTTAAATCGTAATGATTAAATAGATTATACGGATTCCGTGTATATAATGAAGCATGAATAATTAATTTGGATGGTATAAATGTCAGATTGGCCGCCGAAACCTCAAAATGACAATACAAATTTGAATTCCTCTGCTGGGCAACAGCCTACAGGACAGGAATGGAAGATCTTAGAGAAAGCGGTTCTTGCTTCAGTTGAAGAGCAACGTCGTACTCGTCGTTGGGGGATCTTTTTTAAAATACTCACTTTTCTTTATATTTTGTTTGTCTTAGTTGCATTGGGTAAGAGTTGTTCATTGTCTGGGGCAGATGATGGAACAATAACCTCCGAGAATCATTTAGGGGTTGTCAATATCGTTGGTACGATTGATTCAAGCAGTCAAGGTGTAAATAGTACCGATACAATTAAATCATTAAAGAAAGCCTTTGAAGCAAAGTCTGCCAAAGCAGTTGTACTGAATGTGAATTCACCAGGTGGGTCACCGGTTCAGTCTGATGATATTTGGCAAGAGATTCAATATCTTAAAAAACAAAATCCAGAGAAAAAAGTCTATGCTGTGATTGGTGATATGGGCGCTTCAGGTGCTTACTATATTGCATCAGCAGCAGACGAAATTTGGGTGAATCCATCGAGTTTGGTGGGGTCAATCGGTGTGATTATGCCGAACTACGGTGTAAATGGTTTAGCCCAAAAATTAGGTGTTGAAGACCGTACCATGACTTCGGGAAGCAATAAAGACATACTCAGTATGACCAAGCCGATTAATCCAGAACAACGTGCGCACATTCAAGCTTTACTGGACAATGTCCATGATCACTTTATCGATGCTGTGAAAAAAGGCCGTGGTGAAAAGCTGAAATCGAAAGATCCAGCGATTTTCTCTGGCTTATTCTGGACAGGTGACCAAGCCATTAAATTGGGAATCGCAGATAAAGCAGGGAATATCGAAACATTGAAACGTGAATTAAAAGTGAAAAAGACAGTCAATTATACGGTTGAGCGTAGCCCATTTGACTCGGTTCTAGGCCGTTTAGGTTCAGAAATGGGGAATGGCTTAGGTGAAGCTGTAAGCCAAAAACTTGGTATGAACCAAGATGTGAAAATGCAATAGTCTAGGTTTTATGGATCAGTAAACAGTAATATAGCGGTAGCATTGCTGTTTACTGATGCAGCCTGTATGAAATAACAACAAAGCTGAAAAAAAGAAAATGAAAAATTAAGCCAAGCACAATTTTAAAGCGCTATTTTCTTGTTATCTTAAGCCTTTATAACTGCTTTAAACCTGTCCAATCCATTTGAATGGCATCGCTGAGTGTAAAATAAGAGCACGGAGTTCACTTAAAATGTTTAACTGAATCCTATTTATCGGCTACAGTATTTTCAATTCATCATATTCAGAGTGTAAAGCAAGACATGGTTAGCCTATCTCACATGAAACCTGTTATTCATTTTGCCCATGCCAATGGTGTGCCATCTCAAGTCTATACCAAGCTATTTGATTTACTGAAAGATCAATATGATGTGATTTATGTTTCTTTATTGGGTACAGATCAACGTTATCCTATTGATAACAATTGGTCGAATTTTGCAGATCAAGTGATTGATAGTATTGTGCAACAGTCTAATGGACGCAAAGTGATTGGTTTAGGCCATTCATTAGGCGCCGTTGCAACCTTTTTAGCCTCATTTAAGCGTCCAGATTTATTTGAACAAGTAATTTTATTGGATCCTCCTTTGATTATGGGGACAGCCTCCTTGGTTTTTAATCTTGCAAAGAAATTTTATCCTCAAAAAATCGATGCAATGACACCAGCGCATCTCAGCATACGCCGTCGAGATCATTGGGATTCACGCCAACAAGCTGCAGAGTTGTTACGTCCAAAGGGGTTTTATCAGCATTTTGATGCAGATTGTTTTCAGGCTTATATCGATTATGCGTTGACAGAAGATCATGTGCGCGGTGGGGTGACTTTGACCATTCCTAAAGATGTTGAAGTTGCAATTTTTAGAACAGGTCCTTCTTATTGGTGGTTACCTCATCCACAACCGCAAATTCCTGTAGATTTGGTCATTGGTTCAGAGAGTCCTTTTTTAAAACGTAAATTTCCACAAATTACTAAAAAGAAATTTAATATTCCTTTTACCCTGACGGCTGGAGGACATATGTTTCCTTTGGAACATCCAGTTGAAACTGTTGACTTAATTAAAAAGCTGATTCAACAGAATCGATGATTTTAGGTAATTTTTTATGCAAATATTTAGGGTCTGTAGACATTTCATAAATGGCTTGCGTTGTAGGTTTAAAATTGAGCAGGCAAGGCATGAAACGAAGAGAATAGCGAGACTATTTTCGAGTTTCATAACGTAGTCTGAGATAATTTTAGTCACAACCCTTCGGGACTAGAGTGTTTTTTGCCGCTACGTCGTTACGAACTACTCATTTAGAATAACTAAATTTCATACTCCGCGCCTAGTATCGCCTAAAAAACACACGTAGTCGCAAACGTAGACGAATTGTCTACAGACCCTGATGATTTGAGAATAAGTAGTGATGTTCTATTGGGATCTTACCAATTCGGACCAACACAGATCATTGATGTTGAATTTGATTTAGAAGTTGAAAAGCCTAAATTTGATGATTTTTCGACGTTGCTTCAATCCGCTGGAAATGTGTTAGGAAAACTGACCCAGCAGAAATTAAGTGAACTTCAATCTCAGATTGCTAAAGAACTTACCGACGCTGCTTATATTGACATGGAAGCCGAGATTAGGCATCAGGATCAACAAGTCTTAAAAGCGCACTTATGTTTATACAAAATTTGCTTTTTTATCGAAGGCGTAACGAGTTTAATTTTTATTGCGCAAATGGACTATCCTGACTTGTGGATTTATTGTCAAATCAATTCAGCGTATGAAATTGAAGATATAGAGGTTTCTGAACCGCGTTAAATCGTCGTTCAACTTTTAGTTTAGATAGCAGATTATAAAATTTCATTTAGCCATAAAAAATGCATCCTCGGATGCATTTTTTTCGACAGTATTTTAAATCAAGCAGTACTTAAAGCTGGCAAAATTGAATTGGCTGTTTAAGTGCTTGTCCCTTATATAAAACCTGACCATTTTCCAAGTGTTGAATGGTGCCATTACAGATCCATTCAACTGCTTGAGGGTAAATTAAATGCTCAAGTACATGTACACGTGCTGCAAGGGAGTGCACATTATCATGTAGATCGACTGTTAAAACACCCTGAGTCAACGCTCGTCCAGCATCTAACTCAGCAGTGACATAATGCACAGTACACCCGTGTAAAACATCGCCAGTATTTAAAACGCGTTGATGTGTATGCATGCCTTTGTAATAGGGCAATAGTGAAGGGTGGATGTTGACCATTTTCCCCTCCCATGCTTGGACAAATTTGGCACTCAGAATACGCATAAAACCAGCGAGAATGACGAGATCAACATCCCAATCCTGTAATTGCTGATGCATGACAGCATCAAAAGTTTCACGACTAGGATAGCGTTTATGCTCAATCACCGTGGTTGCAATGCCTGCTTTTGCAGCACGCTCTAAGGCAAATGCTTCAGGTTTATTGGAAATGACCCCCACGATTTGCCCTGAAAGATTGGCATCAATCAAGGCTTGAAGGTTACTTCCACTGCCTGAGACAAGTACAGCAATTTTAATCATGTGAAAGGCTTATGCAAAAATCACACGAATTTTTTCGTCTGCGCCTTCAATTGAAGCCGCATTTTCTTGGATATGACCAATCGTCCATGCTTTTTCGCCTTGAGTAGTCAAAACTTCAATAGTTTTGTCAGCATCAGCAGCATCAACTGCGATGACCATACCTACACCACAGTTAAATGTGCGGTACATTTCAAATTGTTCTACAGCACCTTCACGTTGTAAAAGTTTGAACAATTCAGGCCATTGCCAAGACGATTCATTAATCACCGCTTGAGCGCCATTTGGAAGTACGCGAGGTAAATTACCAGGTAAACCGCCGCCTGTGATGTGTGCCATTGCATGGACATCAACTTGTTTGCACAGTTCAAGTACTGGTTTTACATAAATACGTGTTGGTTCCATTGCAACATCTGCAAGCGGACGACCATCTACAATTTGAGTTAAATCGACGTTTTTCACGTCTAAGATTTTACGAAGTAGAGAATAACCGTTTGAGTGTGCACCAGAAGAGGCTAAGCCGATAAGAACATCACCTGCTTTTACTTTCGTACCATCAATGATTTTGCTTGCTTCAACCACACCCACAGAAAAACCTGCGAGGTCATAGTCTTCACCTTCATACATCCCGGGCATTTCAGCAGTTTCACCACCGACCAACGCGCAGCCTGCAAGCTCACAACCTTTACCAATACCCGTCACAACATTTGCAGCAACATCAACATTTAAATGTCCAGTTGCATAATAATCGAGGAAGAATAGAGGTTCAGCACCACATACAAGAAGATCGTTTACACACATTGCAACCAAGTCTTGACCAATCGTGTCATGACGATTTAAGTTCAATGCTAAACGTAATTTTGTACCGACACCATCTGTACCAGATACAAGAACAGGTTCTTCATAACCTTTAGGGATTCTGCAAAGTGCGCCGAAGCCGCCTAAACCACCCATTACTTCAGGGCGTGTTGTACGTTTAGCGACAGATTTGATTCGATCGACAAGTGCGTCGCCCGCTTCAATATCGACACCAGCGTCTTTATAGCTTAAACCAGTGTTTGGGGTAGAAGTTGAGTTGCTCATAATTGAAGTCTCCGCATTCGCGCGGGGATTATACCCGAATATACGAAACTCTTATGTTATTTCTGCACTAAAATGCTATCTTTATTAAAATATTTTCCCCTCCATAACGAATAAATTTGAAAAAGGCGTGATTCGATGCACGATCGGACTTTAAAACGAATTTTTATCCTTGCTGGAATTGCTTTAGTTTTATGGATTTTATATTTATTAAAACCTGTAGTGATTCCTTTTGTTGCGGCTTTTCTGGTTGCCTATTTATTTAGTCCAGTGGTGGATAAGCTGTCAAAATTTTTACCAAGGTGGCTCTCTATTTCGGTGGTTTTTATCGGAATAGGTGTGTTACTGACTTGGGCAATATGGTTTGTTGTACCCTTAGTTTGGAAACAATTAATTTATGCCCGTGACAGTATTCCTGCGGGAATCCATTGGGTGAATTCTACTTTTTTACCGTGGTTGTCCAATAATTTCAATGTTGAACATATGGAGTTGGATACAGACCAAATTTCTAAAGTGGTGATGGAGTATGTTCAGACCAACTATAGTGCGGATAGTATCCAAGCGATGGCTTTAAAAATTGCCCAATCTGGACTGAGTTTTATTTCGATCGGCGGAACAATTGTTTTAATTCCAATTATTGCGTTCTATTTCTTGCTTGATTGGAAGCGAATGTTGGAACACTTAAAGAGTTTTATTCCTCGTCAATATGAAAGCAATGTACTTAAAATTGTCGGTGAATGTCATAGCGTTTTGGGTGCTTTTGTTAAAGGGCAATTCCTAGTGATGATTTTATTGGGAATCGTCTATGCCGTGGGCTTGCAATTGGTGGGTCTAGAGGTTGGATTAATTATTGGTATGATTGCGGGACTGTGCAGTATCATTCCATATCTTGGTTTTGGCGTCGGAATTATTGCGGCAGTGATTGCCTGTTTTTTCCAGTTTGGTCTAGATCCAAAGCATTTATTAATGGTTTTAGCTGTATTTGGTGTAGGGCAACTCATCGAAGGATATATTCTTCAACCGTTCTTATTGGGCGATAAAATTGGTTTATCTCCTGTAGCTGTAGTATTTGCAGTGCTTGCGGGTGCTCAGTTGGGTGGCTTTGTAGGGATGTTGATCGCACTGCCAGTTGCAGCTGTTATCGTGGTTTTACTCAAGCATCTCAAAGAGTTATATCAAGAAAGTCAGTTCTTTAAAGCAGAGGAGACTTTAGTGACCATACAAAATAATGGCACTACTGAAACAATTTCAGTCGAAAGCGACAAAGTTGATCTTGATATTGAAGTTAAAAACACGCAAGATACTGATCAATCGATTAAAAATGATCAAAATCCACTTTAGGAATGATTTGAATATATGCGTCAATTACAGTTGGATATAGAACCACAACTGGATGCCAGAATTAGTGATTTTTCTGGGCCAGGTTGGGGACCTGTAATTGATGCTGTGCGTCAGCTTCATGCAGGGCTGATGAATCGTTTCTACATCTATGGTGGTGCTGGAACCGGAAAAAGTCATTTACTCACGGCGATTTGCGATTCTTATTTAGAGATTGGCAAATCTGCGATTAAAGTATCGCTCTTAGAATTACTTGATGCGCCTATAGAAGCAATTACCTCATTAGAAAGCTATGACTTGGTTGCCTTGGATGATATCGAAGCCATTAGTGGTGTACCGCATTGGCAAAAAGCGGTATTCCATCTGATTAATAACAATAACGAAGATGGTGGACAATTGGTGTTTTCTTCACGATTTGCGCCAATAGAATTAAAGCTAGAACTACCAGACCTACAATCTCGCCTTACTCAGGCAGTCAGTGTAAAAGTACCGAGTGGACAGTCTTATGCAGATCGATATGCTTTATTGCATTCTGTGTTGGAACGTCGGGGTGTACATTTTGACCCACAAATAACGGAATATTTGCTATTACATGGACCACATCAAACGAGTACACTACTTCAGTCTGTTGAACAGCTAGAAAAGTTATTAAAGGGTGAGAAAACTAAATTATCTCATGCAACTTTAAGACAGCTCTATGCATTGATTGATGAATATCGACAATAGTTGATTTTTACTATTGTTGAATGCGCGTATAACACAAGAAGTGAAGTCAATAGATCGGACAATAAAAATTCTTGAGAATTTTTATTGTGTGTGACAAAGTACGCAAAAAGGACTGATAGCAAAGCGTAATGCTGGCTAATAAGAAATAATTAAAAGAAATCAAGGAGACTATAATGCTCAAACGGGGCATAGGCTTAGGATTATTATGTATTACTGGTCAGGCATTTAGTGCAAATATTACTGTGACTACCACAGATGATATTGTAAAAGCTGATAATCAGTGTTCATTAAGAGAAGCAGTTGACTATGTCAATCAGGGAATGCCTGAAGCTGGCTATAATGGTTGTGGCGGCGGCAAAGAGGTGACTGCAAAAATTATATTAGAAGGAAATAAAGAGTATTTACTGAATAGTCAAATCCGAATTTTAAAAGATGTCGCTTTTGGTTCGACTTATGAAAGTAACGTAAATAATACACAATCGCTTGTCGGTAAAAGAAATGCCATTATTAAAATGGCTGGAAAAGAGCGTTTATTTCATATTGAAAAAAATATAGATCCGAAAGAAACTACACCACCTGCAATGCTGAAAGTTTCATTTGATGAAATTACTTTAAAAGGCTGTGGTCAAGACGTATGTGCTGAGCAAGGTGGCTTGATCTATAACAAAGAAGCATTGGGTATAAGCAATAGCCAACTTTTAGATGGTCATGCAAAAGAAGGCGGGGCAATCTATAATGCAGGTATTTATGCTGCGAATACATCATTAAGCTCTGTTTCTATGAGTAAGACCTTAATGAAAGGCAATAAAGCAGAAAAAGGTGGTGTTATATATACCGAATTACCTACGTTTGTTATCTCTCAATCATTGATTCGAGATAATGAAGTTACCGATACCACAAGTTCAAACTTTGAAACACAAAATCAGTTTTCTGAAGATGCTTTAAAAACAATAGGCTCTTCGATTCCGTTCGGAATCATGAATAGTACGATTTTTAACAATAAAGGCTATGTGGTCAAAATTTATGACGCTATGCAAGTCAACAATATCACCATGATTCTTAATAGCATGGGCCTTATTGTGGATGCACCTCAAAAGAAAGGTTATGTTGCAAATAGTATTATTGCCAAAAATGGTACACAAGATTGTACCATTGTGGCTGGTGGTGAAGCGGAACAGATCAGTAATAACCTTTATTCTTCAGGATGTAATGGTTTTAAATCTACAGCCTTAGGTAATGCACAACTGATTGCTGGAAGTACTACAGAAGGTAAATGTGACTATAGTACCAATGGGATTTTATGCCCATTTGCTGAGGCGCCTAGTGTAGCTTTAGGTTATTTTTTACCAAGAATTTTACCAAGTTATAATTCAGCTGAAGATTCTTTAATAATTAATCATGGTCCGGAAGTACAAGATAAAATATTGGCATGTTCATCGGTTGATCAGCGTGGTAAAAATCGCGATGTAAATTCAGAATTATGTGATCGTGGTGCAATTGAGCTGGTGATTAACACCTCAGATATTTCGACGGTGGGTCAAGATATTTTATATGGTGAAACAGCTAAGTTTTCAATCTCAGATCAATTACAAGATGGTGAACTTGTTAGTGCTGAAAAGTGTAAACAAATTTTTAATCGTGAATTGGATGACAATGGTAAGCCTTGGCAAATTGGTTGCTTAAAAGTTATTCAAACCAATACCCCATCTAAAGGCACCATGACGATAAATCAGGCTGGCGATATTGTCTATACACCAAATAGTCGTTGGCAAGGTTCAGATGAATTTAAAATCAATGTGGTGACTTCAACCACAAGTTTTAATAAATCGGATAATCCTTATATTACGATCCCTGCGCGAATTGTACAAAGAAAGCCTGATGACTTTAAAGACTATAAAGTAAAGACTTCTGGCGGAAGTTTAGGATTTCTTTCAATCTTTGGTCTGATCGGTTTAGCAGGCTATCGACGGATAAAATATAAGTAAAGGATTACACATGAAAAATTATAAAAAAGGATTTCTGACACTTGTTGTACTGTCGACTATGTCTTTGATGGCGGCAGAAGATAAAACGATTTATGTAACCACCTTTGATGATGAAGATGGGACAAATCTTGACAAGTGTTCATTAAGAGAAGCATTACGTGCAGCTGCTACACATAAAGCTTATGGTGGCTGTAGTGCAGGGCAGGTTTATTCAACTGTGCCCAATGTGATTCAGTTGGAAGCAGGTGAATATAAACTGACTAAAGAGTTAAGACCTAACTCAGATGTTTCCATTGTTGGTAAAGAACCTGGTGATTATAGCCGACCAGATGTATTGACCAATAATTTTCCAGCTGCAACCCCATTAAAAACCACAATTTCAGGTCAAGGAAATTCGCGTATTTTCAATACCATTTATGAAAATAAACCGAGTTTAGTGCTGAGTGATGTGATTTTAAAAGATGGATCAAGTTTAAATGATACCAACAATAGTGTGGGCGGTGCGATTTATGCAGGTGGAGCGACAACTTTAAATAACGTATCTATTATCAATTCCAAAGCGAAAATTGGTGGTGCGATTTATTTAAATGATGTATCGAGCTCACTGACTGTAAGTTATGGCGTATTTGATGGAAATACTGCGGACCAAGGTAGTGTGCTTGGAATGACATGTGCAGATAACTTGGTTTTTACAACACGAACTATTGCAGTGAGTGGCACAACTTTTATGAATAATGGTGCTGCAAATAGTTTAAGTATGTTTAGCTTTTGTGGGCAACCAGCAGTAACATTAACAGCAAATACCATGACTCAGAATACTGCAAGTGCGAGTCAAGGTCGTATCATTCAATTTAGCCAATTGACACCACAAGGCAAGGTTAATTTTAGTGATAATTCTTCTTTATCATTGATCAGTAATACCATTGTAAGGAATAATGCTTGGGCAACATTGCTGTATGGATACAATGGTAGAAAGGCATTAAGCAATAATATCTTGGCTTACAATACTGGAAAATCTTGCCGTTATGCAGATGGTGATGTCAGTAAGGTGGAAGGTTCAGGTGTAGTACTTACTTATAATGCTTTAAAATTGGCTGCTGGAGATGATCAGTGCGAAGTTGCTGAGGCTGTGACCAAAGAGGGTAAAGACCATACATTTGATGTAGGCAATATTGGATTCTCGTCTATTTTAAATGAGTTAGAAGAACCAAGTGAGTCTACTGGTTTTATGCCGATGTATTTCCCTAAAAATTTAGGTACAGATAAAGATCTGGTTGATATTGGTTATACGGGTTGTAGTGGAACTGATCAGCGCGGTGTCACACGTGTGATTGCAGAAAACTCAAATGGACAAAATGATGTAGCAAACTCATGCGATATTGGTTCTACAGAAGTGTTGCGTTTAACCGCAAATAACTTAAGTTCCACCAATACATCGGTGGTTGCTGCACTTAGCTCTTACCAGAACATATTGGATAATTATAATAAGTTGATTGCTGATCCAGCAACCAAGCAAGATTATATTCCTTTTTATAAAATCCAATCAGAGTTGTATAGTAATTTAATCAAATACACCAAATCTGACCAAAAGTATCGCACGATCTTTGTCGATCCTTTTGTAGCCAATCTACCAGCGGAGATTATTACCAAAGATGCCACTGGTAAAGATGTTCGGGCAGTAAAACATTTAAGTGTGGACAATTATGATGTGATTGTAAAACCACTTGGTGTAGGTTTATTGGATGGCAATAAAGTCTTTGCGGGTAAGGAAGATCCAAATTTCAAATGTGAGTGGAATCCGAACTTAAAGAGAATTATGTTATGGCGTATAGATGACAGTGTTACACCATCAGGTGATAATGAATTCTGTAGTTATCAACTTAAATTAAAGACAGATCCAAACATTACATCTTCAGCTTATGTGATTGGCAGCTTTACCAATATTGCACCAATTGTAGAGGATAGTAGTTTTAAAATTGAATATGGCTCAACCAAAGCAATTGATGTAGATTTACTGAAATATGCCAATGATGATGGTGATGGTAATGCCGCTGTGTTAACAGCGAAGCCGAATAAACCAAAATTTTATATCAATGCAGATGGGGTTGAATTACCTGTTCGTATCGGAACAAATATCGATCCTGTTGTGATCACAGCTGATCGTAGTGGTCCTTGTCCTGGTAGCGACAGTAAATATACCTGCTATGGGGGCAAAGTCCATATCCAACTTAGAAGTACGCTTGATCCATTTAGCTATAAATTTACCTACTATGTATATGATGCGGATGGTGTTATTTCCAATGCTGCAACTGTGAAATTAGAAAACTCAGGTACGGCGCCGGGAAGCACACGTACAAGTGGTGGTGGTTCATTGGGTTGGTTGAGTATTCTTGGGCTTTTAGGCTTAGTGGGTTATCGTCGTAATCAAGCGAATAGACAACCAAAACAGTAACTAACGAAAGCAATTACAGGAAAAGCAATACAGGTTAAATAATCGTCTTTATGGCATTGTCTGTCATACAAAAAGCCAGTTTTTAGAAGCTGGTTTTTTTGTATCTGTATGTTTTTTGCTATTTGTATAGGCTTTCTCCCTAATTTGTATTATAAGTTTTAAATAGAAAGGGTTTGTTGATTGATTTCCCTTAAATCATTGAAAAGTTATTCATTTTGAACTGATATGAAGCAATTTACTGTACTTACACCGCTTGAACAGATCTCATGTAGTTCTGATGAATTACTTTCGATTAAAAGAAATGATTTGGTTCCATTACTCGACAATCAAACACGACTGAATTTATATGCCGATCAGTTGATTCAAGCACAATCGGTACTGCTAAAAGCCATTGATCCAAGTTTGACGCAAAAGCTGAGTCAAATTATTGCACAAATTATTCAGCAATTATCTGCATCCAAGAAAAAGCTAAATCAACGTAAATTCAATGCGATACAAAAATGGTTAGGCTTGGATTTGGAGTTTGGTGTCGGGCAAGTCAAATATTTAAATGATTTAGAAAGTTTAATTGATGAAGCCAAACATTTGAGTCAAAGATTACAAATCGAAATTCAAAAGTCGGAAGCAAGATTCCAACAAGCCAATGGTTTAAGAGAGCAAATGGCGAAATATATTCGTGCAGCGCAGGAATTTTTACATGAATATCCTGCTTTTGTACAACATCGTCATCCCTTGGATAACTTTGCAGAGCGGTTGTCTAAGAAAGTCAATACGCTACAAACGTTACAAGCCAGTAATGATATTGCGTTAGCACAAATGCAGTTAACACAACAACTTTCATTGAGCTTACTTGATCGCTTTAATGAAGCTCAGCATGTTCTGATTCCTGCATGGCAATATCATGTCAAACAGAGTAGTGCGCAGAATTCTTTTACAACGACTGAAGAACTGGATAAAAGTCGTGATAAATTAATTCAATCATTAAAGAAATCATTAGAAAATAAATAGGATACAAGTATGAGCGATTCGAATCATCAAGCATTAACTGAACAATCCAATACGCCGTTGGAATTGCAAAAGTTTGAACAATTGAATTTGAAAGAAATAGGTTTAAATACTGAAGATTTTAATGAAGTTGTAAATGCGCATAAAGACTTGGCCAATATTAATCATGCATCTGTTGCTGAATATGGTAAAAATATTGCGACCAAAACATCCTCATATACAGATGAATTACTCAACTTGGTCAAAAATAAAGACTTAGATGTGACTGGGCAAAAATTAAATGAAGTTGTGCAAGTTGCTCAGCAATTGAATACATCCAGCATTTTGAATCAATCAAAAAACTCAGGATTTATTGGTAGTATACTCAGTAAGTTTAAAGGTGCTAAGCAAAGTTTCGATCAACATTTTAATACCACCAAAGAGCAAATAGATTCATTGGTCAAAGAAATTGAAACATCGCAAACAGGTTTAAAAGCACGGGTAGATACATTAGATCGTATGTTTAATGGGGTGCAAGAGGAATATCGACAGTTGGGTATTTATATTGCCGCAGGTCGAATTAAGCAAGTCGAAGTACAGCAAGAAATTGCGACTTTATCTCAGCAAGAGCAAGATCCTAAAATCAATCAGCGTGTTTATGACCTTAACCATTTAGCCAACAATTTAGAAAAGCGGGTCAGTGATTTACAAGTCTTGCAACAATCTGCAATGCAAACCTTACCGATGATTCGTATTATTCAATCCAATAATATGATGTTGGTTGATAAATTTTATGCCATAAAAAATATTACTTTACCCGCATGGAAAAACCAGATCAGCTTGGCGATTTCTCTAAATGAGCAACGTAATAGTGTACAACTTGCCAACACGATTGATGATGCAACCAATGAGCTATTAAAACGCAATGCAGATTTACTTCATCAAAATTCTGTGGATACTGCCAAAGCCAATCAACGTTCAGTGATTGATATTGAAACGCTTGAACATGTTCAAAATACCCTGATTAAAACTGTAAATGATGTCATTCAAATTCAGAAAGAGGGCATGCAAAAACGTGAAGAGGCTTCGACTCGGATTAAAGCGCTTCAATCGAATTTACAACAGTTGGTATTAGATACCAGTACGCATCAATCCTAAGCCAAAGCTTAAATCTTGGCACAATCTCATCTAAAGGTGTAAAGGTTGACTGAAAAAACTCAATATCCTGTAGATATTCAACAGATCGAACATGGATTAAAAATACTTCAGCATCGAAAACGGAATTTGATGGTTTCGGCTGTGGTTTTATCCTCTGTAGGTATCGCAAGTTTAGTTTCTGTTTTTTTTCAACAGGAATTGGTTTTTAACTTGTTTGGTGTAGCACAACAGGTTCATCAATTGCACTTGCCATATATTCTAGATCAGCAGTTAAGAGAATATATCCATCAACCAGACTACCTGATGAATGCATTGTCATGGTTTGGCTGGTTGATCTTAAAATTAATTGTGTCTTTTATTGGCGCATTTATTATTGTTGCTGTATTAAAAAAAATTCGCTTTTTTAAAGTGCGCTTTCAATCTTTTATCCTTAAATTTGTTGCATGGCTGTTATCCTTGATTGTGCTATGGTCTGGTTTGACTTATGTGCAATATGATCTTAAAGATGATGAAGACAAAGAGTTAAAATCATTTATAAAGTATGATCAAAACATTCAGCAAAGCGATATTTATCAATATCTGCAAAGATCGGATGCGCCTGAAACAGTACAAAGCTATTTATTGGCACAAACTGCGTTGATGCATAAACCTGTTGATAAGGTTGTGGCTACGGTTTACACAGAAAAATTGATTAAAGCGGAGCAATCCGATTCGCGCTTTTTAGAATATGGCTTTAAACCTGAGCAATTATGGACAATTCAACATCAGGTATTTAATCGAGCGCTTTCCCCGATTGCGCAAGGTGTTGAAGCGCAAGTGAGTCGTGCAAGCTTTTGGTCGAACATTGTTGAAAAGATTTTATGGGGAATTTCAGCACTCAGTTTATTTTTTAGCTTGATGATTTATTGGGTGGCAAGTCGAATTGCCAAACGTTTACACCGAATTGGTCATCGTATCGGTTAGTGCAATACTTCAAAGCTTATACTTTGTAAAAATCCTGGTAAAAAGCACTTTTGCGATGAGCAAAAGTGCTTTTTTATTGCTGTAAAATTAAATCTCGTTGTCCTAAGCGACATCTTTCGCTCGGTTGGTAATCAGGTCTTTGAGTTCTAAGGTATCAAAGGTTTTATCCCAAATTTCACCATCCACAATATAGTAAGGCGTAGGATGTTTACCGAAACCTTGTACATAATGAGTAATCTCAGTTTGTTTGTCTGCGATTTCCTTATGCTGAATAGAGCGTAGAACTTTCGTACCATCCAAGCCCATTCCTTCAATGATTTGTTTCAGCACTTCAGGGTTGGCAATGTCTTTACCATGGGCGAATATGGCATGGAATAAAGCCTGCGTTAACGCGAATTGATCAAAGATATTATCTAAAGCCAATATCGCCTGATGGGCTAAACGGCTATTGGGCATACGCTTCATATGCTCAATATCCACGGTTAAATCTTGACTATAAGCAGCAAATTTTGCCATATCAAGTTTACGATTGGCTTCTTTGGTTCCATATCTTTCAGTTAGGTATTGATAAACATCTAAGCCTTGTTCTGGAATTTCTGGTAAAACTTGCACAGGTAATAATTCGATTTTTTTCGCCATGGGTTGATTCCAATGTTGTTTGAGTTTTTCAAACGCCACATAACTCATTGGATAGACGATATCGAATACGAACTCTATTTTCATTGTTTTACCTCTTCACTTATTTATTCAGGAATTGTGAATAAGTACACCTTGTTGTACTTAATTGGAGAAACCACAACATAAATTTAGCTTAAAACTTTGTGGCTTGGCTGCGCATGAATTTTTGTAGAGAGATGGTCGAAGAAATATTATTTTTGTTGAAAATTAATCTAATTTTAAGTTTCGAGGAAGTCGGGGTATTTCTATTGATTTTCTAGCCAATGCCCATATATATACCAGCATTAAAGAATTTAAATTTGAGAATAGGGGGAGATGCTGATGAGAACGTGGCTGATTTTTGTTAAACTAAAAAACCGATTGATTTAATAAAAACAAACTGTTTTATCTATTTTTTAAATAGACGTAATATACATTCAACGAAAGAAATTTACTCCCTTGGAGATTGTTAGCATGTTAGATACAAATACTTCTGCTCAATTAAAAACATTGTTAGAGCGTCTTGAGAGCCCAATTGAAATTGTTGCTTCTTTAAATGGTTCTGATAAGTCAGATAAAATTAAAGAATTGGTGACTGAAATTGCTGCGCTGTCAGATCAAGTGACTGCACGTTTCGATGGTCAGAATGATCGTAAACCGAGCTTTGGTATTGCAAAAGTAGGTGAACAACCTCGTGTATTCTTTGCTGGTTTACCGATGGGTCATGAGTTTACCTCGTTAATTTTAGCTTTATTACAAGTATCAGGTTATGCGCCAAAAGTTTCTGATGAAATCTTGGCTCAAGTTAAAGGTTTAAACCTGACTACAAATTTTGATGTATTTGTTTCTTTAAGCTGTCACAACTGCCCAGATGTTGTTCAAGCACTTAACTTGATTGCAATTAATAATCCTGGCACTACAGCGACCATGATCGATGGTGCATTCTTCCAAGATGAAGTTGAAGAGCGCAAAATCTTGGCTGTACCTATGGTTTTCCAAAATGGCGAACATATTGGTCAAGGTCGTATGACTTTAGAAGAAATCGTTGCGAAATTGGACAGTGGTGCTGCGGCTAAAGATGCTGAAAAGCTGAATGCTAAAGACGCGTTTGATGTATTGGTGATTGGTGGTGGACCTGCTGGTGCAACATCTGCGGTATATGCTGCACGTAAAGGGATTCGCACAGGTATTGTTTCTGAGCGCTTTGGTGGTCAAGTCATGGACACCATGGATATTGAAAACTTTATCTCAGTACAGAAAACACAAGGTCCTAAGTTTGGTTCAGATATGGAAGCGCATGTACGTGAGTACGGTGTGGACATTATGAACTTACAAAAAGTGAAAAACATTGTTGGTGCTGATCAAACAACTAATGGTTTAGTTGAAGTTGAACTGGAAAATGGTGCAAAACTTGAATCGAAAACGGTCATCTTATCTACAGGTGCACGTTGGAGAGAGATGAATGTACCTGGTGAGAAAGAGTACAAAACACGTGGTGTTGCGTATTGCCCACACTGTGATGGTCCATTATTTAAAGGCAAGAAGGTTGCCGTGATTGGTGGGGGTAACTCAGGTGTAGAGGCCGCAATTGATCTTGCTGGTATTGTTGAACATGTCACATTGATCGAGTTTGATACTCAACTTCGTGCTGACCAAGTGCTTCAAGATAAATTGAATAGTTTGCCAAATACCACGGTGATTTTGAATGCACTATCTACAGAAGTGATTGGTGATGGTTCGATTGTGACAGGGTTGAAGTATAAAGACCGTGCAACAGACGAATTGCATACCATTGAACTTGCGGGAATCTTTGTACAAATTGGTTTATTACCAAACACAGATTTCTTAAAAGCAACTGCTGTAGAGCTCTCAAACCGTAATGAAATTGTGGTGAATGATCGTAATGAAACCAATGTAAAAGGTGTATTTGCTGCGGGTGACTGTACAACAGTGCCTTATAAACAAATCATTATTGCAGCTGGTGAGGGTGCAAAAGCGTCTTTATCTGCATTCGATTACATCATTCGTTCAGGTCAATAATCTTTCGATGATTGCACGTTGAAAAGCAAGCCAAAGTGTCGCAATGAGCACTTTGGCTTGTCTTAACATTTATCTCATGTTTTACCCTTGATAGGAATTGAGTTGCTAACAGCTCAATTCCTTTTTTTGTGTTGGAGATTGAATACTATTGAAGAGAGCTTGCGAAAATAAGCTTTGTTAATGTTGCAGCTCTTGAACAAGTGCAATGGTTTTCTGTTCTGCTGCTTGGATCGATTGTGCTAACAACTCGCCACCAAATTCCTGATACTCAATCGCAATTTCATGAAATTTTTCGATACCAATAAAATTGAATGCTGTTTTGATTGCGGGTTCAGCATGATTGGGAAATGGCGCATCAACTGCATCAAAGTCATGCCCACCACGGGCAGAAAGGATAATCATGGTTTTTTGATGATCTAACAGCCCTGAGTAAGGTTGTTCTTTGCTGAGATCAAATGTGTAGGTTTTATTCATTCTCACGATGTGATCAATATAGGCCTTTAAATGTGCAGGTGTGCCAAAGTTATACATTGGCACACCAAGCACAATAATATCTGCCCAGTGCAATTCCTCGATAAATTCATTACTCAGTTGTAAGCGTTGTTGCGCCTTTTCTTCAGATTCTGCATAGCCAAATTCAGAAATGATCCACTCTTCATCAATATAAGGCGGTGGGTTTTGACCTAAATCACGATGTTTAACTTGTACAGATGAATCAATTTCATTCCATTGATCAATAAATAATGCGGTTAAGCGTCGGCTTAAAGAACCATGTGGGTGCGTACCTGAAATACCTGTTCTTAAACTAGTATCTATTTTTAGTATATTTGCCATGATCATTACTCAATTTGTTGTTTGTTCAAATTGATTTTTATAGAATATGAAAAAAACAACAAACGATAAAAATACATGTTATAACTGAATATAATTCATTTATATTTTACACGGTGATCTTTGGTGGTTTTGCATAATTCCTTGGAGCAGTTGTTGGCCTTTCAGTATGTTGCTGAACAACTCAGCTTTAAAAAAGCAGCAGACCAATTGTTTTTAACACCTACCGCCTTAAGCCATCGTATCAAGAAGCTGGAACAGCAATTGAATATTCAATTATTCGAGCGGCGTACACGCTCGATCAGCCTGACGCCAGAAGGAGAGTATTTACTTAAGCATGTGCAATCAGGTTTTGGGCAGATTCAAACGGCTTTGTTTCAACTAGAGCAAAATAAACAAAGATTATTGACCATTACCACAACACCATCGTTTGCAAGTGAGTGGATTATTCCCTATTTGCCAGAGTTACAAAGTCGCTTTCCCAATATTATGTTTCGGGTACATGCAAGTTATGACCTCGTTAATATGACTTCCGGTCTCTATGATTTAGCGATTCGGTATGGTTCAGGGGGCTATCAAGATGTTGATACAGAATTATTAGCAGTTGATGAATATGTAGCTGTCGGGCATCCCTCTTTGGATATTGCAACTATGAACTGGACGACTGCACCATTGATTCACTTTACTTGGGGGGACGAATACTGTCCAAATCGAGTCAATTGGCAGAAATGGTTTGAAAAACAAGGCTTACATATTCAAGCAGGGCAAGCGCAGGTCTTTTATACGCAAGAAAGTCATGCAATTCAGGCTGTATTGTCTGGACAGGGGGTTGCATTATTAAGCCGCATTTCGATTGCCAATGATTTACAACAAGGACGGCTGAAAATTGTATCGCCGTGTGTTGAAACGGCATGGAATTACTATTTTTTAACTTTACCAGATGCTGATTTTATTGTGAATGAAGTCAAACAGTGGTGTAAGGAGAAGTTTTCACAAAATTTTGCCCATGAATAAAGATCTATGAATTTTTTCGTCGCTTAGCTTTTTGCTTAAATTACCTATCTTGAAATTAAAATTTAAATCAAACGTGATTTTTTAAATAAGAAAAAAGCCAAAGTGTTCCCCAAATACACCTTGGCTTTTCCCTAATGTTATTGTTTTCCCCTTTTTATGAGCTGTGTTGCCATACAGCTCAGCTCCATTTTCTTTATTGTTATTATTATCTGAACCTATGCGTTCACTAAGCAAAATACGTTCCAAGATTAGAATTGGTGTCGCATTTTGTCTTAACCAAACAAACTTAGATAATGAAAGCGATTTAATAATTGCGCTTTGCTTTCTATATGTTGTGGATTTTGAACAATACATTCAATCGGACAGACATCCACACAGGTTTGATGTTCATAAAATCCGACACATTCAGTACAACGCTGTGTATCAATTTCATAGAACTTTTCGCCCTCAAAAATTGCCTGATTGGGGCATTCTGGTACACACATATCACAATTGATGCATTGGTCTGTAATCATTAAAGCCATTTCGATATCCTAAACTGCTTGGTAAGCCAATGATGATGCTGAAATATCAGCAGTCGAATTTGGTAAGTTTCTAATTAATAAGGCATATTGCATATCAATATCGGCAGGAATTGGAATCTCTACAATATATCCTGAGCCTTTTGCATCTATGATCGGTTGTCTGTTTTTATCTAAAATTTCATAAAGAATAAATGTGATGTTGCCAGATGTGGTCATGAGTTCCATGGAGTCACCCACAACAAAACGATTCTTTACCTCAATCTTGATGTAATCATCGTTGCGTTCAAGCACTTCACCAACAAATTGTTGATGGTCAAACTGAGAAGAGCCAGTTGCATAGTTTTGATATTCGGTATGGACATGACGGCGTAAGAAACCTTCGGTATAACCTCGATTGGCTAAACCTTCGAGTTGTGACATTAACGCCCGATCAAAAGGTTTTCCTTGTAGCGCATCATCAATCGCTTTGCGATAAATTTGTGCTGTTCTAGCGCAATAAAAGTAAGATTTGGTGCGTCCTTCGATTTTTAAGGAATGTATGCCCATCTTGGTTAAACGATCTACGTGTTGAACTGCACGTAAGTCTTTAGAGTTCATAAAGTAAGTGCCATGTTGGTCTTCTTCAGCAGCAAACATGTCTTCTTTATGACGTTGTAATAAAACCGGTTCGCCAAATTGATGTTGTTGTATGGCGTGTTGCTCGTCGGCATCTTTATTGTTGCAACAGTCTGATGCTGTCTCCAGTTGTTGGACTGGAATGACATCCCCAGATGCATCTTCTGTTGCTTCGTGAATATTGTATTCCCAGCGACATGCATTGGTGCAAGCGCCTTGATTTGCATCACGTTTATTCATATAGCCTGAAAGTAAGCAACGACCGGAATAAGCCATACAGAGTGCACCGTGTACGAACACTTCGATTTCCATATCGGGTACATTCTGTTTAATTTCTTCAATTTCCTCGATAGATAACTCACGTGACAAAATGACACGGGTGAGTCCCATATTTTTCCAAAATTTTACGGTTGCCCAATTGACCGCATTTGCCTGTACAGACAGATGGATGGATATTTGTGGGAAATTTTCTCGAACCAGCATGATCAAGCCAGGATCTGACATGATCAGTGCATCAGGTTGCATGGCGACCACAGGTTCAAGATCACGAATAAAATTTTTTAATTTAGCATTATGTGGTTGAATATTCACCACCACATAAAATTTTTTGCCTAAGGCATGCGCTTCAGCAATCCCTATTTTTAAATGATCATGATAAAACTCATTATTACGAACTCGCAAACTATAGCGAGGTTGACCTGCATATACCGCATCGGCACCGTAAGCAAATGCATAACGCATATTCTTCAATGATCCAGCTGGTGATAGGAGTTCAGTAATGTGTGAGATGCTCATATAAATTTAAAAGGCATACTAAAAATATGGTTTTATTGTAAGGGTTTGAAAATAAGATTCAACCTAGTAAAACACTCAGGATTAACTGGGTGAGTTTTCATTAAAACACTTAATATTCAATGTTTTATGTTTAATTAATTGGGTTTTTTGAAAAACCCTAAAAAATTATTTAAGCCTTTTCAATTGCTGATCGATAATAATTTCACCATCTTCTTTACTAAAAGCAGCACGCTGTGGCACAGATAAGAGATCTAAAACCAATTCAGATGGTCGACATAAACGAACACCCAATTCAGTCACGACAAAGGGGCGATTGATTAAAATCGGGTATTGCAACATGAAATTAAGCAGTTGATCGTCAGTCCATTCTGTTTGATCTAGTTTTAAGGTTTTATAAACATCAACATTTTTACGTATTGCATCTCGTACAGACAAAGCAGATTGCTGAATCAAATCGATGAGTTGTGCTTTGCTTGGCGGATACTGTAAATACTCGATCACTTCTGGTTCGATACCAGTATTTCGAATGAGTGCAAGGGTATTGCGTGAAGTCCCACAGGCAGGATTATGATAAATCTTAATTTGAGATGACATCGATCGACTCTCTGTTAAAAAGCAATATTGCATTTATATATGGATATGCGTATATTCGCAATAGTGAATATGATAAACCATAAAATTGAGTAATTGCGATGGATCAACCTGATTTCTTTAAGTGCTTATCTGACCCAACTCGTTTGGATATTTTAAAACTTGTGTTGGCACAGGGGAACGTTTGTGTTTGTGAAATCACTGAAGCGTTAAATTTAAGTCAGCCAAAAATTTCTAGACACTTGGCCTTGTTGAGGAATTTGTCCATTTTACTTGATCAACGCAAAGGCCAATGGGTGTATTACCGTTTAAATCCTGAATTACCAGAATGGACCAATGCAGTATTAAACATAATTGCAGCGCAAACTGCGAATTCAGTTATGGGTCTTTCAGACTTGATCCAAATCAACAGCTGTTGTGAGTAAGCTGTCATGAACTCAAATCAGCCAACTTCGCAGCTTTCTTTCTTAGATCGAAATTTAACTTTATGGATCTTTATTGCGATGGGATTGGGGATCTGCATCAGCGTATATTTCCCGCAGGCTACTGTGGCTTTAAATCGTTTAAGCCTAGATTCAGTCAATATACCCATTGCGATAGGTTTAATTTTGATGATGTATCCGCCACTTGCCAAAGTAGATTATGCGACCTTAGCTGAAGTCTTCAAAGACAAACGAACGCTGACTTTATCTTTGCTACAAAACTGGTTAATCGCGCCGTGCCTGATGTTTGCTTTAGCGATCGTGTTTTTACATACTTATCCTGAATATATGACGGGTTTAATTCTTATTGGTTTAGCACGTTGTATTGCGATGGTATTGGTATGGAATAACTTAGCAGGTGGTGATAATCAATATGTCGCAGCTTTGGTTGCTTTTAATAGTATTTTCCAAATCGTCTTTTTTAGTACTTATGCTTGGTTGTTTTTAACTGTTCTACCACCGTATTTTGGTGTAGCAGGAAAAGTTATTGATGTTAGCTTCTGGACGATTACACATGCGGTTTTAATCTATTTAGGTATCCCATTTTTATTGGGCTTTCTAAGCCGGATCATTCTAGTTAAACGCAAAGGATTAGACTGGTATCAACAAACGTTTATCGCTAAAGTCAGTCCGCTGAGTTTATTGGCATTGTTATTTACCATTGTGGCGATGTTTAGTTTAAAAGGGGCGGATGTAGTTAGCTTACCATTCGATGTACTGCGAATTGCCATCCCATTAACCCTGTATTTTGTGGTGATGTTTTTCCTGAGCTTTTTTATGAGCAAATGGATGGGCAATGATTATCCTAAAACTACGGCGATTTCTTTTACCGCAGCAGGAAATAACTTTGAGTTGGCACTTGCTGTCGCGATTGCAACATTTGGATTGGCTTCACCTGTCGCATTTACCACGATTATTGGTCCTTTGGTTGAAGTCCCTGTATTGATTGCGTTGGTCAGTGTTTCGCTATGGCTGCGCAAAACTGTTTTTAAATCAGCGCATGGGCTCAATCAGCAAAGGGAATAGCCGAAAGACCCATTCAACACAATGTAAATTATTCCGAAGCTTCAAGTTTTTTGACAATCTGACAATGATCAATGGTGGTGTTCGAGGAGCAGGATTGACGTAATTCATGCAGTTGCGATTTAAAATGCTGTAATTCATATATTCGAGTTTCTACATGTCGAATATGTTCTTCAATCAATTGGTCAATGATTTTACAACCTTGTTCAGGATGTTGTAGATGCTCTAAAAGTTGAGTAATTTCATGTAAGGTCATATCTAATGCGCGGCAACGTTTAATAAAAATAAGCCGCTTTAATGTTTCATCATCATAATATTTATAATTATTATCTGCACGATAACTGGATCTGATCAGTTTTTTTTTCTCATAAAAACGCACAGTATCCGTCGACAGCTGTGTTTTTTTAGCGAGATTACTAATTAAGTATTGCTGCATGGCTTATTTTCCTGAATCAACTTGACCTTGGACTAACTCCATAGTTTTAAATAGCAGTATAGCTGATTTTTTCATCATTGTTGACGCATGTGCTGATTTTCTTTAAAGCGCCAACTTGACTGAAAAATGAGTAGATAAGTCCATTTATATTGAATCAAGGAGAAGTGTCATGGCGTGTACATGTAGTCATGAACCTGCACCACAGAAACCGAATAGCAAGTTTAGAACGGCTTTGTGGATTGCACTGTTTATTAACCTTGCCATGTTTTTTGTTGAATTGATTGGTGGGGCGTATGCACATTCTTCTGCACTTTGGGCGGATTCTCTGGATTTTTTTGGTGACTCGGTCAATTATGCCGTCTCTTTAGCGGTGTTAGGCGCAAGTCTGTACTGGCGAGCGACCGTTGCCTTATTTAAAGGGGCAATCATGGCAATTTTTGGTTTTGTCGTGATTGGCAAAACGATTTATGCCTATACGAAAGGGATCCCTCCAGAAGCGATTACCATGGGGGCGATTGGTGTACTGGCTTTAATCGCAAATGTGATTTCAGCCCTTGTGCTTTACGCTTTTAGAGATGGGGACTCCAATATGCAGTCTGTTTGGCTGTGTAGTCGTAATGATGCGATTGGAAATGTCGCAGTAATCTTTGCAGCAATTGGGGTTTTTGGTACAGGAAGTATGTTGCCAGATATTATTGTGGCTGTGATTATGGCGACTTTAGGCTTAACAGGCGGTTATCAGGTGATGAAGAAAGCATTACAAGAACGTAAACAAAATATGCCGACTCAACAAGTACTACAATGACGCTCATCTAAACCACAATAAGGTATTTTTGATCTCAGCAATGGAATCAAAAAACCATCATGAAGCAAGCACTTAAATTTCAGCTATACGTGTTGCCATTTTGCTCCAGAAATTATTCCAGAGTCCTAAATACTCAGACTGGACTTGGTCCAAATACTGTTGGTTGTTTTGATCATAGCATTGTATCAGTAGGGTCCAAATGTCATCTTGATGGTTGTCATCATTGGCAAGGGTCGCGTCATTTTGATCAGCCAGCCCATGACAAGCATAATAACCTTCAATAAATTTACTGTTGTAAATGGACATGTTGTTGCGGAGTGCTTCACTAAACTTTATGACTTGCAATTCTGTACAAGCCAAAATGAGCAATAATTCTGTATAAGAATTGATATGTTGGTGAATAAATTGAGCCAATGCGAAAGCTTCTATTTCAGTCTGTTGCTGATCTAATGGATCTAATTCCAACTGCTGCATCAATTTTAAAAAATAAACCAGATGTGATTTGGATGCAGCGCTTTTTTCGAGTTGGTGTGTATTGAAACCCAGTTCATCAATTAAGTTTAGCGACAGTAAGTAGCGTGCATATATTTTAGCTGCAATCCTATTTTCTGGATGAATATTATGGTTTTTTTCGAGGCTAACGGCTTGATAAATTACCATGCTAAGTGCATCTGTAAAATTTTTAACAATCGCCGTAAAATAATTAATATGAATGAATTTAAGCTGTTCAAGCGTCAGCTGGCTTTGATTCAACTGGACTAATATGGGATGCTTAAATAAAATATGACAGTGTGTTTGCCGTTTTAAGTTTGCGATAGCTTGAGTGTTTTGCTGCCATAATTCAGGTTGCAAGGAATTTTGAATGAAATGCAGCAACTCGAAACGAGTATGTTCAGATTGCGTGAAAGATAATATGCTCATATGCTGCATTAAAATTTTAATTTTGCCGTTTTTATAATAGTAAAAAACAATTTGTTTTGCTAGTATTTATACAGGTTTAATATTTTATATTTCATATACTTGCCTTTGTAGTCTTGATGTTTTTTTATAAAAACTCAGTATTCATATGAATTTAAGATATAATTCTTAGCATACACTTGAAGTAATTCGTATTTATGTGCTGTTCTTATAAGCTAATGCTTTAATTTTAATCTTAAATTTTTGTACATCAGGTAAAAACAAATGTCAAAAAAAGAGGACATCATTAATACAGCGTTGAATCTCTTTAATACATATAGTTATAATTCTATCGGTATAGACCGAATTATTAGTGAGTCTGGCGTTGCAAAAATGACTTTTTATAAATATTTTCCATCTAAAGCCAAATTGATTGAAGAATGTTTGGTCACGAGAAATCTCAATTTGCAAGAATCATTAGATGCTGCAATCGCTAAATGTGATCCACAAGATTATTTATCTCATATTAAAGCCATCTTCACATGGTACAACGCATGGTTTCATAGCGAAGATTTTAATGGTTGTATGTTCCAAAAAGCCGTAGAAGAAATTTCAAAAGTTTATCCGTCATCACTCCAACCTGCAACTGACTATAAAGAGTGGTTAAAAGGGCATTTGAGTAATGCGTTGCGTCATTTAGGTGTTAAACAAGATATTCAACTTGCTTCTTTCTTGTCGAGTCTTCTTGACGGAATGACGATTCAGGCGCAAATAGATCCTCAGCAAGTGTGTTTGGATGATTATTGGAGACGGGTAGAAACCCTGATTCAGATGGAATTGGCTTTAGCTCAACCGAGTTCAGTTTAACGTTTAAGTTTGTTGAAATCCTAGGTTGCAAGCGTAAGTAATATTGATTTGCGCTTGCTGATCTGTTTAATTTACTACTTAAACTTGAAAATAAAAAAGCGCGACCACTTGAAGTGAATCGCGCTTTGCTGATAAGTTTTTTATATACCTAACGATTTATTGTCATAACAATAAATCGTTAGGTAAAGAGATGCTTGAAGCATCTTCTTATATTTATTCTTATACCCTCTGAATGCACTGGTCATTCGTTTTTTTCAGCAAATTATACAGACTTGTCTGTTTAGTTGGATTATAAAGATTTTGTTGCTTTTTACAACAGAATCTTTGTGAATTTGTTTGTTTTTTTATCAAACAGCTTAAAAGTTAAAAAAAATATCTAATTTTTGGTACTTTGCGTTTAATTTTATCGTGGCTCGCCTAGTCTAAAAGTCTGTTTTTGACTTTATTGATGAGACTAGCAGACTTCTATTTATCTTTAAATGGCAGTGAGTTGTTATACACGAAGCGTGTGGTCAAGAATTTGAAAATTGAAATGAATAATTGTAAATAAATATTAGAGATAAAAATAAAAGACCTTGAAAAATGCCTATACTGTTGGGAATATCAATATTTAAGCATTAGTGATTCATTCTTCGGGCTAAAATTCTAGGATCATTGCTATTGAGGATTTGTTCAATTTTGCCATTAGGGCGCTGAAGAATCGTTTGATCATGCGTATAGACTTTGCCATTGCGAGCAACCGCATTTTGATCATTGGGCGGGGTAAATAACCAAGTTTCATTTTGTGTTAAAGGATGAACCAATAAATTGAATTCAGTATTTGCTGGATATTGAATATCGCCTAAGGTTAATTTTTCTGTCAGTGTGCCATTTTCAATTCCGATGAGTTGTTTATTTTGATCCAAATAGACATTTGCCCATTGTAGGGAAACAGCTTTGTATTGGGTGAGAGGATTGTGAATCCGCCAGTAATCTGTAGAAACAAAGTTGTCTGGATATTTTTGATATTTAGAACGTTCAATATCTGCCTGTGCCACAAGTATAATATTTTCTAGCTGCGTATCTTGAGCAAGATTACAGTGCTCTAAACCAATGATGTTGCCAGCATCATCTAAATAGACTTGAATATAGCTCATCAGCTGACAATTCCAACCTTCGATCGTATCCTTACCTGTACCCATTAATGTGGTTGAACGATCATCAAAAAGTTCCAAATCAATACCACGAGGAATTTTCATGCTGTTAATTTGCAGCTTTCCAAATAATACGGGTTGGGGAAATTTGGCTTGTCTCAATGAGGTCAATTGATCGGGTGCAAATAATTCAAGTTCAGTCCCTTGTGGCATTTGAATGCCTAAAATTTTCTCAGGCGAACTTAATGTTTTATGTATGGAATGATGCTCTTTTTCAATCTCATTTTTTGTAAATAGAACAAGGAAATAAAGTATCAAGCTCAAAAAAACGCAGAGTACACTACAGACAAATAGAGACTGAATAAAAATATTGCCATGCCTAAGGGTATTTCTGAATTTTGAGCTAAATATTAATCCAATCGCAAATAGACTAAAAATAATGGTCCCAAAGCCAGCGACAAAGAAAATCCAAAGATAGTTAAAAGAAAGTGGAATCATGCTATTGAGAATCGTATTTTTATATTTGCTAAGATTCAGGATATTGTATGCAATATCCTGAATTATTTTCAATCAATCAAAAATCTTATGAAGCGCTTGGAACGGTAACGTCACTACATCAAAAGCGACAGCAAAAGGGAATAACACCAGTTTATCTGCAGTTTTACTGCCAGCCTTTGAGTAATCTTTTACCTCTTGAGTGGTATAGATACTGACTTGATAGGGTTTACTCAGTGCTTTTAGTGATGAAATATTAGAAGCAGAAGGGTAAACCAGACCAGATAAGGTAATGTTAAAACAGAAACGTTGCGCTTTTAGACGTTGATCACTTGAGGTGGTGCATTCTTCTGCACCATTTTCAATAAAGAATGCACGATCTTGTTTAGTGACATCTTCAGAAAGTTTGACATATTTGAGTGGTAGGGTTCCTGAAAAATGCCCATCATTTTTTTCTGAATTGAAGGTCAGCGCTTTATCAATTTGAATAAATTTTGGATCAAGTCCTGTGATCACTTTGACAAATCGAGCACCACCACTGGTGATGACATAACTATTTTTTTGCCCTGCAATGACAATGCTGTCAGAAGGTAGGGCCGAAATTGCTTGTGATGGTTTGCCAAATGCTAAAACCGTATCATTGACCAATACGGTTTGAACATTACGGGTACGAACACCATTGTCTTTCTTTAAAAGGGTTGAAGTTGCACAGCCGGTCATGGCAAATGCGGAAATAATACAAATGGACAATGTAGATTTATAATTTAATTTATTCATATTTTGCTCATTTAATCTTAAGGTATTGTTTATACCATTAAAAAAATAGGGTGTTAAGTTTTTAACTTACCAAAAAATAGACAAAAATTTATTTTTTCAATGAATTAATCCACTTTACCCACAATTGATTGGCAAAATGTATCTAAAGTTTTTGATTGTCTTGTAAATTGCCAATGAATTTAAAGCAATTGTACGATTTATTATTCTTTCTTTAGAATAATCGAATAAATCAGATAATTTTGATTGTAATTTCATTCCAAGATTCTTAGAATTGCCTGCTTGTTTGCGTGATCATTGGAACTGAACTTTGAGTAATTTTCTAACCGAACACCTGATCCATCGTGATGATGATTTTATGGTGATCCATAAGCCAGCAGGTATACTCACAGTTCCAGGAAAAACAGCAGATTTACAAGATTGTGTTATCAACAGATTATTAAAAATCGAGCCTAAGACTTTACTCATTCATCGTTTAGACCGCGATACCTCTGGGATTTTGGTATTTGGACTGAGTAAATGGGGACAAAAAAGTATTTCTAGACAGTTTCAAGAACGTCAAACCTCTAAAACCTATCAAGCTGTTGTTGCTGGCACTTTACATGGTGAAGGCACAGTTGATGTTCCTGTGATTTATGATCCAGAACATCCACCCTTACATATTGCAGATCCAGAACATAACAAGCCTGCATTAACACATTGGAAAGCAACCCAACATTTTCAAATTCAAGGACAGGCTGCAACCCGTGTTGAGTTAACACCAATTACAGGACGGTCACATCAGTTACGCGTGCATATGCAATATTTAGGACATCCTATTATTGGTGATACTTTATATGCAACTGTAGAACAACAGCAGCTTATGCCACGACTTTGTCTACATGCACAACAACTGAGTTTTCATCATCCTAAAACAGAGGAGCTTGTACAATTTGATTGTCCAGTTCCGTTTTAGTTTAGATTTTTAAGTTGAAATTAAGTCGCTCAAAATTTAATGAGCTTTATGTCAAAAAGTATTGCGTAATGGGTATAAACTTTGTTCAAATATTCTCCTGATTTGAGCAACCGTGTTTTAGCCCTAACATGAGATAAAGGTGGAAAAATTGCAACAATTTGCTATAGGTCAACGTTGGTTATCGGACACAGAAACTGAGTTAGGTTTAGGTGTATTGATTGACGTCGATGAACGTTCAATCAGTATTCTTTTTCCAAAAAGTGACGAAACTCGTGTCTATGCACGTAATAATGCCCCATTATCTCGTATTGTTTTTAATATCAATGATGAAGTTCAAGACCAAGAAGGCATCAAGTGGATTGTCGAGTCTTTAGATGATCGTAGTGGTGTGATTCGTTACAATGTTATTCGTACATTAGATAATGGTGAACAAGAGAAAAAAGCGTTAAACGAAACGCGTATAGGCGCACAAATTCAATTGTCAAAGCCTTTAGAACGTTTATTGGCAAGCCAAATTGACTATAAAGAATGGTATGACTTACGTATTGAAGCGATGCAAATGCAAGCCAATATGCAAACGTCACCATTACGTGGTTTGGTTGGTGCGCGTGTAGGCTTGATTCCACACCAGCTGTATATTGCACATGAAGTGGGTAAGCGATTTGCACCTCGTGTATTACTTGCAGATGAAGTCGGTTTAGGTAAAACAATCGAAGCGGGACTCATCATCCATCAACAACTCAAAACCGGTCGTTCTGAGCGAATTCTGATTCTTGTGCCAGATTCATTACAATATCAATGGATGATTGAAATGCGTCGTCGTTTCAATTTGAATTTCTCATTGTTTGATCTTACTCGTACAGCTTCAATCAAAGAACATGATCCTGAACTCAATCCATTCCTGACTGAACAATGTATCATTGCTTCAGTAGATTTGATGATTGACCATGATGATTTGCGTGAGCAAGCCATTGAAGCTGGTTTTGATCTATTGGTGGTCGATGAAGCGCATCATTTGATGTGGAGTGAAGAGGAAGGCGGTAATGACCGTTATGACCTTGTTGAAGAGCTTGCTGAAAAAACTGAAGGTGTACTGCTTTTAACTGCAACACCTGAACAGTTAGGTGTAGAAAGCCATTTTGCCCGTTTACGTTTACTTGATCCACAACGTTTTAGTTCGCTTGATCGTTTCCTTGATGAAGAAGAGCAATATCATCACACTGCTAAAATTGCTGAAGTGTTGATGTCAGATTTGCCACTTGAAGCGGAACATTTGGCAGCAGTTGAAAAATTATTAGGTCATCCGATTGAAGATCAGCCTGAACATCGTTTCCGCGCGATTCATGAACTTTTAGACCGTCATGGTACAGGTCGTATCTTGTTCCGTAATACCCGTGAAGCAATTCAAGGTTTCCCTGGACGTGATTGCCAACCAGCACCATTACCAGCACCAGAAAATTGGTCTAAAGATGGAAAATTACGCGAACAAATGTGGCCAGAAGAGCTGCAACTTGATGGCACATGGATGGAAACAGACCCACGTGTTATGTGGTTGATGGAACGATTACGTTCTGATTTAAAACATAAAAAAGTATTGCTGATTGCACGTAGTGGTCCAGTTGTTGAAGCACTTGAAAATGCTTTACGCATCCACGCGGGTATCCGCACCGCAATGTTCCATGAAGGCATGAGCTTATTGGAACGTGACCAAGCAGCGGCTTATTTTGCTGAAGATTCTTATGGTGCACAGATTTTACTGTGTTCTGAAATTGGTTCAGAAGGGCGTAATTTCCAGTTTGCTTCTGACCTTGTGTTGTTTGATTTGCCTGCAAATCCAGATGTACTTGAACAGCGTATTGGTCGTTTAGACCGTATTGGTCAGGAAAATCGTATTCAGATTCATGTGCCTTATCTTGTAGGTACAGCGCAAGAGCGTATGTTCCGTTGGTACAATGAAGCGCTGAATATTTTCAGTAATATTTCGCCTACAGCACAAACCTTACAAGAAAACTTTATTGTCGATTTAAAAGATTGCTTATTGGATGATAAAGGCCAAGCCTTTGAAGAACTTCTTGAAGCGGTCAATGTACAGCGTCAAGCACTTGAAGTTGAATTGCAAGATGGTCGTGACCGTTTATTGGAATACAACTCATGTCGTCCGATCGTGGCACAAGAAATTGTTACTGCGCTTGAAGACTATGATGACAATACTTTGTTGCCAATGTTTATGAAGCGGTTTATGGCATCAACCAACATTGACTTTGATGAGCAAAGCAATGGTACGGTGATTATTAAACCAACCGATCAAATGCAAGTGCAAGGCTTGGATATTGACGAAGAGGGTATGACTGCAACCTTCTATCGTGATCAGGCACAGATCCGTGAAGACGCGCAATATTTAACACTTGAACATCCGTTTACTGAAAGTGTGATGGAAATTATCCGTACCCAATCTTTTGGTAGTACCAATGTTGCGATTCTAAAAACCAATGCACTTAAACAAGGCACGATTTTGTTGGAAGTTTGGTTTAAAGTGGATGTGGTTGCGCCTAAAGCATTAAATTTACCTTCTAGCTTACCGACACAATTGATTCGAGTGTTATTGACTGAAACGGGCCAAGATATTACTGCCAAGCTTGATCCAGAAATTATTAAGCCGTATTTACATCATTTAGATAGCAATAGCTGTCGTCAAGTGGTGAAAGCACGTCGTGAAGTGATTGAAGAACGCTATGCACAAGCTTTAGATATTGCTAAAGGTGTTTTACCGCAGTTAAAAGAGCAAGCTAAAGAAATTTACGGTAGCAAATGGCAATATGAAATTGATCGTTTAAGCTACTTAAAGCAATTTAATCCAAGTATTCGTGCAGATGAAATTGAACGTTTACAGAAATTCCAGAAAGAAGGTTTAAGTCTATTGGAAGGTATTTCTGTGACGCCAGAAGCGATTCAGGTATTGGTTGTGGTTAAACCTTAATTTAGTGTAATTTTATCTAGATTCTAAAAGCTCCTTTGGGAGCTTTTTTGATGTATATGTTATGCATATTTAAATAATCAATTATTGGGTTATTTTTATTTATTTGATTTTAAATGTAAAAGTTATAACCATTTATAAAAATTAATTCCTATTATTGCACCATTTATATGGTCATATCTTGTATGAGGGGCTATAGACCATGCATCAATGTCACCACGCGATAGAAACGCCATGTATCATTGGATGAGATCTACTTTACAACAATAATCAATGAAGGATTTACAGGGAGTTTGTTGTATACATCGCAACCGTTTTTATGCTATTAAAATAGTGTACTTTGATCTCGATTTGTTCCTTAGAGATAAAGTTTACTCACCCATGTAATTTGATCATTCAGTATTGTGTATCCAAATAGACAAGTTCTAAAGCAACCGTCTATAGCCAAGATAAAAACTTAAAATAATGGAAGAAATGATATGGAAAACAAGGATTTTGTTGAGTTTCATGATACCCATGTGCAATATCTACTTCATTGGGAAAAGCAATTACCGCAAAAAGATGTGTTTGTACAACCATTGGCCAATGGCAATGTGGTGCATTACACATGGTCGGAAGTTGCACAACAAGTTCGCAGTATGGCGAGTTATTTACAGTCTTTAAACTTGCCTGAAAAGAGTGCGATCGCAATTTATGGTAAAAATAGTGCGCATTGGCTTATGGCAGATTTAGCGATCTGGATGTCAGGTCATATCTCAGTCCCACTCTATCCAACACTCAATGCGGAAGGTGCAGCTTATGTACTCAACCACAGTGAAGCAAAACTCTTATTTATTGGAAAATTGGACGGTAAAGCGGATAGCTGGAATGAGGTAAAAACAATCATTCCACAAGATTTAGCTTGTGTGCGTTTGGCATTATCACCTGAATTCGACGCACCGCAATGGAATGATATTGTGCAATCTGTTGCGCCACTAGAAAACCCGGTATTACCCAATAAAAATGATTTAGCGACCATCGTTTATACGTCTGGCAGTACGGGTGTGCCTAAAGGGGTTATGCAAAGTTTTGCGACGCTTTTATCTGGCGCTCGTGAACTCAGATTGACTTATCAAGTGACAACATCTGATCGGGCCTTATCTTATTTACCACTTGCACATGTTGCTGAGCGTATTTTTATTCAATCTTCATTGATGGTTTGCGGTTTTACCGTGTATTTTGCAAATTCAATTGAAACCTTTGTCGAAGATTTGAATCGTGCCAAACCCACACTATTCTTTTCGGTACCACGCTTATGGACCAAGTTTTATTTGGGGGTTAATGAAAAAATACCGCTCCATATACAAAAGATTTTATTCAAAATACCTGTGTTGGGTAAATTGGTTAAAAAGAAATTACTCACCAAGCTCGGGCTAAATCATGTCCGTTATGCATTTACTGCTGCTGCACCATTACCTACAGATATTATTTTATGGTATCGAAATTTAGGTTTAGAGTTACTTGAAGTCTATGGTATGACTGAAAATTGTGGTTATTCGCATGTGACACGTGTGGGGCAGTTTGCCAGTGGTTATGTGGGGCATGCCCAACCTAAAGTGGAGTGTAAAATTGATGAAAATGGTGAAATTCTGGTAAAAAGCCCTGGAACTATGTTGGGCTATTATAAAAATCCTGAAAAAACTGCAGAAGATATGACCGAAGATGGATTTTTACGTACTGGGGATTTGGGCGAGATCGATGCAGAAGGGCGGTTAAAAATTACTGGTCGAATTAAAGATATTTTTAAAACAAGTAAAGGCAAATACATCATGCCAGTTCCGACTGAGCAAAAAATCGGAAATCAGGCCTTAATAGAATCTGTATGTATTGGTGGTTCAAGCCAACCACAACCAGTTGCCTTTATTATGTTGGCTGAAGATATTCGTAACAGTCTGAAGCAGAACCCGAAGCGAGATGAAATTGAAAACACCTTAAAAGCATTAAGAGTGAAGATCAATGAAGAACTTGAGCCCCATGCAAAAATCAGCTTCTTTGTCGTAGTCAATGAACCATGGACCATGGAAAATGATTTACTCACTCCAACGATGAAAATTAAACGTAATAAAATTGAAAGTCGCTATGAGCCATTTTTAGATGCTTGGGCACAACAGAAAAAAGAAGTGGTCTGGGAATAAAAGTTTTTAACTACATTCGCATTATTAGGAAAAAAGCCTGAATTGTAATATTGTTCAGTTCAGGCTTTTTTAATTCTCTTCTTTTACAAAGTAATACTTCACACCTTTAAAAGAAGGGTTTCTTGACGATTCAAATGATTTATGTTTTAGATCATTTCAGCTTTAAATCATTTCGGCTTGTTTAAGTTCTAACTTGATATAGGCATAGAAGATGGGTGCAACAATTAGACCCGCTAAGCCAAAGAACGACTCAAAGACTAACATTGCCAATAACACTTCCCATGACGCTGCATGGATTTTTGTGCCAATAATTTTGGCGTTAATAAAGTATTCCAGCTTATGGATAAAAATCAGATAAAGTAATGCGATACCTGCGGTAGATACTGAAATGGTTAAACCTGCCATCACAATAATGGTATTGGAGAGTAAGTTTCCGACAATTGGAATTAATCCAAAAATAAAAGTCAGGATCACTAAGGTGTTGGCAAAAGGTAAATGTATATCAAAAACTGGGAGGATCAGGTGAGAGAAAATCAAAAATAAAAAGGTATTGATTAACGAAATTTTAAACTGCGCAAACACCACATTTTTAAAAGATGACGAAAGATTCTCAATACGTGTGATCATGGCACGCTTAAATTCTGGCTGATCCGGCTGTGGACGCAGTTGGTTTAATGAGACAAGGATCCCCACAATCATACCAATCAGCATGGTGGCTAAATTATGTAAGAAGCCTGTTCCGGTACTTTTTAAAGTTGATAAATTATCTTTGATTAAATCAAAGGTTTGATCTTTTAATTCAGTGAGTGAATAAGGAATAAATCCGGGAATATATTGTGCCACTTCAAGTTGTAGCTTTTGTAAGGTTTTATCGACTTGGTCACTGATGGCATTGATTCCCGCACCTTGCAAATCATGTTGAACAAAGCTGATTAAGCCTGTGATGCTGAGCACAATCAAAGAAATAATAAAGACGGCTAGAATAATGCTAATGGTCAAGCGAGCTCTTTGACCATCAATATATCTCTCCGTAATGCTACCTAAACTATTGATGATTTCAAAAACAACAAAACCTGCAAAAAATGATGCTAAAAGATGCAAGGGAATCAGTAAAGACAAAAAGATCAGCATGAGTACGTAACTTGCAATAATACTTTGACGATCATTTAACAGTTTCATGTGAATAGAGCTCAATTATACAATTGATGTATAGGGGAATATAAAAATACCAAGTTAGATTTATATCACTCTAACTCGCGGCGAGATAGCTATTTTTAAATACAAAGCTTAATTCAATGTGAAAATATTTGACCTCAATACTGGGTGAAAAGTCTTTAAAAACTTTAAAGAAAGATAAAAGATCACGATCGCGTGATTGATCAGAAAAACTTTAATGTTGCGTACATTTAATAGTACATAGAGCGCTATTAAAGCGAGTGATTCAAATGAATTACGTCATGCATGTTATATAAGCCAGCGGGTTGAGAAATACACCACATTGCAGCACGAATTGCACCAGTCGCAAAGTTCATCCGATTGCTTGCAATATGTTTGATTTCGACCTGTTCCCCATGACCATAAAATATTGTGTTATGTTCACCAACAATGTCACCACCACGTATGGCTTGTAAACCGATCTGTTGGGGTGCTCGCTCAGCAACCTGAGCATGGCGTTGATAGACCGCTAAATCACTGAGCAATTGCGCTCTGACTTGAGCAATTGCTTCTGCATACATCAATGCAGTACCTGATGGTGCGTCTATTTTTTGTCGGTGGTGTGCTTCGATGATTTCAGCTTCAAATCCTGTACCTAATAATTGGGCAGCAACTCGAACCAAATCAACACTAAGATTGACACCAATAGAATAATTGCCTGAATGCACGATAGCAATATCTTGCGCGGCTTGAGCAATGTGTTGATTTAATTGCTCAGATAAACCAGTGATACCAATAATCATTGGCTTTTTAGCGTGCTGACAAATTTTTAAATGTTGCGATAATGCTTCTGCTGTAGTGAAATCAATCACCACATCACAATGCTGAATGACGTCTTCCAAACGATCTGAAATAAGCACATTTAATGGTGCTAGATTGAGATATTGCCCTAGTTCATGACCAATCGCTGCACTTGCAACTCTTGCTGTAGCAACAGTAATGTTTAGTCCCGCATTGAGACAGGCCTGAACTAGCATTTGTCCCATGCGGCCAGTCACACCAAGTATGCCTACACGAATATTTTGTTGATTGTGACTGATCATTGGGTCTTGATACTTATATTTAATAGGCTATGAAAGAATAGGTATTATTTAATTTGCGCTTCGTCTAAATGACGCGAACCTTCGAGTAACATGCGAATCATCACCATGGTTTGTTCAGCGACTTCTTTACGTTCAGCAATCGGCAAATCAATCACCTTGGCACCCATATTAAATACCAGCTGAGTAATGGCTTTGGCGACTAAATCAGGATGGGTTAATTTACTGTGATTGATGCGTTCTATTCGAATCAAATCCTCTTGGAGTTCTTGTTGGAAATAATTAAGTTGTTTGTCTACAGCAAGTTTATATTGCTTTGATCCTGTATAACCTTCACGCAGTAGCAAACTTAGGTTGCCTTCATCGGCATCTAGTTGTTCAATAAATACTTCAACTGAACTGCGAATAATACTGCTTTGTCTAATTGCCTTGATTCGAGCTTCATGCAAAATTTGACGGAGCACCACGCCTGAACGATCAATCAGTTCAATCGCTAACTCATCAATATCTTTAAAGTGACGATAAAAACTATTTGGCGCAATCCCAGCTTCACGAGCAACTTCTCTTAAGCTTAAAGAGGAAATACTTTTTTGCGGTCCAATCAAATTTAAGGCGGCTTGAAATAATTCTTCTTTGGTAATTGTCGCTTTGCGTCCAACAGTACGTACAGAAACTTTTTCAAGCTCATGAATTTGATCTTGAAGGGTAGCTGGGTTCTGAGGTAGTACGGACGTTGGATTCATAAAGTATCAAATAGTTAAAATATTTTTTTCATTATAGCCTTTGTCATTACATAAATGAAATGTCTAGATACAATACACGCGTATATACAAATATATATACATGTGTATAATAATTAAAAATCACTCAGATGGTGAGCCTAGTATGCACGCTATTGAAAAGCAAAAATCTCCCGTAAACGCTATATTTGATATGGTGTTAGGTACTCATACGACTAATTTTTGGCTACAGAAAATTAATCCATTGTGGTCAGTTCAACAAGCTTTGGGGAAAATTGTTGAAAAAGAACAATCCGCTGCAGATACGATCAGCTTAACCATCAAAATTAACCGTTTGTTTAAAATGGGGTTAGCCGGGCAGCATCATCCGATCACTGTCGAAATCAATGGTCGTCGTTATGAACGTACCTATAGTCTGACTCAATTAGATACGCAACATGTATTACTCACGGCAAAAAAAGTAGAAAAAGGAATTGTGAGTAACTGGTTGTTTGAACATGCCCAAGTGGGTGAGGTGATTGAATTTGGTCGACCTTATGGTGATATGTTATTGCCTCAAGTTGCTAGTCCACTGATTCTGGTCGCAGCGGGCAGCGGTATTACACCGATGTATAGCTTGATTCAGGCCTTGGCAGCCAACCAGCAACTTGATCGTCAGCCAGTACATTTGATGTATTGGGTTAAAAAAAATGCAGACGTTGCCTTTAAACAACAGTTTGAGCAATTTGCTCAACAGTATCCTGATTTTAAATTTGATGTGTTCTATACCCAAGAAGTACCCGCAGACGCACGTTTAAATAATGAATATTTACATATCATTAAAAATCTTGAGCAAAGTACGGTGTATGTATGTGGTCCTTCAGGTTTTGTGGCAACAGCTGGGCAATTATTTGAACAGGCCAAAGTACTCAAGAGCGAAGCATTTAGCCTAAGCCCAGTGATTTCTGATGACACCGGTTTTATCAATGTCACATTAACCAAATCCAATAAAGTGGTTGCAATCCCCAAAGGTCAAGCCATTTTAGTCGGCTTAGAACAACAAAATATCAAACCAGAACATGGTTGTAGAATGGGTATTTGCAATAAATGCGCGTGTAATAAAGCACAGGGTGCCACAAAAAACTTAGTTAATGGTCAAGAAAATTTTGAACCAAATAATTTGCTGAGAATTTGTGTAAATACTGCCAAAACTGATTTAGTTATTGATCTTTAAGCGAGTTTTATCATGAATATGCCAGTTAAAATTCAATATTTTAAAAACACCAAAAACCGTGAACTGACCCAGACTGAGCTAGATGCTTTAGCGCGCGAGCTAGATGCGATTAAGCAAGAAGTCTTAGATGATATTGGCGAAAAAGATGCCAAATATATCAAAAAAGTATATGCCGCTATCCGTTATAGTAGTATTTTAGGCCGAGCATGCTTATTTGCGGGTTGGTTTCCACCTGCATGGTTACTGGGTACAGGTTTACTGAGTTTTGCCAAGATCATGGAAAACATGGAACTCGGTCATAATGTCATGCACGGACAATATGATTGGATGAATGATCCACGCTTTAAAGGTACAACTTACGAATGGGATATTGTTGGAACCTCTGACAACTGGCGCCAGACCCATAATTATAAGCATCATACCTATACCAATATCAAAGGTATGGATGATGATATCGGCTATGGTTTATTGCGTTTATTTCCAGAACAACGTTGGAAACCGGGGTTTTTATTGCAGCCTTTATATGCAATTCCGTTCTGTCTATTGTTCCAATGGGGCGTTGCGGTTCAAAACCTTGAAATTGGAAAACTAGTTTATAAACGTAAAACTTGGGCGCAGTTTAAAGAAGAGTGGAAGCCAACTCAGAAGAAAATTGGTAAACAGTTTTTTAAAGATTATCTTTTCTTCCCCGTGATTGCAGGCCCTGCAGCTTTACCTGTATTTACAGGTAATTTAGTCGCCAATGGTATCCGTAATATTTGGACATTTAGTATCATTTTCTGTGGTCACTTTACCAAAGATGTCGAAGTGTTCCCTAAAACTGTTTTACAGGATGAAAGTCGTGGACATTGGTATATGCGCCAGATTCGAGGTTCTTCGAATTTAACCGGTTCAGAAGCATTTCATATTTTGACGGGACATTTGAGCCATCAAATCGAGCATCATTTATTCCCTGAAGTGCCTGCTCGTCGCTATCGTAAAATGGCGCCCAAAGTTGAAGCGGTATGTAAAAAGTATGGTTTAAACTACAACAATGCAAGTTTGTTTAAGCAGTATGGTCAAGTCCTTGGACGTATTGTGAAATATGCATTTCCATTTAAAAAGTAGTTGATTTCCTAAAGCTATAGCCACTTTTAAGTGGCTTTTTTTATTGTCAATGATTGGGTTTTTCAGTAAAGTTTATTTGACTGTTACTAAGATAAATGAGAAGAACATGATTCAAAAACAATTAGAAAATATACAAAATTGGTTAGCGCAACATGCGGCAAAGATCGCAAATCAATCACTCAATCCTGCTGCAAGTATTGCTGATATAGAACAATTTGAACAAAGGCTTTCTAAACACTTACCTGAAGATTTTAAACAGTTGTACTGTTGGCATAATGGGATGAATGAAGAGGAAAATTTAGGCAGTTTATTTTATGGTATGGAATTTTTATCGCTGACCAATATTGAAACTAAACGTGCTGACCTTGCAGATCTAGTTGATGAGTTGTTTGTACTTCAACATGCTGACCCACAAATCAATCCAACCAATGCCCACCATCGAGATTGGGTTCAGTTTGCGCACGATGGTGGGCGAACAGGTTTGTATGTGGATTTAGTCCCCACCGCCGTAGGTCAAATTGGGCAGGTGATCTTTATTGATCATGAATATGATGTTGGGATTTTGGTCGCTAACTCGATTACCGATTTACTTCAACAATTTTCAGATGATTTAGACAATGACTTATATCAGTTGAATGAAGATGCTTTAGAAGATGAAAATGAGTTTTTAGAAAGTGATGCAGCTATTGATCTGGTCAATTGGCATATGAGTGAACGCTGGGCACGTTCTGATTTTACTTAGATTTTTTTAGAAAAATCATTTTATAAAATTATGTTTGAACGCTTCACTAATAAAAAGTGTATCAATAGCGATTATTGCTACACACTCAGTTTTGAACGTATTACATTTCTAATCGAATCAATTTTACAAAATCAAGTAAGCTCTAATTTTTAAACGAGCAAAATGATGGATAATAAAATAACGGTTGATGAGGTTGTAGCACGTTCAGTAAAAATCAGAGAACGTTATCATGAGCTAGAGCGAATAAATCATCATGCTGAATGGACAGTGCAAGAGGATGCGTTAGCATTTTTATCTGATGCTGGATTGGTTGGGAGATTAGTCATGGCGCAGACAGGGAAGTGGTTACACAAAGGCGATGCTCAACAAGAGTTGCAGCATAAGTTAGGTGAATGTGTCTGGTGGTTAGCCATTATTGCCAATGAATTAGATATGGATTTAACTGCAGCCACACAATACTTTTTAGATAAAGCTGAAAAGATTTAAATTTTTGGAAAAATGTTTATTGAACATTTTTTATGACCAAGCATTTGATCATTAATTATATAGTCAACCTGTCAAAAACTCAGACACAAGAATATAATTCTTCTTAATTAATATCTTAAATTAAATCAATTGCATGGAAAAATAAATTGTTTGATTATAAAAAGCTTGCAATGCCACACCTTACATTCAAAGTTTAAATACCATTGCGTAGGCGATGCCTCACTTTTCAGAGATGAAAAGATGACAAAAATCTTTTGCTGGGCGAGGGGTATGTCCTGTACCCCCGCCCAACGGCGACATCCCTGTCGCCCCACAGTAGGATCACCATCTAGGACTTAAAATTACAAAAAATGAATTAATAACCAACAGTTTCTAAAAGTTCATATAAAAACATAAGCTCAATTTGTGATCAATGACTTGATGAAAATTAATTCTATGAATAATTAGGTGGTTTAACTATAGAATTTTGACGGGCTTTTTTCAATTTTTATATTTAGTATGAATGACTAACCGATAAATAAGTCATAGCCCATTCGGCCAATTAAAAATACCAGTAAAATTAAAAAGAAAATACGAATAAAACCACTTCCATATTTAAATGCTAAAGCGGTACCTGCAAGTGAGCCTAAAACATTGCAAACTGCTAAAATGATGCCAGCCATCCATAAAATATGACCAGAAGGGATAAAGAAAAACATGGCAGCAATATTGGTGGCGACATTGACCAATTTGGCAGATGCAGAAGCATTTAAAAAATCAAAAGCAAATACTTTCACAAACAGAAAGAGTAAAAAACTGCCTGTACCAGGGCCAAAAATTCCATCATAAAATCCAATTAAGGCACCAAAAAATAAACCTAACGCAATTTCTTTCTTACCCGTCTGTAACACAGTATGGATTTTACCTAAGTCTTTTTTGGCAAAGGTGTAGATTGCAATCAAGATCAGTAAAAAGAATACGATATAACGCATCAGTTCTTTCGGAATCAACGAAACTGACATTGCACCTAAAAAAGAAAATATAAATGCTGCCAACATTGTGGGTAGTATAAGTTTCCAATTGATCGTAACTTTCTTAAAGTAAGCAAATGCAGAAGAAACAGTCCCTGCCATGGCAATGATTTTATTGGTTCCAAAAACTGTGGCGAGACTTTGATTGGGAAAGGCATGCATTAGTGCTGGGAGTAGAACTAATCCACCTCCACCCACCGCAGCATCAATTAAACCCGCACAAAAAGCGAAGAAGCCTAAACTCAGAAGTATTGTCTCGTATTCCATTACAGATTGTTCTAACTGTTATTTTAAGAGAATAATCATAGAATATATTCAAATAAAAGTAATTAAAAAGCGCTAATCTCAATCCATGAGATTAGCGCTTTAGTTTTAAATGCTTTGTAAATCTACAAGTTTTTCAAAAAATTAGAAATCAACAGAAGTTTGTAGATAGAAAGTACGTGGCTGTCCTACGTATTTACCACCTGTAGAGTCAGATGAACGAGTAAAATATTCTTGATCAAATAGGTTTTTAATCCCACCTGCAACTTTTAAGCCGTAAAAATCTTGCCCAAAATCATAAGCTGTACGCACAGCAAAAGTTGAGTAACCAGGGATATCACCAGTACGACCATCTGCCGTTTCAACAGTTTGGTAAACATTGCCTGAACCCGGCGCATGTTGTTTAGATTGAGCAAACATATCTGCATTGACAGACCATTGGTCAAAGCTATAACCAAGCCCTAAATTTCCAACATGTCGTGAATAATAAGGTAAGTCCTTACCAGCAAATTTACCTGCTTCAGACATTGCTTTGGTAAAGGTATAATTACTATAGACTTTTAAGCCTTGCAGCGAGTCGTTGAGATTACCAAAGTCATAACTTAGACCGAGTTCTACGCCTTTATGAGTCGTTGCCCCCAGATTGGTCCAAATGCCTGTTCCAATAGTGTCTGGGCGCTCTAGTGATAGCTCTTTGTCGAAGTCTAAATAGAACACTGTAAATTCAGCATTTAAGCCATTGCCGAGATATTTAGTCCCAATTTCGTAGTTGTTGGATTTTTCAGGATGTAAACCATCTAAAGTGGTTATCGCTTTATTTCCTTCGACTTTAGCCAACTGGTTATATTGTTGAGGGCCAAAAGAAACCGCTGCATTGGCAAAAACATTCCATTGTTCATTGAAATTGTATTGCACTGCAAGGCTTGGTAAAAACTCATCAGAATTAATTTTTGGATGCACCGTATTGATAAATTTACCATTTTGATAAGCGGTATAATCATTATGGGTTTTAATAGACTCAAAACGTACACCCGGAGTGATGGTTAGTGCACCTAGACCAAAACGGTTATCAATATACACGGCATGCGCTTTGGTTCCACCTTCACTAGTGGTGTTGGCAAGACGTTCACCCGGTGTACCTGTTGCAGTATTATATGGCGCTGTACGACCCGAAAACTCTGAACTATCTTCTTGTAAGTAGCGATAACCGACAGTGACTTCATTATTCATATTACCCAAAGTGTAGGCGCGTGAATAACGCGGTTCAATGCCAAAATATTTATAATCACGTGGAGAGTTACTAATTCGACTATTTGCAGTACCTTCTACAGCTGATTCTAGATCACTGGTACGGAATGAATCGACATAATAACCAAGGATTTCAAAGTTATTGATTTCATCTTTATGGCTGTATTTAACAGAAACATCTGAACGACGGCCAGCAAAATAGTTACGGTATTGGTTTGACTGGTATGGGTTTTTGGCATAATCCGCAGTCGTTAAGCCTTCTGGCATTTCGCCACGACCTTCATAATGATGCAAATTAAGTGCAATCGAATCTGCATCTGTAAACTGATATGACGACTTTAACATGACGTCATCAATATCTATGTCGTTATTGGCTTCGCGATAGCCATTTCCTTTGGTTCCTGAATAAAGTAGCGCAAGACCTAAACCATTATCCATAGTACCGCCGATAAAGAGGTTTGGGCTGTACTTGAGTTGGTCGGTACCTGTGGCGAATTCTGTGGTTAAACCAACAGAGCCTGATAGTTTTTCAGGGATTGCACGGGTATTAAAGTTGATGATTCCCCCCACGTTTTGAGGCCCAAAGCGGACTGAACCTGCGCCACGAACAACGTCTACAGATTCAATATTGCCCATTGAAACAGGTGCCATAGACAATTGAGGTTGACCATAAGGCGCGAAGGATAATGGAACACCATCCATCAAGACCGTGGAGCGCGGTGATAGGCGAGAGGTTAAGCCACGTACACCCAGATTGAGTGAAACATCACTCCCCCCTGTACCATTGCTGTCCTGAACCTGAACCCCTGGCACTTGTTTTAGCGCATCACGGATAGAGGTCACCGCAGATTCGTCCAATTTTTTACGATCGATAATGGTACGTGCACCTGCATGCTTGTGAACTTTTTCAGCATTGGCTGCTTCAAGCCAGTTTCCTTCAGCTTGTACGGTGATTGTTTTAAGTGTTTGCGTTGAAGTTTCTTGATTGTCTTCGGCAAAGGCAGCATTGGATATAAAGCTAAGTGAAACAGCAATTGCAAGGCTGAGATGTGAGGGTTTAAACAGAGTGAAGTCAGGTGTTCTTTGGCTTGAAAGTTTCATAAAGAGATAGGCATTTGAAATTGTGCGTATCTTAATCTCTTCAAGCATATTTTTAAATCAGGATGATTATCATTTAAAACTATTGTTTAATTCAAATTAATAGATTTTTTAATCAAAGATTCACTTTTTTATATTGCAATAGCAAATTTATATAGCGCAATAGCAAAAAACCGTGCATAAGCACGGTTTATATAATAATCAAAAACTTATTTAAACTGGATCGAACCATTGGCATTGACTGTGATTTTTGATTCTCCCGCTGCCATATTTTGACCACCAACGGCATCGGCAGCTTCGAACTTAGCCATAGATGCACGCGCTGCATATACTGGTTGCGGATAAGAATTACTGGTGTTGATGTTGATATTGACCAAGTTATAAGACGATTTATTCCACGCTTGCGTTAAAATTTGCGCACGTTGCTGAAAGTTCTTTGAAGCTTCAACCATCAACTCATTTTCAACTTTTTTACGTTGTTCATCAGACACTGTGAAATTAATCGATTGTGTTTGGAAACTAGTTTGCAATTCGTTGATTAATTGGCTTGCCGCTTTAAAATCTTTACTTTCAATTTGAATTTCTGCACGACCACGCCATTCTTTCAATTTTTGGTTGTCATTGTCATAAACAGGGTAAGTGGTTTGTGAGCCTGTTTCGACTTTAACTTGTGGATACTTTTTGGAAATGCTAATGGCTTGATTCATTAACTGGGTGATTTGAGAAGATAACTCAGCAGGTTGCTTGTTGTTTTTCTCAATAAAAAGTACAGCATGCATTTCATCATTAGACACCTGACGTGTCGCATCTGCTTGAACATTGACAATATTGTAATTTAACGGGTCATTTTCTGCTGCCATCGCCATTGTGCTCAGTGTGGTTCCCAAGAGTAAAGTAGTTAAAGCTAAATAACGCATAATGAATCCTTAAAATTGTTTGACTAAATTTTATGACCGAAAGATATATTGTATAAATTGAACCTGTTTTTAATCATAAATCTGGATTACGGAAAACTATGGCAGATTTTGTGGTGCATTTGTAATAATTTGCATATGAATTGCAATTTTGTTTTGAGTAAAATGATTTAAAAATTAAAAACTTATCGAGTTTGATTGTGGTAAGAAATGATCAGAGTGGTTAAAATTTATAAAGTGATTTTAATTATCGGCTTTTCTTTGCTTTGTCACATAGTATGATGATAATAACCAATTAGATTTAGCTAAATGTTTTTTTCGATAAATGGAGTGTGGATAAGTACATAAAAGATATTTATTTTCTTGTAAAAAACTGTATTATCGCGCTCCTAGTTATGAAGATTAAAAGCACTCTAACTAGATTTCTATAAAGCACCGAGTCAAAGGACCACAAGTCACCCGACTTATTTCTTTCAACCCATATCAGAGATGGTAATTCGATATGAGCGTTACTTCTGTAAATCCTGCTGCCACTTCCACAAACGAATACTACTTGACTCGCCAAAGTCAGATGGAATCGAATGTTCGTAGTTATCCACGTAAATTACCGTTAGCGATAGCGGAAGCACATGGTTGTTGGGTTACCGATGTTGAAGGTACAAAGTACCTCGATTGTTTAGCTGGGGCAGGAACATTGGCATTAGGCCATAACCATCCTGCGGTGATTAAAAGTATTCAAGACACTTTAGCGAGTGGTCTCCCTTTACATACTTTAGATTTAACAACGCCTTTAAAAGATGCTTTCACTGAAGCACTGCTTGCACAACTTCCGGGTGGGCAAGAAGAGTATTGCTTACAGTTCTGTGGCCCATCTGGTGCAGATGGTACAGAAGCAGCGATTAAATTGGCGAAAACCTATACAGGTCGCAATACAGTTATCAGTTTCTCTGGCGGTTACCATGGGATGACTCATGGCGCGTTAGCGATGACAGGTAACTTATCTGCTAAAAATGCGGTAAATGGCTTAATGCCAGGCGTACAATTTATGCCATACCCGCATGAATACCGTTGCCCGTTGGGTGTTGGCGGTGAAGCAGGTGTTGATGCCTTAACTTATTATTTCGAAAACTTCATTGAAGATGTCGAAAGCGGTGTAACTAAGCCTGCAGCTGTGATTCTTGAAGCAATTCAAGGTGAAGGCGGTGTGGTTACAGCACCTGCGAAATGGTTGCAAAAAATCCGTGAAGTGACTGAGCGTCATAACATTGTGTTGATTTTGGACGAAGTTCAAGCGGGCTTTGCACGTTCAGGCAAAATGTTTGCTTTTGAACATGCTGGTATTGAACCTGATGTTGTGGTGATGTCAAAAGCAGTGGGTGGTAGCTTACCATTGGCTGTTTTGGGTATTAAACGTAAGTTTGATGCTTGGCAACCTGCAGGTCACACAGGTACTTTCCGTGGTAACCAACTTGCAATGGGTACTGGTCTTGCAACGATCAATACCATTAAAGAGCAAAACCTTGCACAAAATGCGCAACAACGTGGTGATTTCTTACAAGCTGAATTGAAAAAATTAGCGCAAGAATTCCCATGTATTGGTAATGTTCGTGGTCGCGGTTTAATGATCGGTATCGAAATTGTGGATGAGCGTAAGCAAGCGGATCATATGGGTTCTCTTCCTGCGGATTCACAATTGGCTGCTGCAATTCAAACGGCATGTTTTAACAATAAATTATTGTTAGAAAAAGGCGGCCGTAGCGGTACGGTGATCCGTTTACTTTGCCCATTGATCATTACTCAAGAAGAATGTGAAGAAGCTATTGCGCGCTTTAAGAAAGCGGTTGCAGAGGCTCTTATTGCAGTTCGAGGCGCTTAATTCATGGTAGATTTTGCAGAACATCGTAAAGCGTTACTCTGCAATGATGCTCAATCCATTGCTGACTATGAGTCAGCAATGGGTGAGGCGACCAAAGCGGTCGCAGCATGGTTGCAAAATGACAAAATGTATACAGGTGGGAGCATTAAAGAACTTCGTGAAGCGATTTCTTTTGCACCGTCTAAACAAGGTCTAGGTTTACACCAATCGCTTGAGCGTATGGTTGAGCTTTTCCTGAACAAAAGTTTAAAAGTACATCATCCGCATTCTTTAGCACATTTGCATTGCCCAACCATGGTGACAAGTCAAATTGCTGAAGTCTTGATTAATGCGACCAACCAATCAATGGACTCATGGGATCAAAGCCCAGCAGGTTCTTTGATGGAAGTTCAATTGATCGACTGGCTGCGTCAAAAAGTAGGTTATGGTGCAGGTCAGGCAGGTGTGTTCACCTCTGGCGGCACTCAATCTAACTTGATGGGCGTATTGTTAGCGCGTGACTGGTGTATTGCCAAGAACTGGAAAGACGAAAATGGTCTGCCTTGGTCTGTGCAACGTGATGGCGTTCCAAGTGATGCCATGCGTAATGTCAAAGTGATCTGTTCTGAAAATGCACATTTTTCTGTGCAAAAGAACATGGCGATGATGGGCATGGGCTTCCAATCTGTGGTGACTGTTCCAGTCAATGAAAATGCGCAGATGGATGTTGATGCGTTAGAAAAAACCATGGCGCATTTACAGGCTGAAGGTAAAATTGTTGCTTGTGTCGTTGCGACTGCAGGGACAACCGATGCAGGTGCGATTGATCCATTGAAGAAAGTGCGTGAAATCACCAATAAATATGGCGCGTGGATGCATATCGACGCAGCATGGGGTGGTGCACTGATCTTATCGAATGACTACCGTTCAATGCTTGATGGCATTGAATTGTCTGATTCGATTACATTGGATTTCCATAAGCATTATTTCCAAAGTATTTCATGTGGTGCGTTCTTGTTGAAAGATGAAGCGAACTATCGTTTCATGCATTATGAAGCTGAATATTTAAATTCTGCTTATGATGAAGAACATGGTGTACCGAACCTAGTGTCTAAATCTCTACAAACTACACGCCGTTTTGATGCGTTGAAATTGTGGATGACGATTGAAAACCTAGGTGAAGAGCTTTATGGTTCAATGATTGACCATGGCGTTAAGCTAACTCGTGAAGTGGCAGATTACATCAATGCTATTGCTGGTTTGGAAATGCTGGTTGATCCACAATTTGCATCGGTATTATTCCGTGTAATACCTGATAATTATCCAGTTGAATTGCTTGATACTTTGAACCAAAACGTTGCAGATGAATTATTTGCGCGTGGTGAAGCCAATATTGGTGTAACTAAAGTTGGACAGGTTCAATCTTTGAAAATGACCACTTTAAGTCCAGTTGCAACTTTAGAAAACGTCAAGAATCTTCTTGCCTTGGTGCTAGAAGAAGCTGACCGTATTAAAGATGCAATTGCTGATGGTACCTATACGCCTGCAATTGACTAGATTGATATCCAGTTGATTGACGTTTGAAATAGATTAATTTTATTTCAAAAAACGCCCGATGAATTTCATTGGGCGTTTTTTATTTAAGGCTGTTTTGATCTAAAATATGATCAGTGATCAAATACTTGGTCATAAAAAAGAGATCTTATTGATCTCTTTTAAATTGAATGTGAGTATTAAAAATTACACATTGAGCTATTACGGGTGAGATCAGGTCCCCAAGTACGATAACCTTGAGTATCAATATGGATTTGCCCTGAAGCATACAGTCCTAAGCCCATGTTTAAGCTTTGACCATACTGCGACCAGAACTGGCATAATTTGAATTTGGTATGTTCAATATACGCATAATCTTGAGGTTGAGGATTTTCTGGCCCAATACGGAAATCAATGGCTGAATTGAATAGGTGACGTGAAGATCCAGCACCACCGGCACATTGGTTTAAAGGTAAGTCTCGATATACCGAGGTTACAGTAAAATCAGTCAGAACTTTAGAGGCAACCAAGTATTTAAATACTTTTAATGTCGGTAATTGATTACTCCAAAGCTCACGACTTGGAATCATATATTCAGACTTACCACACTTGTCCCAATCACGCGCAGTTTTAAATAACTCAAAACTAGGAATAATATTTCCAGCATTATTTTGTTCAAGAAAACGTTCATAATCACGTGCACGTGACTGATTGTCTCCATAGATCAGCCATTGGCGATAAGATGAAGGCATCGTTTTAGGAGGAATGGGTCGCTCAATCGTAATTTTTTCTTCGGGGATGTAAATACGCTGACCATGCGACGTGCTAATTGTTGGATTCTTTTGAGGGGAAGATGTACATCCAGCCAGAATCATTGTAGTAACACCGACAGCAAGTAAACCTTTCAAAATAAATTTCATTCTCAATATTAGCTAAAGCAAGTAACGGGCTATTTTAGTCTAGTTTGGCGCGTGTATTATGGATAAATTGCAAATAAATGTACAATTTACATATTAAAATGCAAAAAGATCAGCCTAAGCTGATCTTTTTTATACAATACTTATTTTTCTAAGTATTGTAATTTATCGGCTTTACCATTCCACTCTTCACGATCTTCAGGTTGATCACCGATTTGAGTAATGTTTGGCCATTTTTGAGCAAGTTCAGCATTTAATTCAATAAATACTTCTTGACCTTCAGGGAGTTCATCTTCAGAGAAAATTGCATTTGCAGGACACTCAGGTTCACATAGCGCACAGTCAATACATTCGTCTGGACTAATGACTAGGAAATTTGGACCTTCATAAAAACAGTCTACTGGACATACTTCTACGCAGTCTTGATATTTACACTTAATACAATTTTCAGTGACAACAAAGGTCATGGCGTCAGCTACCTAAAAATATGGTTCTAATTAATAATGCTGTATTTTAGGGAAAACGCCGCAAACTAACAATTGCTTTTATTGATATTTAATATAGAAGAACCTGCTAAATCAATTTTTTTTATAGAAAATTCTTCTAACTTGTGATGAATTATGCATTTTTTAAAATATGCGCTGTAATTTTGATGTTGCCATAGGTGAAAAAATGCTAAACATATTCAAAAAAGAACATAAATATGAGACTAAATCACAGAAGCGAAATGGGGTTATTACCTTGGTATGCTGTTTTTTTAGCCAATTGCTATATTCAGAACTATTTAGAATTCTTTAGACCTGTATTTTCAGTATGAGTCAGATCATCACAAAGTATAGATAAGATGAATATCTTCAGGTTCTAATTCCCATAACTGCTGATCAGGTTTTTCTAAGACCAGCGCGCCTTGTTTAAGATAAAAGTCGACAGTACGCTGGGTTGGTGTTGCTGAAATATACAGTTGTTGTGCACCAAGTTGCTCAGCTGATTTTATCGCTGAATGCATGAGCTGTGTACCAAGACCAAGGCCTTGATGATTTGCATCGACATAAAAATATTGTAATAGCTTCGCCTCTGGATAATCAGTGATGACTTGATTAGATACCAGTTGCACACCAATTAATCGATTCAATTGATTAAATGCGCCCACACATCGTCCACCTTGAATAAGATGCTGCTTTAACAGCGGGGGATCATTTTCTAAATGATATTCATCCCAGCTTTGCACATCATAAAAACAATCGACCAAATGTAAATTTTGCTTTTGTTGTAGATACATTTGAGTGATTAATTCACGTCGATCAATATGTTGCCAAATGAGATCTATATCGGAAAGCTGCAAGGGCCTAAGTGAGATATTGATATTATTCTCCTAAAACTTAGAGGGTCTGTAGACATTTCATAAATGGCTTGCGTTGTAGGTTAAAATTGAGCAGGCAAGGCATGAAACGAAGAGAATAGCGAGACTATTTTCGAGTTTCATAACGTAGGCTGAGATAATTTTAGCCACAACCCTTCGGGACTAGTGTGTTTTTTGCCGCTACGTTGTTACGAACTACTGATTTAGAATGACTAAATTACGTATTTCGTGTCTCGTATCACCTAAAAAACACACGTAGTCGCAAACATAGACGAATTGTCAACAGACCCTATTTAATCACCTATTATGGAGTGCTTTAAATTATCGTCTAGATTGCTATTTAAAGATCAATAGATTCAAGTTATTTCCAGCCTAAGTAGAGAATTTCAAAATTACTTAGACTGGATAGCTGTTATTGCTTATGCATTTAGAGCTGCTTTTAATGCATAGAGGTGATCAAGCGCTTGGCGAGGGGTTAAATCATCGACATCAATATTTGCTAAAGCATCGAGTACTGGTGATGACTTTTCAACTTCAACGACTTTTTCAATTTCAATGATGTGTTCAAACTTTTCAGGCTCAATGGTTTCAACTTCTGCAAATAAGTCATTTTGCACAACGGATTGCAATTGTTGCTGTTGTTGTTTCTCTAAAATTTTTAAACGCTTTTGCGCTTCTTTAATCACCCCCGCAGGGATCCCTGCAAGTTTTGCAACTTGTAAACCATGACTTTGGCTGGCAGGACCTTGTTGTACTTTATGTAATAGAATCAAATTACCATTTAACTCTTTGGCAGTCACATGGTAGTTATCAATTGCCACTTCTTTTGAAAGTTCAGTTAATTCAAAATAATGTGTGGCAAAGAGACATAAACATTTGATTCGTTTGGTTAGATCAAGCACACATGCCCAAGCTAGGGATAGTCCATCATAAGTACTTGTACCACGACCAACCTCATCCATAAGCACCAAAGACTGATTGGTTGCATGGTGCAAAATCTGAGATGTTTCTGTCATTTCCACCATAAAGGTAGATTTACCAGTAGATAAATCATCAGCAGAGCCTATTCGAGTAAATATACGGTCAATTGGTCCTAACTTCGCTGTTTTAGCTGGGACGAAACTACCACAATACGCCAGCAAACTAATCAGAGCAGTTTGACGCATAAAGGTTGATTTTCCGCCCATGTTTGGCCCTGTAATGATCGCCATACGATGATTGAAATCGAGTAGGGTATCATTAGGGGTAAATGGCGTTTTACTGAGTGACTCAACTACAGGGTGGCGACCTGCGGTAATTTTGATCCCGATTTCTGGACTGTATTCAGGTCGATTCCAATTATTCAAACGGGCCTGATGGGCAAAGTTTGCCAATAAATCGATATGGGCAATCGATGCACTCATCATTTGTAAATTGGCAATATCCGCTCTTAACTCATCTAATAACATTTCAAAGAGTAGTTTTTCTCGCGCAAGCGCACGTGATTCACTGGAAAGTACTTTATCTTCAAAAGATTTTAATTCTGGGGTGATATAACGCTCGGCATTTTTCAGCGTCTGACGACGGATGTAATGATCAGGCGCTTGTTCTGCTTGGGCACGGGTGAGTTCGATATAGTAACCACTGACACGGTTATAACCAATCTTCAGGGTATTAATGCCCGTGTTTTCTCGCTCTTTGATTTCTAAATCAATCAGGAATTGGCCTGCGTGATCACGGATTTTACGCAGTTCATCGAGCTCATCATCAAAACCTTCTGCAATTACATTGCCATCACGCAATAATACAGGTGGGTGTTCAACAATCGCAGACAGTAAACGTTGGTGTAATCCATTAAAATCGCCCAATTCTTCATTCAATTGCACAATCAATTTAGATTGCTGAGTCTCAAGAATCGGTTGGATTGCATGTCTTAAGAATGGGATTTGTGCACATGCTTGACGAAGCTGCACCAAATCACGAGGACGTGCACTGCCAAGTGCAACACGACTTAAAACCCGTTCAATATCGCCAATTTCTTTTAGGACTAAGCGAACAGGACTTTCATGGTAGCCTTTGAGTAAAGTATCCGTTGCATCTAAACGTGCATCTAAGATTTGAGTATCACGGATGGGCTGCATCAAGGTACGTGCCAGCAATCGTCCGCCCATTGCAGTTTGGCAATCATTGATTAAGCTAAATAGCGAAGTACCGTGCTCAAATAATGGATCAATAATTTCTAAATTACGGCGTGTAACAGGATCAAGTGCAATAAAATCTGAGCTTTGTTCTAATTTAATTGAACGAATATGTGGTAACGCAGTTTTTTGAGTTTCTTTGGCATAATGAATCAGTGCAGCCGCCGCCGCTTTAGCCAAGGGTAAATGGTCAATACCAAAACCAGAAAGTGTGGAAACTGCGAATTGGTCACATAAGGTTTTCTGCGCGTTATTTAAATTAAAATCGACATTAGGTCGTTTGGTAATCGGGCATTCAATTTGTCGTTTAATATCTTCAATAATATTTGGGTCGACTATGTCTTCATCGACCAATATCTCACTTGGCATTAAGCGAGCTAATTCAATCGCCAAGCTTTCAGATTTAAATTCTTGTTGTTGAACTTTAAAAATACCAGCACTTAAATCCAGCAGTGCCATACCAATTTGGTTTTGTTGAAAGCAGATTGCAACAAGATTCGATGCTTGTGTTGCGGTTAACAGGGCATCATCGGTCAATGTTCCAGGGGTAATAATTCGCACTACACCGCGTTCAACAGGTCCCTTACCTGTGACTTCACCAATTTGCTCACAGATGACAACCGCTTCGCCTTTTTTAACCAAACGCGCCAAATAGCCTTCCGCAGCATGGTATGGAACACCTGCCATTGGAATAGGTTCACCATTGGCTTTACCACGATGAGTGAGGGTAATACCCAAAAGTTTTGCGGCTTTTTTAGCATCGTCAAAGAACAGTTCGTAAAAATCGCCCATGCGATAGAACATTAAAGAGTGTGGATGCTGCATTTTTACTTTTAGATATTGCTGCATCATAGGGGTGTGGGAGGATAAGTCAGCCATTGTTTCCATGCTATTCATGTATGTTAAATCTCTAAATTTAAATAATAAATAAGTTTATTTTGAAAGTTTGGCTATCTAACCAATTCTAACAACTTCTGTGCAAATCTGACCTAAGCAAAGGAAAAAGCATAGCTTTAGTGTACTTTTATTAGTGCCAAAATTGAGTCAACAATGTGTGAGGAAACAAATTGGTTTCTCTCGGTCGCCATCTTAACAAATTGAGGCTGATTCACAAAAAGGAATCCGAAGATGAGTGCGGAAATTAGCAACAAAAAGAAAATGGCATGATCTGCTCGTGCTATTGATAAGATGAAGATAGGGGATGTCGTAAAAGAGGTGGGTTATCTCTATTTAACTAAAGTGATTATTGTTTTACGCTCTGAAGTTAAGAAAAATATACAAGGTGTGCGAAATTTAAAAGGACAACTTGAAGCAAGACGAACTATATGCTTATGTAATTACAGATAAAATAACATCTGATAGCATCGTCTATACTGATTAATGGCGTAGTTACAACTCTCTAGATATAGCGGGTTCTGCCATCATAAAATTTATCATTCTACGCACTTTGCAAATGGTCAAAATCATTTTTATGGAATCGAAAATTATTGGAATTAAAATCAAAGGTTAGTATGAAAATAATAATATACCGAAAAAGATTATTTCCCTTATTTTTGAAGGAAAGGGGGGCAAGATTTACTACGGAAGTCCAAAACCACTATTGAGAATTTTGAGATCATGGACTGGAATTTAAAGCTCATCTAGTAGGACTCCGTTTTTATTATTAGATGATCAATATTTTTTAAAAACAATTAATTACGCTAAATTAAAGCATCTATATTTATTTATGTTTGGAAGTTAAACAATTGATTACTTAATTTGAACTGGTAGTATGATTAATGGTTTTAATGTAAGGTATTTATATTTATAGAATTTTTCTGATTATTTAGCATTTTTGTTTTATGTGATAAACAAAATGTTTAAGATGTAAAGAAAATAATAATCAATAATTTTAAACTTTAACGTCCAGTTTTTTTAAGTAATTATTGTTTTGTCAAAATCAAGCACAAAGGTTAAACGAAAATATAATCGAACTTATCTAAGGAAAGGTGATCATGCATTTATTCTCATTTCTATCTTCTTAACGAGAGTTAAATATCAAGGTTGGAATGATGGACAAATTAAAAAAGTATTGAAAGAAGCGACAAGTAAAGATTATGAATATTTATATTTTACTTTAAAAATGAGTTTAGATAAGGAAAATATTTAAGGTATATTGGAAATTCAGTTCAAAGGAACTGAATTTCCCTTTTTAATTATTGAGATTTTAATGTTTTTATTTCATTTTCTAAGGCTTCAATTTTACGTTCTTTCTTTTTAATCTTATTTAAATTTCCAGATTTTTGCTCTAGTTGTATTTCTGATTTAAGTTTTTGTATTTTAATTTCTTTTTCTTTGATTTTAGTGTCTGTTTTTTGCTTTAATGTCACATTATTGCAATGTATCTGATTTTCTTTTAGTGCTTTTTTAAGACCATTTATTTCGTATGTATTATTATGTTGTATTGCAATTTTTAATTTACTTTCGATTTCTTGTTGTTTTGATTCGCATGATTGAAAATTTTGAGCATTTGAAGTGTTAATTGATACGAAGATTATTGAGGCTGTAGCAATACATTTATAAAAATTCATTCAGGTTATTTCCTTTTTAGCGTTTGATTATTTTTATTTTAGTTTTAAAAATATTTATTTATCAAGTTATTTGATAAATAAACTTGATAAATATGATTGATTTCATTTTATTTCTTTAAGTCATTATTAAAATTCAATAATTTGTCTTGTATTGGGTATTTTATTATTTTTGTTAAACTTATCACTCTTTTTCTTGTGAGTTATGAGTAAATTTATCTAATTGAATTCAATAAATAATTTTTAAAATAATAAATTTATATTTAAATTTTTAAGAAAATTTGTTTTAAATGTATAAGTAATTTGTGTGAAATGTAAAGAATTTTTTATCGCTTAAAGATTATTATCCTCATAGTTTCATTTGGTTTTATTTATCATTTAAAGGTGTATTTATGAAATTAGTAAATCGTTTTCTAGCAATAGCAACTATGAGCATTATGGTTACAGGCGTTGCAAATGCTGCGCCTACAGTAACATTTCAAGGGGAAGTTACAGATCAAACTTGCCAAGCTTCAATCAATGGTGGAACCAATGGCGTGGTTTTACTACCTACGGTATCAGCAAATACGCTAACTTCTTCTGGTGCCACAGCAGGTTTGACACCTTTTACGATTAATGTCACTGGATGTACTGCACCTAGCTCAGATCTTGATATTAAAACAAAATTTTTAGGTCACTCAGTAACTACGAGTGGCAATTTAGGCAATGTAGCAACAGTTAATCCTGCTACTAATGTTGCGATTCAGTTGACTAAAGAAGCTGCTGGAACAACTTCAGTTGTTCTAAATGGGCCAACAGCTGTTGAAGGTCTGAAATTACTCAATGGTGCAACAAGTGCCAGCCATGATTTTGGTGCGCGTTATATTTCTGAAGCTGGTGGTGCAACACAAGGTGCTGTGACCTCAGTTGTTGAATACACCTTAAGCTATCAATAAGGTTTTATCTGATCTGCTACTTAAGTAGCAGATCAATCAATTTTTTGGTTGGAGTGGTAAAAATGAGTAGGTGGATCGTCAATATTATAAAAAGTCATATTTTGATTGGTGGCTTAACCATAATGTCCGCTGCCTTCTCAGGTGTAGTTCTTACAGGAACACGTGTAATTTTTCCTGATGGCCAAAATGAAAAAACGATTTACTTACAAAATAAAGATCAATATCCAAACCTTGTACAAATTTGGCTAGATGAAGGGGATGAAGATTCTACTCTTGAAAAAAGCAAAGCTCCCTTTGTTGTTAGTCCACAGATTTTTCGGATAAATCCAAATACTGGACAAACTGTACGCTTAATATTTACGGGTGAGGAAAACGTCTCAAAGGATGTTGAGTCACTGTTTTATTTGAATTTTTCTGAGTTTCCTGCACTAAAAAAACAAGACAGCGATAGTAGCCGTTTAATGATTGTATTTAAGAATCGTGTCAAGGTTTTTTACCGTCCTAAAAATTTGAAAGGTTCTACAGCAGATGCTTATAAAAAAGTTCAATTTGCCTTGGAAAATGATGGAACAAAAAAGCAATTAAACATTCAAAATTCGTCTGAATATTATGTGAATATTAAAGAATTAAGTTTAGTTGCTGGAAATAGCGAAATCGTGGTGAAAAAAAATGACTTAATTGCTCCAAAAGCTAAAGTTAATTGGGTAATAAATAATAATACGCATAGTTTAAAAGATTCAAAAATTAAACTTACCCTTGTTAATGATTATGGTGCTTTAGTCGTCCACGAGATTCCTCTGAATAAATAATAAGCGAGTATAATATTATGTTTGCTGAATATTTTGGCCGTAGAAGCTTATTGTCTATATTTTTAGTAGGTTACTTGATTGGTGGTTATAATTCTGCCGATGCAAATGATCATGTTAATAACGATGGTGAATATATATTTGATCAAGCATTATTCCGTGGGCAATCTGATCATCAAATTAAGCTATTAGAACGTTTAAGTGAAAAAGAAGATATATTGCCAGGATTTTACAAAGTGGATGTTTTTGTTAACAAGCAAATTATTGAACGTATGGATTTAAAGTTTGTAGAAGACCAACAAAAAAATATTTCTCCATGTTTTGATTTAGTTGCTATAGAAAAATTAGGAATTTCAGAGCAAATTTTGATAAATATTAAAAAACAGCAAGATCAATGTGTTCTCTTATCAAATTATATTCAATCCAGCTCAATAGATTTTAATTTTGAAAAGCTTCGACTTGATATTAGTATCCCTCAAAATGATATGCATAATATTCCACGGGGTTATGTTAATTCATCCCAATGGGATGCGGGTGAAAGTATTGGTTTTATCAATTATCTGGGTAATTATTATCATACTTCATATCAATTACACGACCATTCGCAGACTCAATCTGCTGCATACGTATCATTAAATGGTGGTGTAAACATTGGAAAATGGCAATATCGTCAACAGTCTAATATTAATTATAGTCCAGAAATAGGGACAAAATGGACCAATATTCGTAGTTATATTTCTCGCCCTATAGAACCTATTCAAGGTGTACTGACTTTAGGGCAGACCTATAGTTCTGGAAAGTTTTTCTCAGGGTTAAGTTTTAATGGATTGAGCCTTAGTTCCGATGAAAGGATGTTACCTGATTCATTACGAGGCTATGCACCAACGATTCAAGGTATAGCTAAAACCAATGCAAATGTTTCTATATTGCAAAATGGTAAGGAGATTTATCAGACAACAGTAGCGCCAGGCGCGTTTAAAATTTCTGATTTATATCCTACAAATTTTAATGGTGATTTAATCGTTAAAGTTAGAGAAGCTGATGGAACGATTTCTCAGTTTAGTGTTCCATTTTCAGCTGTACCTGAGTCTCTACGTTTAGGTGCTTCACGTTATAACTTAGATGTAGGGAAAACTCGTGATATTGGAGAGGACACTTTTTTCTCTAATCTTACTTATCAACGAGGAATAAGTAATAGCGTCACTTTAAATTCAGGATTACGTTTAGCAGATGGTTATCAAGCTGGCCTCTTAGGCGGAACATATGCATCACATATCGGTGCTTTTGGTGCTAACTTAACTTACTCTAGAGCAAATTTACCTGATGAAAATATAATAACAGGTTGGATGACTAACCTGACCTATAGTAAGACTTTTCAGCCTACCAACACGACAGTATCTTTAGCAGGCTATCGTTATTCAACTGAAGGATATAGAGATCTAGGCGATGTTATTGGGCTGAGGAATTCTTATAAACATGGTTATCGTTGGGAGTCATCGACTTACCAACAACGCTCCCGTTTTGAAATTACGCTGAACCAAAGCCTTGGTGATTATGGGATATTATTTTTATCAGGATCAGCACAAAACTACCGTGATGGTCGTGATAATGATGTACAGGCACAAATTGGATACGGCAAAGCATTTCAAAATGGTTTGACGCTCAATCTGGCTGTAATGCGACAACGTTATGCTTATGACAATATCATCAACAATAGATTTGATGAAATAGATTCAAAACTACTTGATAATCGTCAAGATACCTCAGTGAATCTTTCCTTGAGCTTTCCTTTAGGACGATACAAAAAAGCAAATTTACCGAATTTAGATTTAGCTTACTCACATGCTGAAAACGCTAAAGAGTTTTATCAAAGTACATTATCTGGTTCTTTAACTCAGGATCAATCACTGAATTATGCAGTAGGTCTCAGCCATGATCGAAATATGCAAGTGACGACTTGGAATACAAATCTCAATAAACGTCTAGACAATAGTAATTTAGGTCTAAATGCTTCAATGAGTGATAACTACTGGCAAGTTTCAACTAATCTGCAAGGCGCATTAGCGGTGCATTCTGGAGGGATCACATTTGGTCCATACCTTGGTGAAACTTTTGCTTTAGTTGAAGCCAAAGGCGCTGAAGGTGCACGACTCTTCAATGGTCAAGGTACACGAATTAATCATCAAGGCTATGCACTTATTCCTGCAATTACACCTTATCGCTATAACAATATTTCATTAGAACCAAAAGGCATTTCTGATCGTGTTGAGATTGAAACAAATGATCAACGTATTGTTCCCTATGCTGGTGCAGCGGTAAAAGTAAAGTTTAAAACCAGAATGGGTTATCCATTACTCATCCAAGCAAAATTGGATGCTGATGAATTTGTTCCTTTAGGTGCTGATGTAATTGATTCGCAAAATAATGTGATTGGAATGGTGGGGCAAAGTGGTCAAATGTATGTTCGTACTCCAGCAAAGCAAGGGGTTCTAACTGTCAAATGGGGCGAAGAATCAGATCAGAAATGTGATGTTCATTATCAGTTGAATGATGAACTTCTTAAACAAACGATTATTCGTCTGGAAGAAACGTGTAAATCTGGAGAGTTGAAATGATCCGCATACAATTCAAAATATTAATTTTATTGGGATTCTTTTTATCTATCTTTGCCCATGCTAACTGTACAAAAGTGGGAAACTTTCTAGCAACTGATGGTACTACTGCACCTATTGTGTTTGGAAAAGTAAACTTAACAAGTTTATATTTACAACCTGTTGGGAGTTTAATGGGGAGTGCTGTTGTCCCTCCAACAAGTTATACCTATGGTGGAGCGAATGCCTCGACAGTATTTTGGGAGTGTGACCTTACAGATTTACCGAATATCCAATTCTTGGTAGCTACAAATGGTGATGATCGAGTAGGGGGCTATTGGGATTTGGGTGGACTGTATGATGGGCTTCCCAATGTATATGCAACTTACTATAAGTATGTTGGTCTTAAACAAACAATGGATGGGGTGGTTTTAACTCGCTATTGGAAATCCTTGCCAGTCAAAAATTACCAAACTGTCGGAAGTAAAATACGAATTAGACTACAAGATATCCCATCGCTTTATGCAGAACTCTATAGAGTTAGCCGTTTAGCACCTCAATCTGGTTCAGGTAGCGCTTATTGTGGAACTGGTATAGACAATCAAATCACGGTGGGTTCATATACCTGTATACAGCCTAATGCATATATTCAATTAAAAGGACCGGGTTTAACCAGTGATAATGTTGGAGAAGATTCGAATACAAATTATAGATTTTGGGGGGTAAATAATGGGATAGGCTATGGAATGCGCTCTGGAAACTCACTTGCGAATCAGCCAACTTGTGTTGCTCGAAATGCGACTCCTATTGTTTTTTTCAATACGATTAATACTCTAGCGCTTGGTGCAAATCAATCTGTACAAGAGAACTTTAATGTATCTATTGAATGTTCCAATCAAGTTACTTCAGGTACAGCAAGTAATCAGACTGCTATTGGTATACAGACTTCAAATGGTGCATTTGCAGCAGCACAACAATTAGGTTTAGTAAATGCCCAAAATGGTGTGACTGCTTTACTCTCAGATAATTATACTGATGCACAGTCAGCAAAAGGTGTAGGAATTTTCTTAAAAAACACAAATACTGGGACAGATATGAATTTTGTTGGTCAGCCAGGTTTAGCAGGTGGGGGTACTGCTGCTGGTTGGTATCCTGTACTAAGTGGAGCGCAAACAGGGGCATCAACAGAGTCAGGCTATACGCATTATCTACATAATTTTACCGCAATCTTAAAAAAACTACCTGGAACTGAACCAATTAAAGCTGGGAAAGTTAATTCCACAGCATATGTATTAGTTAAGGTACAGTAATGAAAATAACAAAATTTACACTATTATGTATTTGTTTGTTTTATTCATTTCTATGTCAAGCTGGGGTATTGGCTGCTAAAACACGGGTAGTTTTTAAGGACGGTGAGCATGAACAAAGTCTAATGTTAGCAAATACTAATGACTATCCTATTATTCTACAAACATGGGTTGATCAAGGAGAAGGGGATCCTGATATTAATAATATGCCGTTTCTAATATTACCTCCTTTTGTAAAACTCGCATCAAATGACATTCACGGGCTTAGAATTTTATATAATGGCAAGGCTCTACCAAACGATAGAGAAACTGTTTTTTGGTTAAATCTATATGAAATACCAATGATTAAGCGCCATAGCGATCAAGCTGCGTATATGAATTTAGCAATGAATACTCAGCTTAAATTATTTTATCGTCCTAAACAGATCGCAAAAATGTTGCCTGAAATGATTGTAGAAAAAATACATTTCAAAATCGTTGAACAAGATAAAAAAAATTATATCGAGTGTGAAAATCCCACGCCTTATCATGCTTCATTGATCAACTTAAAAATTGAAAGTTCTTCTCAAAAAATATATATACAATCAGAAATGGACATGATGTGCTACCCGTATTCAACTAAACGTTATGAAATAGCTGGTGAACTTAATAAAAATGATAATTTATATAAACTTAGCTTTAATTTTCTTGATGATGATGGTAATGCAATTCACTTTCAGAAAAATCTGAACCCATTTAGCTAATGATATAGAACCTTGGTATAGTTCTATATGTTCTAATAAAATCTGATGCTTAGCGATTAATCTTTTTTAGATGTACAGGGGAAATTAAAGATGAAGCGTATTTATAGTTTGAAGTCTGTGACGAGCGGTTTAATTGATTTGTTAGAGCTTTTTGTTTTAAAAAAAAATTTAAATGTCGCTAAAATTTCAAACAATTTGCATGAATACAAACGAATTCCATTTACTGAATGGTTAGCAATGTTGAAAGCAATTGAAGAAAAATATAATAGACCATCTCTAGGATTAGAAATTGCTAGATATGTAAAACCTTCACATTTAGGTATTTTAGGATACATCGGCTTATCATGTGAAAGCTTATATGATGCACTGCCTTTTTTTATTAAATATCAAAGGCTCTGTTATGACTTTATGCAAATGGAAGTTTCTATTGAAGATGAAAGCCTTGTTGTTTCATGGGAGTTTGATGCAAACTTTAAAGCGGGTAAGTTAGCGGATGAGACAATGATTGCTATATTTTTTAATATTGTAAACATCATTGTAGCGCCCAATGTTGTGAAGTTGAACAAAGTGGAGTTTGTATTCGATCGACCCAAAAATCCACGTACTTATGAAAAATATTTTGATTGTAATATTGAGTTTTCAAAAAATAGAACAAGGATGTTTTTTGCGAAAAGTAATTTAGAGTTGCCAATAAATAAGGCTGATCCTGTTTTAAAAAATATTTTAAATAGGCAAGCAGACATTTTGTTGACGGAGCTACCAGAGGTGAATTCATTTGATGAGTTGGTGCAACAAAATATTATCAAAGCTATTCATCAAGGTAATATCAATATTGAATATGTTTCCAAAAAAGTAGGTCTTCCTACGAGAATTTTTCAATACAAATTACAAAAACAAGGTTATACATTTAAGCAACGTCTTAACCAAGTTAGAAAAGGACTGGCATTACAATACCTTGAGGACAGGTCATTGAACATTAATGAGATATCAGCTTTGCTCGCTTATAATGAACAAAGTTCTTTCAACCGAGCATTTAAAACTTGGTTTGGTATGAGTCCAATACAATGGAGAAAAGATTTTAATAAAGATGCTATTTGAAATTGGTAAAGTTAAAGAATTATATTCATTTTGTTAAATTCACTAAGTTTTATTAGAAATGGCCCAGAAATTACTTCTGTTAAATTTACATGTACTCGCTCAAACCTGATCTGACAGTTACCCTTTTTTAGTGTGTCTGTCAGGTTAAATTTGAGCTAGATTCTTTTCAGCCCAAATTCGCTTCCCTTCAAGTAATGTTTCTAGTGGTGTGTGACCACTGCACATTTTTCTCCTGATATGTTCGTTCAGTATTATAGAATTTTGCCAAACGTCTAGAGCAGCTTGTAATTCCGCTAATGTACTATATAGCTTCTTCCTAAATGTAATTTGATAAAACTCTTGCAAGATCGTCTTTATGGAAACGCTCGCATATTCCATTCGTTTGTGGGAATGCTGGTTTTGTTTTTGTGTGATCAATATCATTGATGGCTAAACATAGCTCATAATTATGTTGTTCAACCTTCACCGCAATATCCAATACCCTATCTGCCAGGATACGCAGCATTGGTAGATCCTGTGACTGATAAAATGGTATACAGGATCATTTAAAAAGATCTGCTGCTGTAATCGGTATTTTCGTTGTATAGAGCTGGCAATGAATGACTTTGCTGTAGGTGTCGATGAAAGTTTGTAGATAGATTCGACCAACACCTTTGAGATTGCCAACGTAAAAGATATCTTTTGCTCCAAGATATCCTGGATGGTGTGTTTCTATTATGTTTGCCTTTGCGTTGGTAAATACGACCACGTTTGGGATCAAAGCAGATTAAAAGATTTCATCAATTTATCAAGGCTTGGCAGTAGAAGATGAATGGCTTGTATGATAGGTTTTAGATACAGGTTTGTTGATCTGTGAATGATATTGCTGAACAAGGCCATACGGACTGATTTTACAACAAAGTTCAATAAAAAAGGTTGATTAGGCTTTGAATGAGCAAGGTGTAGGGTACCTAGATTAGGTGTTATTACTGGTTTATCTATTTTTGCCACGCAACTTTAATGAAGCAAAACTGTTTTTAAGTGCTGAGAAATAAAATGATGAAGGTATCAAAACAAAGCTCTGTAAGCATAAGCTCTGAAACAAAAAGCCAGTTTGAATCTATTTTATCAGCACATTTACCTGAATCGAAATTAGTTGATCAGTTTCAAAGACACAAAAGAAAACTAAGAATTTCGTTGACTGATCGATGTAATTTTAAATGCAGTTATTGTATGCCTGATCATCCGACCTGGTTAGCTAAACAGGATATTTTAAGTTTTGAAGAACTTTATAGATTTTGCGAAGTGATGATTAAGCTTGGCATCACTCAAATTCGCTTAACGGGTGGCGAGCCGTTGATGCGAAAAGGGCTGGTTAATTTTATTTATACGCTCAATACGTTAAGACCATCAGGTTTACAACGTGTCTCAATGACGACGAATGCTTATTATTTAGAAGAATATGCAGTTGAGCTAAAACAAGCTGGTCTTGATGATCTGAATATAAGTTTAGACAGTATTGATCCAGACACTTTTTTAAAAATGACTCAAAAACCCTTAACACCCGTATTAAAAGGAATTGAGGCGGCAAAAGCTGCAAATATCCCAATTAAACTCAACTGTGTTTTAGTGTATGGACAGAATCATCAGGAAATATTGTCATTAACTGAGTGGGCTTATCAAAATGACTTTGAACTACGATTTATTGAATATATGCCATTGGATCAACCTGAGCATTGGAAGCCTGAGAAAGTCGTGGTTGAGGATGACATTATCAATATACTTTCGCCACATTTTCGCATCGATAAATTAGAGCGAAATAATGACCCAGCCACAATATATACACTTAATCAACGTTTTAAACTGGGTATTATTTCCACCATCAGCAAGCCTTTTTGTCAAAGTTGTGATCGTTTGCGTTTAACCGCGACGGGTGAGTTATTTACATGTTTGTTTGCCAATACAGGTATTTCTGTTCGACATTTATTGGCTAAAGCTCAGGGAAAACAATTGATAGCAACAATTTTGGATACGGTTTGGCAAAAAAAGGCAGGCTATATTGCTTACCAAGCTGCACCCATTCGTAAGATTAGTATGCATTCTATTGGCGGTTGATTTTATACATAGAGATAGAATTGTATATGCTTTTTTATTTGAAATGAATCGCTTATCGTGAAGTTGTGTATTATTTAAATTGACAGGATTTTTTATGAAAAATGTAGGCATGAAGCCTGAGAGTTATCGTATTGCTACTGCAAGTTCAGAGTTATTCGCGCCTCCGCATTGTTTACAATTATTAGCAGAGGGTAATACTGAAAAAGGCGATGCACTAAAAACAGCACGAATCGCAGGGATTCTTGCAGCCAAACGTACTGATGAGCTTATTCCGCTTTGTCATCCTTTACCTATTTATCGAGCTGATGTCGATTTTGAAATACTAGCAGATCGCGTCAAGATTACGGCAACCGTAGAAACGATTGCGCCAACTGGTGTTGAAATGGAGGCTTTAACTGCCGCAAGTCTGGCTGCGCTCACGATTTATGACATGTTGAAACCGCATTGTGAACCAGATGAACTGATGATTGGTCATTGCAAACTTGAATTGAAAAAGGGCGGGAAATCGCACTATAAACGTCATCTTCGACAAGCTGTATCAGCTGCAGTCATTGTTTTATCAGATAGTGTCGCTTCTGGCAAAAAACCTGATACTGCGGGACGTTCTGTGGTTGAAACCTTAACTGAGGCTGGATTTGATCCAATTCACTATCAAATCATCGCTGATGAGCCTTTGCAACTAAAACAATTGATTGCAGAATTGGTGCAATCTTATGGATGCATCATTACGGTGGGTGGGACAGGCATAGGTAAGCGCGATATTACTGTTGATACGATAGAACCATTATTGGAAAGAGAGCTGAATGGTCTGATGGAAGCGGCACGTGCTTTTGGGCAAAGACGGACACCTTATGCTGCAATGTCTCGTGGTGTAGCTGGTTTTATTGACCGATCATTAGTTATTACGTTACCAGGAAGCCGTGGTGGTGCTTCTGAATCTATGGCAGCGATTTTACCTGCCTTGGTGCATATCTTTGATGTATGTCGAGACTTACCACACCCAGGAGGTTATGAATGAGTTGTTCTGGTCAAGGATTAATAGGTTTAGATCAAGCATTGGCAGCTTATTCTACGGTTGAATCACGAGCGGTTCAGACTCTGCCACTGGTAGAAGCACATCAACATTATCTGGCACAAGATGTCCTGTCTGAGATTGCATTACCTCTATTTACTCAGAGTGCAGTAGATGGCTATGCCTTAAAAAGCGAAGATATTCTTGCCGGTATTACCGTGTTTGAATTGGTTGGAGAAATACGCGCAGGTATTGAAGAATATGTTCAGATTGAGTCTGGACAATGTGTTCGAATTTTTACAGGCGGTAAATTGCCAGATTCGGCTGATACAGTTGCCAGACAAGAAATAGTATCTAAACTAGATAGCCGAATTAGCTTAAATCAAGCGCTTAACAAAGGGACAGATATTCGTTATCAAGGCGAAGAATTATCTATTGGGACAATATTGGCAAAGCAGGGCCAATATCTAAAAAGTGGCTTAGTTGCATCACTAAGTATGGCCGGGGTAAAAGAGGTCAGTGTTTTTAACCATCCTCGTATTGCTGTACTGATTACAGGGGATGAAGTCAGCAAAAGTCTTGATAATAGCGCTCAGGTTTTTGATGCGAATTCGCCAATGGTTTTGACATGGTTGAAGGAAAGAGGTTTTTACTCGATCCATTTAGAACATGTGATAGATGACGAAACTGTCTTGAAAAAGGCTTTAGCAAATGCCTTAGATCATTACGATTTAGTTATCACGACTGGTGGGGTTTCAGTTGGAGATTATGATTTGATTCGTCCTGTTTCTCTTGCATTAGGGGCAAATGAAATTTTTTGGCAAGTTGCTCAGAAACCAGGCAAACCGATTTATTTTGCTGAATATAAAAAACCAAACCAGTCTTCCTATTTATTAGGGTTGCCGGGGAATCCAGCAGCAGTATTTGTTTGTTTAGAAATCCATGTGTTCACTTTGCTTAAAGCAATGCAAGGTTTAAAAGAAGCAAAACCAGAATGGGAGAAGGCAAGCTTAAGCGAAGCTGTAAAGGGTGATAGTCGAGAACAACTGTTGCGTATGAAACTGAATGTTGATGAGCAAGGGCAACTTAGTGTTTCAAAACTCAAAAAACAGCAATCGCATATGCTAAGTAATTTAAGTGAAGCGAATGTCATTGGTCGAATTCCAGTGTTTAACAATGCTGAAAATTGCCCCAAATTCATTGAGTTCATTCGTCTTTAGTATTTTGAGTCTAATACGCTTGGGTAACAATAAAAATGTCTCAATATCCAAATACTGACTTAGTCATTTTAGCTGGTGGTCAAGCTAGACGGATGCAAGGTAAAAACAAGCTTTTGCAGCAGTTTGATCATGAAATGCAATTGCTTAAAATCTATCGTCAATTTTGTGATGAGGTTGCGAAAATTTGGGTAAATAGTCATCAGGACTGTATTGTTTATCAGGAGATCATCGCTGAAATAGCCTGTTTTTCAGATGATCAGGCGGGATTTTTAGGGCCATTAATGGGAATGAAAAGCGCATGGGCACATGTAACTACAGATTATATTCAGTTTATTCCTTGCGATATTACTTTTATCCCTAAAGATGTCTTATCAAAAATGCATCAAACTTTATTGGATGCAGAAAATTCTCAAGCTGTATTTATCTCTATAAACGAACAAAACCTTTACCCATTTTGTTTGTTAAAAAGAGACAGCTTAGCTACGCTCGAAAAGCATTTGGCTAATGAACAATTAAGTATTCGAAAATGCTTTGATGATTTGAATCCAAAGGTCGTTAAATATGAAAACCCTATAAGTTTTCATAGCATTAATTCAGAACAGGAGTTAAGACTATACCGTGAAGAATTACACATATTCAGTGGTTCAAATTCAATTTAGTTCACCCTAAATACTCATTGTGGCGCTATGCTTAAGTAAAGGTGTTAAATGGCAGAGATTCAAATTAAGATTGAAACTTATGGTGCAATTGAAAGACTGTTACCTAAAGATTTAAATTTTTCTTGTGTTGAAAATAGTATGGTCTCAGAAATTTTGCAGCAAATTTCTGATCAATATCCTGATTGCGCTAGTCTTTTAGAGAAGTGTGCATGTGCGATTGGTGAAGAAATTATTCCCCGTCGACATCGATTAACAAACCATTGTACATTGGTTTTATTATCCCCTGTAGCAGGAGGCTAACATGACAAATGGATCTCGGATTAAGGAAACGGATCTGAGTTTAGATGATTTTAAAACCATTGATCATTTTCCTGAATGTGGTGGTATTGGAATTTTTATTGGAACGGTTCGAAATCACCATGAAGGTCGCAGTGTTAAGGCATTAAAATATACTGCTTATAAGCCCATTGCTGAAAAAATGATTCGTGTAATTGAGCAAGAAATACAAAACAAATATGCAGTATCATATATTCAGGTTATTCATAGAATTGGCGCTCTAGATATCGGAGGCAAAGCAATCATCGCAGTGGCTTATGCGCCGCATCGAAGAGAAGCTTTTATGGCGTGTGAAGAGGCTGTAGAACGTGTAAAACATGAAGTTCCAGTATGGAAAGAAGAGTTTTACTCAGATGGTTCCAGTGAATATGTTGCTGGCTGTTGTATCCGGAAAGATGAAGATGTTTCGCATAAACATCTTCATTTGAATTCACATTCTCATTAAGTCGTTGTAAATTAAGCAGCTTAAGTTATAAGAATGATGAATGATTATTATGAAAAGTTACCATGTAAAGTAAATGAATTTTTTCTTGAGCTGATTTTTTAATCAGATAAGCCATTAAAGAGGGCACTCAAATGAACGATTTAGAAAAAAATAAACCTGAAACAGAAGGTCAAGAACGCCATATTCAGGAGAATACCAATTTCGCGCGTATCGAACCCTATACGCACCCAGCTGGTGGTTGGGGCGCTTTGTTGAGTGTTGCTAGAAATTTAAAAAGGCAAGAAGTCTTTGCCAAAGGCTCAATTACATTAATGAATATTAACCAGCCGACAGGTTTTGACTGTCCTGGTTGTGCATGGCCTGAAAAAAAAGATACGCACGCATTTAACTTTTGTGAAAATGGTGCAAAAGCTGTTGCATTCGAAGCAACCAGTAAACGAGTTACTCCCGAATTTTTTGCGCATCACACGGTGAGTTGGTTAGCTGAGCAAAATGATTTTTACCTCGAAGATTTGGGGCGACTCACAGATCCAATACGTTATGACGCGGCTACAGATAAGTATGTCCCAATTTCTTGGGATGATGCATTTAAGCTTATCGCTCAACATCTTCAAGCTTTGGATCATCCAGATCAGGCAGCATTTTATACATCTGGTCGGGCAAGTAATGAAGCGGCTTTCTTGTACCAGTTATTTGTCAGAAGTTATGGAACAAATAACTTCCCTGATTGTTCAAATATGTGTCATGAAACCACCAGTATTGGTTTGAAGGATTCAATTGGGCTTGGCAAGGGTACCGTTACTTTAGATGATTTTGATCAAGCGGATACTGTATTTAGCTTTGGGCATAATCCTGGTACCAACCACCCTCGAATGTTAGGAACTTTACGTGAAGTATCGCGTAGAGGTGGAAATATTATTGCGATTAATCCAATCAAAGAACGTGGGTTAGAGCGTTTTCAGGATCCTCAAGCAGCAATTGAGATGATGACGAATGGCAGTACGCCCATTAGTCGCTTTTATTTTCAGCCGAAAATTGGCGGAGATTATGCGCTTCTGTTAGGTATGATGAAGCATCTTCATGAATGGGATAAACAGGCAATACTCGCAGGTAAAACGGGGGTATTTGATCGGCAGTATATTGCTGAGAATACCGTTGGTTTTGATGAAATGTTAAAAGAAGTTGACCGAACAGAATGGCGTGATATTTATCAGTATTCAGGTCTCTCTCCAGAAAACTTAGAATCAATTGCTAAAATGTTTTGTGAGTCTGAGCGTTCAATTTTTTGTTGGGGAATGGGCATAACACAACATAGACATGGCACTGCAAATGTTCATATGTTGGCTAATTTACTTTTGGCGAAAGGACAGATTGGTCGTCCTGGAGCAGGTCTATGTCCAGTTCGTGGGCACAGTAATGTGCAGGGTGATCGGACCATGGGGATCAATGAATTACCAAGTGAAAAAATGCTGGATGATATTGATCGTGTTTTTAACATTAAATCGCCACGCAAACATGGCTATGGTGTGGTAGAAACGATTAAAGCGATGTATGAAGGCGATGTTAAAGTTTTTATTGCTTTAGGCGGGAATTTTGCAGTTGCGACACCTGACACCCCATATACTCAAGAAACGCTAAAACGCTGCTCACTGGTTGTAAATATTGCAACAAAACTCAATCGTAGCCATCTCGTATGTGGTAAAGACGCCGTGGTTCTTCCATGTCTAGGTCGTACCGAGCTGGATAAACAATTGAAAGGGAATCAGGCGATCTCAGTTGAAGATTCAATGAGTAATGTTCATTTATCCGCTGGGCGCAATGAACCTGCATCAAAGAACTTGCTTTCTGAACCTGATATTGTTGCACGAATGGCTGAAGCGACGTTACCTGACTCTAAAATTAAATGGCGTTGGTATGTTGAAGACTATGATCGTATTCGTGATTCTATTGAAGAGGTTTTTGAGGAATTTAAAGATTTCAATGGGCGAGCTTATCAACCAGGTGGTTTCCATCTTATTCATCCTGCCAATGTTAAAGTTTGGAATACCCCCGTGGGTAAAGCACAATTCCTCATTACGCCATTAACCCAAGTCTATAATGATCAAGAAAATCAATTTTCTGCCCAGTATACGAAGAGCAAAGTCTACACTTTAATGACGATTCGTTCGCATGATCAGTACAATACGACCTTATACGGTCTTGATGACCGCTATAGAGGTGTGTTTGGCCAGCGCCGTGTATTATTTATAAATCAACAAGATATTGATGAAGCTGGTTTTGTTGCTGATCAATGGGTTGATATTGAAAGTGTATTCTCTGATGGCGTAAAAAGAGTCGTGAAAAGTTTCCGAATCGTTCCCTATAACATTCCACCAGGAAGTCTGGCCGCTTATTATCCTGAAACCAATCCACTGGTTGCGCTTTCAAGTCATGATCAATATGCCAAGATTCCAGCTTCAAAAAGTGTTCCTGTTATTTTACATGCTGGAGATGCACCTGAGCACTTCAATTTATTTACTGAAGTCGATCCTGAGAATGCAGAAAAAAAGGTTGAAACTTAAGTATTTACTGGTTTATTGCAGGAAACGTGAAATTGGATAGTAACCTATGGTTGCTATCCTAAATTGTAAGGAAAGCTCAAGTTGGAACCACAATTTTCAGGTTATGCGTCAGTTCAAATTACACGATTTGATCAAGATAAAACAGATGTTCAGTTTGATCAGGTTGTTCAAGAATATCCTATCGCATTGGTTTATAACGGTATATCTCATGCTGTGATGATGGCTACACCAACTGATATCGCTGAATTCGCAAAAGGATTTAGCCTTTCTGAAGGAATAATTGCAAGTTTAAAAGAACTTTACTCGCTTGATATTATTCACAACAATTTTGGTATACAGGTTGAGATGAAAATTTCATCAAAAGCTTTTATGGCATTAAAACAACACCGCAGAATGCTGATTGGTAGAACAGGATGTGGTTTATGTGGTATAGAAAGTCTTCAACAACTTCAATTTTCATTACCAAAAATTAGTTCTACAATTCAATCAGAATGGTTAAGAGAAATTCCTAACGCAATCAAACAATTAAAAAACCAGCAAAAGATTACCGCTGTGACTGGCGGAGCTCATGCTGCTGCTTGGGTTGTGGAGGGGATCATTCATGCTATTTTTGAAGATGTTGGACGACATAATGCGCTAGATAAATTACTGGGCCATATCTCAGCAGAGAACTTTGATTTGTCAAAAGGATTTGTGGTGATGACCAGTCGAGCAAGTTACGAACTGATTAGAAAATGTGTTGTATTAAATATCGCATTACTTGCAACAATTTCTGCGCCTACCAGTATGGCAATAGAGATGGCACAAGCTTCAGGTCTCACATTGGCAAGCTTTTGTCGGGGTGACGGCTTCGTTCTTTATAGTCAGTAATGCTTAGCGATCAATTTTTTGTTATTCAAAGGAAGATGTCGATGAAAAAAATTTTATTCAGTTTAAGTTTGCTTGCCATGGGCCATGCTTATGCAGAAGATACAATCACAGTCTACGCTGCAGCCAGTTTAACCAATGTTCTAGCAGAACTAGATCAAAAATATGAAAAGAAAAATAATATAAAAATTAAAACATCTTATGCAGGTTCATCGACACTGGCAAAACAGATTGAAGCAGGAGCACCAGCCAATTTATTTATCTCTGCCGATGAGCAGTGGATGAATTATTTACAAGATAAAAAATTGATTAATCCTAAAAATAGAAAAAATCTACTTGGTAATCGTTTAGTATTGATTAGCCCGAAAAATCAAAACATACCATTCAAAATGACCCCATCATTTGACCCAACTACCGCATTTAAAGGCAAGCTTTGTACAGGCGATACCAAAAGTGTTCCTGTTGGGAAGTATGCGAAGCAAGCTTTAACATCATTGCAGTGGTGGGAAAAAATTCAGCCGCGTTTAGTTCAAGCAGAAGATGTTCGCGTTGCACTGAATTTTGTGGCACGTGGGGAATGTAATGTGGGGATTGTTTATTTAACTGATGCTGCAATTAGTCCAGATGTTAAGGTTATTGCTGAGTTTCCGTTAAACACGCATACACCGATTGTTTACCCAATGGGGATGGTAAAACCGACCCCTGAAACTGTTAAGTTTTATCAATATTTACAAAGCAATGAAGCTAAAACCATATTTAAAAAATATGGCTTTAGTGTTCTTAATTAGAAATCGGCTATGTTTGATGTACTGTCATCAGCAGAAATTGAAGTCTTAAAACTCTCTTGTAAAGTTGCTGGTTTTTGTCTGATTTTTAGCTTGATTCCAGCCATTATCGTTGGCTGGATTTTGGCACGTAAAGATTTTTTCGGAAAATCATTATTTGAAACATTGATTTTTTTACCTTTGGTGTTACCGCCAGTTGTGCCAGGTTTTTTACTTTTACAAGTTTTTGGTAATCGAGGCTTCTTAGGGAAATATTTAACGGAGTTCGGCCTAGATTTTGCATTTAATTGGAAAGGTGCAGTCTTGGCTTCGGCAGTGATGGGATTTCCATTATTGGTCCAATCGATTCGTCTGGCGATTGAACTTGTTGATCAAAAGCTAGAAATGGCTGCAAAAACTTTGGGCGCATCTGCATTTTCAACATTTCTGCATGTGACTTTACCTTTAGCGAGTAGTGGTATTTTAATTGGTGCAATCTTATGTTTCTGTCGTAGTTTAGGAGAGTTTGGCGCAACAATTACATTTGTGGGGAATGTTGAGGGTGAAACCAGAACTCTACCGCTTGCGATGTATAGTTTGATGCAACAGCCTGATATGAATCATGCATTGCAACGTCTGATTATGATTTCATTGACTGTGGCATTTTTGGCATTATGGTTTGCACAGTGGTTTCACCGCTATCAAAAGAAAAAACAGAGTTAACGTAATGCATTTCGATTTTAAAATAACCCTGAAATTTAATAAATTTAATTTAAATCAGCAATTTAAGTCTGATGAAAGTGTGGTGGGGCTATTTGGACATTCTGGTTCAGGTAAAACCAGCATTTTAAATGCGATAGCTGGCTTACGTACGCCACAACAAGGCTGGATCAAAGTAAACCAAGATACTTGGTTTGATCATGAAACAAAAATCAATGTCCCCACTCAAAAACGCCGTGTGGGTTTAGTCTTTCAAGATGCCCAATTATTCCCACATAAAAATGTTATGGGGAATTTAAAGTTTGGATATAACCGAATTGATGTTGAGCGACGTCAATTTGAGTTGGACTATATCATTGAATTATTAAAGCTAAGCCATCTACTTGATCGGATGCCAATACACCTTTCTGGTGGTGAAAAACAGCGTGTAGCATTGGGTCGTGCGATTTTATATTCGCCGAATATTTTGCTATTAGATGAACCTTTATCAGCCTTAGATGCAGAGCATAAAGCTGAAATTATTCCATTCTTTCAACAAATAAAGAATGAGATTAAAATTCCTATGTTATATGTGACTCATGATATCGAGGAAGTCAAACTGTTAACAGATAGCATTTGGCACTTATCATGATTGTCGATTGGGTTTAATTTGAAAAATTCATTTTATATTTTTTTAGAATAAATTGGGGATATTTTAGAAATTTAGAACCATAAAATAAATATGGCAACTCAATTCTAGATTTGTATAACAACCTATGTTAGAAAAATAATAGGGTTACTAGAAAATGACTGCAAGAGAAATTAAAAGCTCTTTTAAAGCACATCAAGGTAGCAGCGTTTAATCGAAAACTAATAGAGCAAATATTAAAGTAAGTACTAAGGTAGACAAAATTTGTAATTCAAACTTATGATTTTTAATTTTATCTAGTGATATGATTTAAAACAATAAAATGAAATGAGATTGCTCCAATACATCATTTGTATTCGATTTTTAACAAATAGATGAATTAAAAAATAGCTGTTTTGGTAATGATAAGACGTGGTTAAAAATATGCATTATTTGCATACAAGATTTAATTTTTGCATTGTCGTTTTATAAAAAAAAAAGCAACACTTGCGACAGCGGATTGTTGAGCCAATTTTTTTAACGAAAAAGTAAAGCCATCGCTATGTAACCAAAATGGATAATCATCAAAGTCTGTATGTAAGATCAAAATTTTGATGTAAATAATATTAAAGAAGGAATTTGTTTTATGAATCAAAAAAAATTACTCAAATATATTTTGATTGCAATGATATCAGGAGTATTGGTGGGTTGGGTATGCCATAGTAATTTAAATACCATACAAGCAACTGAAATTTCTTCATACTTCAAGATTGTCACTGATGTCTTTTTAAGATTAATTAAAATGATTATTGCGCCTTTAGTATTTGCAACAATTGTTTCTGGCTTGGTATCAATGGGAAAGTCATCTTCTTTAGGATCAATTACCTTAAAAGCTATGAGTTGGTTTATTGGGGCATCTTTACTTTCACTTTTACTCGGTATGAGTCTAGCAAATTTTTTCCAACCTGGTGCTGGAATGAACCTGACTATTCCGAAGCAAGCTATCGATGTTGGTGTTAGTGCATCAGGTTTAAGTCTACAAACTTTTATTACTCATATTTTTCCACGCAGTTTTGCTGAAGCAATGGCGAATAATGAGATTTTGCAAATTCTAGTTTTTTCAATTTTCTTCGGTTCCGCATTAGCCTATGTTCAGCACGAAAATGAAGCTACTGTAATTGGCCGGATTATTGATGAGCTTTGTCGAGTCATGTTCCGCATCACAGATTATGTTATGGCTTTTGCACCTGTTGCGGTTTTTGCGGCAATTGCTTCTGCCATTACAGTCCAAGGACCTAGGTTAATTCTTGATTATAGTATTTTTATTGGAGAATTCTATATCGGATTACTGATTCTTTGGATGATCCTCATTTCATTCGGCTACATCTTCTTGAAAAAAGATGTATTTAGATTGATGCGAGTGGTTCGCGAGCCTACCATATTGGCATTTGCTACAGCCAGTAGTGAGTCAGCATACCCAAAAACGATGGAGGCTTTAGACAAATTTGGGATCCCTAAACGAATCACCAGCTTTGTGCTTCCATTAGGTTATTCATTTAATCTTAATGGGTCTATGATGTATATGGCATTTGCTGTTTTGTTTATTGCTCAAGCTTATAATATTGATTTGAGCTGGACTCAGCAGGCTTTAATTCTAGTTACGTTAATGATAACCAGTAAGGGAATTGCTGGTGTTTCTCGTGCATCTATTGTCGTTATTGCTTCAACTCTAGCCATGTTCAAATTGCCTGAAGCTGGTATTTTATTAATTTTAGCAATCGATCAATTTCTAGATATGGGACGTACTGCAACTAATGTCATTGGCAATAGCATTGCAACTGCTGTAATTGCTCGTACAGAAGGCGATAAATATGAGCATGCTGAACAAGAGAATGAAGTGATTGACTCAAATGCTACCCCAGTAAATCGATTAGCAGATAATTGCTAATCTGTTTTATGTAGCATATAAATAACCTACTAAAAAAGAGTATCAACAGTGATTTTAAATAGCAAGCTTGATGTTGTATTTATCACTTAATTTAATGATCACTATGTTGATGCGGGTTTTTAAGATCATAATTAAAATACCATATGCTAATTTTTTATTTTTTTTGGTGCAGTTATTGATCTCCATATCTGATTAATACTATTTGAAATAATAATTTTGTGTCTGATAATGTAGACATCTTGAGATGTATTATAGTTTTTGTTATCTATTATTTTTAATTTGTTTTCGGAGATCTCTTTTTCAATTAATAATTTTGGTAGCCATGTTATACCCAAACCTTGTATAACTAATTCTTTTAAATCACTGGCATTATCTGTTTCATATAGAGTTCGATAATTTAGATTTTTTTCAATCACCTCATCAACGCAGTTTCTTAAATATGCTTGTTTACTATATGCCAATAGGGGGAAAGGCTGATCAATTGAATATTTAGGAATACCATTATCAAGTGCAGTAACAGGGAGTATTTCCATTTTCACAATTTTATGAAAGACAAAAAGAGAAAGATCAAGTTGCTGTAATGTTTTTTGATCGCAATAGCAAATTAATAAATCACAAGAGCCATCTTTGAGTAAACCCAGCCCTTGTTTGAAGTTGGATGCAATAATTTCTAATTTTAAATCTTCTAAATTTATTAATGAATCATTGATAAATCGTGGGAAAAATTGGGTTGTTAAGGAGTGTGATACAGCAAACCTTATATTTAATTCATTATTTTTAATATTTTTTTCAAGATAGTTGATTGTTGCATTAAGTTGGTTTTGGATGTTTTTTGAGGAAGCTAATAAAATTTTTCCCGCTTCGGTAAAATCAATATTTTTACTATATCTTTTTAGAATTTGGAATCCAAATGCATTTTCAATGTTCTGAATTCTCCGTGTAAATGCAGATTGTGTGACATGTCGTACCTCTGCTGCTTGAGAAATTGATTTTTCTTGCTCTAGAGCAAGTAAGTCTTCAATCCATCGAATTTCTAATGTCATAACTAATACTTAATGCAGACTTTTATAAATTATAATATATTATGTGGAAAATTAATGTATTAATATTTTTAAAAAATATAAGAAATAATTTTAATATCAGTTTTCTATTGCTAGGGATTTTTTTTTGATAATTATTAACCAAATTTTTAGAGTATACGCTATTATAAATATTGCTTAATTTAAAATGAATGGTTTTTAAAGTATATTTTTTAGAATCTTAGCTATAAATAATCAGGTTCTAGTCAAAAAAAAGCATTTTTGCTGAGCTTGTTAATTTTCTTTACGATCTAATAAAATCTGATAATTTTGATAAAGAAAGATTAGCAGAAATAATATTAACTATTGGAAAATTAAATATAGGAAATTATAGATATTTAAGCCATTTAGTGACAATCTTAAGTGAAGAGTTTTCTATATTCATGTTTGATTAAATCATGAGATGATAACTTTGTAGAACCAGTCTTGGCAGTAGCTCAAAATAAATGAGTTATGTCATATTTTTGTGGACTTTTCATTGCTAAAGTATAAATTTAGTTATAAATGGGTAGTAAGTTTTTATGATACAAAACATAGAGTTAAGGTGGTTGTATGATCTTATTGTTTTAGAAAAGTATCGAAACTTTACAGTTGCCGCAGATATAAGAAATATTTCGCAATCCTCTTTAAGTAGACGTATTCAGACTTTAGAGAACTCTTTGGGATTTGAAGTTTTTGACAGGGATACATCTCCTCTAAAATTGACAGAAAAGGGCAAGCTATTTCTTTTACATGTAAGAAGTTTATTAGATGATTTTGAATACAACATCGATAAAATTAAAGGTACTAATGATATAAGAAGTAGAGTAACTATAGCTTCAGCACATTCATTAGCAGGATATATTTTTCCTAAAATTTTGGGGAATTTAAAAAATTATCAAGAAAAAATCTTTTATGTTGAGTCAATCAATGTAAATGAGACAGTTGATCATCTAAGAAATGGGAAATGTGATTTTATCGCTTCTTTTTATGATGATGAGCTTATGAACACTCAATTTTTATGCCATAAACTTTTCTCAGCAAAATTATATTTAGTTACGGCCCCAAATCATTTAGGGTGTCCTAAGTTTTCCCTTGAAGATGGTTCGCTTCCTTTAATGAATTATACCGATGATAGTTATATGGGAAAGAAAGTAAATAAATTTCTTCAAGAACATCAATCTCACTCTTTTAGTACTACGTTTGTATCATCAATGAGTATCTTACTTAAAGATATGATTAAAGGGGGATATGGTGTGGGCTGGTTGCCAGATTACAGTATCCAAGATGAACTTAAAAATAATGAACTCATGGTTATTCCTCTAAAAAACTCTGTGTTATCTGTTGATATATATTTATATAGAAGTAGTTCTAGATTGAATGCCGCATCAGAAGGATTATGGAGTTTTGTTAAAGCTATAGATTGGGAAATTACATAGATGGAAATAAATCCGTAGCACTTTAGTTTTTTAAATAATTGTACTTTTAAGTTTGTAGCTCTGATCTAATAATAATGTTTATATCAGTCTATTGTACACACCAATAACTCAAAAAAGTGAAGATATTCATACAGCCAAAATTATTAAAATAAAAATAAAATCATATAGATTTATAATCATTTAATATGTTTATACAAAAATATCATTATTGTTTAGCCTATTTTTTAGTTAATCATAATAATTAAACTAAAAGGTATTTTAAATATCAACATCATTCCCCAAAGAGTGCATTAAAATGATGCAAAACTTATGCATTTTTTAATATAGCTATGCAAATTATGCATCATTATATAATGCCTATATTTAATTAATTTAATTAAATCAATAAGTTAATATAAAAATTTAAAAAATACAAATAGAATGCTTATGCATTTTTTGGATTTTACATCTATTTTTTGCAAACTGATAGATTTTTTTCTTGCAATGCTAAGTTCATATAGTAATTGCTCGGAAATGGATATGAATAAACCAATTGGAATTTTAGGTGGAATGGGGCCACAGGCGACAGTTGATGCCATGAATAAAATTATTAAAAATACTAGAGCAAGCTGTGATCAAGACCATATTCCGGTCATAATTGTATGTATTCCAGACATACCTGATAGAACAAAATCCATTTTGAATAAAAATGATAAACCATTAGAAAAGATGGTTGAATATTTACGAATTTTAGAAAATGCCAATGTCGGATGTATAATCATTCCATGTAATACTGCCCACTTTTGGTTTGATCGGTTGCAAGAATCTACTCATACAAAAATGATTAGTATTGTTGAATCAGCTATTCAATATATTAAAAATAGTAATATTCAGGAAGTCTGTATTTTAGCGACTACGGCTACAATTAGTACTCAACTTTATCAAAAGGAATTTGTTAATAATAAAATTAACTTCACTATTCCTTCTTCTTTTTTTCAGAATCTAATAATGGAAAGCATTTATAAGTATAAAGCTGGAGAATATGCAAAAGCTAAAGAAATAATGAACAGCATTATTAAAAATTATACATTAAAAGATGATAAAAAGTTCCTTCTTGCATGTACAGAAATTCCTCTAATTTTAGAAGATTGGATTAAAATACATCCGGATTTATTCATAGATGCAACTGATTTATTAATTAAAAATGCAATTAATTGGTACCAGTATAAGCATTGCTAAAATATTTGAAATAATTGCATAGAGGAATTTTTAACTAAAATAAAATCTGTATTGGATTTTGAATTTTTAGTTTTTAAATTGAAAGAAAAGATATCGATGAAATTTTTTGATGATCAAGAGGGGTATTTATTATTTTTATTGAAATGATTTTTTTAAATGTGAGAATTTAATAATCTATTTTTTATTTGAATTTTATCTTTGATTAATATTCAAATACTTTTAATTAAAAAGGAAATCTATATATGAAAGATGATGTTTTAAAATACTCCAAAATTTTAAGATTATTTTCTGTTACATTCATAACGCTGTTAGGCCTGACGGCTTGTAATGATAGTTCAGACAGTAAATCTACAAATACTCAACAACAGGCATCAAGTAAGGGACCTACTTTACAAGGAAAATTTATCCCAATTTATGAACCTGCTCTAAATGCAGACAATAGAATTGAGGAAGGTCTTTGGCGTAGTCGGAAGTTATTAGAAGGCTATACTGAAGAAATGAATGATTTTGTTAATATTCCCTCTGATATCAAAGTTATTGCAAAAGAGTGTAATGAAGCGAATGCATTTTATGACAGTGATAAGAAAACAATTGAACTATGTTACGAATTGGGTGCAGAAGAAAGGAAAATGTTCACTGAAGCTGGCGATTCGGGTGTCATATTAGAAAACGAGTTATATCAAAGTGCTGTGGGAACTTTATTCCATGAAACTGGGCACGCCCTTATTGCAGAGCTCGATTTAAAAATTACGGGTAGAGAAGAAGATGTAGCAGATCAGTTGGCAGCATATATTTTAACTTATGACGATCAAGATAAAGAGTACCTTCTTACAGTTTCAGATACCTATGGTCTTGCTGCAAGAAGAGCGACTTCATTGGATGATTTACTTTTTTATGATTCACATTCTTTAGATGCACAACGTGCTGTAAATTTTCTTTGTTACGTTTATGGTTCTGATCCGAAGAGCTTCCAGAGTCTTATAGATGATGAGTTGCTTCATAAGGAACGTGCTGAAGACTGTGAACATGAATATCAACAAATAGTTGATGCTTGGGATTCTTTACTTGCTCCTTATTTTAAAAAGAAAAAGAATGCTTAGTTATCTTCGAGTTAGTCGTGGTACCAGATTTTTCTTTTTAGGAAGACATATTAACAGGAACGTTATTGAATTTATGATCGTTTAAAAAGGATTGTAATATTTTTAGCTTTAAGAAGCTTGTTGTGCAATCTTATATTTAACTGATTTTCAAGATTGGGTTGTTTCATGTTGCTATATTATTAATATATTTTAAATATATTAATTTTAATCTAGATATAACTCTTAAATTATATGATGTTTAAAATTAGGTGGATGATATGGGAATAAAACGTATTTTAAAAATTTTATTTAAGATTAATATATTATTTTTCTTATTTACTAATATGGTTTTTGCGGTTATGCCACCAAGTGGGCAACTGAATAATAACTTTTCTGAAGCTGCTGGAGGAAATAGAAGTTATTTCGTTACTTTACCTAAAAATTATACCCCATTGAAAAAATATAAGTTGGTATTGGTTTTTGCGGGAACAGATACTACAGGTAAAGAAATGAAGGATTGGTTTGGGCAGGGATGGAGTTCTTCGGCTCATGGATTAGAAAAAAATATGTCTGATACTATTTTTATTTATCCTGATCAAAAATGGCGCTGGGGAGTTGATAAAGGTTGGGCCTTAGGGCCAAACGGTGGGGATTTTTCTGGAAATCATGATATCAAATTTACTGAGGAATTACTTTCTTTAGTTAAGCGTAATTATTCAATTGATTCAACAAGAATATTTGTTACTGGGCATTCTTGGGGAGGCGATATGGCTGCTGTAGTTGGATGTTTGCTAGGAGATCAGTTTAAAGCAATTGCACCAGTTGCAGCCAATAATCCATATTGGTTTTATGATGATAATAATAATGCTGTTAAATGCAAAGGTAATCCTGCAGTTTGGACTGTATTTGGTTTGGCAGATGATTTTTTTGGCAGTAAGAGTCCAAATGGATTGTTTGGAAAAGAGCAGAATACATTTTGGTTAGATAATCATAAATGTAAAACCTCTTTGACTAAAAAACTATCAAACGAAACAATTGAATACACCCAATGTCAGGTCGCACCTGTAAGGTTGACTCTTTATCAACTTGGTCAGTATTCTGGAGGTGGGAGTTTAAAAGGACATTACCCACCAGATTATTTCTTAAAAGATGTTTCAAGATGGTTTGCTAGTTTTTAAAAATAAGAGTAATTTCTTTAATTTAGGAAACATAATTTTTTTAATGCGCTTTTATATGGAAAATTTAATTAGGCTTCCTTAATGAAGCCTAATTGATTTTATAAATTGTTTATGGATGAACAGAGCTTAATATTTTAAGTAAAGGAATTGGCACGTAATTTGCCCCTTAACAAGTATTGAGCGTTAGCTAGGTGAAAAGAATATGTTATCACTAAGCCAAGAGATGGATCTAAATCACTATTCCCGTCAGGCAGAATTTGCACACAGTTTAATGTCCTCAATATGTGGGGAGCATCACTTAGATACATGCGGTCGAAATGTCTTGGATTTTCATTATGAAGGGATTCGATTACCCCACAAGCGTATGGCGATCGGTAAGATCAGCTATGGTGCAAATGTACTCATTAACACGTCTAATTTAAGGGCATATAGTATTAGCTTGCCGATTCAAGGTAAGCAGACTTTAGCAATCAATGGCACCAATTACATTTCCAGTGCGGATAAAGGCCTAATTTTATCTAATGCAGATTTACAGGATTTAGCGATTGATAAAGATTGTAAAAAATATCAAGTGGTTATTCCTGAAAAAAGTATGCAGAAGGTGTTAGGCGAATTACTACGTCAGTCTGTTGAAGAGCCCGTGGTTTTCAATCCTGAAATGAGTTTGAAAATTGATCAGGGTATCGGGATGTGGTGGCAAAATATTGATCATTTTTTGTTGCTTCGATCTCAATACAAAAGTATGCAGGGCTTACAACTTTGGTCAGAGGATTATGAAAATTTTCTGATTAAAGCTTTATTACTCTCGCAAGAAAATAATTATTCAAGCTTGTTAAGATCCTTATCTGATCAACAAGCGCCAGAATACTTACGTAAGGTATGCGACTATATTCAGAAGTATGCCCATGAAGAGATTCGTGCAGAAGATTTGCTAAGATTAGCTGGCGTATCAAAGTCTAAATTATATGCTGAATTTCAACAGTATTATGGAACAAGTCCTTTGACTTTTTTACGTAGATATCGTTTACAACAAGTTTATAAGACCTTAAGTACCTCTAGGGATAAAAATATTTCCATTTCAAAATTAGCATTTGATTGGGGATTTAATCACTTGGGTCGTTTTTCGCATGAATATCGTGAAGAGTTTGGAGAGAATCCAAGTGAAACTAAGAATCGAGTAAAAATATAATCTATTAATTCATTCGTGCTTTTAACCCGATTCTTTCCAAAATGGGAAAGCGTTAATAAACTACTTTAGACTCTTGCTTAATGTGCGAGTCGTTGATTATTTTAAAATGGAATTACACAGTATTATTTACAAGCGCATGCTTTGATCATTCTTTTTAGACTTGTCATCTCAAGAGGCAGTTTTTCTCTATTTATTAGGTATATTGGGGCATGATCTAACAAATTAATAACAACCTATACTCGCCATCCTTTTCAACGGGCGCTCGATGAACGCAAGGTAAAACCTGTTGTGTTGGATGATCTACCGCTAAGCGCCAAAGATGTCCTGAGCCTAAATTTACAGGTTCTGAGTTGGGTTTCGGCTGGTAATGCAGATCAAAAAAATACTCTTGCAGAAAGGTTTCAAATTCTGCTTCAGGACCGTCATGTAATGCTTTAAGCTTTTCCCTGATTTCTGGGATCAAAATCTTTTGTTCCACTTGATCATTGGAGATGATGTCACTGGCAGCGCCATGATAGGTACATAAAAAAGTATCTGTTTCAATGGGCGAACGATCAACATGATACGAATATACATCTGTAGAAATGAAATCCAGATCTTGATCCCGTTCATAATGTTTAAGTAAATTCAGTGAAGGCGAAGCACCGAAATCAGTTAATAGTTGTATATCGCTTAAGATGATATCCCTTGCCAGAATGCCTTTTTCTGAAAGTTGTAGCGCTAAAAGATCTTCAGTGGAAACTTCGGTAATATTTTCTTTTAACTCAAGTTTAGACACAATTTCTTTAAAATCACCCAGCAAATCTCTGTTCCAACAAATGGCATTTATCTCGCCTTGAAATGTCGTATTTACAAGTTCAGAAAAAGTCGTTACTACACGAACTTGATTGTTGTCAGAAAATGCAAGGTGCATATTAGAATTTAATAAATCAGAAACCATGTCTAATATATTCACTCAGCTTGATAGAATCAGCTTTATAGAAGTTGGGACGAATCGCACAGAAGCGTGCATTACAGGTAGCGTTGAACATAGCTTACTGAACAACAGGGTATTGTTGCAATGTATTGCTGAGAGAGATGGACTTTAACAATGAGTTCTATTGAGAACTTTTGCAAAATTGCAGATTTACTTATTTAACTATGGCTTATTGATGTGGTGAGCAAAATCTTGTTTAAGATAATGTTGTTCAGAATAGTAGATGACAAGACATTTATAAAAAGTGGCAATCAGCTTCTATCATAAGTCCTTATTAAAACCATAATTCAACATAAAAGCCCTCTCATCCTCGCCTCAGCCCAAAGGCAATTTCAATATCAAAACGATTCGCTCAATATGCTCATTTTTTGATTTATGAAAAAGATCTAATGATTTCTAAAATAAATTTTATGCATTGAATTTTCATCTTTCACAGTATTCCGCACTGATTGGATAATCCTCGCAGATTTTGGACAGACGTTAAATACCTTTCACAGACATGATAACGCTAACGGTTAGGTCTGGAGTGGATGAAATGTCAGGTCAATATATTGAAGTAAAAACCCAAACAGGGAAGTCATTTGCTGGGTATTTGGCAATTGCAGAAGGCGGAAAAGGGCCTGGAATTGTACTGTGTCAGGAAATTTTTGGTGTGAATGCAGCAATGCGTATCAAGGCTGATTTTTTGGCTGAGGAAGGCTATACCGTATTGGTTCCAGATTTATTCTGGCGTACTGCACCCCGCATTGAACTGGGTTATACCGAGCAAGATTTTCAAAAAGCCTTCGAGCTTTATCAACACTATGATGAAGATCAAGGTGTCGAAGATATTCAAGATAGCTTGAATTTTCTCAAAACTTTAGAGAGTTGCGATGCCAGTGCAGGCTTAGGTGTCGTGGGATATTGTCTGGGTGGAAAACTGGCGTATCTGGCAGGTTGTCGTATTCCTGAAGTGGCCTGTGCTGTGGGTTATTACGGGGTAGGAATCGAGAAGACACTCGATGAACTTGAAAATGCCAAAGGGCGAGTAGTTTTACATATTGCTGAATTAGACAAGTTTACACCGCCAGAGGCACGCCAAAAGATTCTGGATGCTGCCGCCCAATATAGCAATGTTCAGGCTTATGTCTATGAGGGTGTAGATCATGCCTTTGCCCGACCAAACAGCGAACATTATCACAAACCCTCCGCACGTTTTGCTCATGAACGCAGTATTACCGCACTGCATCAAAGTATCGGACCAGTTTATGATTTGGTTGCACTTTGGGAAGCGCATATCCGTTATGAATTTGATACACGCGATGTACCTGCCACTATGGCAACCATGGTGGCGCAACCCTATGTCAATCATATTCCAACATTGACAGGTGGTGTGGGATATAGCCAACTTGCCCGCTTCTATCAATATCACTTCGTTCATCAAAATCCAAAAGATATGAAGATCACGTCGATCTCACGCACTGTCGGTTCAACACAGGTGGTGGATGAATTCATTATGAGTTTTACCCATGACAGTGAAATTGACTGGTTACTGCCGGGAGTCGCGCCAACAGGGAAGTATGTTGAGATTCCTATGCTGGGTGTGATTCAGTTCCGTGGCCCAAAACTCTGCCATGAACATATCTACTGGGATCAGGCATCCGTTCTGGTTCAAATTGGATTACTCAATCCTAAAGGGCTACCCGTTGCTGGTGTAGAAACTGCTCAAAAACTACTGGATGAAGATTTGCCATCCAATACCCTCATGCCGTCTTGGTCAAGCAGCGAAGGCAAATCGTTTTAACTATCAGGAGTGGAATATGGATATTCAATTGAATCAGAAAATCGCTGTGGTCAGTGGCGGCGCAACCCTGATTGGTCAGGCCGTAGTTCAAGCATTGGTCGATGCAGGTGCAAAAGTCATTATTCTGGATATTGACCAACAAGGACAGCAAGTGGCGGATGCCATGCACGGGCAGGCGCAATTTATTCAAACTGATTTAAGCAGTGATGTGGCGATTGTAAACGCAGTGAAAACAATTCACGACAGCTTTGGCAAAGTTGATTATTTGGTCAATCTGGCCTGTACCTATCTGGATGATGGCTTTAAATCCTCACGTGAAGACTGGTTACAAGCATTGAATATTAATCTGCTTTCAGCCGTCGAACTGACCCGTGCGTTTTATGAGGATTTAAAAACCAAGCATGGTGCGATTGTCAATTTCACCTCGATCTCCGCCAAATTTGCACAAACAGGACGCTGGCTTTATCCCGTTTCAAAAGCAGCGATGCGACAACTCACCCAGTCTATGGCGATGGATTTTGCAGCAGATGGGGTACGAGTTAATTCGGTATCACCTGGTTGGACATGGTCACGGGTGATTGCCGACGTCAGTGGCAATAACCGAAGCAAAGCTGATGCCGTAGCAGCTGACTATCACTTGCTGGGACGTCTAGGTCATCCCGAAGAGGTAGCCAATGTGGTGCTGTTTTTACTCTCGCCAGCCGCAAGTTTTGTGACAGGCGCAGATTATGCCGTCGATGGTGGTTACTCCGTCATGGGGCCTGAAGGGAATCAACCAGCTATTCCACGTTTAGCCGATGAAGCGTGATAGCAAATCAAACATTTAAAACACTCAATGAATTAAAAAATATGGGAGAACCATGATGCGTCGTATAGCTATAGTAGGAGCGGGTCAATCTGGATTGCAGCTCGGTTTAGGATTATTAGACACAGGTTATGAGGTGACGATTGTCACCAACCGTACTGGTGATGAAATTCGTCAGGGCAAGGTCATGTCGAGTCAGTGTATGTTTCACACGGCCTTGCAAACAGAGCGTGATGTTGGACTTAATTTTTGGGAAGAGCAATGTCCAGCGGTTGAAGGGATTGGATTTACACTGGTCAACCCAGAAACAAAACAGCCTGCCTTTGCATGGAGTGCGCGATTGGAGCGTTATGCACAATCGGTAGATCAGCGCGTCAAGATGCCGTACTGGATGGAAATGTTTGAGCGTCGTGGTGGTCAGTTGATTATTCAAGATGTTGGAATAGATGAACTGGAACAGCTCACTGCTGAATATGAGCTGGTCTTACTGGCCGCAGGTAAGGGGGAAGTGGTTAAACAGTTCGAGCGTGATGAAGCGCGTAGTTGTTTTGATAAGCCACAACGCGCGCTTGCTTTGACCTATGTGACAGGTATGAAGCAAATGTCGCCGTATTCTCGTGTGACTTTTAACGTGATTCCAGAAGTGGGTGAATATTTCTGTTTTCCTGCGCTTACAGTTACAGGTGCTTGTGAAATTATGGTGTTTGAAGGCATTCCCGGTGGGCCGATGGATTGCTGGCAAGATGCAAAAACACCAGAACAGCATTTGCAAATGAGTAAAGATATTTTAAACAAATATGTGCCTTGGGAAGCAGCACGTTGTGAAAATATTGAATTAACCGACGCTGGTGGCTATCTGTCTGGACGTTTTCCACCGGGAGTGCGTAAACCGATATTAACCCTACCATCTGGTCGTAAAGTTTTTGGTATGGCCGATGCATTAGTGGTGAACGACCCAATCACTGGGCAAGGTTCAAACAATGCCGCCAAGTGTAGCAAAATTTATTTCGATGCCATTTTAGCGCATGACAATCAAACATTTACAGATGAATGGATGCAACAGACATTTGAACGTTATTGGGCATATGCCGAAAAAGTCGTGGCTTGGACCAACAGTTTATTGTTGCCACCACAACCGCACATGATTGAGCTTTTGGCGGCGGCTGAGCAGAACCATGCCATTGCTTCGAGTATTGCCAATAATTTTGATAATCCACGCAATTTTGCCCCATGGTGGTTTGATCCAGAACAGGCGCAACGTTTTATCGAATCGAAAAGCTGTCAAAAAGTGGCTTAACAGGGAAGCAAAGTCAAAGGTGAATGTTATGAATATCAACACATCGCAGGAACTGGATTTAAAACCGATTGATACGGAAAATCCAAGAGAAATCCGCAACCTGTTAGGGCAGTTTGCTACAGGGGTTACGGTGATTACAACCCGTGGACGAGATGGACGAAAAATTGGGATGACAGCCAACTCGTTTTCTTCACTATCACTCGATCCTCCGCTGATTTTATGGAGTTTGTCAAAGACTGCACCAAGTTTATTGGATTTTACTGAGGCCGAATATTTTGCGATTCATATGCTGGCACAAGAACATCACTCACTTTCAGGGCATTTTGCCCGTGGTTCAGAGGATAAGTTTGCCAACATTGCACATCGTGAGTGTGAGCGCGGTTTACCGTTACTAGAAGATGTATTGGCAACATTGGTATGTAAAAACGTAAATCAATATGAAGGGGGGGATCATCTGATTTTTATTGGTCAGATTGAACATTATCAACATCGTATTGGTGAGCCTTTGGTGTTTCATGCGGGCAAGTATCGTATTGCTGCAGCGCATCCAGAACTGAGTATTTAACAGCAACAATCACGATCAATTTTGATCGTGATTTTTTTCGGGGATCGAAAATGAAAAATAATGTGATCAAAAGAGGTTTTCTTGCTGGAACAGTGGTCTTAACAGCGGTTGCAGCACAGGCATATGACTTGCCGACAGTGAATCTGGGCATGACCAGTTTTCTGGATGGTGGACTGCCTGCTGGGCCGGGGTGGTATTCTCAAACGTATCTGCAAAATTATGATTCGAACAAGTTAAAAGACAATCAAGCTCATCGGTTAGCTTTACCCAAGACCGACTTAAATTATCAAGTCATTGTTGAACAAGTTAGTTATCTGTCCGATGTGCGTGTAGGTGAACACGCATCGTTAGGATTGAATGTGCTGATTCCATTTGTCAGTAAAATGGATATGGATGATGGTTTAAATAATGCCGCGATTAAAGCCCAAGGGGGTTTTGGTGATCTGATGATTGGGCCATTTATCCAGTTTGACCCAGTCATGGGCAAAGATGGGCCCAAATTCGTACAACGTTTTGAATTTCAGGTCAATTTACCGACAGGGAAATATGATCAGAATAAAAATATTAATCCGGGCAATAATGCCGTCTCATTTGATCCATACTGGGCAGCAACTTATTGGTTTAATCCAAAGTGGACGGTTTCTACACGTCTGCACTATTTGTACAATTTTAAAAATGATGATCCAAATTATAGCTTCGGTCTTGCAGATGATATTCAGGCAGGGCAAGCGATCCATGCCAATTTTGCAACCGACTATGCGCTTACACCACAATTACGCTTAGGGATCAATGGTTACTGGCTCAAGCAAATTACTGACACGGAAGTAGAGGGTGAAAAATTAACAGGCACACGTGAACAAGTGTGGGCGATTGGACCGGGGGCGATGTATAGCTTTTCTAAACATGATCATATCGTGACAAATGCCTATTTTGAACAGGATGCAAAAAATCGTCCTGAAGGAACTCGTTTGCAATTACGTTATATTCATCACTTCTGATTTGAAACGCTATGGCAACATACTGACAGATATACTTGACCTATTTAGATACGTCTAAATAGGTTTTTTAATTTTTTATAATGAATAAAATCTCTTTAACTAAATCTCATCAGTTGCTTAAGAATACGGCTTAAACCTAAGATCTTGCTGTTCAAGGGTGCTACGGCGTGTACAAGAGGGTAATTCACCATAACGACGTTTATATTCCTGAGAAAAACGCCCAAGATGACTAAAGCCCCATTTAAACGCGACATCTGTGACTGAGACATGCTCATTTTGTAGGAGTTCCATATGCGCTTGTTCAAAACGCAACTCTTTTAAGTATGACATTGGCGTGGTGTTTAAAAAGCTTTTAAATCCTGCAAATAATGTACGTACGCTTACGCCTGCCTGTTCAGCCAGTTGTTCAATGGTTAAATTTGCGTGTAGATTTTCACGCATATAGGCTTCAGTACGTTTGACAAAATAAGGTGAAATGGCTTTTTCTCTGTACTGATCGATTTGATGCAATAAGCTGTTGGCTTGGCCGTAAATCAGGGCATTAAATAGACTGGATTCAAATTGCTTAAATGCCATTGGGTGATGCAAAGGATGCTGTTCACAAGCAAGTGCATCCATCAATGTACGCATCAATTGGAAAAAATAAGCACCGCCTTGGGTAGAAAGATCTAGCTTGGGTTCAAAAATAGGAGGGTGCTGCTGTGCGTCTGGAAGATGCTGGCGGCAGTGCTGTAAAAGGTCATCTTTATCAATTTTGAGAATCAGCTGTGGTGAGTTGGCATGCCAGCGCATTTTTAGCGATTGTTCGGGTGAAATTAGAGAGCCAACTTGCGGATAAGAAATAAATTTTTGTTGATTCATTTCAATTTCTGCATATCCCTGTGTTGGGATTTGAATCAGATAAAATTTTTCTAAATGGTCAGGTTCAATATAGACATCGGCACTGTATTCCAGACGGCTGATGGATAATCGTCCTGCTTTAAGATGGTGCATGGATGAGTGAAAATCGTTTTGTTGTTGTACGATTTTTAATAGATGTGGTTTGAAGATTTGCCCAACACTTTTGCAGGTTTCGCCTAAGTCTTGATGCTGAAAGACTAAGTTTTGCGATGAAAAAATGGGGCATTGCTGTAAATGACGTCCATTGAATTCCATAGTAGGATCGACCTGACTCATAAATATTCCTTTTGGCTGGCTTGTTTATTACAGCTAATCTTTATGTCACATGATGACCTGATTAAAACTGCATTAAACAATACTTAAAACTTTAAGTGGCTGGCAGTGATATAAAGAGTTAAGCAAAAAATAGACCAAGTAAAATACCTCGATACAACATATTTTTAGTCTAGTTTGGCGTGATCAAATCAAAAAAAAACGTCATGGTATTTTTTAAAAAATAAAGGATAGCGTTGATCATGCTTTGTACTCTTTATATGATCCTATTCCTTAAGATCTATCTCTATGTATAGCAAATCTGACTAAAATGATCAATTTATTTTTGGTTGTTTTTATTGATTTAACTTATTGAATAATATAATTATATTAAAAATTCTTGTATTATTTTAAATATCAGGATATCACAAACTGAAATAATCAGGCCACGTAGAAAAAATATCCAAATTCAATCAATAAATCATCATATGATTTCGCTATTTAATAAGTTTTGTTGCTCAATTAAGATTTGAATCATCTTGAGCTTAATCCTGCTGTGAGTTGGTGTCATATCTTAAGATATGACACGCATTTTGTTGTTAAAACTAAGTTCTTACCGTATTGCTCTGTAAGAATTTCTCACTGTAAATAGAACAATCTTCGATAGACTGCTCATCTAGCCAAGATTTGACGGCTTCGATCATCGGTGGCGGGCCACATAAGTACATATCGAAGCGTTGTTGTTGAAGTTGTTGTTTATCCAGATGTTGATGGATATAGCCTGATTTTCCTTGCCATAGTTCTGAGGCGCTTGAAATGATCGGATAATAACTAAAGTCTTTGATCTTTTCTGCATAGGCGATCAAACGCTTTTGTTCACATAGATCGGCTTCTGTATTGACACCATAATAGAGTTGCACTGAGGGTTGATTTGGTTGATCGGCAATATTATCGAGCATACCTAAAAAAGCCGATAAGCCTGTACCACCTGCAATAAAGATCAGAGGGCGTTCAGCTTCACGTAGATAAAAACTACCTAAAGGCGCTTCCATCATCAGGCTTTGTCCAATCCGACAACGTTCTCTGAGATAATTACTCATTACACCATCTGGCAGCAGACGAATTAAAAACTGAAGTTGGTTGTTGGCATTGGGACGATTGGCAAATGAATAAGAACGCCAATCGTCAGTCTCTGGAATTTGTAAACGTGCATATTGACCTGGTAAAAAATTCAGTTCCTTGTCAAAACTACTGGCATCCAGATGCAAGATCGCGGTGGTTTCTGAAACCAATTCAACAGCAGTAACCACCGTGGTGATTTTTAAAGCCTCACCCGCATTACAGATTTCGGAACTATGATCGAAATAAAAAGCGGCATTAGACTTAACCCGTGTTTGGCAAGCCAGCATTTTACGTTCAGCCAAATCACGTTCGCTTAATGCATCCTCATCGACATATTCTTGTTCATAAATACCCGTTTCACATTTTCCCTGACAGGTTCCACAAACACCTTCGCGGCAGTCGAGCGGGAGGTGGATTCCTTGACGAACCGCTGCATCCAACAGCAATTCGTCTTCCTGTACCGCGATAAAAAATGTTCTACCATCGGCAAAGTTGAGTGCAACAGAATGACTCATTGTATTTCTCCTTAGACGTGATAGAAATCGAGAACCGAATCTATCTTGTCATTAAGCAATACGCTGTGTTGACGACGAATACGGAAACTATCTTCAGTTGGACGGAGCAAATAAGTGGCATGACCATAAAAGCATCCTTCAAGGCCCTGACGATTATAAAGCGTGCGCCAGCTTACCTTTGCCTCAACCAAACCATCTTCCTGAGTCTTTACTTGTACATTGTGAATATTATGTTGGGTGCGCGGTAAAGGCGTTGCAGAAGCTGCTTTTCCAGTACGGATACGGAACACACGATCTTCAAGTCCTGAACGATCGGGGTAATAAATATAGGACAAGCCTTGATTGGGATCTTGAACGTAGTGATGGTCATCAATCCATTGCGGGATATGATATTCACTATCTTCATCATAGAGTTCGAGGTAAGCATCCCAATCATAGCGATCACACAGTTCCGCCTTTTTATAAAGGAATTGAGACACTGCAAAATGAAGTTCTAGAGACATGGTTACACCTCATCCGTAACAGATTGATTTAAAAAAGTGACTTCTTGCATCTTAAGTGCTTTTTTATTGAGTCCACTGAGGAGTAGGCGTTGCCAATGACCATGCTGGTTGACATATAGCCCTTCATGAGTAAATTCACGCCCTGTGATCACGGGTTCAATACCAAGATCTTGTGAATTTTGTGATGGGCCATAATTCCATTGATGATAACCGCGTGAGATATCACTCCAGCGTTCTAAACGACCCTGAAAGCCTTTTTGTTGTTCGCGGAATTCCACCAGATCATCTGGTGTACCCAGTCCTGATACATTGAAAAAGTCTTCAAATTGGCGAATACGGTTACGACGTGCCTCCGCTGATTCACCTTTGACACCAATACATTGGCTGATGACTTCAGTTTTATTCCACGCCACTGGACGGACAATACGCAGTTGTGAACTGATCTGATCCATAAAGAACAGGCTTGGATAAAGGTTGAGGTTACGTAAACGATGCATGGCCCATTTAGCGCGTTTTTCACCAAACCTTTCCAGCAGATACGGCATCACCACATCATAACCAGGACGTACCGCTGGATTTGGCATATCACTAAACAGCACACTATGTCCATTTTTAAAGCTAAACCAACCATCATCCGTTTCGGCATCACCCGCACCTAATTTACTATAATCAAGTGTGTCAAGTTCACTGCCATTGGCTGCGTTAACTTGCTGGCGATGTTGAACGGTGGAAACATAGTTATAATGCACGGTACTAACATGATAGCCATCCAGACCATTTTCATTTTGTAGTTTCCAGTTACCTGCAAAAGTATAAGCAGATTTACCTTGTAATACTTCAAGCTCACCCGTTGGTGATTGATCAACCATCAAGTCAAGAAACACTTTAGTATCACCTAAAAAGTCTTCCAGTGAATCTGTAGCCTGAGTATCCAGACTGACAAAAACAAATCCACGATAGCTGGCGATACGGCCTTGTTTTAAACCACGGCTGGATTTATCAAAATCTTCACAATATTCGTTTGGCGCTTTGACTTTAACCAAACGCCCATCGGACTTATAACACCAAGCATGAAACGGGCAGGTGAATACAGACTGATTGCCTTTAGCCACACGGGTCAAGGTTGCACCACGATGCTCACAGGCATTGACCATGGCATGTAGTTCGCCTTTACCATCACGGCTGATAATGATCGGTTGTCGGCCAATCTGTACTGTAATGAAATCATTGTTATTGGCAATTTCACTTTCATGGCAAGCGTAAATCCAGACTTTTTCAAAAATGAGTTCCATTTCGAGATCAAACAGTTCTGGTTCGGTAAACATATCGCGAGCAATTCGATAAACACCATCATTTGGTCGAAAATCGATACAGCTTTGTACAAAATTTTGCCATTCGGCGAGGTTACGTGCAGTCATGGGCTCTTCCTCTATCCAATCAGTCCTTTGTTTGATTGAACCGCGATTTAAAGAAGGGTTCTATCCAGATTTTCCATGTGTTTATCCACTTTATGCAGATTAAATGCTTGGATACATTTTTGTTGAGGATATTGTGATAGGATTTTTCAATCTGTTTTATACATAACAAGATGCATACTTTTGAAATAAATAGGGTCTGTTAACAATTCGTCTATGTTTGCGACTATGTGTGTTTTTTAGGCGATACTAGGCACGAAATACGAAATTTAGTCATTCTAAATGAGTAGTTCGTAACGACGTAGCGGCAAAAAACACGCTAGTCCCGAAGGGGTTGTGGCTAAAATTATCTCAGCCTTCGTTATGAAACTCGAAAATAGTCTCGCTATTCTCTTCATTTCATGCCTTGTCTGCTCAATTTTTGCCTACAACGCAAGCCATTTATGAAATGTCAACAGACCCTCATATTTTTGAATTGAACTTCGCCGTAATTTTGTTTTTTAAGTAAAATTTTAATGATGGGGATGAAAACAGACAAAGTGTTTGCCAAAAACGGGGGACTAAGCTTTAAGTCGCAACTCAATCATTTATATTCTAAATTGATATCTTATTGAACTTAAAGCGTTGCATTGGAAAATGAAGTTATTATGACTTACAGCTATTTAAGGTAAAAAAGTCTCCTGTAAGTAACTCCATAGCATTTTTCCTTGAATTTCTTCAATCAGCGCACAAGAACGTCGAACTAGAATTCCTGATTCCTTGGTGTGTTTTTCAGTATAGGTGAGAACAATGCTTTGTTCACTTTGCATCAAAATTTGTTCATCATAAATTTCGATCTTTAGATCTGGCATCTTGCCCTGATTATTGCTAAACAGCCCTTTGACATCGGCCAAGGAAAAACGCTTTCCAGCTGCACCGACCATCTCAAAATGATCGGAAAAATATTCAATAAGTAGGGGAAGATCTTGTTCTGTATGTTTCCCGTTAAAAATACGTTCAATCAGTACGTGCATGCTATGTATACTTTCAATTGCATCTTGTTTTGACAGTGGCATATCCATTTCCTATGAGAGGTGTATTTTTTATATTATGTAAAAATAAATGTAAAATTCAATATTATTTTAAAATTAAATTTTTAACGTATGTTTCAAGATCGCTCCCAAAAATAATTTCAAATTTAAAAAACATAGCATCTTATTGATATCTATTATTTTAAATAAAATGAATTTATTCGAGTTGAGCATTGTGACGCAAAAGGTATAACTATATACTTAAAATAACATGGAAAATTCCATGTAAAAATAACTATAGTGGGCTAAGCTTTTCTTTATGAAGGTGGATAGGAAATGGATATTTCCTCGAATACGCGACGTCTTCTTAAAGATACCAATCATAAAAATGCATGGACAAGGAAGAAAAATGGATACTCATTCACCAGAGTCAACAGGCTCTCATTCAAATACATATGCATGGTATGTTGTTTCGCTGTGCATGTTGGCTTATATCTTTTCATTTATAGATCGGCAAATACTGGCACTGATGATTGAACCAATTAAGGCTGATCTAGGTTTGTCAGATACCCAATTTAGTCTATTACATGGTCTCGCCTTTTCGTTGTTTTACGCCTTTATGGGATTGCCACTGGCCTATTTGGCAGACCGATTTTCGCGACCAAAAATTATTGCAGTCGGGGTGGTATTTTGGAGCATTGCAACTGCATTCTGTGGCTTAAGTAAAAACTTTATTCAATTGTTTTTAAGCCGTATGGGTGTTGGGGTGGGCGAAGCCGCTTTATCTCCTGCAGCTTATTCAATGTTTAGTGATATGTTTAGCAAGGACAAATTAGGCCGTGCTGTTGCAGTATATTCAATTGGTTCATTTGTCGGTGGAGGGATTGCTTTTCTGGTCGGCGGTTATGTGATTGGCTTGCTTAAAAATATGGACACCATTCAGGTTCCTTTATTTGGTGCATTAAGAGCATGGCAGGCGGCATTTATTATCGTGGGCTTGCCTGGGGTATTTATTGGCCTACTGGTGTTACTTACGGTGAGAGAACCGCAACGTAAAGGTCAGCGCTTAAATGCACAAGGTCAAGTTGAAAAGACCAGCATGAAAGATGCGTTTAAGTTTATCAAAAAACATAGTCGTACTTTTACTTGCCATTATTTAGGTTTTACTTTCTATGCAATGGCGCTGTATTGCCTGATTAGTTGGTCACCAGCATTTTACATGCGTAAGTTTGGCCTTACACCGACAGAAGCAGGCTATATGCTAGGCACGGTGTTATTGGTGGCAAATATTCTTGGCGTATTCTGTGCAGGCTGGCTCAATGACTGGTTTATTCAAAAAGGACGTAAGGACGCGCCAATGATTACGGGGGTGATCGGAATCGTAGGATTAATTTTACCAATTATGGTCTTTACCCAAGTCAATGAGCTGTGGCTTTCTGTGGTATTTCTGGTCCCTGCTATGTTTTTTGCCTCTTTCCCAATGCCAATTTCAACCACAGCAATGCAAATGCTGGCACCGAATCAGTTGCGTGCACAAATCTCAGCCGTGTTTTTGCTGATCAGTAATTTGGTTGCGGTTGGGATCGGTACCACGTTGGTGGCATTGATTACAGATAAAATTTTTGAAAATCCACTAATGGTGGGGATGTCTTTGTCTATCGTGGGTACGATTTCATGTGTGTTGGCATTTATCTTATTGAAAAAGGGCTGTAAGGCATTTAGCGCCAGTATGCAGCAGGAACATGCCTCTTAATCCAATGGTGTTCTCAATCAGTCACAACGCCCATTCTTTGTAATGGGCTTTGTGACTTGTTTGGTCAATCCATAATCAGGGAGTGAAAGAATGGAACAGTTTTTCAAATTGGATTATCTGGATGAACTGCTATTGTTTAAATCGGATGATTATCAAACCATTAAAGATCAGGTCAGTTATTATTTAAGCCCTCATCGTTTTGAGGTGGAAGTGCGTGAACCGTTAAATACCCGTTTAAATGGTTTTCGCTTTGGAAATTGTGCCTTGTACGATCTTAAATATAGCGCACCTGTGATGATTACCATTGATGAGGTTTCTGATTTTTATTTATTTCGATTGACACTGGAAGGTCAATGTAAAGTCGGTATAGAAGACCAACAGGTGCTACAGTCAGTCGGGATTATGTCAATTACGCATCCACATACTCAACAGCAAATCCAGACCAATCAGCATTGCCGAAATATTATTTTAAAACTTGCTCAACATGATGTAGAAACCCAATTGTTTAAAATGTTGGGGCATACCAGTCATGAACCAGTTGTCTTTGATATGAGCCTGTCCTGTACCGAGGAAGGCATAGACTCGATTATTGAAACCCTCAATTATTTGTGCCATGCCTATTATCATATTCAAAATTGGAGCTTTATCTCAGCGAGTTTTACCCAGTATTTAATTGAACTGATTTTATTGAAGATCCCAAATAACTATAGTGACCAGCTTAATTTGCAAAGACAGCATATTTTGCCCGGCTATCTAAAAAAAGCACAAAAATATATTCAGAATCATTTAGAAAAACCGATTTCATTAGCGGCTTTAAGCCAGTGTTGTGAGGTGTCGATACGCACATTGCAAAAAGGCTTTAGCCAGTATTTACAACAAACCCCAGTTGAGTATATCCGTGATCAGCGACTTGAACGGGTACATCTGGCTTTACAGCAAGCTCAAACCAATGAAACAGTGACGGATATTGTGTTGCGTCACGGTTTCCAAAGTTTAGGGCATTTTTCTACGCTGTATAAAAAACGCTATGGGTGTTTACCTTCTAAAACTTTAAAAATGAGTCCTGTTCAAATGAGTACAATGCTTTCGTAAACTGAACACGTGTTGCGTGTTTGGATAAGCCAGCAGGTTATTGCGCTTCTATGATGAATTGAAATAAATCAGGAAGAGCAATGATGAAAATTACAGTTTTAGGTGGCGGTCATGGATGTTATGCAGCTGCGGCAGAAATGGCTGAAAAAGGGCATGAGGTGCTGTTATGGCGCCGTGATTCAGATGCTTTGCAACAACTTGCTGCCACTGGGCAATTAAAGATTAAAGATTATCAAGGCGATCGTACTGTGACGGTGGGTTTTGAAAAGAGTCAGATTAATTTGTCTGATAATTTGCAAAGCGCCATTGAACATGCTGAGTTGATTATTATTCCATTACCTGCGACCACACATGATGATTTAGCCCATCAAGCAGCGCCATTTTTTAAAGCTGGGCAAGTGGTGTACTTACCACCAGCGACATTTGGTAGTTTTATCTTTGCCAAGGCGATGCAACAAGCAGGTAACACTGCGCAAGTGGCATTTGCAGAAACGGGAACTTTGCCTTATTTGGTGCGTAAACATGGGGTGAATCAAATTGTGATTAGTGGTTACGCGACCCGTTTACCCACAGGCGTGTTTCCAAGCATATTGTCGCAACAGGCATTTCAAGTGCTTAAGCAGGCATATCCTAGCGTTGAACCCGTTGAGGACAGCTTAAGTGGTGCATTGATGAATGCTGGACCAATTATTCATCCACCTTTAATTTTGATGAATGCGGGTCCGCTTGAACATTTTGACGCATGGGATATTCATAACGAAGGTACTCAACCCTCAATTCGTCGTGTCACCAATCAACTCGATGCGGAACGAATGCAAGTACGTGAAGCATTGGGATATGCCGCACCACATTTTCCTTTGGCGGATCATTATAATCATGAAGGTGAGGGTGATGAATGGATGTATGGGCGTGGGGCACATGGAAAATTAACTGACAGTGGTGACTGGCGTGAGGATATCGACTTAGATTCACATCGCTATATGTTAGAAGACACTCGTTTAGGATTATCTTTTTTAGTTTCTGTGGGACGTTGGGCAGGTGTTGCAACCCCTGTTGCTGAAGGATTGTTGAATATCGCGTCAGCGGTCACTGGTAAGGATTTATATCAACAAGGACGTACTTTTGAGCGTTTAGGTCTTGCGGATAAAAACCCAGCAGAACTGCAAGCGATTTTGCAACAAGGAGTCTAAAATGCAGATGATCGAAAAAATTGCAGTGCTCGGTGCTGGGCGTATGGGCAAAGCCATTGCGATTGCTTTTGCCTATGCCGGACTAAACGTTGATTTGATTGATGCCAAACAGCGCAGTGAAGCTGAATTTGAACAATATCAAACTCAAATTCGTGCTGATTTACAGCAAGAGTTACAGTTGCTTGAGAAAATTCAGTTTATTCAAGCATACCAGCAAGATTTTATTTTGGATAAGATTGCGATTTTATCTAAACAGGCTGCTACAGGCATGTTGCCAAGCTGTGCGTTGATCCTTGAGGCTGTACCAGAAGTAAAACAAGCCAAACAAGAAATTTTTGCTTGGCTGGATCAATATCTTTCACAGCAGTGTATTGTGGCTTCGACCACATCCACATTTTTAGTGACGGATATTGCGCAAATGATTTCGCATCCTGAGCGAGTGGTCAATGCACATTGGCTAAATCCTGCTTATCTCATGCCTTTGGTGGAGTTAAGCCGTTCTGACCAGACCTCAAATGAGGTGCTGACTCAGCTTAAGCATTTCCTACAGGTGATTGGTAAGGTACCTGTGGTTTGTAATGCCAAGGCCGGCTATATCGTGCCAAGGATTCAGGCCTTGGCAATGAATGAAGCGGCACGTATGGTTGAAGATGGAGTCGCTTCGGCAGAAGATATTGATATTGCTATTCGTACCGGTTTTGGTTTGCGTTTTTCTGTTTTAGGCTTATTGGAGTTTATTGATTGGGGCGGTGGCGATATTTTGTATTATGCCTCGCAATATTTGCAAAAAGAGCTGGGTGAGCGTTTTCGTACACCTGAAATTATTGCGGAAAATATGCGGCAGCAGCGTAATGGCCTTCGTGAAAAGCAGGGCTTTTATAATTATGCGGATGTGGATATTCATCAATATAAACAAGATGTCTTACGAACCTTTTCAGATCGAATTGAAAAAAGTAAGTTAAAACCATCGTTTAATATTTTACAGTCCGCAACGTGATGAACCGAACAATTCGCCCATTGCACTCAGCGAATGGGCGTTTATTTACAGCTTTTAGCTTGATGGCATCAAGTTGAATAGCTTTTTCAACTGTGCATTTAACTGATGCAATTCTTCATCTTCAAAGGCATTTAAAATCCCAGATAAAGTCACTTGGCTGATTTGATTAATCTGCTCCACCAGTTCTTTGCCTTTGTCTGTGAGCTTGACCATAGAGATACGTTCATCAGACTCTGAAGAAAAAACCTGCACAATATCATCTTCAACTAGGCGATAAATGGCTTTGGTTGCTGTGGTCAATTTAAGGGTAGAGAGGTTGGCAATTTCGGTAATACTGGCTTGTTGCAAAGCATTGGTACTTAAAATGATTTTACGACGTGTATTGTCGATACCTAGTTTTTTTATTGATTTTTCAATAAGTTGTGTGTATTTACCATTCACTTGAGAAATCCAAAAGAAAGGATAGCTTTGTAAGCTGCTAGGTTCATTATTAGGTAGAAATTGTTCTAAATGAGTAAGCATAGCAAAGTGATAACTTTATAAAGATGAATATTCATCATTATACAAAAATTAAAGAAAAAATCTTTGCTCTTTCTGATAAAAACATCTTGACAATTACATTACTTTTTCCGATATTGGTATTAAGTACAAAAATACATGGAAAAGTGAATGAATATTGTTGTACAAGACGTACAAATAGGACGCGGTGCTTTAAAAGTCATGGTGAAAGATTCCATTGATATTCAAGGTCTAAAGACCATGATCGGGAGCAAAGCCTTGATGGATAAGCCTTCTGCAACAAAAAATGCAGAAGTGGTAGAGCGTATTTTGGCAGCGGATTGCCAAATTACTGCAAAAACCAATCTACATGAGTTGGCTTTTGGGATTACCGGGATCAATCCTGTTTTTGGCACTGCAATCAATCCTCAATATCCTGATCTAATTCCAGGTGGTTCATCGAGTGGGTCTGCTGCTGCCGTAGCCGCAGGTCTGGCTGATTTTACTTTAGGTACCGATACTGGTGGTTCAATTCGTATGCCAGCGGCATGTTGTGGGGTGTATGGTTTTAAACCGACATTCAATCGCGTCAGTCGTCAAGGGATACATCCAGCCATGAGTTCGCTGGATTGCGTGGGACCATTTGCAGCTTCGGTTGCAATGATTGAAACCGCGATGCAGATAATTGATCCAAGTTTCCATGCTTTGGAAAAATTAGCGCATACGCCGAAACTGGCTTGGCTTGAGGTAAATGCGAACCCAACGGTATTGAACTGTATTCAGCATTTTCTTGCTCAGGCGAATCTGTCAGCTACACCAGTGAAATCTGAATGGTTTGAACCTGCTTATGATGCAGGGATGCAGATCATTAATTATGAAAATTGGCAGGCGTATGGCGAGTTAACCAAAACCAGTTTATTGGGTGACGATATCCATGCTCGCTTGCTCAAATCTGCGCAAACCACTGTGCAACAAGTAAAAGAGGCGCAAGCGGTCAAAGCACAATTTATCAATGAAATTGATGGCTTATTGGAAAAATATGATGCTGTGTTACTGCCAACCCTTCCGCAAATCCCACCCAAATTAATCGATGCAGAACATATGGTTGCACTGTTGAACTTAACTTCATTGGTGCGTCCATTCAATTTATCTGGTCATCCTGCAATTTCAATACCGCTCAAAACCAGTGAAGGGCAACCAGTGGGTTTACAAATCGTGGCAAAACGAAATTCGGATGAGCTGGTGTGTGCAATTGCGAAATATATCGTGGATGCAGCGCAATAAATGACAAGGAGTTGGGTAATGAATAATTTATCGACAAAGGAATTTGTAATGGACACAACAAAAACGGAATTAGAAGCACTCTGTCAGGAGATTCGAGAACGTGCTTGTACAGGCGAGTTTGATAACCAAGCGTATGTGAGTCAAGACATCATCGATAAGTTAAAGCAGATTGGTGTCTATCGTGCATTGGTACCGAAACGTTTTGGCGGCAATGAATGGTCACCTCAACAATTTTGTGAGTTGATTGAACGTTTGTCTAAAGCAGATGGTTCAGTGGGCTGGGTTGCGAGTTTTGGGATGAGCCCTGCTTATTTGGGTAGCCTGCCTGAAGCAACGCTTGAAGAATTATATAAACGGAGCCCAGATATTGTATTTGCAGCAGGTATTTTTCCACCGCAACCCGCAGATTTAAGAGCTGATGGCGTGGTGGTGAAAGGTCGATGGAAATTTTCCAGCGGTTGTATGGGGGCCGATATTATTGGAGTGGGGATTAGTCCACAGGTCAATAACACCACACAAGGTCTCCCACGTTTAGCAATTATCCCAGCAAAACAAGCACAAATCGAAATGACTTGGGATACAGTCGGCTTAAAGGGAACAGGCAGTCATGATCTACTAGTCGATAATGTCTTTGTTAACAATGACTGGACCTTTATCCGTGGTGAACCGTCTAAACTTTCGGAACCATTTTTTAAATATCCATCACTGTCATTGGCAACACAGGTGTTAACTGTGGTCGGGATCGGCGTTGCAGCAGCAGCGTTGGAAGAATTCCAAAAATTAGCACCTGGCAAATCATCTATCACAGGTGGTGCTGAAATTGCCAGTCGCCCAGTCACTCAATATGAATTTGCCCAAGTCGAAGCTGAGTTTAAAGCAGCACGTGTTTGGTTCTACGACACTATGCAAATCGTTTGGAATGAGATTATTGCAGGTGGGACTCCAACACCAGAACAGATCAGTGATATGCGCTTGTCTTGTACCCATGTTGCTCGAGTTTGCGCACGCGTAACGCGCAAAATTCAAATGCTGGCGGGCATGACTGCAATTTATACCCATAACCCATTTAGCCGTTTTGTGAATGATACCAATGTGGTGACTCAGCATGCCTTTATGGGCGATGCCACTTTACAAAATGCCGCTTTGGTGAGCTTTGGTATGCAGCCAGCACCCGGTTATTTATAAGCCGAATTTAAATAATCACGAGATGTCCAAGGATGAATATGACATGAATAGCCAGATGGATTTGACCGTTATCTTACAACGCTTAGAGCAGCTCGAAGCGCAAAACGCGATTCGTAATTGTATTCATCGTTATATGGAAATTTGTGATGGATTAAATGCCAAGACTGACCTCAATGAATTAATGGATTTATTTGATCAGGACAGTATTTGGGAAGGAATTGGTGAGAAATATGCGCAATCTTTTGGTCGCTATGCTTCATGGCAAGCCATTTTTGACATGTTTAAAAGCTATACCCAAGCCGAATCACATTTTGTGATGAATGCGCATTTTGTCAGCTCAGAACAAATTTATATTGCAGGCGATCAGGCCAATGCAAGCTGGTTGATGTTGCAAACCTCGACCTTTCTCAATGGAGATAGCCATTTAAATGCCGCAAAACTCAGTGTGAAATTTAAACAGCAAACCGATGGTCTATGGAAGATCAAACATTTTCAGACTGAAAATATTTTTAGTCGCCCCGTGTCTCACTGGAACAGTACAGCGATATTGCCAGTACCGTCTCAGCAATAAGTTATGGATAAATTGAAAAGGATAATGGATATGAACAGTATTATTCCAATGCAGAATATTAACATTGATTACAGTGAGTTAGTTCAAAGTGATCGTGCACATACCTCTTTATATAAAGATGCGCGTGTCTTTGATGATGAAATGGAAAAGATTTATTACAGCACTTGGGTTTGGGTGGCACATGCCAGCGAAATTCCAGATGGTGGTAGCTATAAAACCATTAATATTGGTAAGCAACCTGTGGTCGTTGTACGTGACCGTAAGAAAAAAGTCCATGTATTGCTCAATCGTTGCCGCCATCGTGCAGCAACTGTATGTGAACATAAAAAAGGCAAAACCAACAGTTTTGTTTGCCCATATCACGGATGGAGCTATGCATTGGATGGTTCATTACGTGGTGTACCTTCACCTGAAAGTTATGGTGAATGTCTGGATAAATCAGAGTTTCCATTGATTAGCCTACGTGTTGAAGAATACAACGGTATGATTTTCGCCACCTTTAAAGACGATATTGAACCTTTAGCGGATTTCTTGGGCGCTGCGAAAAAATGGATTGATTTGTTTATGAAACAAGGCGCAGGTTATCCAATTAAAGTATTGGGTGAACATCGTTTCCGTTTCCCAGGCAACTGGAAAATCCAGCTGGAAAATACCACCGATGCCTATCATTTTCCGTTGGTACATAAGTCATTCTTAAGTTCAGTCGATGAGAAGACTGAAGAATTATTTAATTTTGAAAATCAACCTGGCTATGTTGAAGATTTAGGCAATGGACACAGTGTCATGGTGATGATTCCTGAACTGGTTGATTTAGATGAAGAGTTGATGGAACGCCCAATTCAGGAACGTTTTGAAGAGCTTGCACAGGCGTTACGTGATGAAGGGCATGAAGAACTTGAAGTACGCCGTATTGTACGCGCTGTGGGTGGCTCTGGTTTTAACTTAAACCTGTTCCCGAACATTGCCTGTTCAATGGCCTTCTTCCGTGTTATGCAACCGATTTCAGTCAATGAAACTGAAATTCATCATTCCGTGATCACGATGGATGGTGGTCCACAGATTGCCAATCAATATCGCTTACGTCTACATGAACATTTCCAAGGTCCATTTGGTTTCGGTACACCTGATGACTCAGAAGCGTGGGAACGTGTGCAACATGGTGCCAATGCTGGTCATGATTTATGGATCATGTTGAACCGTGGTTTACCCGGCGAAGTAAAAACTGAAGATGGCTTAAAGAGCGATGTCAGTGCAGAAACTGGAATGCGCGCTGCTTATCAGCAGTGGAAAAAGATGATGACGGCTTAAGGAGAGTAGCATGAACATGAATTTGCAATTATTAAATGAAGTGACTGCTTTTGTTTGGGCTGAAGCTGACATGTTAGACCACAGTGAATACCGTGAATGGCTCAATCTCTGGAATGAAAAAGGCGTGTATATCATTCCGATTGATCCGACACTCAAGGATTATGAAAATAATTTGAACTATGCCTATGACAACAATCATATGCGTACATTACGGGTCGAACGTTTGGAAAATGGTGAAGCGATTTCGACTGCACCCAAAGCCAATACCGTCCGTAGCGTGTCACGTATCCGTGTCGTAAAAGATGAGGATGGTGAAATCATTTTACGCTGTGCACAAAACCTTCGTGAATTCCGTAAGGAAAGCTTGAAACATTACACCGCAGATGTGATTTTTCATTTGGTTCGTGATCCAGAACAAGGCTTTAAGATCAATCGTAAAATTATCAACTTAGTCAACTCGACCGATACTTTGGCGGGTATTAGTTACATTCTCTAGGAGCGCAAAAATGAAACAGGTTGTTTTAGTCACGGGCGCAGCATCTGGTTTAGGGAATGTGATCGCCGAATATTTTGCAGCACAGGGGCATCAAGTGATTGTCTCTGCCAGCAGCTTAGAAAAGGCTGAAAATGCCAAAGCACGTAGTCCTAATGCGAAGAATATGTTTGCGTTAAAACTGGATATTTCAGTTGAGCAAGATTTTCATGCTGCAGTGCAGTGGATTCAACAAAAATTCAGCAAATTGGATGTGTTGATTAATAATGCGACGGTCACTAAGGCAACTCCTGTTTTAGAGATTACTGCAGCTGACTTCGACTGGATCACCCAAGTGAATCAGCGAGGAACCTTTCAAGCGTGTCAGATTATTGGCAAATATATGGCAGATCAAGGCTATGGCCGTATCGTCAATATGGCTTCATTGGCAGGACAAAATGGAGGCACTGCAACAGGAGCACACTATGCTGCAACCAAAGGTGCAATTGTGACTTTGACCAAAATCTTTGCCAAAGAGTTTGCTGCTAAAGGCGTGACTGTAAACGCCATAGCACCTGGGCCAATGGAATCACCGATTGTACACAGTGTGGTATCTGACGAAAAAATGGCGCAATTTATTCAAAATATCCCAGTCAAAGCATTAGGTAGTATGGAATTTATTGCTGAAACCTGTGCCTTGTTGGCAAGCCCAAGCGCAGCTTTTGTCACTGGGGCGACGTGGGATATTAACGGTGGATTATTTATGCGTTAAGCCTTGGGCGAGATGCATAAAAGGGAGATAAATCATGGCTACACTCTATAACGTGGTTGTCAGAAACCGTCATGTAGAAGGTGGGAATGTTGCAGTCATGGAGTTTGAATCTGCAAATTCTGCCACATTACCAAAAATTGAAGCAGGTGCGCATATTGATGTGCACTTACCCAATGGTATGGTGCGTCAGTACTCACTATGCCAAAACCCAAAAGATGTTGGCATATTCCGACTGGGGATTTTACGCGATCCAGAATCGCGTGGTGGTTCAGTCTCGGCTTTTGATGATTTAAAAGATGGTATGCAAATACAGGTCAGTGAACCGAAAAACCTGTTTCCATTAGTCAAAGCCAAACATGCTGTACTGGTGGGTGGGGGGATTGGAATTACCCCTTTGATCACTATGGCCTATCAATTGGTACAAGAAAATGCATCTTTTGAACTGCATTATTGCGGGGCAAGCCCAGAGCAATGTGCCTTTGTCGATGAAATTAGAAATAGTGTATTGGCGCCATTTACCACCTTCCATTTTAAATCGGAAGGGGCCAGCCATCGTGAGTTTTTTCAATCTGCCATTCAGGACATAGACAAAGCAAGCCATATCTATACCTGTGGTCCCAATGGATTTATGGATTGGGTGATTAATTTGGCATTGACGCAAAATTTTCCTGAGCAACAGATTCATAAGGAATATTTTCAGGTTGAGCTTGAAACCAACGGTGATGCATTTGAAGTTGTGGCTGAGCGTAGCGGCAAGATCATCATGGTCAATGCCGAAGAAACCATTCTGCAAGCACTGGCACGTGAAGGGATTGAGATTGAAATGTCTTGCGAACAGGGCGTCTGCGGAACCTGTATGTGCGATGTGATCGAAGGTGAGCCTGATCATCGTGATGTGTATTTTACTGATGAAGAAAAAGCCAGTAATGAACAAATACTGGTGTGCTGTTCCCGTGCAAAGTCAGCACGCTTGGTACTGGATATTTAATTGCTTTTAACAGGACGAAGCAATTTCAGATACCGAGCTAAATAGGATAAAAGATTCAGGAGAGAATAATGAATTCATTAAAATCAATGGATGAAATCAAAATAGATCCAATGCAATTTAGACGGGCATTGGGTAATTTTGCTACAGGTGTGACCATTGTTACGGCACAAAATGAGCAAGGTGAGAAGGTTGGAGTCACTGCAAATAGTTTTAATTCAGTGTCTTTAGACCCACCACTCATTTTATGGAGTATCGATAAAAAATCATCGAGTTTTTCTGTATTTGAGCAAGCTACGCATTTTGCGGTAAATATTTTATCGGGTTCTCAAATTGAGTTGTCCAATAAGTTTTCCCGTCGCAATATCGATAAGTATGAAGGTACAAGTTATCAGGTTGGTGCAGGTCAATCACCAGTTCTAGACCATTGTTCAGCAGTGTTTGAATGTGAACGACACGAAATTATTGAAGGTGGTGATCACTGGATTATAATTGGCAAAGTCGTTAAGTTTCATGATCAAGGGCGTAGTCCGTTGGTGTATCATCAAGGTGCGTATTCAGGTGTGATTCCTCATCCATTATTACAGCTCAAAGATACTGTAGAAGCAGAAGACTTAGGCGAATTACATCAAGGGCATTTATATAGTAATGTCTGCTATTTAATGAGTCGGGCGTTTAAATTTTATCAGACCGATTATATTCCGAAGCAGTTAATCACTGGATTTCGCACCAGTGAAGCAAGATTATTATTGGTGTTGGGCAGTGGTACCGCATCCAATAAAGCAGATTTACCACGTGATATTGCCATGCCGATGCGTGAGATCGAACAAGCTGCGCTTATCTTAAAAAAAGATGGTTTATTGATTGAAACGGATGGATTTTTTAAGTTAACGGAAAAGGGCAAGAAAACCGCACATTATCTGTTTGATATTGCCGATAGCCATCAAAATGAAGTTTTTGAAAAATATCCTGAAAATGAAAAGGAAATTTTTATTAAAATTTTAAAGGATATTGCGGGGATTGTATAAACACCAACTAACCGACAAATATCTAGATGAATTTGTCGGTTAGTTGGATTTATTGAGATAGAATTTTTAATGGTGTTGGAAAAGACAAAGCAAAGCTACTCAAATTATTGAATCGATCTGTCCAAGGGGAATGGATATGAATCAAGCTAAAGAAAATGAAATTGTGCAGTGGAAGCAATCTATTCAAAAGGTTTGTGGTGATTTTGAAACGACCTTTGATAAACAAAATAATTTATTTATTGGTGAAGTAAAGTTCTTCCTATTGGGTGAGACAGAGGTTGCTTTTATAAAAAGTAATGCCAGTCATATTTGCAGAAAAAGTGGTATGCCTGATCGAGTGAAAGATCGTTTCTGTTTTTTGGTAATTCAGTACACAGGCAAGATGCGGATTGTTTATAAAGAGCAAAATATTGATTTAAATGAAGGAGAGATTACCTTACTTGATCCTGATGAAACGATTGATATGTATCCACAAGGTTTATTTAGTCATGTTTCAGTGCATTTATCGCGTGAGAAATTATTCAAGCAAGGCATTACAGTTGATCATTTTGGCAAATTAAACACTTCCAATATGAGTGGGCATTTGCTGAAAGGTATGTTGCAAAATCTATCACCTGAAAATATTGAACTTTGGTATGCAAAAGAGGATGGCAATGCTTTTGAAGATGCCTTGATTGCTTTAATCAAACCGACAATTAACTATAAAAATATTGAAATTTCCAGTCATCTCAAAATAAAAGCAGAGCGATTTATTTTTGAACATCTCAATCAGCAAAGTTTAAATGCACAAATGATCGCAAATCACTTAGGGATTTCACTTCGGCATTTACACCGATTATTTGAACATCAACAGCAATCTGTACACAAGTTTATTCAAATGCATCGTATCGAAAAAATTCAGTATGAATTAAAAGATGGCAAAAATAAAAGTCTGTCGATTACTGAAATTGCTTTGAAGTGGGGATTTGGTGACAGTGCTCATTTCTCAAAATTATTCCGTAAGATGATCGGGCTTTCACCGAAACAATATCGCTTAAAAGTGTAGTCGATGAATTTTTAGATCTGCTGTCAATGTCACAATTTTGCATAAATTGAGTCACGTTTAAACAAGAACATCCGCTGTAATCATGATGAAATCTTATTCAAGGAATTGGATGAGTAGGCAAGCATGATGCAAGCAGAATATGACTATATTATTATTGGGGCAGGGTCGGCAGGCTGTGTGGTCGCAGCACGATTGTTACAAGCAAACGCAGGACGAGTGCTGGTTTTAGAGGCGGGGACGAAGGACAATAGTATGTTCCATACGATCCCAGCAACAGTGATCAAAGTATTTCAACAAAAATCATGGCCGTATATGACGGTTCCACAAAAACATTGTAATCATCGTGAAATGATTCTTGCACAAGGAAAAGTCCTTGGCGGAGGGAGCTCTGTCAATGGCATGGTGTACTGTCGTGGACAACGTCAGGATTATGATCTATGGGCATCTGAATGGGGCTGCAACAAGTGGTCTTATCAAAATGTGATTCCATTTTTTAAAAAAGCTGAAAAAAATGAAAGCCTTGCGGATGAGTATCACGGACAAGAGGGTATTTTGCCTGTCAGTGAAAATCGTTATCGTCATCCTTTAACACTTGCTTGTATTCAAGCAGGTCAGCAAATGGGGATGAAATATGTCAATGATCTCAATGGATGGGATCAAGCGGGTGTCGGCTTTTATCAAACCACAACCCTGCATGGTGAAAGAGCCAGCACTGCAAAGACCTATTTAAAAGCGGTTGAACATCTTGCAGATATTACTGTGGTGACCGATGCACTGGTTCATAAAATCGAAACACATGCTGGTCGGGCGACAGGTGTAACCTATAGCATTGCTGGAAAATCGGCTGTTACTGTACACGCAAGCAAAGAAATTATTGTCAGTGCTGGTGCAATTGGTAGTCCAAAAGTTTTATTACTCTCAGGTATTGGCCCAAAACAGCATTTAAATGAACTGGGCATTGAATGTATTCAAGACTTACCTGTGGGTGAGAATTTTCATGATCATTTACATATGTCAGTGAATGCAACTGTTAAAACCAAGAATAGCTTGCTTGGGGAAGATCAAGGTTTAAAAGCACTACGGCACTTTTTACAATGGCGCTTTACCCGTTCTGGTTTATTAACGTCTAATATTTTAGAAGGCGGTGGCTTTATTGATACCAATAACCATGGCCGACCTGATGTACAGTTCCATTTCTTGCCAGTACTGGATAATTTTGATAATACGCCAGGTGAAAAAGCAGTGGCACAAGAACATGGTCTCACCATTAAGGTTGGACATGTACAACCCAAAGCACGAGGCAGTTTACGTTTAAGCAGTAAAGACCCAAATGCTTTGCCGATCATTGATCCAAACTATTTAGGTCATCAAGAAGATATTGATGCCAATATTCGCGCGGTTCAGGCAGGGCTGCGTTTACTACAACAGCCTGCATTAAAATCTATAGTCAAAGATATTATTGAACCAGCAAATATCGATCCCGATGACATTGCTGCGATTGATCTGTGGATGCGTCAAAATATTAAAACGGTCTACCATCCCGCAGGCAGCTGTAAAATGGGCAATTCTTCACAAGACTCCGTTACTGACCAAACCCTTAAAGTGTATGGTTTTCAAAATTTACGCGTGATTGACTGTTCCATTTGCCCACAAGTACCAAGTGGAAATACCAACGCCATTGCCATCATGATTGGTGAGCGCGGTGCTGACTTTATTCTAAATGCATAATTGAATCTCATAGAGATTGCTGAACCTAAATTGCCAAGATTTCTATATAGAACACAGGATAACAAGATGAACCAAGTACAAATTTTAGCGAGTGTCCAAACTTTTTTGCAACGTCAACACGGTCATTTTATTCATGGACAACATATTGAAGTCGATGATACGCGTACTCGAATTGAGCTGATTAACCCAGCAACGGAACAGCCTGTTTCAAGTATTACGATTGGGACTAAATCCGATGTTGAGGCCGCTGTAAACAGTGCGCAAGATGCTTTTCTACATGCTTGGGCCAATACATCACCTTATGAGCGTGGGCAAAAGCTGAATAAGCTTGCTGATCTGGTTGAACAGCATGCGGAGGAATTAGCACAACTAGAAACTTTGACTACAGGCAAGTTGATTAATCTTTCTCGACACTTAGAAGTTGCTCAGACTGTCGTGTTTTTAAGATATTTTGCTGGTTGGGCCACCAAGATTCATGGTAAAACCATGCAACCTTCTATTCCCTCAGCCAATGGTGAAAAATATACAGCTTATACAGTGCGTCAACCTGTTGGGGTTGTGGCAGGAATCGTGCCGTGGAATTTTTCCTTGATGATCGGATGTTGGAAGATTGGTTCGGCATTGACAACGGGTTGTACAATCGTGCTTAAACCTAGTGAGTTCACAACACTTTCATTATTACGTTTAGCCGAGCTTGCAATAGAAGCAGGCATCCCCGCAGGTGTGATTAATATTGTCACAGGCACAGGAGAAACTGGCCAATATTTAATTGACTCTAAAAAGATTAAAAAAGTCTCGTTTACAGGTTCTGTACCCACAGGAATTGCGATTGGCAAACAAGCGATGCATAACGATTTAACCCGTGTCAGCTTAGAACTAGGCGGAAAAAATGCAGCTGCGATTTTAGCGGATACTCAAATCGATGAAATTTTACCAACACTTTTACAAGCCAGTTTTGTCCATCAAGGTCAAGTGTGTGCAGCACCAGAACGTTTTTTTGTGCATCGCTCTAAATATGAAGAGTTTATTCAAAAAGCAGCCGCAGCTCTTCAGCAATTTAAAATAGGTTCACCGCTGGATGAATCCTCTATGTTTGGTCCACTTTCAAATAAGCCACATTTTGAGAAGGTTAAACATTATCTGGATCTTGCTCATCAAAATAATCAAATCATTTGTGGTGGTAAAGTCATTGCAGGAACAGGCTATTTTGTAGAGCCAACTTTATTAACAGTGCGGGGTATTGACGATCCATTATTTATTGAGGAAACATTTGGACCTGTGGTGGATGTGATTGCTTTTGAAAGTGATGAAGAGTTAATTTCAATGATGAATCATTCTCGTTTTGGTTTAACTGCAAGTATATGGACCAATGATTTGGCGAAAGCTTTGCGACTCATTCCGCAAATTGAAGCAGGCTCAGTCTGGGTGAATATGCACACATTCCTTGATCCTGCCGTTCCTTTTGGTGGTGTCAAAGCGTCTGGTCTGGGTCGTGAATTTTCAGACGCATTTATTGAGGATTACACTGAATTAAAGTCAGTGATGATCCGTTATTAAAAATGCACAATATTATTTAAACAGGCAAATCCAGTTAGAAAAAGGTAGCAGCATCAATTGCTACCTGTAGGAGGATTTTGCCTCAACAATAAGGATATTGAAGATGAATAAGAAAATACTGGGTCTGATTTTTATTACGCATACAAGTTTTGCCAGTGATCTGCCAACTGTGAATTTAGGTCTATCGAGTTTTGTAGACGGTGCAGTTCCAGCAGGTAGTGGTTGGTATGCACAAACCTATTTTCAGAATTATCGCGCGGATAGTATTCGCGATACACATGGCAACAAAATCGCACTCCCTCAGTCAGAGATTGATTATCAATCGATTGTTCAGCAAATCAGTTATATGTCAGATATCAAATTGGGCAGTGGTAATCTTGGCTTAAATATGGTGATTCCTGTGCTGGCACATGTAGATGTGGATGATGGCCTCAATAATCAAGCCATTAAAGCAAATAGGGGACTGGGCGACATTATTATCGGCCCTTTTATCCAATTTGATCCAGTGATGGGGCAAGACGGGCCTAAGTTTTCCCATCGTTTTGAATTTCAAATCAATTTACCTACAGGTGAATATGATCATAATAAGGATATAAACCCTGGTGCCAATGCAGTGTCACTTGATCCATACTGGGCTGCAACCTATTGGCTGAATCCCAAATGGACACTTTCGACACGCTTACACTATCTTTATAACTTTAAGAATAATGATCCAAATTATAGTTTTGGGAATGCTGAAGACATACAGGCTGGGCAAGCTTTACATGCCAACTTTGAAAGTAGTTATGCAGTCACACCACAGCTTCGGTTAGGAATAAATGGATATTGGCTCAATCAAATCACAGATACACAGGTGGATGGTGAAAATGTAAAAGGACGACGTGAACAGGTCTGGGCGATCGGTCCAGGGGCGATGTATAGTTTTTCTCCCCATGACCATCTTGTTGCAAATGCTTATTTTGAACAAGATGCAGAAAATCGACCACAAGGGACCAGTATGATTTTTCGGTATGTACATCATTTTCAGAAATGATGGATTTGATAAGCTTTAAAACCGAAACAGCCCAATATATCTATATATTGGGCTGTTTCGAGTAAAATTTAATAAGTTAAAGTCATACTTTGTTGTGTTGCTTGATCAATTTGCTTTTGGCTTACCGCATCATCCTTACATTGATAGTTTTCAAATAATGGGAGCTGATCGGCAAAGTGTGCATCGGTCTTTCCATTGCGATGAATAAATCCACTTTGACCAGGTGCAAGAATTGAACACATGCTGACGTGATTGGGATTGAGTACCACTCTAAAGGTTGCACTCCCTGTATTCCCATAGGTGCTCAGCTGTTGTTGATGCGCCTGATCAGCCCATGGAATACCCACTGAGTTTTTGTTGGAGAATCCCATTGTGGCAACAGGAATTTTCCAATCATTGGGTTGGTCTGAATGATATTGTTTTGAAAGCTGAATTAAGGTGTTTTCCAAGGCAGTTAACACCACATCATCTGCTGATTGTCCTTTTAAGAAATCAACGGTTTGAGCAACACTGGCTTGTTTGCCTTGCAGCGCATTCCAGATCAGTTTAGATGCATTGGCCGGTTGTGTACTCCGTGGGTCATTATTTACTGGGTAAAGGGTATCTGTGTAACGCGCATAAATATTTTCAGATAAATTTGGTTTAAGCACCAATTCAATCATTTGATTGAGCCATGTACGCATAATGACAGGTGCTGCGCCTTGATAGAATTTAGCCTCACTGTCAGGACGAAGTTTGAAGTCCCAACTCGCCAATATCGGTGCGATTTTCTTTGCTAAAGGTGATGCGTTCGGGCTTTGCGCAGCTTTGACCATATAGGGAATAAAATAACGCGCATTCAGATCCGACCAAGCGCCCATTTTATTGATATCCCAAATGTCTTGTTGGCTTAATTTTGCTTTACTTTCTAGGGGTTCAATCAGTTCATTGACACGGTCAACATGAGAGAAGTTGGAGGAATCGGAACGTAAATCCGCATAAGCTTTATTGTTCCAACTGCTAATATAGCCTTTTTCAGGGTTATAGGCTTTGAGATTATGTGAGAAATCATAGAAACCCTGCCATTCCATTGAGCCATCACCTTGAGCAGGCAGTTGAATATGCTGGTTTTCAGGGCGGATCGGTAAACGACCCAATGCAGCGACACCAATATTATTTTGGGTATCGGCATAAAACCACGTAATCGAAGCCGCGACACGTTTGGCTTGATCTAGGAATTCTTGCCAGTTGCTTGCTTTTGCTGCATTGGCCCAGCCCAGTAATGTTTCAATCTCTACACCTTCCCAGCTACGTTTTTGTGTATAGGCGGTATGATTTTTTTCATCCCATGTGCTGACAAAGCCTTGTTTACTTTGATACACATCTAAAACATGGTCTGGTTGATTACGGACTTTAATTTTGATCTGTTGATGTTCAAAGGGAATATAACTGCCTTGATAGCGGTACTGTTTTGAATTACTCGGATTTAAGCTGAGTTGATAGACGTCATTGGTATCAAGCGAACCGACAGTTGAACCCCAAGCAATTTTTCCATTGGTTCCAAATAGAATTGCAGGTAGACCGACAGGGGTAATCCCGGTGAGATTATAGCCCGCACCATGTAACCCAACCGCATAAGTAATGGCAGGCGTGTACCAGCCTTGTTGAGGGCCATTATATAAAACCGTTTGGCCTTCTACCGTTTTATCTCCTTTGACCACCCAAGCATTACTGGCTGTAGGGACGCCATCAACCACACTTTTACCCAATGCAATACGCGCTTGAGCTAAATAGTTTTTGGCTGCTTGGTCTGAGATAGGGGCTATACCTTTTAACATGTGTTGTTGACGTGCTGAAACTTGTGGTTTTGCTTTAGATTGAATAATTGTAGGAGCACTCGGATCATCTAACCAACGTAATTGCTGATAAACTTTTAATCCTGTTTCTGGACCTTTTTCTTTTTGTAGTTGAGTCAGTAAATCTAAATTTGAGACTTCTGAACTGGCTGAAAAAAAGCGATTGAGAATTAAGCCCACCCAGACCATTGCGATATCTTCTTGCTGCCATGTCGATGGTTTAAAGTCATAATCAATAAATTCTTTAGGCAACAGCTCCGGATTGGCTAAGACCTCTTGGACACGCTTATTAAAACCAGCGGCATAGCCATCGAAAATGGCACGATCTTCAGGAGAAAGCCGGGCAATTTGTTGTTTAATCTGTTCAGGATTAAAACGACTATGGGTTGCAATATCATATTGTAGATAATCGGGACCGAGCACTTCAGCAACAGTGCCTAAACCTGTACGTTTTGACATTTCCATTTGAAATAAACGATCAGTTGCGACTGCATAGGCATAACCATAAAAAAGACCATAAGTATCCTTGGCATAGACATGCGGTGTGCCAAAATTGTCACGTTGAATCGTGACCTGTTTTTGCACTGGGTTTGATTCTAAACGAGAGGATGAACTACATCCTGCAAGCAATAAACAACTTAAAACACCTAATTTGATTAAGTGGTGTTTATCGCTCAGTTGATTATTTGAGGGGCTTTTTTTCAATTGAAATATCCTTTTCATTATTGTTGAGAAATAGAGTGTTGGGAACAAAATGCTTTTAGATGTTTTCTAAAAACAGCAGATTTATCGATATGCAGGTCCTGATTAAATAAAATAATTGTTATTTTTATATGTAATTTTCTATTACTTTGTGGGTATATATTTATACTTTTAAATAAAGAGGCCTATTTTAAAGTGTTTGGTACTGAGTTTTATCTCATCATTTTATTTTAAATATGCTTTCTCAAGTCTTGGTGAAATGCCAAAAAATAAAGGGATATGTTCTATCCCTTTATGCTACGTCAAAAATTAAGTGTCAAAGCTCAGTCGTAAGAATTTCAGAGAGAAATTTTTCAAGTGCAGCATTGAATGCTTCAGGACATTCAATATTTGAAATATGCGATGCTTGAATTTCCACAAGTTGGGATTGCGAAATGTGCTGTTGCATAAATTGCCCATCTGCAACTGTAGTTACAGGGTCTTGCGTTCCTGCAATGACCAAAACTGGAATCGTGATATCTTTGAGTTGATTGCGGACATCCGCTTTAGCCAAAGCCTCACAACAATTGGCATAACCTATTGCGCTGCCAGCACTTAAGTCGTTACACAGATTATTGACAATTGCAGGATGACTTTGGATAAAGGGATCTGTAAACCAACGTGATGAAGCGCTTGCTGCGATGCTGGTTAAACCTTGTTCTCGGACAAGTTGGGCACGATCTAGCCATGCTTGTTCTTGTCCAATTTTTGCTGCGGTATTACTGATAACAACAGCATTAAATCGTTGTGGATAATGGATGGCTAACCATTGACCTGTTAACCCCCCCATAGAAATGCCACAGAAACTGGCTTTTTCAATATTTAAATGATCAAGTAATCGAATCACATCTTCAGCCAATTGGGGCAAGGTATAAGGACCTTGTGGCGCAGATGAAGAACCATGTCCACGGGTATCATAGCAAATGATAAAAAAGCGTTCTTTAAAATAATTGAACTGCTTTTGCCACATGCCATAGTTGGTCCCTAAGGAATTTGAAAAGACCAGTGCAGGGGAGTTAGGGTTTCCAAAACTTTGATAATTAATCTGTGCATCCGCTGATTGAAAAGTTGGCATTGCTCGTTCCTTAATTTTGATCAACACGTTGAATAATTAATGCAATACCTTGACCCACCCCAATACACATTGAACATAAGGCATATTCACCTTTGATCTGTTCAAGTTGATTTAAGGCAGTGGTCACCAGTCTGGCACCTGATGCACCCAAAGGATGACCTAAAGCAATTGCACCGCCATTGGGATTGACGCGTGCATCATCATCTGCCAAACCTAAATCACGGGTTACCGCCAAAGCTTGGGCAGCAAAGGCTTCATTCAGCTCAATCACATCCATTTGCGCTAAACTAAGATCAGCTTGTTTAAGCAGTTTCTTGATTGCAGGCGCGGGTGCAAAGCCCATAATTCGTGGTTCAACACCTACCGTGGTTGCTGCAATAATTTTGCCACGTGGTTTTAATTGGTATTTTTCTACAGCTTCATCTGAGGCGATCAATAACGCCGCTGCACCATCATTAATTCCAGACGCATTTCCCGCCGTGACCGTACCATCAGCTTTGACCACACCTTTGAGTTTTGTCAGTGCGGCTAAAGTGGTTGATGCACGTGGATGTTCATCGGTATCCACAAGCACAGCATCGCCTTTACGCTGTGGAATAGTGACAGGCACAATCTCATTTTTGAAAAAGCCTTGAGCTTGTGCTGCCGCAGTACGTTGTTGGCTGTTGAGCGCAAACTGATCTTGATCCGCACGGTTAATATCGAATTGCTCTGCCACGTTTTCAGCGGTTTGTGGCATGCTGTCCACACCATACAATTCTTTAAGTTTTGGATTGATAAAGCGCCAGCCCATGGTGGTGTCTTCAATCTTTTGACTACGCCCAAAAGCACTGTCCGACTTGCCCATCACATAGGGCGCACGGCTCATGCTTTCTACACCACCGGCAATGATTAAATCTGCTTCATTGGCTTTAATGGCGCGAGCTGCCATGGCAATTGCATCCAGTGACGATCCACATAGACGGTTCACAGTGGTTGCTGGCACTTGGTATGGCACACCTGCCAATAATGCTGACATACGCCCAACATTACGATTGTCTTCACCGGCCTGATTGGCACAGCCATAAATCACATCATCGACTTGCTGCCAATCTACTGTTGGATTACGTTGTATCAATGCTTGAATTGGAATTGCACCAAGATCATCTGCACGTACTGGCGCAAGACCACCGGCATAACGACCAAATGGGGTACGGATGGCATCTATGATGTAAGCGTTTTTCATGTTGTTTATATCCTTAAATAATCTCCCTTGCGCTGCTACAACCGCAGCTCACCTCTTTTACAAAGAGGGGAACTCACTCCATTATTTATTTAGGTGAAGTCCCCCTTAACAAAGGGTGAGGAACGATTAAAGTTCCGCAAGGGGAGATTTAATCATTCCGCAAGGGAGGGATTTATTATCCCTGTGTCGCATCAATCAATTGAGCACCCGTCAAAGCCTGTAATTCTTCAAAGCTCAGACCTGCAACTTTTTCAAGCACTTTTAAGCCATCTGCGGTCACATCAATCACACATAGGTCGGTATAAATACGATCAACACAATGCTTACCTGTTACTGGATAAGTCAGTTCTTCAACAATCTTAGGTTCACCTTGCTTGGTCACATGGTCGGTGGTGATAAAGACTTTCTTGGCCCCTACAGCCAAATCCATTGCACCACCCACCGCAGGAATCGCATCTGGCGCACCGGTATGCCAATTGGCAAGGTCGCCATTAGCCGCTACTTGGAATGCGCCCAATACAGCAATATCCAAATGTCCACCACGCATCATGGCAAAAGAATCACCGTGATGGAAAAACGAACCACCCGTTAGCATGGTGACATATTCCTTACCAGCATTAATCAGCTCAGGATCTTCTTCACCTTTGGCGGGTGGAGGACCAAAAGCCAATAAACCATTTTCAGAATGTAGAAATACATCTTTGTCTGTTGGCAGATATTTTGAAA